>Ga0302320_10001111_pt1 | contig 64512 bp, 61 predicted proteins | sample Bog_T0_3_FD_202130 | JGI IMG/M metagenome (GOLD analysis project Ga0302320, IMG submission 202130) | Peat permafrost microbial communities from Stordalen Mire near Abisko, Sweden - Bog_T0_3 | ecosystem: Environmental > Terrestrial > Soil > Wetlands > Peat | place: Sweden: Abisko, Stordalen Mire...
GCAGCAAAGGTCCAATTGAGGAGTCGTCATATGGGACGTCAAAGGCAGGGCCCAATTCTGGCCAGCTATCGCAACTGTCAGAGTAACCGGGCCGGGGTAGGGTGACCAATACGCTGGATCGCTCGGAGGATTTCCAATGGTTGAAGAAAGCGCCTGATACAAGTCGCCAGAATAGATAACGATCGCCCCAGAGTCATAGGCCATGCCCGAGTCGTAAGGTGGCGCCGTGAATAGTCCTGAAATCTGAAGAAACCGAAAACACTCCCAGACCTGGACGCCAGACGGGATTGCCAACACGACTGATCCAACCCCTCCCGCGGCCGACACAACCACTCCGGAGGAAAGTGAAAGGGCTGTATTCGTACCCGCGGTCCAATGAGCCAGGGACGTACAGTCATCAATCATCTGCGTGGAGGCGGCGGTTAAAGTGAGCGCATCCCACTTATAGCCTCGAATCATGCACCTCCAATCCCGCGAATCATCGAGTCCGAGGGACGAAAGATAGCACGAAACTGGCACTTGGTCGGCAGCGGATAAACCGGTTTGAGGCGTACCGTTGAATACCGCGTATGCTTCAAACTGGTTTTGTGTAACTGAGTCGATACCGGACGGATTGAGCAGAACCGTTGGGCCGCCCGATGCTAAGCAATTCCATGAAAGGTTGTGCCCTGGAGAGGGAAAAGCTGAACCAAAGCACTGAAGTCTTCCGTAGACCGTCCAAGATAGGGGTGGGTTGATCGAAGCGATACATTCAGACGAATCCCTTGCATTCGCCCCCGAAACCGTTGCGCTCACTCCGCTGGAGCACGATACCGAATCGATGCCGTTCGCCGCAGTATAGGAACATCCTACGGTATTGGAGTTGAAATTGAACGTGGAAGCGCAGGTTCGATTGGACGTATATGCACAGTGAGCATTAGGTCCGGCCAAAGCGTCGCCATAGATCAAATAACCTGGGACAGGGGTCTCGGTCGCGATAGGAATCGTAGTGGAATAGCTGAGTCCTCCGTAATTTGCGGTAAACGTGATATTAGTCCCCGCAATGATTTGCTCGAAGTACTGAATTCCTTGTGCCGGCAAGCCGTCTCCCTGGGCTGAGCCGCCAAATGTAGGGAAATCGGTTCCATTCACGGGCGCGACGCTCGTCGGAGTATAGGTCTGAGCCCACTCTTCTACCTGGGCTGTAATCTCCCACGACCCACCGTCCGAGCGAGGGTTATTGACCCCGTAAACCGATTCGCCCTCAACAACATTCGTGTTCGAATAAAGCGGAAAGCCATAGGTCACGCTGAGTAGAGCCTCCAGATCGTAGGGAGTAGGACCCGGGCCCGCATATCCCTTGACCGAGGCGGTGCTTGTCATGGTGATCTGGAAACCGAAACACTGAATCACGAGGTTGGTGTTTGAGCCATATGAGACCGACACATTGCCTCCTATTAGTTCGACCTCCGTGACGTCGCACCCGCCATTAGTGACTCCGCTAAACACTAGCGTACGAGATCGTCCCGTCTTCCAAGTTGCCATCGAATTCCCTCAGTTGTCTTTGTGCTTTGCTTCGGTATAGGCCCTTCGCTAGCTAAGGGTCGACAGCGACAGGATCGGTCTGCGAGCAATGGCAGCGCCATCATCGAACACGCGCTGCTTCGAAAGCGCCTTTAAATTGTTCCAGTTCAGCCCGATCGTGCGGACGTTGGTGCCGTATACGTCGAGAGGAGCAACGATCGGCGTTACCTCGCCAACATATCGGCACGGACGCCAAAGTGCATCAGGTGAGTCGGAGTCTCCGAATGTCGCCACGTGTTCGAAAGAGCCGCTGAACGTCTTGATCCTAACCGTTACCGCGGGGTTACCGATACCCCGATCCAATGTAATCAGGTCGCCGCGCCAAAGCCCAGGCTGGTACTCGCATTCGAATTCCACAATCTCGCGTGCAAAGGGTAGGCGGCTGGCTAGGATGTTCGCAACGTACTCGCACGCCGCTTCAGTCGTAAGGGTTGGGTCGACCCAACCGTACTTTCGAAGAAATCCAAGCCAATTGGCGGAACGATCGGCAGGCGCCACCGTCGGGTAGGCGTCGGTCTGCATGGCACTTGTCTGTAAATGAACCAAGATCGGTTTCTGCGTGCGAGGATCGCATCCGGTAACCCAAATGTCGTTTGTCTCCGGCTCCAATATCTGCGTCTTGTATCGCCGATAGACAAATCGATACGCATTGGTCGGTGTCACGCCTGAGATATCCGCTGCCAAAACTTCAGGAATCGATCGATAGAGGACCGCCGATGCAGTGCCTGGAAGCGAATAACCGGGAGTGGTATCACTCGGATCGATGAGACTTAATATGGGAGGATCGGACGGATTGGTGGCGTTGGGACGAAACCCATGAAACCAAGTCGCCGCATAGGTTTGATGGAGCCGATCGAGCCATTCCGAACCCTTATCACCCACATCCACGAGTACGTTCCAGTCACCACCAGAAGCTGAGCCGGCATTGCAAAGATAAAAGCTCGATGCGGAAGGAGAGACGTAGATGGTCGAAGCTGGAATCCCAATAGATGTCGCAACAAGGGAGTATGCGGCGGCCAGCGACATGCCGTCCAATGGAATTGGATCGCTAAAGATGTACTCCTCCACAAGCTTCCACAAATCGCGTGCCTCAAATTCGATGTCTTGGTTTCGATCGTATCCATCGCTATCGAACCCATAGCCGTCAGTCCAACACGGCGGTTCGCAGATTCCATCGAGAATCATGCCGTGCTCGTCGCTTACTTGAACGGGTCGGTGGCACTGCGTTGTAATGGCCAGACCTCCCGCGCTCTCAATCGCAGAAGGCTGCATGAGCCCAATTGTCGCCCGGGTCCCTCCAATGGTGTCTGACACGTTCAAATGAAATCCATGAGTGTAGGGAAGGAGCTCAAGTGGTTCGCCATCTCCCGAAGTGGTCGAGGCTACAACCGATGGATAGGAGGCACGGGCCCCGTAGACGAATGGAGTTGTGCTTGGACCTCCCGATAGGTTCAATTGAAGTTGAACCGGAAGATCAGGTGGAGTGTTCGTCGTCGGAGGATTCCCCGGGTTCATCACTTCGCCCGAAACAAGGCCAACCCCGGTCAGCGATTGAAATACTTGAATCTGGGCATTGATCCCTGTCGAAGGGTCTTCTGTAGAGTTGAGCGGAGGGGCGTTGCGCCACGTGCTCGGAATACCGCAAATGTAACCGGAGCTTGCATATTGGAGTTGGGCAATTCTTAGATTGGCCTGGGCGGGGGAAGGAACATAGAACCAGAACGGTGCGCTATCCGTAATTGTCAGTCCCGCGATGCCTTCTGCCAAATCATCAAAAATGTGAGAGAACCCGCCTCCCATACTCGATACGACAAGGAGCTCCCGGTCTCGACTTGGAATCAGTACCGTCTGCACATAACCCACCTTGGGCGCCTGTGGAGTAGCTCCGCCACCAAATTGGGTGGCGACCGAAAAATGTGAATTGAAATAATCCGGCCGGTTTCCGCCGATCGAATACGTGCCCACCATGAGGTCCGACTTCCATACCTCCGCGCGTCCGTCGGCAAAGAATCTCAGCGAGACTCCGGAAGTTCCGTCCCCCGTTGCGGACCACCCACACTCGAAGATCGCATAGGGTGAATTCGTTGTCGGCTGGCTGAACCATTCGATGACCATCGGCTGGTTCACCGCTTGTGTCGTTGTACCGATCCCCTGAAGGCCGCTCGTGTTTCCCGAAGGGCTCAGGAATTGCATGAATCCGCCGCCTGAGTCCGGATTGTGGATGCCCCAGCCAACAGAAGGAATGAGCGTGAAATCACCCAACCCATATTTTGAGTAGATGCCAGAGTTCGAAGCCGACCATTCAGGATAAAAGCAAGCGGGACGTAACATGCAAGTATTGGTAATTGGATCAACCCACACATCCTGCCAATTCGTGGGCGACCAATCTCGGCCGGAAACCAGCACGCTCATCCCATCGCTTTTCAGTCGAGTCTGCACGGGGTCGAGAAGAATTGAGAGCGGGTTTGACATGGTATTGCGAGCTAAAGCCAGGGTAGGCAGACTTCGGTGATCCGCTGTCTGTGAAGAACTTTCAGTGTGGGATGATGCCTTGCCGCATAACCTCGCCTACATGTTTGGCGAGTCGTTCGTCGACATAGTCCGAAATGGCGTCGATGAGGCGACGAGTCGCATGGTGCGACGAAGGAACCGAACGAGCTTTCAGTTCGGCAGGGGTCACCCCCAATTGGCCGAGTTCACCGCCTCCATACGCACGCTTTCCTGAAGATGGTCGATGCAATCGAGCTTCAACAGGGGCAACCTGGACAGCGTAAGGAGTTTCATGATGTTCGTCGTCTGTTGGCGAATTGGGGCCAAAAGACTGGCTGCTTACAAAGGTGTCTCCTTCATCTTCCCTTGTCGGCCTGATCCAATTGGGTAGGGACCCATGATAAGCGGCGGAAGTGGAGTCGGGCTCCGACGTTTCCAATTGCGGCGTTGCAGGTGTTTCAGGTCCATCGGAAAGATGGCGAGGCTTCTTCCGGTCGGTTTCTTCAGACAACTCGATAGGCGCGTCCGCCAGACCCGGCATTGTAGCTATTTCGACCTCCGGAGCATCACCTCGACGCATCGCGACACCCTCTGCGACTATCCGATGGGCGCCACCAAAGTCGTTCGGCAAGATCCCGCCATGAAGTTCGGGGTCGAGCTGCTCAAGACGTTCAAGTAGGCCAGTAAATACTGATGTCATAAGTACCTTCCCTGGTGCTAAACCAAGCAATGGGCCAACGCCAAGTAATCGATCATCATCTGCTCGTCCCAGGGTTCTCCTTCAAGTTGTCTCGGATGTTTGTGCCAGATGTCTCGTGAGACGATAAGTCGATCGCGCCAGAGTGGGCTGGCGCGGATGCTTTTTTTGCAGATTCGATCCTACACTTCTCAATTTGGTCTAGGGCGCCCGTCAACACGGCTTGAACATGCGCGAGAATATGATCGAACAGGACCGGGCTCAGATGCTGGAGTTTTAGAAAGTTGGCGACTTCTCCATCCAGACTTAAATGTCCTAGAAAAAAGACCCATACCAAAGTCTCGAAATGGGACGTCATGTAAGGACGCATCTCCGTCGGACAATTAAGTTCTGTGACCGACTCAGCAAACCGATGCGCAGCGCCACGGATCGAGACCAACGACTTACGGCCCTGAATATAATGAAATCGTAGTGGGTTTCCTTGTGGCATGTCCACCTCGAAGAAGTCGAGTTTCTGCTCATAAGGTTCGAAGATGGCCTCAAATACGCTCTTGCGGTTAGAATTAATCATGATGGGAATTAACGCAGTAGACTAAGTTCCTTAGTTGGTAACAGACATAATCAGATAGATAGTCCCTTGATCGGTTGACACTATAGACCGTACTAGGCATTTGGCTCAGCGTCATTACGGTCTGACGTCAGGCCTGTCCTCAGCTTGCGGAATCGCGCCATCAGGTGAGATCCAAGCGAAACTAAACTCAAGAAAGCCAGAATTCTGACGCTTGACACATTACTGGAAATGCCAGTTGACCCTCTATGGCCCGGTTCGCAGTGGTATCGTCGCCCCCGGATGGCAAACGGATTGGGCTCTTGTTCTCGTTAATCAGCCAGTGTGTTAACCGGGCCATTATTAGTCAATAAGATGACGCACTTTTGCCACCTTAAAGTTGGACTGGTAATTTTAAGGATGTCCCTTAATTATTCTTCCAATGAGGCAAAGTGTTCTATTCAGCCGTAATCAAGGCGGATTTACACTAATTGAGCTTCTTGTCGTCGTTCTTATTCTAGGCATCTTAAGCGGTATCGCTGTACCGTCCTATCTCACATCCGTGATGTCTGCCAAACAGGGTGCGGCAAACGCAAGCGTTCGGGCCCTTTCCACAGCCGTTTAGGTTAAAGCAATCGCGGCCAGCAGCTATGACACGACGCTGGCCGATTTTGCAACCGATATGGGAGGCGCCCTTCCATCAAATCCATTACTTGCACGACGGCCGGTTACACCGCCACTTCTGCAACGGGCACGCGACCGTGGTCGCTTCGACTGGATCTAACTGTCGCACTTGGACGCCGACAACTCACCATCTCATGCTGTAGCCTTCTTGGCAACATACGCTCCAGGCAATTACGCTTTGCGCTTTATGCGCCTGCCAAGCGCGAAGCGGCTAAGACGCCCATGTGCTGCCGCCCTGAATGGCCAGCGTTCCAGACTGCTCGATGAGCGATGAGTCGTTAAACGTAGTGTTCAACTTGGCGATGAGCGCCGTTTGTCCAGAGCCAGTTTCGTAGACACCCCCGCCTGTGTCTGCGCTCAGGGTTACGAGGGACGTCCCTAGCAGAATATTCCCCAGCAGGCTTGAGTCGCTTGGGCCGGTTGGCGTCCCCGCCAAAGTCATCACGACTTCCTCCATTTGTAGTTCGTCCCGATCTACGGTGTGACGCGCGCTCTTGATACTCATCGGACAGGAAAAGACCGTGGCGCCAAATGTGATCGCGGCTGTCACATTGAATGAAGCGACGGAGCCAGTCATCAGAGCGCTCACGAACGGCGCTGACACGATCACCAGTTTCTCGGTAAGCACCTCGACCTGGGTTCGGGTCGCATTGGGATATTTGTAAGCGTCGGCGATTCCACTCCTTTCGCGTTGAACCGTTGTCACGCGAATGGCGCCCTTTCGGATGGATCCTAAGTACGCAGTGCCTCCTAGAGTCCAAACCGTGATATCCAAGTTGGATGCCAACAAACCGCCTGATCCGCTCATAAACACGATGAAGTCAGCGACCTGGCCCTGCTTCACCGCTTGGTTGACGGTGTACCGATCGGCCAACCCTCCCGCATCGACCTGGTCGTTATCGGCCCGAAAAGAGAACGTCTTAAGCAGGGCCAACATATCTGTCCCGCCAATGGTAAACGCAGCGAAATTGAGAGCTGTTAATGGTGATGACATGGTAGGTTAAGTGTCTTGAGGGCGTAAGTGCCCATTGGACCGGAATTGTGAAAACAAGACGACATCTCGGGTGCAGGTTGCGAACTCGACGAATTGCCTGATCAGGTGCATTCCCTTTACAAATAGGTCGCGAGGGTGAACACTTCAAATGTCAGTGTCACTTCGAAGACTCTCTCATTCGGGTCGTCTGGCTCGGTGGCATCGATCGTTGTCACAAGGGGGAGTATTCCGATTGAGCTGAATTCGGGGCCGGATTGGAGTTGGGCAATCAACAGGTTCGCGTAGATGACTTTTTGCAGTGCGATGATCTGCGTGGGATCAGTGGGAAAAGGAAAACGCCCCAGAATGGTGAATGAGTTCCGCTGAGACGGATTGCCGATCGCGCTACCGACGCCATCCAACGATACAACCACGGTATCCCATTGAATGACCGCGTATGGCGTTGAAAGGATGGGGGTTCTGGGCGGGCCATACGAGATCGGCATGGTTCCCCAAGCTGTCAAGACCGCCGCACGGATGCCATCTAAGAGGGTGGTCGTTGCAAGGGCATTGCTCATGGTGCTCCCGGGTACTGAAGCTGAGTTATGTAGGCCACCGCGCAATCCGCGTCGTCCCCGTTTTGATGCAATTCGATGTTTCCTTGGACGTAGTAGACTTTCGAACCAAAATTGACTTCGGACTGGGGCGACAGCGTAGATGCATCCGAGATTTCCAGATAGACAACCCAAGCATCGACAAGTACGATGCCAAATCGTTGAAACGACTCTGTCGGTTTAAGCGGGGTACAAAGGCATGAAATCGAAATGCCTGCCGACGATGCGACTGGATTTCCTAAGACCGAGTTAGTCCCTGGAGATTGGGTGACCCTTTGAGCTGTAATCGAGTGAGGCTTGATCTGAAGTGGCATAGTGCTCCCTAATCCGACCGGTACTTGGAAAGATTCGGCGCCGACATAGGCGCAAAAGTCGCTCCGGTATATATCGGGGCGCCAGGCGCTGGCTGAGCCATGGATCGAATCGACCTGGCAAGATTAGTGAAGAAAGTCGATCGTTCCTGATACTCATAGCGCACCGGACCGTTATCGACCGAACTCGCCATCCGAGCAAACTCCGCTCCCGCACTTTCTGCAAGTTGGGCGCAAGCTTCGTCATAGGAGTAACTCGAGAGCATCGCATTGATCGTCTCATCCTGAAACACCGCTGCTGAGGAGTCGGTATCCGCTAAGCGTAGTCGAATCTGGTCGCGAAGCGATGAAAGGTTGATATCAAAAGAAAATGACATGGGTTCCTGGAAGGTCTGTCGAATACGGTGAAATGGGAGACACGTAGAGGTTCCGTCGAGAAACGTGGCAGCGAGAACTCCGGTCCTCTATGTCTCATGCGCTCTGATTGGGATGCCGGAGACTTACTGAGTCAACGCGGTACGGTCAGCCAGCGTCTGAATCTGCCACCGACTGATACTCAGCGATCTTGCCATTGGCAAGATTGAGTTCAGCTTGAAGCGATGCGATTGTGCTTTGTGCGACAGCGAGTTGGCGTTTTAAAGCAGTGATCTTTGGGGGATCCGGAGGCTGTTCTCCGGCTTTGAGAGCGATCGCGCCGAGGCGCAGTAGACGGTCGTAATCGGTCCCATTCGGAAAGTCTTCCGACGAAATGGACTGGCCGGGTGCGAACGGCCCTACTGACTGGATAATGTTATAGGTCATATGATTCCCGTGTCTCTCAGGATTGAGCGGATTGCGTCCGGGGCCCCCATCAATATCTATATCCTAAGGGACCGGGACGCGTAGTGTGTCGAGAGGGTTCGATGCCCGTGTGTCAATCGTGCGAAATCGGAGGAGTCCGATTCGTGATCCCATCAGCTACGGACCTGAACCCGATTTGGACCGCCTGGAGCTGAACCGAAATGCGCTTAGCAACGGAACGGAACGATTGCCGAAGGGAAGTAGAAAGCCGGCGCACCGTTGAACGCAAGTGTCGAAATGCCCCGAGCTGGATTCTTCTTCAGCTCGAAGTCGAAATACACGTTCGAGAAGTAGCCGGTTCCGAGCTTGGAACCAGAACGAATCAGGTCCGCGTGACGTGTGAATATGAACTCCGCAACCGGATCGCCGTAATCGCGCGCTCCTACGAGAACGCCATATCCCTGAGGGATGAACATATTTACGTTGCCATTCTCGTCCAGGTAAGAATCGTCGTATTCAACGACTTGAGGCAAGTCGGCTTCGAGCATGTACCGGTTGACGTCGGCCAGCGTCATCGGCTGAGCCCCTTCATTGACTGTGATGACACGCTTGGCGCCAAGATCGTTAGGATTCGTGTTCGAAAGCAGGCTGTTCACATCTTGGCTGTTCAAGAATAAGCGAGCATTTCGACCGAAGCTAACGCTATGCCCGCGATGGCGGAGTTTGGCGTTGCGCAAATCCAAGAGGGGAGTAGCCGTCGCGACGTTTGCCCAAGCGGAAGCAACATTGAACGGAGACAAGTTGAACGTATCCGTCATGATTAGCTGGCCGAGTGGCCCTAGTACAGAATAGGTACCGGTTGTGAACAATGTCCAGCCCACCAATTTGATACGCTGGATCATTCGTGTAATCAGATGATCCTGGTCGCCCCCCTGTCCTTCTGTCAAGTCGATGGCCGTTCCGAACGTGCCTTCTTGGCGCAAGTTAGTGAGCCAGTCCTCCGTCATGAACTTCTGGTCGCCGTAAGGGGCAGGATCGACGCCGTATCGACTGACGGACTCTCGATTGACCCGTCCATAACCTCCGTCGTATTCCCTTGCGGAGGTCAAGCCAACGTAGTTGCCACGTTGATCCCAAACGATTCGAGCCACGTCCTTCGATTTGATCGGCATCAAGTCGAAGAGAGGATCCTTCATCGTTAGAATGGGCAGCTTGTCCTGCAGAATCATGCTGAGTTCTGCATTTTGTGCGTAGACGTAAGTGCTCAACCTATTAACCTCCTGTAACGCAGAGCACGCCCACTGACGTGGTGCCATCGATCAAGCGGCCCAGCTTGGATACCGCATTGGAGTCCAGGCCGGTAAGGTCGGCCGTATTGTAGTAACCGGAAATGGCTATCGGTGCGACGTGTCTGATTGCGCCGTAACCGTTCCCAACCGGAATGGGTCCGTAGGTGACGTCGCCCTGCGGGTCGGTAGACACCTCGACCACCAGGATCCCAACAGGCGTTTGCGAACCATCTGTGTTGGTCGACAAGTAAGGTTCCAAGGAGCCGCTCGCTACGCCCTGAGTAGTATGAGCCACTGTGACCGCCGCGCCCGAGCCTGTCAATCCTGCATTATTGATGGCAAGCACCGGTTGAGGCTGGTTTGCCAAAGGACCGGCAAAGGCGCAGACGACGCCCGCCGAGCCAAGCGCTCCACCGGTGCAAGTGATGTTGCCTGAACCGATGTTGGGCAGTGCCTGCAGAGCAGCTTGAATGGTTGCTGCGCTTGCATTGTAGGCGATCGGTGCAGTCGTATAGACGGTTCCGAACCCAAACGTAACGGTGAAAGTGCCGCCGGTCGCACTTGCCTGGGTAAGCGTTTGGATGTCGCTGGCTGAACTGGCTGTCACGAGCCCAACGACGGTGCCTTTGGCCATATGCTGATTCGCGGCAACCGGCAATGCCGCTTTGAGCATCCGCTCTGGAAACATCGCAGGCGTAAGCTCGGATTGTGTGTAGATGTCATAGGGTGCGATGGGCACTTAGTTGGCCTCCTTCTTGATGGTTTGTCGTCCCAAATGAGTCGCGGTGCGGAGCTTTTCGACCATCGCCGGATCAGGCGTGGACGAGTCTGCATTGGGATCGGCATTTGGGATTTGTGTCGTGAACAGGCTGTGAGGCAGCGCATCCTTGAACAGATCCCGCAAGGCCGTCAGATTTGCCCCTTCTGCGATCGTGCCATTGTCCGAGAATCGAACAACTCCCTGGCCGTCGGCGATTGCCGCCCCCTTGAAAAGTGCGATCAAATGCTGCTTTTGGGCTGGAACCGCCTTGGCGGTACGCACGACATCGTCGGCGAAGAGGGTTGCGCAAGTCGCAAGCTGACTCGCGACTAACCGTTCATTGGTTGCCTTGAACTCGGTCAACTGGGCTTCAATTGCCGGATCCAGTCGGACAGGTTTGTCCCCGTCCGCAAAGGTTGTGTCGAGTTCCTCTGGGTCAATCCCAGCTTCCTGAACCGCCTCAGGCGCCTTGCTGAAAAGCACCCGAAGCCGATCCTTGAATGACGTAGGCATAGGTTCAATCTCCTTATTCGTATCCGTGTCAAAATCTCGTGTTTGTCGTCCTCCCTGTATTCGCGTCGGCATCAAAATCCGCATCGGAACAGGGGACGTAGGTTCAACTGGTGAGGCATTTCCGGCCCAATTCCTATCGTTCTCTTGAGGGAATGGAGCTGCCGGAGAGTCGGCCCGCGAAGAACGGTTAGGCAAGTCCTCAGGCGAGGGAAGGACCTCGCAGGTAAATTCCGGCAAGGTCCCTACTACCGAAGAACCCGATGCCGGCTCATGTGCCCGAGCAAACCCTGCGCCAAACGCCGCCGCGATCTCTGCATCTGGAATGCGAGGACTTAGAGTAAGTGCGCATCCCACTATGTTCTTGCCTCGGTCAAACGTCAGCGAAGTCTGAAGCCGCCCTCCACAGAGTTCATGGAGCCAACGGGGAATGCTAAGCCGTCCCAACGCATCTCGGCCATCTCGCCAAATCTTCTCGAGCCGCCCAAGCCGATGACCCAGCAAATCACGAAATTGCGAATGTTCAAGGTCCAAGTCCACCCCAATAAAAGCAACGGCACGTTCCTCCAATTCCTCCTCGCTCATCGAGAAGTCCTTGTCCGGATACTGCCCCGCCTCAAAAACCTTGCCCTCATAAGGCACAAACTCGTCGCCGTCATCCGGCAAGTTGGAAACAAAGAAAGTCATATTCATATTCTTAGGGTCGTGGGTCGTGGGTCGTGGGCCCAGGTGACGTGATAGTTGTGAGCGGACAAATCGAAGCGCGTGCGCGCTGTGCCAGGAAGGTTTGAGTCACGGAAGTGCCGCCATCGCTGTCTTCGTAGCTCTGTAACCTCCCCTACTAGAGCAGCAACCAAAGCGAAAACGTCGGAGATCCCGCCGGATGATAATGAGCGTAGCGAATCGGTAGGGGTGGGGGAACCCGGACGTTGTCCCAGTCCCAACCATTGAGGTTTGAAGCAAGATCATCAAAAGCTCTCGATACCTTCGCGCCTCGTGCACTCTTAAGTCCTGAGCATCCACTAAAGCGAAGATGGGAGGATGGGAGCAGGGAAGACTCGACGGTCTTCTAACCGCTGCCCGTCATAACCACATGGGCATCAACGCCGGTCCCGTCAGTCGGACCGTCCGCGCCATACGAAGAAACTGTATAAGAAGGCTTCTCCCCTCTTCAGTAACGTCCGGTACAGGTACGGATTGCCCCATTTATCGTCCCTAATCGATAGCTTCAAATAGGGTCCGAGCCAGTCTGGCGCCTTGATCGGCTGAACTTAGACCGCCAGAAGCCCCTCCTAGTCGGTGGGATATCGCCCACAGTCCTAACGAAACTGGTTGATTGCGTTACCTAGCTCCGACAACTCTGCCTGGATGAGTCCGAGCCTGCATTGAGGCCCTACTCACTTATGAGGCATCCAGATCGTGAACGATATGACTTCGACAAGAATGAGAATCTCTGCCACTTAGCCAACGTCGAAAACATGTGGCTGCCGCATCGCTCGTTTCGCCCGATACTTCCTGAACATGGTTCGAAGCTCAATAATCGCTCCCACTCGTGATATCGGCATTGTCGCCAATGCCGCCAGGGACTCCGTCGGCGCCATACGAAAGGACCTCATATCCGGTCTTCCTATTCAGGGCTGGAGTTCGATAGTGATACGGGAATCCCCACTTATCGCGGGGTATTGGAGGCGTTACATAAGGCCCGCGCCATCCATTCACCCCCGCGGGCTTCTCGAAGAGCGCACGAATTCCCTCGTGCTGAGTCGGATATCGACCGCAATCCAATCTAGATTGGTCGATCGCTCCGCAAAGTACCCATAATTCGGCCCTAGTCTTTCCTCGGTCGCCTGTGCTGGACCTACCCAATATGCTCGGGGCAATAAGTTTGGCGAGACCAACCAACAACAGGCACCCCACAAGGGCAATCGCAACCGGGGATGGCGTCGAGTTTTGGGTCTTATCGTTCTTATTTGGCATTTCTCTCCCTAAACTGATACGCCTCGACGCTGGTCAGAGAGTCGAGGCTCGCCGAGAAAGCTAACCACGGATAGGTCAGCTAGTTGTCATTCCCATAGACCAAGTCAGCATCATCGTCCTTACCACCGGGAACCCAATCCCCTTGCTGAATTCTCGCAATGGTTCATCCAACCGAACCGCCATGACGTTTCAATTAAGGAAGAGTTCAACCCGCAAGGTGTAAAGGCACTAACCCGGTAGAACCGGTTAGTGCAAGGCGACTGCGGATACCGACTCCGACTACCTGGCCCCACTCCAGCTTTCCACCATTAATCTTAAACCCTTGAGCCAAATCGAACCGCTGCCCCTGGACGCGCAACCCTAAAGATATGATTCCATCCGGCCCCCGAACCCAGACTGGCCCCCGAGCCCAGTCCGACCCTCGCCCCCCTCCCCTCGACCCACAACCCTTGCATTCGCCCGTTCCGGTAATCCAAGGATCTCCCGATCGATGTCGGGGAGTTGGGACTGATCGATGTAACCTGCCGTGACAAGCGCCGCGACCGCCGTCGCGTTGACCGCAAAGTCTGGTCGCGACATCTTCAGCATCGTCGCCACCGGTGTGTACAGTTCGGCGAACTCCGTGCCGTAATTCATCTCTACGAACGGTCGGAAAAGCCGCGTCGTAAGCATCTCGCAGATTTCCCGGCGTACAAATTGAACCAAGTCGTCTACGACGTCCTGCGAGGCTCCAGTGTCTGCTTTTGATCCGTGCCGTGCCTCGAGCATGGCGCGTCCTGAGAGAAGGAAAGTCATGACCATCTCCCGATCGCACCGGTCGAAGAAGTCCTCAAAGTACTGCCCATTCGAGTCCGGACGATGCACCTCGACTTTCGTTCCGCCTGGGAACGTGGCCGTTCCTCCATTGGAAAGTTGTTGGAGGATGGACTGTATCGCAGTCTGAATGTGAACCGTCTTACCCGTAATCGGATCTTGCACGTTGACTTGGTTGATGTCTTCCGGCGCTATTGCTGTGATCATCCCGCCGCCAAATTGCACCGCCGTCTTCACCGATTCCGGTTTGACGATCTGCTTCCGATACCATGGATCATAAGCTCGTCGAAACCAGGATTCGCCTCGAGGATCTCCGTCCTTGCCGCCCATGGTCAAGACTAGGAGTTTGCTCGGAGCAATCGCATTTGGAGTTTCATCGAGTCCGTAAACAATCCCGTTTCGCAACGCGATCGACACGCCCGGTACCACCGCGATAACGCCTCGAAACCCGTTGTATTCATCCAAGACGAAGGCATAGTTTCGCCGAGGTTTTGGCCGGATTGACTTGGGAACCAACTTCCCCTTGAGGACGCCTTCGGTGACAACCTCCGCATCGACTTCGGCTAGCCGGTGACCCTTGTGGAATGCGTCGAGCATGTCCCAAAGGATCTTTCGTATCGGCCGGTCGGTGATCGCCAATCGATCCACAAACGCTTGGCAGAAGTCCGCCGCCACCTTGGCTTTTGCGAATTCTGCGTGTTTAGATGCCGGAGCGTGGGGACGAGGTTCCTCAATGGCGGGCGTCACATGAAGGTCGACGCTTAGGGTGATCACTTTGAGATAGGCCTCCGCGCCACCGAGGATTGCATCATTTGCCATCCGCTCATAGATATCTGGCCCATAATCCCTTTCCGCATCGTCGATCGATTGAGGCAAAGCCCGATCGGTCTGGAGAAACCCATATTCGACCGAAGACCCGATGTACGAACCAACAATATCGGTCCCCAAAGGAATCAAATCGCGTTCCGGCGGCACTCCAGTTGTTTGTGACTTGGAATTTGTTTTCATGGTTTTTGGGATGACACGAGGTGCCGGGTCGAGGGGAGAGGGGACGAATTTGGCTTGCGGGCCAAGAGGAGCATGAAGTGGGATGGACAGGGTGCGTCAGGAATGGAATCTGGGATCGGATCTGGATCGCGGGCCGGTTTGCTATTTCTTAGTCAACAAGCATCCTTCGGAAAACATGAGCCCCGTAACCGCTTTCTCGCCTCCCAAGCCAATCCCTAAACGGTTGACCGGCGAGGCTTAGCTCGCCCGATAACCCATCGCCTCCGATTTTGGAGGCATGTACGTAGGCAATCCGGGTGGGTTGCCCGAGGTGAGTTCGTTGAAGGCGTCGGCGGCCGCATCGACCGAGTCGTCATGTCGGCCATTGGGGAATTGGCGCAGTTCTTCGATGAAAGCCGAGTTCCAAGGAGAACCGAAGACCATCACGTTCCCCGCATTGACTTGAGCGGCAAACGGATCGGCGCGAACCTGCTTGTCTCCTGATACCGGGATCGCCTTGACCGAGAAGCCTGCCAGGAGCCGAGTCAGGGCTTGAGCTTGTTCCTTTCCAGCCTGGCCTGGATCTTGTGGCAGTCTGATTGACACGCTTGGTCCGTCCAGAACTGCCGATTGTCGCATCCGTTCGTTCCTCTCGTCCGGGCTCCACTGTCCGCGAACGATGTCTAGAATCCAGAATCGTCCAGGATAATCGATTCCCATCAGCACGCCGGACGTGTAGTCTCCGTTGCCGGTTGAGGATGCCAAATCCCAAGCCCGACACCAACGCAGGATCTTAGGAATGTCGCCTCGCACGTTTTCGATCAACCTACCGACCTTGAAGAACGAACCTTCGCGCGGAGTTGGATCGCATTGGTAAAGGGCTTGGAATGAACGCTCGCCGAGGGCCTTTTGCTCCAGCAACCAATCGATGGTCCGCCGTTCGGAGCATAGAGCTTCCCCGATTCCACGCCCAAGCGGATCGTCAGGCGCCTCACAAATCGCTGGCAGTTTGACCACCGTCCATCGCTTCGCTTCTGGGGAGTTCAGAATGCGCCCTCGTAGGTCGTCCTCGTGCCAAGGAGTAAGCACCAGCAGCTTTTGACCATCTTGTTGGATACGCGTGCTGAGTTCGTCGACGTACCACTCCCAGACTTTCTCTCGGGAGGTCTCGCTCTCTGCATCCTCACGCCCCTTGATTGGGTCGTCGATGATCGCCAACTCAGCCGGATTACCCGTGAGTCCCCCGCCGATGCCAACCGCCAAGAGCCCACCGCCCGAAGGCAGCTCCCATTCGCTTGCCGCATGCCGATCGCTCGCAAACTTGAAGCATCCCCGAGCCACCGCTATCCGGCGGATCTTACGGGCTAACTTGTCGACGTACGATTGATTGTAAGCAGAGACGACAACGCGAAGTCTCGGATCGTTTTCAAGACGATAAACCGGGTACCGAACAGTGACAAGCTCAGATTTGCCGTGTTGCGGAGGACAAAGAACCATCAAGTTCCGAATCTCTCCCCGAGCATGCTCTTCGAGCCGTTCGCGGATATAGACCAGGTGGGGCCAGTTCCACTTCCATGTCGGGCTTACTTCTTGAAGCCAGTCGGATAAAGTTGATGGCATGAGATAATAACTGGTGGCAGGTTGCTCTCTTAGGGGTCGTTGACCGAATTCAGAATCCGTTGCCGATGCTGGGGGTGGTAGTTCTACTTTCTGGCCCCAGAAGAGCTGGAGAGCGAGAATCCAACCCGATGCTTCTAGTCGTTACTACTATCATGCGGGCTGCGTCCCAAGAGTGGGCCTGGGGCATGGAACAGGCCCGTCGCCAAGAGTGCTGGCGCGAAAGCTGCGACAAGTGCTTTTTGGCTGGGAGGGTCTCCAGTGGCCAGCACAGGGAGTAGTGCGCCGACATATCCGGTAATGAATGCCGCCCCATATTTCAGGGCAGCCGTCAAAGACGAGTTTTTCATGATTAGCTCCTGTCCCTCACAAGCATTGTGAGCATCGCCTCTAAGCGAGAAAACCCCGCTTTGACCTCTGCATTCAGGTTGTGCAATGCGTCTTCAAGGTGGGTTTGGCGTGCGTTTTGTTGATCCTCACTGCGTTCAAGCCGGGAAATCCGCTCCCCAACACTCTGTTGAGTCGAGTGCATTCGGACTTGGACAACCCCAAACGCCACCACGATCGGGGTCATAAATGCAGCAATCGCAATCCATTCAGCGGTGTTCATCATTTTCTTTGTGTTTGAGGTCAGAGTGATGGTGTGATGGGTGGGTACCGGGCAAGGGGCCTGGGGCCGGAGGATATTCGGGCATCTATCAGGTCGGCTTCTCCACACATTCAGCAGTGGGCCCGATTCGCTTCATAGGTCCTATGGTCAGCACTGGAACGCTATGGCAAGTTGCATTTGCCGCCGGACTTGATGTTCTAAGGTTCACGCGGCTTCAAGCTGAGCCCTGATGCCAGACGGTCGGTCCGCCACACTGGAAACGATCAAAGAATCGCCCCGATCTGCCCGAGCGGACTGCGGTCCATAGGCGATCAAGTACCCCTGCCGATCGAGCCACCGCTCAACTTCAACTGCAAGTGTCGCATCAGACGCGACAAAGGGACGTTCAGGAAATCTGGTCATAACAGCCTCTCAATTCGAAAATGGATTAGGGAGAAACGAAAAAGGCGGCCCGCAATCTGCATGGCCGCCTAATTTCAAAGTTCCCGTCTCTGTTTAGCGCAAGAGTAGCGGGATCATTTATAGTATATCTTTGTCTACTAATAAATGCAAGGGCTGATAGAAAAAAGTCGAAACCGCCCCCAAAGGGAGCGCCGGACTTCAGTCCGCACAAGGGCCCGAGACTTCAGTCTGGAAGAATCAGAAAATGAACTCGCACCAGGTAAAGACAAGCCGAAAATGAGCAACAACCCAACTACCAAGTGCGATAAGAGATTATAGGGAAGAGGCCCTACAACTCGAAGCTGTTCCAGTAACGGTCGAGAGCTTCTTGCCCTTCAAAGTCGAGAGCGCTGCCATCGGCTACTTCATTTTTGAGATTAAACTCGTTAAGATCGGCCATGTAGTTGGAGAAACCGCCTCACGCAAATCTGATCGCTCATGTTTAATAGAGACCACTGTTCCAATGTGTAGTCGCGCAGTTCGCCACTGTCTGGAAGTGTCAAATGGAATACGATCCCTTCGTCAAATCCGCTCCGAAGGCGCCTCGTCATCGCCGCAGGCAAATAATATCGGAAACCGTCCGCATCCAAGAAGCTCCAGCCACCGATGCCAGAGTCGCTAACCCAATTCGAGTCCTCGACCAATTCTTGCCACATCCGGTCGAGATCTCGAAGACGGGCTGCCTTACATTCGTCGTCCGATCCGTACCAGTAGAGGACCTCCGCCTCGCTCCAGCTAACGCCACCCCAGGTGACGCCACGAAACGCCTCTTTGATCCCTAACTCAATGGCTCGTCGTTCAGCGGGTAGGTTTTCATTCATTTGCAATTACAATCTGCCGTTTTGATGAGCTCGAAACTGATTGCAATAATCCGAACATACGGTTGATGTATTGATGCATGAGATTTCTTCAAAAAAACACGCCTGGCAACGCACAAGTAGACACCCAACACCCTACTCACAAATCCCAAAAGCTCGCACCGGAAAAGTCCCGAACCCTCGGACCTTTACCGGCACGGCATAAAACCTAAACCCGGTGTGGGGAAGAACGTTGAGGTTGCACATATGCTCCACGATAAGCACGTCCGCGCCAAGAAGAATCGTGTGAACCGGTCGGCTTAAGTCGGCAGTGTCGTCGATGTTCAGCGAGTCGATGCCCACCAAAGCCACTCCCGCATCAACCAAGAATCGGGCTGCGTCCGCAGTCAGGAACGGATGACCCTCAAAATACTGGTCCGTCTTCCAATGAACATCCCACCCGGTGCGAACCAATACCGCCTTGCCTGCAAGATCGAGTTCCTCGAAATGGGAGGCGTCAATCGCGCGTACTGGTCCTGCCTGAACCACAATGCCTTCCAAATGGGCGAGACCCTCTAAAGGGAGTTCGGAGAGGTCTTTTCCATCCCGAAAGCGATGAAATGGCGAATCGAGATAGGTACCCGTGTTCGCCACCATGTCGATACGCCCAATATGAAATTCCGTCCCTTCCGAGTAGTGATGGTGCGAGTCTTCTCGAGAGAGAAAATCACAGATTACGGGCGCTGGCAGCCCCTTATAGGTAATCAGCCCATCCTCGACCACATGGCTCAAATCGAAAAACTCAATCACGAACGGAAGCATATCTGAGGACAGGGGGCCCATTGCAGTCTGATTCAGTCCTATGTTCCTTAAGTTACGATGAGCCCGTAAGCCATGCGCCGGAGACACCGCTTACCGCAAACTTACAACTGGATAACGCGCATTTTGATCCGCCGCCAAGTCGTCCGCATCCGCTTCGGCTTCTGGTCGAATGGGTTGAAATGGCTCTCGATTAACCCGATCGGCAAGCAACTCCATAAATTCGTCATGGATCTCTCGAGCGACCTGGTATTGGGGCCTCCCAAGCAGATTGCCCCATGAACGTCGGAGCAGGGCTCGCACGAGGCTCTCTCCTGGCTCGCGCAATGGGAACTCATGAAGTTCCTGGCAGCGCTGATATCGCCAAATCAGAACCTCTTTCGCTCGCTCGAACCCTTCGGTATGCTCCACATACCACGCCGCTTGGCTCTCATCGTCGCTGATCGCCCTTCTACCGGTGGCCAATTTCCAAGGTGTCGTCAATGCTCCAAATGCTCGTAAGCCCCATGCCTCAACTAACCAGCGTGGTGACCAAGCCTCTTCTACTACTGTCATCGTGTACTCCAATAAATGATCTTTAACTCATTCTATCACGAGAACTTTCCAGTTGGAAAGAATTCGTGCATAATATGGATAGAATTGAATGGAAGGTTTTCAGTCGTAAACTGCATTCGGCTTGGGGGCGGCAGAAGGCGCGAGGTGATCCTTGCCCGCCCGTGGCTTCGGAGTGAGGGCATGTTTGAATATGCGCTTCACTCTGAAGCTTAGCTTCCGAAATCTGACGAATTCTGACAACATTGGAGTCTCAAATCATGTCCGCAAAACCAGATCCTAGGATAAAGACCGTCGAATCGTTGCTCGCGAAGTACGGGCTATCAAATCGATGGCTCGCCAAAAAGCTCGGTGTGAACCACACGAGTGTCAACAGTTGGCTTTCGCCCGAAGGCAGCCGCCCACGAGATTCCAGGATTTATGAGCAGATGATCGATGTGCTGTCAAGCCAAGGGCCGATTGAGCGCAACGTCGAAATGCGAAGAACTGGCGTCCGAATGATTCCTGTCTACGCCGGAATCCCCGCCGGCAACCCAACATCTCACAACATGGACGTGGACTATGAGGAGGTCCTCGACTGGGGCAACAACTTCGAAAGGTGGGGAAGAATCATCAACGGCTACAGCATGGCCAAGATCTTGCTCCCCGGCGACATCGCCGTCTTCGAAAACCGCCGATTCGAAACCGGAGACGTGGTCCACGCATATAAGGACGGAGAGGACTGCGTCAAAGCCATCCGAGGTAACGGCGACTCCGCCAACCTATATAGCTTCAACGAAGATTACGAACCGTTCAGCGCCCAAGGTTGGAAGGCCAAAGGCGTCCTCGTTCAAAGAATCCGCCGCGGTCCTTACGGAGTCAAATCCTTAGTAGACTTCCCCCACGGACTAAAATGGGCTATGCGTCACGAAGATTTTTGACTATTCTTTCCAATACCTGTCCATTTGGAAAGTTGATTGATTGTGGGGCGGTGAAGTGTGGTTCGCTCCTCGGAAACCAATCTGATGGGCAATGCCGTGCAATGACACGTCATCCGTAGTAGACGCCGTCCGTAGGGGCGTCCGGACGAAGCGCCCGAGACACCGACTTAAAGGGGCAATGACACGACCTTCCACGGGATTGTCGTTAGCAACATCTTTTTGCCTTTTATCGAAACGGGGTATCCCGTTCGCTCAACGCCGAACTTGGAATCGCACATTCAATGTCTGTGAGCCAATTTCAATGGGTCACGACTGGGGGATCTGAAATCACGTTTCCAGCTTCAAATGTAGTCGCAGGAGCCGATTTCTCAACCTTGAGAAATCGACTCCTGCATGACCTTTCAGAACTTCATAGTGGTTGCCATTGAGGATGACGGCCAAGGATTTGTAGGCACGCCACACGTTCCTTCGCCCTTTCTGAAGTGAGAGGGCAGGGTGACCGTTAATTGCGCTATACGCGCCCGTAGTTCCGTGTTTTCTGCTCAACTCGAATTCCTGTAGTCGTGGGATGTTTCGTGCCCACGTTTTGCCTTCCGGGCGCCGAAAACTTTCAGGCTAGACGGATCATTGACAATAGCCATGAGACCGTTGCATCGTGAGGGCTCTGTACCGTGTCACCTTGTCCTCGAATTCCTGTAGCCGTGGGATGTTTCGTGCCGACGTTTTGCTTTCAGGGCGCTGAAACTTTCACGCTAGATGCATCGTTGAAAAATAACCAGAAGACCGTTGCATCGTGAGGGCTCTGTACCGTGTCACGCTCAACTCGAATTCCTGTAGCCGTGGGATGTTTCGTGCCCACGTTTTGCCTTCCGGGCGCCGAAAACCTCACGCTACACGCATCGTTGAAAAAAAACAGAAGTCCGTTTCATTGTGTGGGTTCTGTACCGTGTCACCTAGTCCTAGAATTCCTGTAGCCGTGGGATGCTTCGTGCCCACGTTTTGCCTTCCGGGCGCCGAAAACCTCACGCTAGACGGATCATTGACAATAGCCATGAGACCGTTGCATTGTGAGGGCTCTGTACCGTGTCACCTTGTCCTCGAATTCCTGTAGCCGTGGGATGTTTCGTGCCCACGTTTTGCTTTCAGGGCGCTGAAACTTTCACGCTAGACGCATCGTTGAAAAATAACCAGAAGACCGTTGCATCGTGTGGGTTCTGTACCGTGTCACCTAGTCCTAGAATTCCTGTAGCCGTGGGATGTTTCGTGCCCACGTTTTGCTTTCGGGGCGCTGAAACTTTCACGCTAGACGCATCGTTGAAAAATAACCAAAAGACGCTGGTGCACTATTCAACCGGCAGCTGGTGCATATTTCGACCGGCGGTGACAACCGTTGCATCGTGAGGGCTCTGTACCGTGTCACCTAGTCCTAGAATTCCTGTAGCCGTGGGATGTTTCGTGCCCACGTTTTGCTTTCGGGGCGCCGAAAACTTCACGCTACACGCATCGTTGAAAAATAGCCAGAAGACCGTTTCATTGTGAGGGCTCTGTACCGTGTCACCTAGTCCTTCTAAGTGTTGTGGTCGTAGGATGGTTCTTGCCTACGTAGAGCCTCGAAAATCGTACGTTTCCATGGCGGTCCGCACATGTGGGCGTCGCGAATGCCTCCAGTTTGGATGGCCTGGCCCCGAAAGAGCCGGGGCGTCAAGTCAAATAGGAGTCATACAACTCGGCCTTGCCTCAGCTCTGGAGGCGCCGAGACTAAGTATCGAGCGGTCGTGATTCGTGCCTGGCGAGAGTTGCCGCGTGCGCCTGAACCGGATTCCTTAGGGTTCGCTCACGCCCGAGGGCCGTTGGGTGGGAAAGACGATATCCGCGCCCCGTTCGCCGAGGTGTTCGTTGCGTCCGCCGCGTCTAAGAAGCCTGGCAATGAATGAGATCTTTCTCAAGAGGAAAGTCTCCCTACAAACCCAAAATCTCCCGCCCAATCGATGCCGCTGCCTGAACTAACGAATCCAAATCCGCTCGACGAGTTCGATGGTTCACGATACAAGCACGCAAGCAAAAGGCCCTGCCGATCACCGTCGAACTCGGAACGCCCAACCCGCTCTCCTGAACTCGAAGCAGCAATTCCTCGTTAATCGAGTTTAATGATTCAAGAGGCAGCCCCTCCTGCCGAAACCGGAAACAGACGATGTTCATAGGAACCGGCGCCATCAGCTCCAGGCTGGGCTCCAATCGAATCAGCTCGGCCAAGTACTGCGCATGTTCCACGTTCTGCTCAATCAAACCCGCAAACCGGGGAAGGCCATAAGCCTTCAAAGACATCCATACCTTCAAGGCCTTAAAGCCTCGGGTCAACTCAATTCCAAGATCGGCAAACCTGAGCCCGCCCGCGTTCACCCCGCGATCGGTGCTAGCGATATAACTGGCTTGCTGTGAGAACGCCGCTCGGTGGGCCTCTCCATCCCGGACCAAGAGGCAAGCGACTTCAAACGGCATGTACATCCATTTGTGTAAATCAAAGGCCACCGAATCGGCCCGCTCTAAACCGGACACGATCGAACGAAGCTTCTGCGACACTGCCGCAAGCGCTCCAAAGGCGCCGTCCACATGCAGCCAAATCTGCTCCGCAGCACATAGATCGGCAAGGGCACAAAGATCATCGGTGGCGCCGTTATTTACCGTGCCAGCCGTAGCAAGCACCGCCATCGGGCGATGACCAAGCTTCCTGTCCTCGTCAATGGATCGACGCAAATGTTCAACGTCGATTGTAAAGTCAGGGTTGGTTGTGATACGTCGAAACGACTGATTTCCCAACCCCAAAATCTCGACTGCTTTCTTTGCCCAACTGTGAGTCTCAGAGGACCCATAAACCGTCAATCGGGGATGGCTGGTCCCTTGCAGACCCTCCTCTCGGATGTCAAAGCCTGCCATCGAGTTTCTGGCAACCGTCAACCCAGTTAAGTTGGCCATGCTCCCTCCACTCAACAACAGCCCGCTCGCACCCAGTGGCAACCCCATAATCTCGCGGAGCCACTCTACTACCTTCACCTCAACCAGCGCGGGATTCTGGTTGAATCCGCCGAGATGAGGGTTCATTCCAGCTGCCAACATGTCCGCCATCATCCCATACGGAAATCCATTGCCCTGCACCCAGCCATAAAACCTTGGGTCAAGATTGCCGTTTCGATATGGCAGGACGTTCTCAACGAATTCTCCATAAACCGCTTCTTCACCCTGCGGGATCATGGGCAGCGGCTCATCAAGGATCAGGCTCTGAATCGAATTTGCGGACTGAACCCACGCCGGCCTGTCGCGAAGGGTCCGAAGATGAACAAGCATTTCATCGACCATCCGGTGGGAGAGTGTCGAAAAAGCATCCCAGTCGTCCGGATCCAAAGTGAATTCAGAAGTCATCGCGTTGGTTCGATCATCCTGCATCGAACGTCATGATGACGCAAATTAGCTGGCCGAAACATCCGGATTGATCCGGAGCAAATTCGAATTTGGTCGGGGCGACACGATTCGAACGTGCGACCTCATGCTCCCAAAGCACGCGCGCTACCAGCTGCGCCACGCCCCGGCCAAATTTTTAGAAAGTCGTCCATACGACCTTCCCGATCCCTCGGGACGCGCTACCAGCTGCGCCATGCCCCGGCCAAATTTTACAAAGTCGTCCATACGACCTTCCCGATCCCTCGGGACGCGCTACCAGCTGCGCCACGCCCCGGCCAAATTTTAGAAAGTCGTCCAAACGACCTTCCCGATCCCTCGGGACGCGCTACCAGCTGCGCCACGCCCCGACCAAATTTTTAGAAAGTCGTCTATAAGACCTTCCCGATCCCTCGGGACGCGCTACCAGCTGCGCCACGCCCCAGCCAAATTTCAGAAAGTCGTCCATACGACCTTCCCGATCCCTCGGGACGCGCTACCAGCTGCGCCACGCCCCGGCCAAATTCTAGAAAGTCGTCCATACGACCTTCCCGATCCCTCGGGACGCGCTAACATGTGCGCCACTCCCCGACAAGCGAACAATAAGATACCTGTCTTACTGCTTGTTTCGCTTAATCGCGTAGACCATGATCGCTAAAGTGTCGCCAACTTTCGAATGGCCGTGGCAGCTAAGGCAGTCTCTCGAAGATATTTTCAGCGGCAGAGCCTCCGCATCGAGCCCGAAAAGCTGACCTTTGTAGGACACCTGTGTCGTGACCGTTGGTAGGGCCTGCTCGGCAAACGCGACGATTTGCTTCTCCTGGCTTGCCTTGACTTCGCCGATCGGGATTCCGGAGTCCTTGTCCAATTGCAAACTGCCAGCTTCCAGTGGTTTCCCGAGTTCGCTAACCGGATAAAGCTGAATGCTGTACGTGGTTGTACCGGTCAACATGGGAACGTTGGATTCACGAAGGATATTGTTGTGGATCAGCTTAAACGTCCGTTGGGCCTGAGGCGGGTATGACTTCGGCATTTTGAGCGTGACCGTTCGACCGTCCGATGTCTTCACCGGTATGCTTCTCGATTCATATTCCGAAAGGTCATCAAACGCCGTTTGATATCCGCTTTGGATCGTCATGATACGCTGTTCTGGCGATGCAGGAGCGAAACGTGGGTGGCCTGGCTTTCCAGCCTGTTCCTGGTGGCCGACTGCTAACGCCAAAACCGACCAGCCACCAATCGCTAGAAACGAACGAAACTTCATAGTTATTCTCCTGACGGGCTGAAACCAAGGATCGTTACGAGCAAAGGGCTCCGAAAAGTGTCCAATAGGGCATTTCAGTGCTGGGCGCTCGCTTCAAGGATCGCGGACCTCAATGCAGTGCATTTCCGAGATGTCGTAATACCTCAATGCGGCAATACCAAAACCGGGGGTAGAATCATCCCACGATGCCGGCACGTTCTAAGCGTCTCGACATGATCCCGCCTTACTTATTTGCGGAGATCTCCCGCGTCAAAGCAGAGGCAATTGCCTCTGGCGCGGACATTATTGACCTCGGGATTGGAGACCCCGACCTTCCTACGCCTCAACCTATAATCGATGCTCTGGCCGTTTCGGCCAATAAACCTTCAACTCATCGCTACGATGAAACACCTCGAGGCTGGATTTCATTCTTGGAAGCTGCTTCCGATTGGTATGCCAAAGAGTTTGGGGTCAAGTTGGATCCGGCAACGGATTTTGTCCAGCTGATCGGGAGCAAAGAGGGCTTGGCTCACCTTGCCTGGTCCTATATTGATCCTGGAGATGTTTCGATCGTTCCAAATCCGGGCTACACGGTCTACCGTGTGAACACCCTGATGGCCGGAGGCGAAGTTTACGACACCCCCTTACGAGAAGAAAACGGATTCTTGCCCGTTCTTGAGGATATCCCCACCGACATCGCCAAGCGAGCAAAGCTCTTTTATGTATGCTATCCGCACAACCCGACGGGAGCGACCGCTTCACGTGAGTTCTATGAGGATGCCGTACGGTTCTGCAAAGACCACGATATTTTGCTGGTGAACGACATGGCTTACGCAACCGTGGCCTACGATGGTTACACGAATCCGACCGTGATGCAGGTCGAGGGCGGCAGAGACGTCGCAATCGAGTTCCACTCGCTGAGCAAAATGTACAACATGACTGGTTGGCGTCTTGGCTTTGCCTTGGGCAATCCCGATGCGGTGAATAATTTGCAACGCCTAAAGTCGAACATCGATAGCAAGCAGTTTCCAGCGATCGCCGAGGCTGGCGCCTATGCGTTGAGCAGCGTCGATAACAGTCACACGATCGCGATGTATCAGCGAAGGCGAGACATATTGTGTGATGGTCTTAACAGCATCGGCTGGAAGGTAACAAAGCCAAAGTCTGCGTTCTATGTCTGGTCCAGAGTTCCAAACCCTGAAATGACGAGCGCGGAGTTTTGCAAGGAACTGCTGAAGCGGGCTCACATCGTGGCGATCCCCGGAAACGGCTACGGAACGGAAGGTGAAGGATGGGTGCGAATATCCCTCACGCTAGCGGGAGACACCGATGGCGAGCGATTCAAGGAAGCGGTCAAACGCATCGCTGCATCGGGCTTAATACCTAGTCTGGTATAGATATGATCGTGGCTGGTGCACCAGCCATTATCATTTCACCCCAAAACTCCGACAATGGTTTCATAGCAGGGAGTATCATATTCGCTCAAGTAACGCGAAAAGGCAAGAGAATATCTCCCGCTGAAGCCCCAAGGCTTCGAATAGACTTAACCCGTTTTTGTACATACCTGCTCACCCAGGAACTATCACTCGTCGACCCGCTTGCCTAGCCCATCAATATGCCTTTCGAGAATGCCCAAGATTTGGCTCCCGAGACCATCGAACTCTTCAAGAGGATCGTTGGACGTCCAAACCTGGATCCGACTGGTATAGACGAAGTTATGCTGGGAGCCTTCGTGTGTGGCATCTCTACTCCGGAGCAGGAAGAGGAAACCCTTGCCTCACTCGTGCACTCTCGTGAAATGAGGCAAAGGCTTAAGGAGATGGAGTCTCAATTGGCCATGATGAGGGCCACTCCGTACTCGAAAATTGAGAGCCACCTTTTCTCCCCCGTTTTGACCCACTGCATGCATGGCGCAATGCAAGCATCGATGCGTGTCTTCTGCCGATCAAGCCGAATTAGTATTGAGCGTGGATGGACAGATATCTCTACTGCTCGCGACTTGGAGGCAAAGGCAATGCGTTCTGTGTTCGGCGTTATGGGCGGAACGATACAAGTCCTATTGTCGCGTAATCCCCACGAATTGGGAAATGGGCTGGTAGGCGAACCGCGTATCGACTCTAGCCTGCCCAAGGGCTTGGAAGCGCGTGTGAGTGCGGTGATCGATAATAGCGGAGCATTGAAGGTTGAGGGAGTGCTAACCGGAAAACTGCCCGAAAACGCGCTAAAGGACAAGTCGCTTTACCTGGAGTGCATCGATTTAAATGGCGGTTCGGTTCCAATCGGCGATCCGATCACGTCTGCCGATTTTTCAATCGTCTTAGAAAACTTCGCGGAGATCGTCGGTTTGAGAGCCTGCATTTTGCCACCCGGAATCTTTCGACTCGGTCTGCGAGATGGTCCTGGTTTTCACCCTGGGGGGCATCACCTCGGAGTGCCTGTTGCGGGAACCAATGAGGTGCTCCACTTTGGCTTAGTTGGCGAACCTACAATTGAACGAGAACAGCTGATCGTCACGATTCGGGCGCCTGAATCACGGACCCCTGCGTTGGAGAATTACAGTTTGGAACTGCTCGTACCGGTCGGAAGCGTCATTCAGTGTTTGGGAACGTGGTCTATGAAAGAGTGGACGGATAATGAGCAGGTTTTTCGATGCCCCATATCTGGCGTCGTTGACGGTCGCATCGAATGCGGCTCCATCATCCATGCCCGGCTGCACTGAGCCCAATGCCGTTCGCTGCCGCACACTGAGGGTAGCTCGGGTATTCAGATAAGAACCGAGGACGCCCAAAAGAGAATAGTTGCAGCGGAAGATTGAGGTTCTGGTGTCGAGATAGTCTCATTGTATTCTTGCGCCGAATACTCTTGAGCCTCGGCGAAATGAAACCACCGACAAAGTGTTTTCCTTCTGTGCGAGTCGCAAAGGGAACTGGCGAGTTTGCGATAGGGTGGCAAGCTTTGCAAAGAGTCTAGTCCTGCCAAACCGTGCATTAGAAAAGCGCCTTTGCCGTTTAGTAAGCGCCAGAGAATCGAGAAGGTCGGGGGAATTCGCATAGGCGAGAGGACCCTCATTCTCCGGGGAATGGTGACACCGTTCCGCGAGCGATCTCGATTGGCGACATAATCATGGGGGTCAAAACTCATGCCGATGACTTATGAAGAAGCGCTTGCCTATATTTCGTCGCTAGAAGTTCGTGGGTGGCGTTTGGGGCTTGATCGAATGCAGGAGTTTGTGAGGCGCGCAAACCTCGCTGATTATGTCGGGGGACCGACTGGCCCGCAGTTCATTCACGTCGCGGGTACGAATGGCAAGGGGTCTACCACCGCGTTTCTTCAGAGCATATTTGTTGAGTCCGGGTACGTTACGGGTGCGTTCTTTAGCCCCTATGTCGTGGACCCAAGGGAACGCGTCCAACTGGGTCGCGCCCTGATTACGAAGGAACAACTGGCCGCCGTCACTGAGGCCCTCATCCCCCATGCGGAGAGTTTCTCAGAGACCGAATACGGTGGAATCACCGAGTTTGAATTCAAAACGGCAGTTGGGTTTGAGTTTTGGAAACAGAATCGTTGCGAGTGGGTGGCATTGGAAGTCGGTCTGGGCGGTCGCTTGGATGCAACGTCCGTCGTGACGCCGCGCGCGAGCGTCATCGTGAGTATTGGGCTTGATCACACCCAGATATTGGGTGATACTCACGCAAAGATCGCCTATGAGAAGGCTGGAATCATTAAACCTGGAATTCCGGTCATTATCGGCGATATGCCGCCTGAAGCCGAGGAAGTTATCCTCGGAGTCTCTGTGGAACGCTCTGCTCCCGCATGGCGTTGGGGAAGGGAAATTATCTGGCACGAACGCGATAACGCGGTTGAAACTCCTCTTGGTTACCACTTATGCCTCAAGCCGAGTTTGGTGGGTGTAGTTCAAAACCACAACTTGGCCCTTGCGGTTGCTGCGATCGACGCTGCCGGAGCGTATCAATCTGAAGAAGCGCTATCGAACGGAGCTCGGCTGACGTCGATTCCAGGGCGCTTCCAGAAATTGGAGTTTCTGAACCGCACGGTCATCCTTGATGGCGCCCACAACGCGGATTCGGTAAAGGTCCTTGTGAAGTCGCTCGAAAGCCAGATTGGAGATCAGAAGCTGATCTTGGTAACCAACATGCTGTCCGGCCATGAATCAAACGACTTCTATGCTCACCTTTCAAATCGTATCAAGCGCGCTCATGTGGTTCCTGTCGACTTCCATCGGGCAACTCCAGTGCCCGTAATGGGAGAAAAATTGAGAGCGGTGTTTACAAATGTCACCGAGCACACGACTGCGCTGGACGGGTTGACGGCGGCGGCCGAAGAAGCGGATCCATCTGACGTTATCCTGGTGACCGGTTCGTTCTACCTCGTGGGCGAACTTATCCGAATCATAACCGACCGGTCAAACGAATCCTAACGCCAACGAAGCGCGGAAACTAGCAAGCTCATAGGCGTATGAACTACGTGCCCATTGCTTGATTCGGGAAGTGCTTGAACCGGCTCCGCTATATTTGCCCCATATACTGGCAGTCAATAACAACATCGCGAATATCTGACTTAGACTTAAGAATCCTGCCGATATTCTCCATCTCCGTCCTCAAGTCCTTAAAAGTCGCGTTCTTCGCTTTACCAACTGCGCCTTTAATGTAGAGCACGCCATGATGCATGCGAATGTCGCATCGGGTGATATCGACTCCCCTCTTTCCCAACTCAGTTCGGGCTGCTCGTTGCCCACGTACGTCTTTGATGTCGGCCAATCTTTCACCTTCCCGATAAACAGTTTAGTTCGGTTTACTCGGATTTGTTGCTAAAACTCTCATTTCCGACGAATCCTACTGCTCCTATACGTCCGACGGCCCCTATACGGATCAAAACTTATTGGTCACATAAGCAAAAAGACCCCCTCCTGGCTTAGTGCTAGGAGGGGGCCAAAGGGAAAGTCGGGAAGGTTACTTCTCGTCCTTCTCTTCGGGCTCAGTTGTTTCGACCGGCTCTTCGACCGTGATCCGCCTCTTGGGAGGGGTCGCAGAAACGACTTCTTCAAGTGCGGCCGGTGCCGGGATTTCCGGTGCCTCTGTGGTGACTTTTGCCATCTCAGTCGACATCGAGCTCTTCTTGGAAACGAAGATCGAAGCCGCCAAGGCTCCAACTGCGATCGCCGTAATCAAGATGAGAGTGGGGGTAGCGAGAGGCATGACAACCACGCCTGCAAGAAGCAGGGCGACCAAGTTCATAACCTTGATCAGCGGGTTAAGGGCTGGTCCGGCAGTGTCCTTGAATGGATCGCCGACGGTATCGCAAACTACGCCTGCCTTGTGAGCATCCGTTCCCTTTCCGCCATAAAGACCGTCTTCGATAAGCTTCTTGGCATTGTCCCACATTCCGCCCGAGTTCGCGAGCAGAACGGCCATAAGCTGTCCACTTGCGATCGCGCCTGCAAGGAATCCGCCAAGCGCTTCGGCGCCGGTGAGGTTGTACATATGGCCGCCAATCATCGTCGGTGGCTTTCCAATCGAGAATCCGAAGGCGACCGCACATGGGAGGCCAATTGCCAAGATGCCCGGTCCTAGCAGTTCCTTCTGAGCGGCTGCGGTGACAATCGCCACGCACCGTCCGTAGTTCGGCTTGCTTGTTCCAGCCATGATGCCTGGATCTTCTCTAAACTGTCTTCGGACCTCGTTAATCAACTGGAAGGACGCGCGTCCAACTGCGTTGATCGTGGAGGAGGAGAACAGATAGGGAGCCGCTGCGCCAATGAGCATTCCGAGGAAAATCTCCGGAACGTCCAGTCTCAGACCGATCGTGTCGAGCTTCGCGCTCTCTAGATAGGAGTGGAACAACGCGACCGCTGCGACAACCGCAGTCGCGATCGCAAAACCCTTTGTGAGGGCCTTGGTTGTGTTACCCGCTGCATCGAGACGCTGCACGGCTTTCATGCCGTACTCGTTGTCATGACCCTCGCCACTCATTTCGTAAACGCCTTGAGCGTTGTCAGAAATCGGACCGAAGGTATCCATCGCCAAGATGTAACCCGTGGTTGTGAGAAGTCCCAGTCCGACAAGCGCGATTCCGTAGAAGCTAAGGATATAGCCTCCGTAAAGTGCCGGCGAGAACAAGAACAGCGGGAACATGAGCGCGATTACGATCGCAAACACCATGAACACGCTGGATTCAAGGGCATAGGCAAAACCCTGAATAATCATCGGAGCTGCGCCTGCGCTGGAAACTCCAGCTACTTCCTGAACCGGCTTCTTGTGCGTTGACACGTAGTAGTCGGTCAAGAACTCAATCGCAAAAGCCATCAGAATTCCGAAAGCGATCGCCGCGCCGAAAGCCCACCAAGGAACTTCCTGTTGGGTAGCGACTGCCATCTGCATGGTTTCTGCCGGAGGCATCGTGCCTTTCTTCGCAAGCAGATCGTCGATTTGCTTGTTCGAAAGCTTTTGATAGCCAAACCCCTGCTTCGTGATTTGGTCGACTCGATCCATTTGTGGCGGTAGGCCAATGATCAGGTCTCCATCCTTGTTGGAGTACAGAGTGACGGGTTCTTTCTCCAAGATTTCGATCTTGGAACCGGCCGGCATTCTCGCCTTGAAATTCGTAACATCCTGGTCGAGGTTGCTTTCCTTATTCGGGCCCTGCCACGCCGTAATGTCCTCGTGCGAACTTGGCGTTGCCGGAGTCGCCGGAGAGGTCGGCGTCGCTGGTTGCGCCGGTCGTCCCGGAACGTCCGTAACGACATGGAATTTGGCAACAATGATCTTGTCCTTGCCGCCTGCTCCAAATAGCGTGCCTACCGAGTATCGAGGAGGAGGCAGATTGGGGTTCTGAGTGTCGGCTGCAAAGCCTGGCGATACCGCATAGCCTAGAACCGGATTGGTCGAGTCTAGGAAGTTGGTAACGGGAGAATAGCCCTTCGGTGCTGCGGTTTCAGGGATATCAGGCGCCTTGGTTTGAATTATCTGTGGTAGAAGTTGCTCCTTTGCATCCTTGAATCCAAGATCCTTCACCCGAGAGTCCGCAACGATGTCTTCAGGCTTGACTTCGTAGTAGGGGATATTCTTCTTTGCCGCGATCTCGTCGCGTACTGCCTGCATGACCATGACATCCTTTCGGAAGATATTGGCCTGAGGCATCAGAGACGTTGCCTTGATTTTGTTCGCCGACCCGCCCATCATAACGTAGGCGAGGATGAACGTAAGTCCCGCCGCTGCCAGCGCCGACTTGTAGAACCCTTTTCGAATGCAGGCAAGAGGGTCGGAATCGATATCCTCGTTGCCCTTAACTGACAGGATTCCAAAGATCGATGCCACAACGCCGACGCCGCGTGCCATCAAGGCAAACAGGATCAGGCGCATCCAGGTGGTTTGGTCAAAGATCTGTGCCGTTGCTGCGCCAAGAATAATTGCGGCGACGAGCGTGACTTCGTAAGACTCGAAGATGTCGGCCGCCATTCCGGCGCAGTCGCCAACGTTGTCTCCAACGTTGTCTGCAATGGTGGCTGGGTTTCTGGGGTCGTCTTCCGGAATTCCGGCTTCAACCTTTCCTACCAAGTCGGCGCCAACATCGGCCGCCTTGGTGAAGATTCCTCCGCCGACACGCATAAAGAGTGCCGCAAGGGATCCACCAAAGCCAAATCCCACTAGAAGCGTCATCGCCTTGTCGCCTGCAAAAAGCAGAATGACGGAAGCGCCGATCAAGCCCATGCCGACCGTGACCATGCCTGCAACCGCACCGCTTCTGAAAGCAACTTCAAGAGATCTCTTGAAGCTGGTTAAAGCTGCGTTGGCTGTGCGCATGTTGCCCTCGACCGCCGTCAGCATTCCCGTGTAACCGGCAATGTATGAGGCGCCGACGCCGGCAATGAAACAAATTGCGATTGAGATTCCGGTCGATGGTCCGGCGCTCCAATAGAGAGCTGCCAAACCGAATGCAAGGACGACCACAAAATAGAGCATCGTGCGGACTTGCTGACTCAGGTAGGCGAGTGCGCCTTCCTTGATAGCCTTTCCGACTTCCTGCATCTTTTCGCTGCCTGGCGATTGCGCCATGACATTAATCCGCATATACAAGCCAAATCCAAGGGCAACAAACCCTAAGATAAGAGACAGGACTAGCAGACCGCGGTCTTGGGTTGTGAAGGCTAGTTTGACGTTGTCGCCTTCTGCAGCAAAAGCTGCGGTTGGGATAAAAGTGCCGACAGCTGCTAGTAAAAGCAGTCGGACGGCTCGAAGCGATGCCAGGCTCCTGGCCTGCATCGACGCGTGCTGAAGCAACTTCATGTTGAGTGGAGAACCCCCTCCTAAGGTGTTTCGCGCTTCCGTGCAAGTATAAATTGCCGTACGGCTAACGGCAATGATTATACCGATTCAAAGGGGATTCTGCGAATTTGAGGGGGGAAACCACCTCATAGAGATATCAGAAACAGGCTGAAGCTCAGGCGATAAACCATTTGTTTCATCCGAGAGGCGCCCACGGGTACCTTACATGCGGCCAGAACGAACCTTCCATCCATGCTGCATCTCAAAAACGTCACTAAAGTTTATGGTGAGGACAATCATCAGGTCTTAGCGCTCCGAGGTATCGATCTCGATGTCGGGCCCGGAGAGTTCATCGCAATTACTGGACCCAGTGGGTGTGGAAAGTCGACATTGCTCCACTTGGCATGCGGACTGGACCTGCCGACGGATGGTCAAGTGATAGTAAACGGTCGAACCACCGCCAGTATGAACGATGATGCGTTGACGGTCATGAGGCGCCACGAGATCGGGCTGGTTTTTCAGACATTTAACTTGATTCCAACTCTGACGGCGCTGGAAAACGTCGTCTTGCCGGCGACCCTGGAGGGGCGCAGCTTTGCCTCACAGATGGATCGGGGTCGCATCCTGCTGAACAGTGTGAAACTCGTCGGACGAGACCACCATTATCCTGACCAATTGTCCGGAGGAGAAGCTCAACGCGTGGCCATCGCCCGAGCTCTGATCATGGATCCGATTATCCTCCTGGCCGACGAACCAACCGGCAATCTCGACAGCGAAAGCGGAATGGCGATCATCGACCTATTGATCGAGTTTGGCAACTTGGAAGCTGAAACCTCAAAGGGGAAGGTTAGACGTAGCACCCTGATCGTTACTCACGACGAAAGCATTGCGAACCGAGCAAAACGTCGAGTTCGTCTCAAGGACGGCAAAGTCCTTTGAGGGCCCTTTTATTTCGATACTCCTTTAAGCATCACTTGGTCCATCGATTCCGATTGGTCATGGTCCTTGTGTCTTTGGCCCTGGGAGTTTCGATTTTTGTATCTTCTTATGAGTCGATCGTGGCCGCGCAGGATTCGATCGAAGCGAGTTCAAAGACCATGGCAGGTAAGGCGGAGTGGCAAGTTTCTCGCGGCCGATTTCTCGGAGTTGAAGAATCCCTGGTGGACAGAATCCGAAAAATCCCAGGCGCGATCGCCGCGCCTGTGATCGAGTCCGCCATCTCTACTGGGCCTCCCCACAGTCACAGTTTTCTCCTTGTCGGATTGGATTTGGATTCCGACTCGATGGCGAAGTTATATGGCAATGAAGTCGGTGAGGATGCCGCCGCATTCCTCAGTCTTCGGCTTTCATCGGGTGGAATGCTCCTTGCTGATTCCTATGCTCATAGGAATCGTCTGGAGGAGGGGTCTTACCTGCCCTTACAAGCTAAAGACTCGGTAAAGCCCATCAAAGTCGTCGGACTCCTGCACAACAAGTTGCTCTCCGCGGGCGCAGGCGGCAATATCGGATTCATGGAACTTCATGCTGCCGAGAAACTTTTAGGGACTCCTGGAATTGTTGATCGCATCGATGTGGCCGGGATAACCAAGACGGACTTGGAGCGAGCATGTCCTCAATGTCAAATAGAACCGCCCGGCCAACTCAGTTCTGCGGCTGGCGATGCGCTTGGTCGCATCCACTCCCTACTTGGCGTGTCCGTTATTGCTCTTCTCGTCGGGGTATTGATGATTTACAACTCGGTTCAAGTATCCGTGTCGGAGCGGCTTAAGGATATCGCGATTATTCGCTCGATAGGGGCCACCAAGGTCCAGGTGTTCGGGTTCTTGCTTGCTGAATGGCTGATCATAGGCTTGGTAGGATCTGGCTTCGGCGTCGTACTTGGGCTCGGCCTGGCATATGCGCTCGTTGAATACACAAAGAGGACCATCAATTCAATGGTGCCCCTGATGGGTGATGCTCATGTCCATTCGAGCCCTGCCCTTGTTGCCGCGGGTTTGATCGTCGGAGTTGGAACAACGATGGTGGCGGCGTTTTTTCCCATCTGGACGGCAGCCAATGTTCGTCCCTTGGAGATTCTGAGGCCCTATACGTTCAGAAGAAGTCACCACTATTTCATGGCTGCATGCGTCGGCCTCGCCCTATGCGTGGTGAGCAACCTTGCGATCGCTGAGGTTTCGGTCTCCATGGTAGTAGGGCTCTGTATAACGGGCTTTGTTTTTCTGGGTGTCGCGCTCCTCTTTCCCGAGATCGTCCTTGTCTTGGCAGCGGTCGTTCGACCTGTATTGAAGCGAACTCGCAAGCCTGAGCCCTTTCTGGCCCTTGACGGACTCATAAAGACCCCCCATCGAACTGCCTTTACTATCATGACCTTTGGGTGCGCTCTCGCCATGACGGTGGCTACCGAAACTCTGGTAGAGGGCTTCCGAGTGAGTACCGGCCAGTGGATGAATGCCGCGTTTCCGTTTGACATCTCAGTCATGGGCAACGACTTGGCTTCCAGCGTGTATGGAAATCAGGTTCTGCCCGAATCGCTCCTGAAAGATCTTCGTTCAGTGCCTGGCGTCGGCAAGGTATATGGCGTGCGAAAACTCCTAACTCCATTCCATTCGGCGGATGTGATGGTGATCGGCGTCGACACCCAGCAGTATCTCGATGCCCGTAAGGATAAAGGACTTGGAGATTGGCCCCCGAATTTCAATGACCCAGTCGTCAAGCCTCAGTTCATGAACGGAACTGGAGCCTTCGTTTCCTCTAATTTTGAGGCTCTTTATCATCTGCATCCGGGCGACCTCATGCAATTTCGAACTCCTAGTGGGCAGGTTGCTCTTAGAAACCTCGGTGTCGTCGACGATTATTCTTGGTCTCACGGTGCGCTGATAATCGACAGGAAAGTTCTAGTCTCCACATGGCGCGACGAATCGCTCAGTTATATCGACATTTCGGTGGCGCCAGGGGCATCCATCGGTTCGGTCAAGAGTCAGGTTGTTGCCGTTTCTAGCCAAAATCGATCCGCCTTTGCTTACGATCGCCGCGAGATTAGAGAGGTTACTGACTCTGTTCTGCAGCAAGTGGTGCAAATGGCGAACCTACAAGCTGCGATCGCAGTTCTGATCGGGATGCTGGGAATTGTGAATGCGATCTGGATAGGCGTGATGAACCGTAGGAAGGAAATCGCCCTATGGAGGTCGATAGGGATGACACGCCGCCAAATTACCGGAATAATCCTCTACGAAGGGTTTTTCGTATCGGTCGTTGCTGCCTTAATTGGCGTGGGCGGCGGCCTATACGGTGGCTGGGTACCCTTGAGGGTCTTTAGTTTTGGGATCACCGGCTACATCTATCCGATGGTCGTTCCCTGGATGCATGTATTTCTCGTTACGTTTCTGGCTCTCGTGTTGGGCCTCGGCGCTGGTCTTCTCCCCGCCATCCATGCCGCCAAACTGCCCATCCTAGACGCGATTGGATACGAGTGAAATTGCCCTTGTAAGGAGTATCCGTCAACTCGCAGGCGCCTACCGACAATGTGCAGACCTACTTATCAGAATTACTGCGCGTGGTTGCCCCAGAAACTCCCAGAGCACGACCGATTTTTTACGATGCAAAATCCTATCTTCTAGCTTCTTCCATCGGATGGAATTCGGCCTCGCCGTCATACAAGCTCAATTGAGCTTTCAGCATTTCTGCTTTCTTGCGTGTGATCCCCGTAAGAACCGTGACAGGTAACTCGGTAAGCATCTGCTTGACTTGGCTCCGATTGAGAGCCAATATATGCTGCAACGCGTTGATAAGCTCTTCTTCCTTGTGTTTGCCGTGACCAATCAGTTGAAACTCGTAAAGCGCCTCATCGTCGACGACAACGAAGGCGGCCGGAATAGTCTTACGAGGTGCTCCTGTCTCGTCATGGGCAATCGGAATTTCATGGTTGCAGTTCTCGCAAAGCAGGACCTCCGTCTTGTCGCTGTAGAAGTTGAGCTCATTGCAGAATCCGCATCGAACCTGCGAGACTGGAATCGTCTTCCCGTCGACAACTGGAATCATGCGGTTGCACTGCACGCACGGAAAATCATCGTTTGGAGCGGAGACCAATGTGTTCGGCGCTTCACAGAACGGGCAGTTGACGTCGTGCGCCGTGACCTTTCGAACCTGCAGAGCCGTATAGGCCGCGAAAACCAGGCAAAAGACACCCAAGAGTACGAGACATAGGGCGAGCCCCATAAGACTTCCAGCCCCTTTGTATCGGTATAGGAGGCCTGCCAAAGTTACGGACAATACACCGCAAAAGGCAAAGGAAATCGACCGCTCTGAGAATATTTCGATAACGTCGGATGCTCGCGGAACCCTAGGCATGAGATCTTTACTCCAGTGAATGGTTCAGTATATCAAGGACAAGCCCGCTTTCCTATGCCTTGGAAAAACATGAAAGCAATTTGGCACTCCTATCCGCCAATCTTCTGACTTCGAATACCACCAACCTGATCGTTAGGTTGCGAAGTCCCAGAACTATCGACGGCTGGCACGACCAAAATGCTGCCGTCATGTTGGTCGAGCGGGGTAAACAAATACCTCTTTCCTAGGTCGCGCAGCATGTCCATTGCCGTCATACCCTCGTAGTCGACCGAAATATTGGGATTCTGCATTCCGGGAGCCGCCACAATCTTGGTCCCGCAGATATCGCTCATCATGTCAAGTACGGTAAGTAAAGGTGCACTGTCAACCCTTAAGCTAGTAGGCTTTTGAAAGGCCTCGCTCTGATTTCCCTTAACAATCGTGTCCGGTTCTGAGACTGGCGGAACATCCGCCTTGGGCAGCTGACTTGGTACGTTCGCAGGCTGTTGGGCCCTTATGGGAGGTATCTGAAGGTCCTCCTTATGCAGCCGCTTCTCGGGTGTCATGAAGGTGATCACCGTAAATGTCGCTGCTGCAATTGCGGCCAAGACTAGCCCGCCAACTAATAATGTTGGCCCTTTCGATTGAATAGGCGAAACCCTGGGCTCACGAGGCACAAACCTTGGAATCGGCTTTGGAGCTTCCACTGTCGGGCTCTTTGCGCTTCTAAGGCCTTTGACCATATTAATTCTGTGGATTAACTCACTTCGCAGCTCAGGATGCCGTGCTCCAAATTCATCGATCGCCCGGTCGTTCCCCCCCTCTGCGAGCGTCCACATCAGGCCGTCTAGTTCTGGCGCAATTCGCTTCATGGCGTCGCCTCATAAATGACTCGAAATCTCTCGCGAGCACGATACAGTCTGGTCTTAGCTGCGTTGACTCCACACCCGATGCTGTCCCCAATATCTTGTAAGCTAAGTTCCTCCCAATAGAACAGCACCAAGAGGGCTCGATCTGCGGGGGCTAATTTAATCATGGTTGCCTGTACTCGGGGATCCGAGGTGTCTGGCTCTTCCGGCGTAGCTTTGGTGATCGCTTCGGTAAGCGCAACGGTGCGAGATCGGTATCGCGTTCGCCGAGCTTCCTGGATGCTTCGATTCACCGCGACTCGGAAGAGCCAAGTACTGAATCGAGAACGCTTGTCAAAGCGCCCGAGGTGCCGATAAACGAGCGTAAAAATCTCCTGAACTGCGTCCGCCGCCTCGTCAGAGTCCATCAATACTCCGCGCGCAATGGCGAAGACCTTCTCATAATACTTCGAGTAAAGGTCTTCGAATGCCCGAGTGTCACCCCCAAGGAACCTCTCGACCAGCACGAGATCCTCATCGAACGCTCCACTTCTTGTCTTGTCAAAAACTGCCGACACCACTCAAACTACTTGGACGCGAACCCACTCGAACCTGTTACTCCTTTACTGACCTTTACCGAATGTATGCCCATAAAAGATCCTGAATGGCTTACAGACCAAGATCGTGCGATTGATTTGCCAAATAACCAACCCAGTCAAATGGGGCGCCCTGAGAATTCCGAATCCATTTTGTCTCAGGACGATCGATGTCATGGCCCCATTTCTCGTTCAGATGCCCGAAGTGACAAGAAAACGCACGTTCCATCCTGTAAACCTCAATCGACCATCGACAAATGAAGTGTCATGGATAACCTATGCATCGAATATTGGATGAGCAGAAGACTCTAAGACTGTAGATGAGGGCCGCCGTTTCCTTGTTGCTTGTCGGACCCCCAAATCGAAGTGTATCTGACACGAGAAACTCGGCGACGATTCTCTCTAGGGAACGTGGGTAGCCGCGACGGTTCTCTTGGCAAATTCGTCAGGGAGTTGCGAAATCGCATAGGCGTTTACGCCTAAGAAAATCGCAGCCACCACTGGCAGGGCAAGCTCTCTACGATTAGAGAGTAACTGGGTGAGACCAATACCGATTCCGCACGAGATCGGACCGAGAGCCGGGAACAAGTACCTAGCCTGAGCTTGGAAGTACTGCATGTTGAATCGAACGAATAGCAGAAGCACAACCAAGAAGAATGCGAGGTTAAGGATCTGTACCGACCTTGTATCCTTCCATTCATCCTTGCCAATCGCGAGGATCCATCCGAGAAAGCAAAGAACAGTGAATGCCAAGAGCATCCGATACAGGGTATTGGGCGCCGCGCCCTTCGGTGAAACTCCCGTAAACGAGGTTCCACGCTCATTGAGCCATATGTCCATATAGCCAAACACGCCGAAAAACGAGCGGGACGTCCACCAGCCAATGTAGTCCTTCCAATAGGTGACTTCGCTGGAACCGCCCGGATCGGTGGCATCGATCATCGCGACGATTTGGCTCTTTTGAGCGGAGAGTTTGAACGCATCGTTAAACGCGCCGATTGCAAGGGGATCGTGGTAGAGCTTCTGGTTTCGGATCCACCATGGCCCGACGATAACCAAAGCAAACACCGCAGTCACCACGATCATCGCGAATGTAGGTCGCGCTAGGTATCTACCTGGTAACGTATCGTGATCCGTTTCATCGTCCGAAACGTGCGCAGGGAATCGATAGGCCAGAAACCCAGCTAGAATCAGGACTGGCGCGAGTGCCAAAGCCGTTGTCTTGGTCAACATTGCGATCCCCGTCAGGATGCCAATTAGGAGCAGTTGCTTCCATGCCCAGCCATTCCGTAGGCATCTGGCCGTCAATGCCAAGATCCAAGTGCAGAGCATAATCAGTAGTGGATCGTTACTGACCGCTCCCGCCAATGCCGTGAACATGGGAAGGAAAGCCGTGAATGCGGCTGCACAAAGTGCGACGTCTGACCTTCGGAGTCCCCAATAGGCAAGGAAGAAGCATCCAAGGACAGTTCCCGCCCCGATCAACACGTTTAGAAGGCGAAGCTTGGGACCGGCATCTTGAGTCGTTAGATCTGTAACGCCCACCATCCTCGACCATGCGGCGCAAAGTATGTAAAATGCTGGCGGCTGATGACTTTGATAGTCCTCGCCCAAGTGAGGGTCGGAAGGTGAAAAAACCGGAAATCCCTTGCCTTGCAGCAGATGAATCACGTAGTTGACGTGTTGCCGCTCATCTGGCGCACCAACATCGACGACTGCTTGAGGACCTCCGGTCTTAGGATCCCGCTGACCCATCAGAATGCCCGCCTTACGATAAGGTGTGATGAATGCATAAGTTGTCGCGAGTGCGATGTGCGCGGCAATCAATGCAATCAAAAGACCAAGCGTTAGGTTCCGTGACATTGCGGCTACCTTACCACCTCGAGCCAATCCAACGGTATGCGCCGTCTGTTTCGAGAGCAGATTGGATCCGGTTAGCCATCATGTAGTGAAGCGAAACGTCTCCTCGATTCTCCCAGTTCCATCTTCACGAATCCATTGACCGGTTGTTCCATTCCTGAAGATGCGATATCGAAAGGTTCCATAGCGAGCGAATCTCGAATGAGAAAACCCGGAGGCTGTGATCTTGACCGGCTCCCGTTGAGGCGTGATGTGAAATACCAAACTCTGGTGGGGCGCAGTTCTGTTTGAACCTGCGCGTCGCTGTACGAGATAGTTGCCACAAAAGTCAACTTTCTAAGTTAAAATAGGAGTATCCATACGAACTTCATAGGAGATTCGAAATGCGGAAACCAATCCTCTTTTTTGCCGGAACCGCCGTTGCAGCTATTGCGCTTGCTCAGGTGAGCACGAGCAGTTTGCTCACTAGCTTTAGCAAGGCTATCAACGACGCGAAGTCGGTCCAATCAAACTACACGGTTCAAACCATCAACGCCGGTGGCGCCGAACCATATTCAGTGACGCTGAAGAAACCGAACCTTGCCCGAATCGAAACCCCGACTCAAGTGGTTGTCGCTGATGGCAAAGACATAACCACCTACGACAAAGCCGAGAAAACTTACTTTAAGAAACCGGAAACCGACGCTGAAATGAAAACTATTTTCGCGACCGAAGAGCTTAATCTTTGGGCAGGTTTCTATGATCTGAACGCCTACAAGGCAGTGAAGTCAAAGGACCTGGGCAATAAGGCCGTGAAGGGAGGAATTCTCTCTGCCGTAGAAGCAGCTTATGACGCGCACGATCGAAAAGTCGTCACGTACTACCTGAACCAAGACGACAAAATTGCTCGCAAAGCCAATATTGAACTCAACCGCGGAATGAACGACCCAGTGTCCATGGTGGTCGATACCAAGTCGCTCGTCGTGAATAGCGATGTTCCGAAGGATGCGTTTGTGTTCGATCCTCCCGCCGATTCCCGAGAGATGACGCTTGAAGAAATGAACTCCACAAAGTGGTACTACGACTTGGACGAAGCCAAGAAAGTAGCCGCTGCGACGAACAAGAAGATCTTCGTCGATTTTTACGCTACATGGTGTGGGCCTTGCAAGAGGCTTGAGCACGATTGCTTCGGGACAGAAGAGTTCAAGAAATTTGGAAGTAAATTGGTTTTCTGCCGCATCGACGTGGACGACCAGCAATCGGTAGCCCAGCAGTATGGCATCACCGCAATGCCAACCCAGGACATCCTTGATAAATCGGGCGCAGTGGTCGCACAGACAATCGGTTATGGTGATCCTGCCGCGTTCTTCAACTTCCTAAGAGGCGCCACCGGAGGCTAGCCACTCGTTCCGCAAGAGATTCTAATCTCCGATCAACAGAACCAGCCGTCGGCGTCTCTGAGCTCGAATCCAACGAGATCAGGGACGCCGATTTCCATTTTCGTGCCAAACAATGCGAGGTGAATGTACAAATGGCAGGACCCAATGCTCACCTCCACACGCCGGACGCAGTTTGACTAAGTCGTTGTGCCGTTTGTATGTGGCTTATGCAGACCGCAACGGACTTCAATCCCTTAGGCCAATCCAAAGACCCATGCAGCAAAGTCCCTTTCCATCATGCTTGCGCTCCAAGGGTCAACGCGAATACGGTTAAGGTAAGTAATTCTGCTTCTTGGGCGTCTTACAAAACAGAGCCGATTTAAGACCCTAGCCTCGCCCCACCGTGGGAGAAGCCGGTGAGGAACGAACCGTTAGAGGGGCAAATCAGAAGCCGAAAAAGTCCATTTCAGACCGCCTGGTGCATAGAGAGAGCAGGCAATTTTGCAAGGAATTCTTGTTTATTACGGAAGAAAAACCGTATTAGGCTCAAGGCGTGGGGTCGTAGCGTTCCATCCAAACTCGCACCGGGGCAGGATCGACTCCCAAGAAGCTCTTGCTCGGCAGTTCATGTATTCCTTGTTGAGCCTAAGTCGAGTTCGTCCGTGGGGTACCCTATCTAGTATAATCACCAGATTGGAGTAATCATTTCTTGAGCCGAAATTCAGGCACGGCAAGCGCCGTAAGAGCATCTATTAAACCGGACGCACCCTCCTTGAGACCAAGGGATCTTCTTTCCAAAGAGGACTGCCTTGAGTTGTTTAAGCAACTCTACCTGGCACGCTATTTTGACGTCCGACTCATCAAAGAGAAGAGGCTTGGGCATCTCACCGGGACCCTCTACTCGTCTCACAACCAAGAGGCGATCTTGGTCGGTTCCCTTTTTGGGCTCAAACCGACGGATTGGATTTCGCCGATCCATCGTGACATGCCGGCGTTCTTTCTAAAGGACTGCAAATTTGACTGGAGCAGGCCTGATCGAAAGGGTATGAGCATTGAAGAAGTGTGCGCTCAAGTCTGGGGCCGGGTGGGCTCTCCTGGGCGTGCAAGAGATAACTGGTCCCATATTGGTAGTAGAGAGAAGAGGATCATTCATTCGACTTCGATGCTCGCTGGCACAATTCCAGTCGCTGCGGGCGTGGTGTATGCCGATCGTTTAGACGGTGGAGATGCCGTTTGCGTCACCTTTAATGGAGAAGGTTCAAGCGCTCAAGGCATCTTTCATGAAGCCATTAATTATGCCGCCGTTCATAAGCTGCCGGTTGTCACGGTTATCGAGAACAATCAGTGGGCCTACGGAACACCTCTTGAATTAGAATGCCCAACGAGCGACGTGGCAGACCGTGCTCGTGGCTTTGGTATTCCAGGTTTCGTTGCCGACGGCCAGGACGTATTTGACGTCTACGACAAAGTAATGACGGCGGTGGAATATGCCCGAGCCGGAAGGGGACCAAGCATCGTTGAGTGCAAGACCTTTCGCGCATATGGGCATGGGGACCACGACGACGACCGTGCCAACAAGTATCGTCCCCAAGAAGAAATTGAAAAGGGCCGTGCCCGTGACCCAATCTCGATTTGCCGTGGAACCCTCTTGGCGCTAGGCCACCTTGATCCTGGCCAATCGGAGAGCTATCGCGCGGAAGGCAAGAACGCCACGGAAGCCAAGCACGAAGATTTTCCTCCCGAGGTAGTCGCTTACCTCAATAAGGGAATTGAATTCGCACTCCAATCGCCCCTTCCTCCTGCCGAAGAAGGTGGAATGTGGGTTTTTAAGGAGCGAAAATGAGTGCTGTCGCAGTGCCCCCAGTGGCCGTTAAAAAGAACTACGTAACCGCCCTCAAAGAAGCTCTATTTGAGGAAATGGAATCAAATCCTAACCTGATCTGTCAGGGAGAGGATGTCGGAATTCTTGGAGGCGCGTTTGGAGTGACGGAAGGTCTCCAGGCAAAATACGGTGTCAATCGAGTCATCGACATGCCGATTTCGGAAGGCTGCATCGTCGGCTCCGCAGTGGGCATGGCCCTAGGCGGAAAGACCGTGATGGCCGAAATGCAGTTCATCGACTTCATCTCGTGTGGCTTTGACCAGATTGTCAACATGATGGCAACCTATCATTACCGTACTGCTGGCGAAGTAAACATGCCCGTGGTGGTGCGCGGTCCAGCGGGCGCATACGGTGGCGGCGCCCTGTATCACAGTCAGATGAACGAGGCCTGGTTCTGTAATGCACCTGGTCTGCGTGTGATCTGTCCTTCAACGCCATACGATGCCAAGGGACTCCTGAAGGCGGCCCTCCGCGACGGAAACCCATGCATATTCTTTGAGATCAAAGAGCTATACCGAAAGCGAGAAATTGCCGAGTTCCTTCCCGAAGAGGACTATGCGATTCCCCTTGGTAAAGCAAGCATCAGAAGGGAAGGACGCGACGTCACTTTCGTTAGCTACGGCCAGAACGTCTACCATTGTCTTCAAGCCGCCACGGAGCTTGAGAAGATGGGAGTGAGTGCCGAAGTCATCGACATTCGAACACTCGTTCCTTTGGACGAAGACACGATCTTTACATCCATTGCCAAGACCAATCGCCTGATCGTCGTAAACGAGGCCCCAATGACCTGCGGCTTTGCCGGTGAGATCGTCGCTAGGGTAGCCGAAAAGGCGTTCGAGTATTTAGACGCGCCGCCTATGAGGATCACCCGTCTAGATACCCCTGTCCCCTGGGTCAAACCCCTCGAGCTCTACGTCTTGCCTTCGGTCGAGAAGCTGGTGAACGCTGCCCTCAAGACTGTTAAGTTCTAAATGCGAGCAGTCCCTGCTATCGGTCGTACCGATGGCAGGGGCTGTTGTTCGTGAGAGTGCCGATATCTAAACGGCTTCGCCGAGATACGCGGCAATTACTTTCGGGTCGTTGCGAATCGCACTGGGAGGGCCCTGAGCGATCTCTTCGCCGTGGTCCAATACCACGATCCGCTCGCACAGATTCATGACAAAGCGCATGTCGTGTTCGATCAACAGCACTGTCATCCCGTGGTCGTCGCGAATCTTCTTGACCATTGTAAGAAGTTCTTCCTTCTCCAGCGGATTCATACCTGCTGCCGGCTCGTCGAGGAGAAGCAGTTCGGGTTGAGTGGCCATTGCGCGCGCGATTTCCAACCGTCGCTGCATGCCGTAGGACAAATCTGCGCTACGAACGTCGGCAACGTGCGAAAGATTCACAACTCGCAACAGCTCCATCGCTTCCGCCTTCAGTCTCTTAGTCTCGTTGATGGACGAGGGCAAGTAAGCTAACGCGCTAAAAAGGCCCGTATTATGCCGCAGGTAACCGCCGACTACAACGTTTTCCAGAACCGAAAGCGCCTTGAAGAGCCGGATGTTCTGAAACGTACGGGCGATCCCGTGTGCGGCAATCTTGTTCGAGGGCGTACCCCCGATGCTTTTGCCCTGAAACAAAATAGTGCCCGAGGTCGGCTTGTAGACGCCGGTGATCAGATTGAAACACGTCGTCTTGCCGGCGCCATTAGGGCCGATTAGACCAAAGAGATCACCCTTGTTAAGATCGAATGAAACGGAGTTGACCGCAACCAAACCACCGAACCGTATCGTTGCTCCCTCAAGTGAAAGAAGGCTCACGCAGTCGCCTCCTTCGTCTTGCCAAATATCCGGCCAACCCAGTCCCAACTGAATTCGTGATGGGCAAACACTCCTTGAGGTCGCAAGAGCATGAGTACGATCAATGTGATGGCGAAGATCACCATGCGCAATTGACCAATCACGATCTGCTTGTCGTGAAGCGCCCCTATCTTGTTGAATGCCAAACTTGCGACGAACTGAACGACGACGCCCACGACGATTGCGCCGACTGCCATCACAAGTCGTTTGCTCTTCGGTCGCCCTCCGTCTTCATAAACGAAGCGGAGAATCGCGACGGTTACAATAACCGCTACCATCCATCCGACGACGGTGCCCCCCGTCAAGGTAAGTGGACCGCCAGACGGGCTCTTTAGGCTTCGCAAATACTCTGGAAGCAGCGTGAGGAATATGGCCGAAAAAATAGATCCTGTAATCGATCCTGTCCCCCCCAGCACGACCATCGTTAGGATGATAAAGCTAACATCCATACCAAACGTTGCTGGAGTAATGAACCCTTCGTAGCTTGCGAGAAGGGCCCCCGCCGCACCGGCAAAGGCGGAACCCAATACGAATGCAGTCACTTTCGCCCGGGTGACGTTGACACCCATTGCAGAACTGGCCACCTCATCCTCGCGAACGGCAAGAAAGGGAAGACCGCTGGCGGTCTTAAGAAGATTCCTGCAGATGGCAATGCAGAGGACCGCAAGAAGCCAAACCAGCGCGATCGACTTGACCTTTGGTTCGACGTTCAGCCCGTACGATCCGCCCAACGCGGGCGTATTCTGCACTTGAATGCGGATAATCTCACCGAATCCAAGCGTGACGATGGCGAGATAGTCGCCTCTGAGTCTCAAGGACGGCAATCCAACCACAAACCCGGCAATAGCCGCGCCTGCTGCTGCTGCGAGCATCGTGACAACCAGCCAGACAAGCGGAGGCAAGTTGCTAGTATGAAAAAAGTGAACGGATAGGAATCCAGCCAGATATGCACCAACCTGATAGAAGGCGGCATGTCCTATCGAGAACTGCCCGGTAATTCCATTGATGAGGTTGAGGCTGACTGACAGCGTAACGTAAAGACCGGCGAGGATCAGGAGGCGCTGGATGTAGTCGCTCTGGCTGTTAGCAGCGAGTTGCACGCCAATGCAGCCAAACACTGCCACGACGACCGATAAGAGGCGTATGAGCCAAAACTTCATACCTTCTCCACCTTCGAAGACCCTAGGAGTCCACCCGGCCTAAACAGCAGTACGACGATAAGAATGACGAACGCTATGGCGTCCTTATATTCGCTGTAGCCGGCCCAAATGACGAGCGTCTCGGCTGCTCCCATAAGAAACCCGCCCAGAACCGCACCCGGTATGTTCCCGATTCCCCCGAGGACTGCCGCAACAAACGCCTTTACACCCGGCAATAGTCCATAAAAAGTTGTCAGAGGAGTGCCCTGAAACGTGGCAATCATCATGGCGCCCGCTCCAGCTAGAGAAGAGCCCACCACAAAGGTAAACGTAATGATGGAGTTGACGTTGATGCCCATCAACCCCGCGGAGTCAAAGTCGTGAGACACCGCACGCATGGCACGGCCCGCGCTTGTATACATGACAAGGTACGTTAGCCCCGCCATAAGCACGAGGACGGTCACAAGCATGATTATTCGGCTTTCCTGAATGGTTACGCTAACCCCTGCCGAGTCTTCCTTCCGCTTGGCGTCGTTATACGTGGACGATGCGGTTCGTGCCGCGTCGCGAATTTTAACGCCCTCAGGCGGGAGGTCAAACTCGCTCTTTCCGGTCGTCGCAAGGTACTCATCGAACGTCTTCTTCGTCGATAGATAAAGTGGCTCAGCCTTTACGACCGCCTGGTGCATCTCGGGAGGCGCAGGCCAAATGTGCTTTGTAATCGTCTGCCGATAAGGATTGACGTTCTCTTCGATGCTCGGGGGAGGGCTATTCGGCAAAAACAGCGCGCCGCCATTCTGGAGGAGCATCGACACCCCTATGGCGGTAATCAAAGACGCAATTCGTGAGTGGGCTCGCATCGGCCGGTAGGCGAATCGTTCGATCAAAACTCCGACGATGGAGCAGACCGTCATGCTGGCAAGCAGCATAATGACGAGGTTGAGTGCTTGAGGCTGGAATTTACCAACAAGTGCGGCAAGTAAACCTAGAACGACCAGCGCAAAGCCAACCGCTTTCACGATGACGGGTAAAGACGGCGCCTTCAAAGCTGCCAGGGCCATGGCTGCTCCGACCACTAGCATGATAACGCCGATCACGACAACGGTTCCCGCCGCAATGATCGGACGAGGATCCGAGCCAATGGCAGCGCCCGGGCCGTAGCCAAGCATGTAGGAGGCAAACAGCGCCACATAAGCGCCAAGCATATAGACTTCGCCATGGGCAAAGTTGATAAGGCGCAAGATGCCATAGACCATCGTGTAGCCGAGGGCCATAAGAGCATAGATGGCCCCCAAGAGGAGGCCATTCACAAGCTGATCCGGCAACGTCTGAAAATTCAGCGTTGCCAGAACGAGGTGCTCAGTAACTCCCATTCGTTACTTGGGCAATCCTGTTTTTTCGTCGAAATCGTAAGCCTTGGCGAAAACTTGACCTTCTTTGGTCAGTTGGACTACGAGCGCCCGCTTCGGAGGATTACCGTTCTTACCCTTAAGAGTGATGTTGCCCGATACGCCCTTAAAATCAACTGTGTCTGCAATTGCCGCTTGTAAGCCGGCTGCATCCTTTGTCTTGGCGCGCTTCAGTGCATCGCAAGCTAGCATCGTTGCATCGTATGCCAACGCGCCCATTGTGGTCGCCGGATAGTTGCAGTCGTACTTGGCCCCCCACTTCTGGAGGAACTCCTTAACCTCAGGACGGTCCTCTTTGTTGTTGTAGTGATTGCAGAAATAGCTGCCCAGAATGGCATCGCCGCCTGACTTGAGAATTTCGCTGCTGTCCCAACCATCGCCACCAAGCATCTTGACGTTCAAGCCTGCGTCCTTGGCCTGTCGGGCAATGGGACCGGTTTCGCTAAAATAGCCGCTCATAAAGAGCCCGTCCGGGTTCTTTGCCTTAAGGTTAGTAAGCTGACCCGTGAAAGTAGTGTTTCCGCCCTCGTAGAACTGCTCGTCGACAATCGTTCCACCCAGCTTCGTAAAGAAGGCTCGAAAACTGTCGCTGAGGCCTGTGGAATAGGGCTGCTTTTTGTCGGTCATCAAGGCAACATGCCGCAGACCGAGTTCCTCATAGGCAAATTTGGCCATGACTGGACCTTGGAATGCGTCTGTATAGCAGACGCGGAAGATGTTGGGCTGCCCCTTGGTCAGGTCGGTTCGAGTAGCGCCAACCGCAATCAGAGGGATGTTCTTTTCTTTGGCAACCGCACCCATTTGAGCGGTAATGCCGGAGGCCACTTCACCCAGAAGGCAGATCACCTTGTCGTCCGAGGCGAGCTTTTCAGCCGCGCTCTTGCCGACTTCTGGCCTTGAGTTACTGTCCTCGATATAAAGGCTGACCTTTTTACCGTCAACTCCGCCCGCTGCGTTGAATTCCTCAACTGCGAGCCTTGCGCCCTTTGCGCTATCTTCACCCCAAGGCTTTAGGTCGCCGTTCTGGCTGGCCACGAGACCAAGGGGAATGCCGCCTGGAACCACATCGTCAGGAGCTGGGGTCGTGCTGGCTTTGCAACCAGGAATCTTCGAACTGTCTGCAACGGCAGTCTTACTACCACTATCTGTAGTGGTGGCAGTAGGACTATCTCCGCCTGAACTACCGCAGCCTATTACTGCGCCGGCGGCGAGAACTGCCATGCCAAATTTAAAGGAGAACCTATTCTTAATACTTATCATGCTGGTTCCACCACCATCCCGATCAAAATTTGCCCGTGAACGAGGTTCGCGGTGGACGTAGTATACAGAATACGGCACGCATCTGCCACGCCTGAACTTGCTCTCTTGAGGTTACTTGGCGCGGTACACTTCGATCAGCCCCTTCTATGTCGAATGAACGTTCTCGCCTGCTAATTGCTGAGGCCAATAAGGCCATCCAAGAGGGTAATTACTCAAATGCCCTTAACATGCTCGACGAGGCAGGCGAACTAGATCCCAATGATCCTGAGATCTATGAGCTGAGAGGAATTGCCCATGCGCAATTGGGCCTCGCAGAAGCCGCAGTCGAGTCCCTGCGAAAAGCGACCATGCTCGCACCGACGGCCAAAAACTTCTATAACTTGGCCGTTCATCTATACGACATCGGCGACAAGGCAGATGCTCATGACGCGGTGCGAGAAGCGCTAAGGCTGGACCCTAAACACCTCAGTGCAAAAAAACTCTTACGGAAGATTGCCGGTACCGGTGGTGACCCACAGTTTGTGTCGGGCGGTAAGAGTCTTGATACGACCGTAGCGGCGACTAAGAAGCTCTATGGGTTTGGAAAGAAGCATCTATTCACCGTTTTTGGCGACCATCAAAGGGAGTGGACCAATCTTGGTTGGACGATAGTCGGCCTGTCCGTATTGTCGACGATCGTCATAAAGTTTAACTTCCCATTCGCCGCCCCCCCAAAGCCGGATATGAAAAGTGTATTCATGGGGTACAAGCCGATCGATTCCTTGTCTGCATTTGCCACAATCGGGTTCTTTACCACGATGATCCTTGCAAGTATGATCTGGACTTCGATCGATCTAATTGACCGCCGTGGCCGAGCACTCTGGATGGTGCCCATGATGATATGCTGCTTTCTCTTCATGCCATTTCTGCCCCAAGCCTTGTACATGTTCGCGGGAAGAAAGGACTAATCCGCTTTATACGAACAAAAAGCAGGTCGCTTGTGAAACGCCCGTCGGCAACGCCGATGGTTAAGAATGCGTATAAAATCAAGACAACGACTCTGGTCGTTGAAACGCTCTTTCGCGCCGATAGAGCCTGAACGTTCCCAACGATTGCTCTGAAAAGAAATTGTCATGCCTTTGCTAACCGCCCTCATCTTCATTGCTGCCTTTCAATCTCCCGTCGAAGTGCCATTCCGCCTAGGCGAGGATGCACTGATTGTCGACGCGGCCGTCAACGGACGAAAGGTTTCCTGTATGTTCGATACCGGGTTTGGTGGAGCGATCGACCTAGCGAACACGATAAACGTTGGGGAGGCGAGCGGCTCTGTGACACTTCGCGACTTTGTAGGTGAGTTGCAGGCCGAAACGGTGAAAATCAAAACACTGTCGCTTGGAACCAAAACTGTAGATCCGTCTGGTATGGAGGTGGTTCTATCCAGACCGGAAGACTACTCGTTTATCTTCGGTACGCACTGTGATGGGATCATGGGCTTCGAAGTCATTAAAAACAACATTACCGAAATTAACTTCGAAAAGCAGAAATTCATCTTCTATCCGAATTCTGTCGATATCACAACCCGCAAGCCAGACAACACGAAGACCTTTTTGGTGAAGATGCTGCCACTAGGGGCAAACGCTGTTGAATTGCCCGTTCTAACTCCTACTGGTCACACACTGACAATGGCCTTGGACACCGGGAATTCGTTTTATGCGACTTCTCATCGCGACTCGCTGGAACGGGTTGGGCTTTGGGAGTCTGGCAAGGAACCCAAATTTACGTCTTTTGCCGGGGTGGCTTCTGGGGCCGTTGTCAGTTGGAACAAAAAGATGGCGAATATGACGATCTTCGGTGTCCCAGTACCGGCAAGCACTTGGGACGTGATTGACCTTCCATCAAGCTCCGCCGAAGCCGATGGAACCGTCGGTTTCCAATTCTTGAAGAACTTCAACATCACGATCGACTACGGTAGACGTCGCGTTTGGCTGGAAAACTGGACGAACAAAGTGGAGAACGATCCGCCCGGCGAATTGGGAATATCGGCAGCGTATAGCCCTTCCACCAGGAACGTCATGATCTACAATGTGGCCCCAGACAGTCCTGCCGAGGTTGCCGGCATTAAGAAAGGAGATGAGCTACTGTCGATTGGAGATGCCGACCTTAGCGGGATCATCTCATTCAAGAAACTTAGAAACATGCTCGCTGGCCCCGTTGGAACCAAAGTCAAACTCGCAACTTCTCACCAGGGCAATCTGAAACGCTTTGACTTAGAGCGAAAAGCCCTTGTCAACGACTGACTTTTTGAACGGAAAACGGAAGAGAACGAGCAAAAGATCGTCTGAATCTCTCTTAGATGCCGCCAAATCACAAATTTCTTGATCAGGCCAGGGCCTTCTGGATCTCGGTGTTGTTCAACGCCCGAACGGTTCTACGTGTCCAGCCAAAGCGCAATCGCCGAATCCAGCATGGTCTCGGTGAGCCTTCCCGTAAATGTGTTCTGTTGACTCGGGTGATAACACCCGACCAACACAGGTCCGCCGTTAACTCGATTGATCGATCCATGGCCAAACTTTGCCACTCGCTCACCAAGAGTTCGGTGGACCGAAGTCCACGCGATGCTCCCCAAACATAAGATAGATTTCCAATTTCGATCCTGCAGGATTTGCGTTAAAAAACGGTTGCAAGCCAGGAGTTCGCTCGGTGACGGCTTATTATCGGGTGGAGCGCAATGGCAAGTTGCGGCCATGAGTACTCCAGATAGCTCAAGCCCGTCGCTGATACTTTCTGAAGTGGGTTGGTTAGCGACACCGGCGCGATGGAGCGCTGCAAACAGCCAGTCCCCGCTCCGATCACCCGTGAACATCCGACCCGTTCGGTTAGCGCCATGGGCTGCCGGCGCCAAGCCGACAACGAGTCGCTCCGCGGTGTGGTCCCCAAAATAGGGAACAGGTCGAGCCCAATATTGCTGGTCCATAAATGACCGCCTCTTCTCAACTCCGACCCGCTCCCGCCACTCAACCAGGCGAGGGCACAAGCGGCACCCGATAATCTCCGCATTCAACGCAGAAATGCTGTCCATAGGAATCAACAGGCTACTCCATGCCGTGGCCAAAACTACATTGCGCCGCTGTCCCCGCTAGGAGTCAGGACCTCAGTAAACTATTGCCATGCCAGTCTACGAATACGAACCCAAGAATCACGACTGCCTTATGTGCGAGGGACGCGTGGACGTTATCCAGGGAGTAAACGAGGAGCCGCTCGCATATTGCCCGTGGTGCGGTCTTGATGTGAAACGTGTCATCAGCCGAGCAACGATAAAGGTCGGCGAAGCTCCTTCTAACGACAAGGCGGGTCGAAAGGGATTTACCACCTTCAGGCGAGCTGAAAAGGGTGTCTGGGAAAAGATTGGAGGCGAAGGACCAGAAATTCTAGCCGGAACAAAGGAGGATATGGATGCTGTCGAGGCAGAGAAGGCCCAACCCAAAAAGGTGATTGATTTCGACGCTGAGGACTAATGAAGTCAAGGAAGGCGCCGTCCGCCAGAATGGATTTGAAGGTTCGCTATACCTAGCCGTCTATTCCCAAGGACTCTTCGAACCCGCACATAACATTCATGGCGTGGATAGCTTGTGCCGCCCCACACTTCCCGTTCCTGTCTGCCAACAGCCTGATAGTCAAGAGGCTGTTGGGAGAGTCGGAAGCAATCGACATCCGATAGAGCGCAAATGGTTTGCCTGCCACAAGTTCAGGAGTCCACTCGGATTCCGTATTGCACCGAATAAAGAACGATCGCTCGAACCGTTCTGCATAGAGACTCTCGATTTCGTCCATGGGTACGCTCGACGGAACTGCAACCATGACGGTTGCCGCAACAACCGTGTCCAAGTCAACCGGCTCGGAATGAACCATTATCCCCCCTTGCCAGCCACTTGCATCGAGGGCCGATTCAATCTCAGCCTCATCAACGTCGATATTGACAACCATTACTGGCGAATCATCGATAATGCGAGCCTGAGCCATTGGCGTCAGGGCGATCAATGCCAGAGTAGTCGCTGGGCCGGGTACCGACGCTCGGTCGGCGCACACAAGAGGATTGTTGTCGATAATCTCAAGCAGTCCGTAAGACTCCTGTGTAACATCACCAACGAGAACTTCCCGGTGCCAGTCGCCTAGGATGAATTGAATTCCTGGGCAGTATCCGTCCGAAACACGTTCAACCCTAGGGTGCCGGGCCAACATTTCCCGAATAACCGGATTGCCGCTGACTGCCAAGTCAACTTTCAAATCGTCCCTCAATTTCGAGTCATCGTCGAATGAATCCTTGTCAGCGCACGATTTCCGCCGCCACCGGTTACGGCAAGCCTTGTCTCGTTGCTGTACATGGTTCCATCACTCGCAAGCATCATAAGGGTGCCCGTGCCCGTGGCTGGACCCGAAAGGGAATAGGTGATCACGCCGACAAGATGCCCATTTACAGTTTGGACTCCAGCGAAACGGTAAACACCTTCCAAGGCGGCTGTCGTGCCGCCAATGTTGACCGGCATAACCGATTTCCAAGTTCCGCCAACTTTGATGGGTTTGATTGGCAAATGTGCTCCGATACTCTGTGATCCAGATTCTCCTCGATTTCGGTTGTCCAGCGGAAACGTCGCCGACTGCTCCGGCTGCACTACCTGACCGTCTAACACAACTGCCGACATCGTAAGCCTAACGGTTGCAACGCCCTTCTTAACGTCAAGAACACGCAAGGTGATAGGAATCTTCAACGTCGTCCCGGCAAGTGCATTCGATTTGGAATCGATCCCACTTACCGTCATGAACTTGATAACCTGCCCCTTTTGGTACTTGGCACGCAGAACGTAGGTTGCGGGTGCTGTTTTAGTGATTTGAGCAGCGGCTACAACCAGAAAACCCGCCGCTAGAATGGAAACTGCTGTGAATTTATGAACGATCAAAAGAAGTTCCTTCTTGTCACTTGATGCTTAAGAGACGCACATCAAAGACAATTTTGTTCTGTCTCATTTGGTCGTTTGCCAGAGTGACAGTAAGTGGCGGCGGAACAGTTATTTTGCGTTCGCCTCCTACCTTCATTCCCTTGAGGGTCTCATCGAATCCATGGATAGCCACTCCGTCTTCACCCAGTTTAAACGTAAGGTGCTTGCCAAGGTCCTTGGTCGACTCGATGCTCTTCCCGAATACAAAAGCCTCGTAGTCGATGGTTACCGTGTCTCCCACTTTTGCCGCTTGACCTGAACCGTCCTTGATAATGTCGACCGCCAGCGTAGTGTCATCGGCTGCTTTCACCATGTCGACGAGCTCGATGTCAAAGAACAAATCCGATTTCGGCTTGATCTTGTTCCCCATAGATCGGTCGTTGTATGCAAGCGTATAAGGAATGGAAAGTTTGCGCTTTCCACCCTTCTGCATGCCGACCAAACCTTCGTCCCAACCCTTAATAACGCTTCCTGCACCGACTGTTACATGGAAGGGATCTGCATCCGCTTTAGTTTCGTCGAAAACAGTGCCATCGGCTAGTTTGCCCTTGTACTTAACCCATACTTCGTCCCCTTTTTCTACTTTGGGGCCCGTGCCAGGCGTCGTATCTTCAATAATAAGCTTCTCAAGGTGCTTTGTCGCACTCTTGGAGTCGGAACCCTTCCCGTCGTCACCCGCTTTTGCAGAATCAGAATTGCATCCTGCCACAACGAAGATTGACGCGGCGCACAGAATCGCAAGATAAAATCGCATTGTACAAATCTACCTGTTTGGAATTAGAAGAGACACAGATCTGTCCCACGCCAGATAACACAAGTCAAAAGAAAGAGGTTCCCAGACAATAGGTTCTTCCTTGAATAGGCGCCTTGGGCGGCCCTGAAGGCATCAAGACGGGGCATTCCAGACCACATAGCCCTGAAAGGAAGAACTGGTCCGGCAGGTTCCCTTAGAAGAAACTCCGTTTGGAACTCGATCCCTGTTCCTTTCGCGTTCTCACCTGTCCTGCGAAGCGATACCAACGAATTTTGGCGCGCATGATAAAGGGATCTGGGCGAGTCTCAGCCGCCTGCTAACCCTTGCAAACTTCTCTCAAAACGGTCCGTGAGACCGTCCGATACTAACCCGGCGGGCTCCTGGCTTATTTGGGCCAAGCCGCCCTTTCGCCTTTCCCGTTGTGTGTTCCCTCAAAACTAATACCGACCGAGGTTCGGTCGTTCCGAGTTGTAAGCATGCCCCCACGGTACACTCATCACCTTATGGCTAAGAAGGGGGAAAAGAAGGGTAGCGCTGCTCCGCGGTCGATTCAGAATCGACGCGCGAGGTTCGATTACAACATCTTGGAGTCCCAAGAAGCTGGCATAGCTCTAGTTGGCTCGGAAGTTAAGAGCCTCTTCTTGGGGAAGGGCCACTTGAACGATGCTTTCTGCAAGGTAGTGAGCGGGGAACTCTTTCTCATCAATGCTGATATCGAGCCTTATGAAAAGGCGAGTGTCTTTCAACATGAACGTCGGCGGGATCGAAAGCTGCTGATGCACCGCAAAGAGATCAACACGCTTGAACGAAAGTCGCTAGAGAAAGGTCTTGCACTGATTCCCCTCGCCTTATACTTCAAGAACGGACGGGTAAAAGTGGAAGTCGGCCTCGGCCGCGGAAAAGCTCAATATGATAAGCGCGACAAAATTGCCCAAGACGACGAAAGAAGAGAAGTAGAAAGAGCCCGAGCTCTCAGATTCTGATCGCCTGCCTGACGAACGCAGATTCCATGTCGTTTGGGATGATTTTACGCCTGAATCTCACCCTCGAACACTGTTTCGGCTGGGCCGGTCATAAGGACGCGGCCGTCCTCCACATACTCGATGTCGAGTAGCCCGCCAGGTAATTGAATCTGGACGACTCGATCGGCTCGTTGTGTGATAAATGCGGCAACTCCGCTTGCGCAGGCGCCGGTCCCGCACGCGAGCGTAATGCCTGCGCCTCGTTCCCACGTGCGTTGAATAAGGTGCTCTTTGTCGACGACCTGTATGAAGTGAACGTTGGTCCGGCGCGGAAAATCGGGGTAGTGCTCAAGCTTTGGACCGATCGACTCAAGCTCAACCTTCTTTACGTCATCGACGAAGATCACAAGATGTGGATTCCCCATCGAAACCGCAGTGCCTACTAAACCGTTGCCCAACGGGACTTCTATGAATTGCTCGTTTGGATTGCCGGTCATCCCGATCTCTCCACGAGTGAGCCGAGCCTGACCCATATCTACCCGAAAGCGATCCGGCTCAACCATATCCAGCCGAAGGGTTCCTGCCCCAGTTTCCACCTGAACCGTATCTCCATCTAAGTGATGATGATCGAGTAAGAGGCGACCAAAACAGCGGATTCCGTTGCCGCACATTTCGCTTTCGGAGCCATCCGGATTGAACATCCGCATCCTGAAAGGTGCGGTTGTACCTCGCTCCAAGAGGATCAAACCGTCACCACCTACTCCAAAACGGCGATCATTGACCTTTCGCGAGAATTCCGCTAGGTCCGAAGGTATCTCTTGCTGTTGAAGGGAGTCCACGACTATAAAATCGTTTCCAATCCCCTGCATCTTTGTAAATTGAATCAAACTAGCCATAAGAAAAGAAGCGTGGAATTCTCGTCACCTTAGGTGCCACTACCATTAAACCTGCTCGTTTCCGCTTTGCCAAAAAACAAACGGGGAAAACTTTCGTTGCCCCGTAGATATTCTTGCCCAGTCAATGGACATCCAGATTAGAACACTAGAGTAATCCGCCTTAATGCTCCTCGCCCTCACCGCCGGCCCGATAAGAGCTGATCGGCTTGCTGGGGACGATACTGGCAACGGCGTGTTTGTAAACGAGTTGAGTCGGCTTGCCTGGTGCATCAAGTAACACCGTGAAAGCATCGAATCCTCTTACTTGACCTCTTAATTGAACACTGTTCGTCAAGTAAATAGTGACTCCAATACCCTCTTTTCTTACTTGGTTCAGGAACATGTCCTGAAGGTTGATAGCTTTAGCCATTTTCGATTGTCACTCCCTAGAAAAATAAAACATAACATTATTTGATGCTTCCGTTATTGCGTTGTCAGATTCCAATAATACGAGGTTTGGTTCTGACCTAAGCCAAGTTCGTTGCCTCTTTGCATACTTTTTCGTTTCAGCGATCGTTGTCGCCACTGCTTCATCCAATCCGATCTGACCGTCAAGATGTTCCCAAATTGCCTTGTATCCCAGTGCTCGTAAACCTGGGTCGGCGGGTGAGTATCCAGAGTCAGCCAACTCCTTGACTTCTTGGACCCAACCATTTTGCACCATTGCGTCCACTCTACGTGTGATACGGTCTGACGTCTCAGAAGGGTCCCGTAATACGGCAAGTTTCAGTTTTTGGAACGGAGGTAGATCTACCGGCACTGACGGTTTTGAACCATGCAACCGTTCGAGAAACCGTTGTACTCGTACACGATTTTTGAGGTCAATTCGTTGCGCTGCGTCTTTGTCAATTGTTACAAGTTCAGCAATAAGTTCTTCCAGAGATTTTTTATCTAGGGCTTTCCGTAATTCAGGATCTGGAGCTGGAGCCATTTGGCTGTATTCCTCAAACAAGGCCCGAACATAAAGCCCTGTTCCTCCCACGACGACCACGCTTCGCCCTTGTTCCCAGCAATTCAGCAAAATGCCCTGGACCAACTGGACGTATTCTCCCACTCCAAAACCTTCCGATGGGTTCCGGATGTCGATCATTCGGTATGCACTTTTGTGGATAGGTTTCGCCGTTCCGATGTCCATGCCACGATAGATCTGAAACGCATCCGCATTAACGAGCTGAGCTTCCATATTGGTCGCAATCGCTTCGGCAACTTCGGTTTTTCCCGAAGCAGTGGGTCCCATGACCCCAATGAGAAGGGGAGCGTCCGATTGAGAAGTGCCTGGCATATGCTTCTTTAATTTAGAACCGTATGGTTCAGTCCGCCCACCGGTGACATAAGCCTAAAGGGCCAGCCAGTCATAACTTGATTGAGGAGATTCTCTACGGACAGTGATCGCACACGGCCCAGAGTCGATCGCCATAGGCTTGTATTCCGAACTTCAGCGGACCACCGTTTCGACGAGAAACCGGCGCACGACATTTTCGTGGTGCACCGTGTTAAGGATGTCAGAACTCTAGAAGCGCCTTAATTGGATATTCCAGTAGGTTTTCTCTTCCTCCAAGGAACGTCAATTCGATCAAGAACCCAAAACCGCAGACCACGCCTCCCAGCCGCTCAACAAGCCGGATTGCCGCCGCCGCCGTGCCTCCGGTCGCCAGCAAATCGTCAACGATGTACGCCTTTTGTCCAGGCTTGATCGCATCGACATGCATTTCAACTGTATTGGTCCCATATTCGAGAGCATATTCCTCGCTAATGCGGTCATAGGGGAGCTTTCCAAGCTTTCGTGCCATGACAAACGGAACGCCTAATTGAAGGGCAACTGGAACGCCAAATATAAATCCACGACTCTCGATCCCAACCACTGCCTCAGCTCCCCTGGCCCTGGCGTCTGCGGCCAAAAGATCGCATACCTCTTGGAATGCGGCTGGGTCCTCTAGAACCGGTGTGATATCCTTAAACAGAATTCCTGGTTTTGGGAAGTCAGGGACATCACGGATAAGTTTACGGGCAAGTAGATCAGTCATGACAAAGGCATGTTACCCATGCCTATGCCTCGACTAAAAGTAGTGTGATTCGTCGGCCTAGAAGTCGCCACCGCCCGAATCGAAACCGCCCGAACTGCTGTCAAACCCGGCGTCTCCACCCAAGAAGTCCCCTCCGCCTCCGAAGTCCGAGTCCTGAGAGTCCATGTACTGACCTTGATCAATATATTGACCTTGATTGGACATCATCGCCGACTCGGCTGCCCCAAATGCAATATCACTTGCGATATCTGCTGCAACCATCCCAGCGATGAGGGGAGTGTCATCGACCACGACGACACCCGGCTCAATATAGGTCGGCCCCTGCTGGTAGTAGGCCTGTCGATTACTCGTAGCGGCATAGACGATCAGCGCTATGAGTATGAGAAAAATCAAGATCATAACGAGAAAAATCGTGCTCATATAAAGACTATAACGCTTGAACCCACCAAAGGGTGGCAAAAAACCAGGCTAATTCAGAACTGCGTCGCCTACGCTTCCAACTCCACCCCAGGATCCCAGCCCTGCTCGCTGGCTCGCATGAGGACTTCCAACTCGAAATCCTGCGCGATCCGGATCTGGCAAGAAAGACGGAATTGACCCAGGACTCCATCTTCTTCGAGGCATTGTCGCTCTATTTCTCCCATCGGAGGCTCGTCACCCTGAATGGCAACCCTGCAAGTGGTGCACTTTGCCTGTCCGCCACAACGGTGGCTCACATCCACTCCGTTCTTCTCAAGTTCAAGTGCCAGCTTGGCGCCTTCCGGAGCCTCAAAAGTCTCAAATCCTTTCGCGTGAATCCTAAACGTCGTCATCCGGCGAAGGATACTTGACCAACGAGGTTATTTGACAACCCAACGTTCAATTAACCAAAAGCTCGCTCCTTCCAGACCCTCATACCCGGGAACCTCCAGAAAGGGTAAAACCGTAGTTGATGCGTAATAAGCTCGTTGTCGGCAACTGGAAAATGAACTTGACTCGCGCCCAGGCTACGGCTGCAATCGAGTCTCTGGTTTTGCTTGTCGATCCAAAAACTGAAGTTGAGGTGGCGATCTGTCCTCCGTACCTCACTATTGAATGTGTAGCCAATCTCCTTAAGAGCAGCCACTTTCGAGTCGGCGCTCAAGACGTATTCTGGATGTCCGCCGGCGCCTTCACCGGCAGCGTCAGTGCCTCCATGCTGGCCGATGCAGGATGCTCTCTATGTATCGTAGGTCATAGCGAAACCCGTGGTCGGTTTGGGAAGTTGGAAGTGCCGCCAAGCACTTTGCCGTACTTTGCCGAAACCGACGAAACGGTGAACCTGAAGATCAAAGCCCTCCTTTACCAGTCGATCCATCCCATTCTTTGTGTGGGGGAAACACTGGATGAAAGAAACGCCGAACAAACCGATGAGGTGATTGCTGCTCAGCTAAAAGGAGCGCTCGCTGGCGTCGAGGGCGCTGAGTTTTACAACGGAGTCGTGGCATACGAGCCGGTTTGGGCGATCGGTACGGGCAAAACATGCGACAATGCCGAAGCCAATCGTGTTTGTGGCTTTATTCGCAGCCAACTACGAACCATCCTCGACGAGGATGCAGCCGAATCAATTAGGATCTTGTACGGTGGAAGCGTCAAGCCAGCCAACGCGCGAGAGCTCTTTGGTCAGCCCGAAATCGATGGTGGACTCGTCGGCGGTGCAAGCTTGGATCCGGACGACTTCAGCGAGATTGTCCGAAGTGCGTGAGGTTCATTGAATACCGGTGCTCGAACAGTCTCATCTTCGCGCACCGAAATGTCTGAGGTGATGCAGCCGCAGGACGCTAACTTTCTTGGCAAAGTGTTCGGCGGCTCCATCCTTGCAAAAATAGACCTATGTGCCTACGCGACGGCTTCCCGATTTGCGGGAACAATCTGCGTTACCGCTAGCTTCGATCGAGTAGATTTCCACGAACCTATCGAAGTCGCAGAACTGGTTACATTTATCGGCCAAGTTTCCTATGTGGGTCGTACGAGCTTGGAGGTAACCATCGAGATCTACGCGGAAAATGTGATGCTCGGAACCAGGCGTCACACGAACACGGCTAGAGTTACCATGGTTGCTCTTAAAGACGGTAACCCAATCGAAGTGCCCCGACTTATCTGTGAATCTCGCGAAGACAAGATCCACTTCCTCGAAGGCAAACTTCGAAGGGAACTTCGAGCCAAGCAGGTCGAAGAGCGTGTCAGAATTCACGCTAAGTTCAACACAGCCGACGAGGCTGAACTTGACCGTCTGCTGCTTGCCGAACGCCTTTCCCCCGACTAAGGCGAACGTACCATTTTGCCGTTGTTTCAATGCACATATTGGAATCAAGCGCCCTTCGAACGATTAATTACGTCGTATCATAAAGCATGGTTGAGCCCCGTCCCGTTTCCAAAACTCGCTACGGCATCTTGTCGGCAGCGTTGGTTCTTTGCGTAGGGGCTGGATTGGGTTGGAGAATACTGAATCGCAATGCGAGCAAGGAAGCCGCCGCAAATTACAGCATGAGTTTTCCCGGCGTGCCGCTAGGCTGGAAAGCGCTCCCTCATGGTCCTCAGACTGTTTTTATTTACCAACAGCCGGGAAGCAAGATTCTCCTGAGCGGAGCAGTAAATCAGGTGATCGATGAATTCAATCCGACACCAGATCTGGGTACGGACAACATCGCAGAGCAGTTTGTGGACGTAACCCGCACCAATCTTCACGGATGGAAGGCTGAGTTGATGGACTCGGTAGGAGCCCGAGGCACGAGTTTCCGGCTGATACGCCGATCCGAAAAGGGACACGTGGTCGTGAATGCCTTTGCTGTCAGGGGTAATACCACGGTGCTGATTACGCTGTCGGGGCGCAATCAGCATGTACAAGATGTGGATGAAAGGCTGGGACTGTTCCGAGACTTCCTTTCCAACGTAAAGTTCACTCGGGCAGATATGAGTAACTACTGATGTTACTTGAGAGCTTCTGCACCGCCAACAACTTCCAAAATCTCCTTGGTGATTGCCGCCTGCCGCTCTCGGTTGGCCTTTAGTGTCAGTTGTTGGATCATCTTGCCCGCATTATCAGTCGCCGAGGTCATCGCCGTCATTCGAGCTCCAAACTCGCTTGCCGTTGCCTCCAGCAGAGCTTGCCAGATAAGGGTCTGGAAATAGCGGGGAAGGAGCGACTCAAGCAAGTGAGCGGGATCGGGTTCGAATTGGAACGGAATCGTCTTTGCCTCGCCCGCAGATGCAGGAGCTTCGATCGGTAGAAGTTGAACGATCTGAGGCACTTGGCGTATCGCCGAATAGAACTTGGCATAGCAGATGTATATCGCGTCGACCTCACCTGACTCGAAGAGCTGGCGACATGCTCGCGTGACGTCGACCGCATCTTGGAGGCGTGCCCCACTGCTCGGAACCGAAAGCGAGTGAAGGACCTCATAACCACGCTTTCCAAAGAAAAGCGTGCCCTTCTTACCGACGGTTACGAGAGTGCACTTGAAAGCCGCATCCTTGATGAAGTCCGTCGTCTTCCGAATCAGTGCGGTGTTGTACCCGCCCGCCAACCCTCGGTCTGACGTCAATAGGATGACGCAAGCCCTCTTGACATCCCGCTTTTCCATCAACGGGTGCGACGGCAATTCTCCTGCAGAGGATAAGGAACCCATCAGTTCCTTCATCTTGTCTGCATAAGGACGCGCCTCCAAAACCCGGTCTGTCGCCCTCTTAAGGCGAGCAGCCGCAACCAGCTTCATCGCTTTGGTGATCTGCTGGATGTTCTTGGCGGCCTTGATGCGCGCTCGGATCTCTTTGAGTGTCGCCATGCTTGAGTATTAGCCCTTGAATTGTCCGGCGAACTCCTGGACCGCCTTCTTAAGTGTCTCTTCGACATCCTTGCCAAGTGCTTTGGAGGTGCGAATATTCTCGACAACGTCCGGATATTTGTTCTTGATGAACTTGAGCAAGCCAGCTTCAAATCCCTTGACCTGATCGTTCGTCAAAGTGTCTAAAACGCCTTGACCGCCAGAGAAAATGGATAGCACCTGATCGACGACATCCATCGGACTCGCCAAATCCTGTTTGAGAAGCTCTGTAAGACGTTGCCCCCGAATCAACTGCATCTGGGTCGCCTTATCCAAGTCCGAGGCAAACTGGCTGAAAGCAGCCACGTCGCGATACTGAGCCATTTCTAGCTTGAGCTTTCCCGCGACGCTCTTCATCGCCTTGATTTGAGCGTTTCCTCCAACGCGGCTGACCGAGATACCTACGTCGATAGCTGGGCGGACACCCGCGAAGAACAGATCGGGGACCAGGTAAATCTGACCGTCCGTGATGGAAATAACGTTCGTTGGAATGTAGGCCGAGACGTCCCCGGATTGGGTTTCGATGATCGGCAATGCCGTGAGCGATCCCCCTCCCTTGGCGTCTGACAACTTGGCGGCACGCTCCAGCAAGCGGCTATGGAGGTAGAAGACGTCTCCCGGATAGGCTTCACGTCCTGGCGGCCGTCTGAGAAGAAGCGACAGTGCGCGATACGCCTGGGCATGCTTGGAAAGGTCGTCATAGATGACAAGCGCATGCTTGCCGTTGTCGCGGAAATACTCGCCAATCGCAGCGCCCGCGAAGGGAGCGAGATATTGCATCGCGTTCGAGTCGGC
>Ga0302320_10001112_pt1 | contig 64481 bp, 61 predicted proteins | sample Bog_T0_3_FD_202130 | JGI IMG/M metagenome (GOLD analysis project Ga0302320, IMG submission 202130) | Peat permafrost microbial communities from Stordalen Mire near Abisko, Sweden - Bog_T0_3 | ecosystem: Environmental > Terrestrial > Soil > Wetlands > Peat | place: Sweden: Abisko, Stordalen Mire...
AGGATTCGACGCCTTCGGCGCGAAGCTTGGCGGCCTGCGCCTTGAACGTCGCGCGCATGCGCTCGAACACCGAATCCTGAACCTGCTGCGGCAGGTCGATCTTGGTAATGCGTACGTCAACGAGATCGACGCCCATTTGCTCTGCCGCGGGCCGAGCATTTTTCATCATGGAATCGGTGAATTCGGTGCGTTCGGCGGTGACCACCTGCTGCAGCGTGCGCTGCGTCACGACCGTCTTGATGCTGTCCTTGACGGTTTCGCCGAGTCGATCGTTGGCGACCTCTTCGGTGCCACCGGTGGCTTCATAGTAACGGCGCAAGTTATTGATGCGCCATTTCACGTAAAAATCGACTTTCAGCTGCTCCTGCTCGCGAGTTAGAAAAAGCTCCTGCCGATACAACTGGGTAATGATGCGCTTGTCGAAGCGGCTGACCTCTTCGACCAAGGGGATCCTGAAATGCAGGCCCGGCGCGAAGTTCGCGTCGACGATTTCGCCGCCGATGGACTTGATCGCGAGCTGGCCTTCGCTGACGGTGAAGACGCTGGCGCGGACCACCAGAATCACGGCAACCAGCGCCAATAAGATGTACAAAAGTCGATTTTGCATCAGCGTACCCCACGCGCGCGCGCGGGATCTTCGGGCGGCGACACCTGAATCTCGGGGATGCGCGCCGGCGGCACCGTCATCGTGTCGTTCGGCAGGGAAATCGACTGCGGCCCAGGTGCGATCAGCTTGTCGAGCGGCAAATACATCATGCTGTTGCCGCCTTTGGTATCGACGATCACCTTGCGCGAGTTCTTATACACATTCTCCATGGTCTCGAGATACATGCGCTCGCGCGTGACCGCCGGAGCGTGTTCGTACTGCGACAGCACCTGATCGAAGCGCGAGGTGTCGCCCTGCGCCAGCGCCAGGACTTGCAGGCGGTAGGCTTCCGCATCCAACACCTCCTTGGCGGCCGCGCCGCGCGCACGCGGCAGCACATCATTGCGATAGGTCTCCGCGTCCTGCTGATAGCGTTGCCGGTCTTTGTCTGCCTTGATGGCGTCGCGCTGCGCGTCTTGCACCGCCTCGGGCACATTCACCCCGGTGAGCTTGACGCCCAAGATTTGAATGCCCATGTCGTAGCTATCGAGCGTTCGCTGCAGCAGGAATTTGGCGCGCGCGGTGATCGAGACGTCGTACGCCAGCGCCTTGTCGAGCGATGCCTGGCCGACGGCCTCGCGCATTGCACTTTCGCTGACCTGGGTCAGCGTGTCCTCGACGTCGCGCACCTTGAACAGAAACTTCAGTGCATCCGGCTGGATGTATTGAACGGCGGATTTGACCTCCACCAAATTGGTGTCGGCGGTGAGCATGCTGGCGTCGTCGACCACGCTGTATTGATGCGAGACATTGACGATGGACTTCGTTTCGATCGGCCAAGGCAGGTGCCAGTTGTAGCCCGGCCCGGTGGTCTTCAGATACTTGCCGAAGCGCAACACGACGGCACGCTCCTGCGCGTCGACGCGGTATACGCCGCTGCCAATCCACACTGCCAGAATCAGCACCAGGACGCTGCCCAATCCCCGGCCGAAGTTGCTGGAACTCGGGCCGGCCCCGCCGCCGCTGCCGGCCCCGCCCCGACCGAACAACGCCGACAGCCGCCGCTGAAAATTGCGCAACACATCGTCCAAGTCGTTCTGCGATTGCTGGGGGCGGTTCCAGGGATTGCGTTTCTCGCCGCCGGGTTCGTTCCAAGCCATGCGTAATGCCTATATGTGAAGAGCCGCGCATTCTAACAGCCGACCAGCCGCCCACAAGAGAGCTATGCGACGCGCTGGGCGCGGGTTCTTTCGCTAGTTTCCACCACATTGACACCCGGATTGCCCAATAATTTTGCAACCTCGGTTAAGTCAAGTTCGACGTCGAGGTCCCAACTGCCATCGTCGCACTGCCGCTCGGTGCGTACCGCATTGCGTCGGTACAGATCCGACCTGACCGCGGCCGCCAGCAACTCGAGGTGCAAGGTGCGCCGCACCTGGTTCGGGCGTACCAGCTGCGTCAAAGCCTCACGCAAACCCGACAGTCCGTCGCCGTTGGCCGCCGACACAGCAACCAGAGCCGCGCGCCCATCGGCGCCGTCGAGCACCCGGGGCTGCTCCCCCGCCAGGTCTATTTTATTGAGCACGACCAGCTCTCGAATCTGGTCCGCGCCGATGCCTTTCAGCACCTCGCGAACCTGTTCCATACGCTCATCGCGCAAGGGATCGCTGGCATCCACCACATGCAACAACAGGTCCGCGTCCCTCGCCTCCTGCAAGGTGGAGCGAAATGCCGCCACGAGTTCGTGGGGGAGTGAGCGGACGAAGCCGACCGTGTCGGCCAGCACCACCTCGCCTACCCCCGAAAGCTTCACGCGCCGCACCGTCGGATCCAAGGTGGCGAACAGCTGATCGGCAACGTAGGTTTCCGAGCCCGTCAGCGCGTTGAACAAGGTCGACTTGCCGGCGTTGGTGTAGCCCACCAGGGCCACGGTGGGCACCGGCACTTCACGGCGCACATGCCGGCTGGTATCGCGCTGCCGCGCGAGCTTCTCGAGCCGTCCCTTTAAGGTTCGGATGCGCTTGGCAATCAAGCGTCGGTCGGTCTCCAACTGCGTTTCGCCGGGACCGCGAAGTCCGATACCGCCCTTCTGGCGCTCCAAGTGCGTCCAGCCTCGAACCAAGCGCGTTGCCAAGTGCGACAGCTGCGCGAGTTCAACTTGCAATTTGCCCTCGAAGCTTCGCGCACGCTGCGCAAAAATATCCAAAATCAGACCGTTACGATCCAATACTCGACAGCCGGTGAGTTTCTCGAGATTGCGCTCTTGGCTCGGACTCAAGGTTTGATCGACGAGAACGACGTCCGCGGAATTCAATTGAGCCGACTCGCGAATCTCCTCGGCCTTGCCGCTGCCTACGAAGTATTTGGGATCTGGGCGCGCGCGTGTTGCGAGCACCGTGGCCACGCCCACTGCGCCCGCGGATGCGGCTAGCGCCGCGAACTCGGCGGTGTCGTTGGGGTCGACCGGGTGACCGATGCCGACGCCCACCAGGACGGCGCGTTCGCCACCTCGAGGACGTTCAAATAGTTGCAGATCGCCGCCTAGTCACTAAAGTCGAGATCACTCGACGATCGCCGGTTCCGTCACTTCTCCGTCCTCGCCAGTCGGCAATCGCACGTTGCGGGCCGGAACGACGGTGGAAATCGCGTGTTTGTACACCATCTGGCTGACGCTGTTGCGCAGTAAGACGACGAACTGGTCGAAGGAATCGATCTGTCCCTGTAACTTGATGCCGTTCACAAGATAAATTGAGACGGGCACTCGTTCTTTGCGCAGGGCATTGAGAAATGGATCCTGCAGTGACTGGCCACGGGCCATGGGTAAAGCTCCTTGTTTTTTAGTGTCATTTGGATTGCCGAACCACTTCCTTGCGGCACCAGGCATATTCGAGTTCATGCTAGCACAGCACACCTTGCGGTGTTACTCCGCTCGACGTCGTAAATCCGCCCTGAGACAGTGCATCGATCATCGTGCCTGCAACCTCAGAATGCATTGAGTCGAACCACCGCGCGCGCTGCCGCTGACGCAGCCACGTCAACTGCCGTTTGGCGAGTTGTCGCGTCGCCGCAATCGCTTGATCCTTCGCCTCGCTCAAAGCACATGTTCCCGATAAGTGTCGCCACATCTGTCGATATCCGACCGCGCGCATCGAGGGATGTTCCACGGTCAAATCGCTTCTTTCAAAAAATCTCCGCACCTCTGCCAACAATCCAGCGTCGAGCATTTTCTCGAAACGCAATTCGATTCTGGTGTGTAAATCGCTGCGTTCAAGGGGGGCGGCCACAAATTCCGTCACTTCAACGTCGGCAAACACCGACACGCGGTTTTGTTGCAATTTCGTGATGGTTTGGCCCGTTAAACGATATACCTCGAGCGCCCGCTGAATCCGCTGTGGATCGTTGACATGAATGCGCGCCGCAGCCACAGGATCGAGCTCTGCGAGTTCCCGATGCAGCTCCGCCCACCCTTTGAGTGCCGCCTGCGCGTCGATCTCGGCACGCAGGCAAGGATCAGCCGCCGGCAGCTTGGCGATTCCGTGGCTCAGGGCATGAAAATAGAGCATGGTGCCGCCGGTGAGCAGCGGGTGCCGGCCGCGCGACCAGATCTCCTGCATCACTGACACGGCGTCGCGCGTGAAGTCGCCGGCGGAGTAGCTTTGCGCCGCGTCGCGGATGTCGATGAGGTGGTGCGGCACCCGCTCGCGCAGCGCCGCCGGAGGTTTGGCAGTGCCAATATCCATGCCGCGATAGACCTGCGCCGAATCCACGCTGATGATTTCAAGCGGCAGCGCTGCCGCCAGCTGCACGCTCAAGTCGGATTTACCCGACCCCGTCGGCCCCATCAGCAGGATCGCGCGCCGGGCGCCGCTTGCCGGCATCATCGTCCACGCAAGAAAAGGCGGTCGAGTTCGCCGAGCGACAGGCGCACCCAGGTTGGACGTCCATGGTTGCACTGGTCGGCCCGATCCGTCACTTCCATTTCCCGCAGCAGCGCATTCATCTCGTGAATGCTCAGCGTGCGTTGCGCGCGAACCGCGGCGTGGCAGGCCATGGTCCCGAGCAGGTGATTGATGGATTCCTCGACCCGACGCGAATGACCTTGCTCGAGCAAGTCCGAGAGCACGTCGCGCACGATGCTTGCGGGGTCGCGGCCCGCCAGAAGACTCGGAATGGCTCGTAGCGCCAGCTGATCGGGCGCGAGGCGCGTGATGCCGAACCCCAATGCCGCAAATTCTGCCGTATGCGCCTCGGCCGCCTCGGCTTGCGCCGGCGTGACGTGCAGGATATCGGGCATAAGCAGCTGCTGCTGCGCCGTCTCCCCGGCCAGCAGCTTCTTCATGCGCTCGTACATCACCCGCTCATGCGCGGCGTGCATGTCGACCAAGACCATGCCCTCGGCGGTCTGCGCCAGGATGTAAACACCATGCAGCTGGGCAATTGCATAGCCTAACGGCGCGACGCCGTTGCCGGACCCATCCGGCCCCGAATGCGGCTCCGCCACGGCAAGTTCCGCCGCGCCCACCATGCTCCGGTAGGCGTCATCGGCCGGCCGCGCGCGCCCTTCGGGCAGCGCAAAGCGCGCCTGGTTGGGCGCTCCCGCGGGCCTAAACTGCGCACTCCCGGTGAGCCAATCAAGCGGCGCGCTGCCGGCCGATTCGGCGTTCGGCCGCGTGCCGGCAAGGACCTTCTCCAAGGTACGGAACACAAAATCATGAATCCGCCGCGAATCGCGAAATCGGACCTCCAATTTTTGCGGATGGGCGTTCACATCGACGGCGGTCGGATCCAACTCCAAATAGAGGAGATACGCTGCAAACCTGCCGTGAAACAGCACATCTTGGTATGCAAGGCGCACCGCGCCCGCCAACAGCTTGTCGCGCACAAAACGGCCGTTGAGGAATGCGAATTGCAGATCCGACTGGCTGCGGGAAAACGTCGGCAGCGCAAGCCAGCCGGACAGGCGCAAGCTCTCGGTGTCGTGCTTAAGTTCGATGACGTGGGCGGCAAAATCCTCGCCGCATAGCTTCGCGACTCGCGCCAGGCGCTGCGCGGCGGTTTGCGCGGCCGCCAGCGTCCACACGGTTTTTCCATTGTGCGCCAGCGAAAATGCCACATCGAAACGCGACAGCGCCAAGCGTTCCAGCATGCGCACGACGTGCTGGTATTCGGTGGCGTCGCTGCGCAGGAACTTGCGGCGCGCCGGCACGTTGAAGAACAGGTCGCGTACCTCGACGCTGGTCCCCGGGGGGTGCGCCGCGGGGACCGGCGTGCCAAGCGAGCCTTCCCTAGCCTCGACCGCCCAGGCGTGCGCGGCCAGCGCCGCACGCGACACCAGCGATAACTTCGAGACCGACGCGATGCTCGGCAGCGCCTCGCCGCGAAATCCGAGCGTCGCCACGCTTTCCAGGTCGTCGAGTGAGGCGATTTTGCTGGTGGCGTGGCGTGCCAGCGCCAAGCCGATTTCTTCGGCGCCGATGCCGCTGCCATCGTCGCGAACGCGAATCAGGCCGCATCCGCCGCGCTCGAGTTCGACGTCGATGCGCTGCGCCCGAGCGTCGAGCGCATTCTCGACCAGCTCCTTGACCACGGAGGCAGGCCGCTCGATTACCTCGCCGGCGGCGATTTGATTAATGAGCGCATCGGAGAGCAACAGAATGGGCAAGAGCGACCTCGTTAGCCGCGCAGTTTCGCACAGCCCGAGTCTGGCCGGGGCGCGGCGCTATTCCCCTGAGTCGCCCGCGGTTGCCATCACCGGCCGCGACGTGGGGACCGCGGTCGCGAGTTGCGCGATCCGCGTGCCCGCGGGCGGGTTGGCGTAGAAATAGTCACGCACGCCCTGATAGATGGCGGCGGCGAGCTTGGCCTGATGTGCGGCGCCGCGCAGCCGCATTTCTTCCTGCGGATTCGAGATGTATGCGGTTTCGACCAGCATCGACGGAATATCGGGCGATTTCAGCACCATGAAGCGCGCCTGTTGTACCTGCGGCTTGCGAATCTCGCCGACGCGATTCAATTGCCGCAGCACGCGTTCGGCCGCGACCTGGCTCGCGCTCAATGAGGCCGACTGCGATAAATCCAGCAGCACCGAGGCGAGCACATTGTCCTTGTCGTCGAGCGAGACGCCGCCGATCAGATCGGACGCATTCTCGCGCTCCGCCAGCCAGCGCGACGCCTCGTCGGTCGCGCCACGCTGCGACAGGATGTAGACCGAGGAGCCATCGACACGGCGATCGCGAATCGAATCGGCATGAATGGACACGAACAAATCCGCCTGCTGCGCCCTGGCGCGACGCATCCGGTCGCGCAGCGGCACGAAATAATCGCCGTTGCGCGTGAGCACCGCCCGCATGCCGGGCTCGGCATTGATTTTCAGAGACAATTCCCGCGCGATGGCGAGCACCACGTCTTTTTCGCGGGTGCCGTTTTTGCCGATCGCGCCGGGATCCTCGCCGCCGTGGCCCGCATCGATGGCGATGATAAGGTCGCGCGCATCCCGTGGCGCATGCTCGGCTCTTACGGGCGTTTCGCTGCTTGGTGTCGATCCCAAGTCGATGACCAGTCGATAGCCGTAGCGTTTATTGGGCACGGCCAGGAAACTCTTCGCTTGTACCGGCCGCGCCAAGTCGAACACGATGCGCAGTTCCCCGTTAGGGCGATGTGCGACTCGCAGCTGCTTGACCGCGCCGGTCGCCGGCGCCGGGCGGGCGCCGCTCGCCAAGCGCGCGTTGCCGACATCGAGAACCACGCGATCGGGATTTTTCAGGACCTGCAGATTGTGTTGCGCGTTGCCCGACAGGTCTAAAACCACCCGCGTGCTATCCGGGCCTGCCCACAGACGGATCGCCCGCACATCGACCGCATGCGCCGGCAGCATCAGCATCGATAACAAGGTCGCCCATCCCAGCCGCGGCAACGGTATTTTCATTGGGGATTAAGTTAACGCACATCGGACATCTTTTTCAAGTTAAATTAGAGACATAGGGAGCTAAGCTAGTGTCGTATGCCAGGTTCTCGAGCCACGATGTGGCCAACATCGAGTGGGCGAGCAGCAAGGCGTGGCGCCCCTCGCCCGCGTAGGAAAGTCGCAAAACCAAGTCCGCCGGCGGCAACGCACCCTGACCGCGCTCGGGCCATTCCACCAGTAATGAGCTCGCCTGCAGGTCGCGAAGCCCCAATTCATCGACTTCGGATAGGGCATTCAGCCGGTACAAGTCGACATGCACGTAACTGCAAGCACCCACGGTATAGGTCTCGACCAGGGTGTAGGTGGGGCTGCGGACGAGCCCGGTGACCCCGAGGGCGCGCAGGAATTCGCGCACGCAGGACGTCTTTCCTGCGCCGAGATCGCCCTGTAGGTACAGCACTGCGCCGCAGCCCGCAGCCGGCACGCGCGTCAGGGAGCGAGCGAGCGAGCGAGCGAGCACCGCGGTCGCGTGGGCGTCTGGTAAGTCAAATTCCCGGCAGGCTTGAGGCATAGCTGTCCATCGGCGGAGCGGCCCGCGGCGTTTTTGGTCATTATACGGGCCACCGTCAGATCAGTCGGCGCATGCAAACACCTCATTTTCCCCAGACCTCCATTGACCGCACGGCCTTATTGGCCGACGTGCGCCGTTGGAGTGAGCAGCTTGGTTTCGCCAAGCTCGGCGTCGCGCACATCGATCTCGGGCCCGATGAGGCACATTTACTCGAGTGGCTGCGCGCGGGGTTCCACGGTGAAATGAGCTACATGGCGCGCCACGGCGTGAAGCGCAGCCGGCCGCAGGAGCTCATACCGGGCACGGTGAGTTGCATCAGCGTGCGCATGGATTACTGGCCAGAGGCTGCGGCCGATGCAGCAGCCACCCTTGAGGATGGCAACGTCGGCTACGTCTCGCGCTACGCCCTCGGACGCGACTATCACAAGGTGATGCGCTCGCGCCTGCAACAGCTCTGCGACCGCATCGAGAGTGCGGTCGGGCCATTCGGCTATCGGGTATTTACCGACAGTGCTCCGGTGCTCGAAAAAGCGCTGGCGCGCAATGCCGGATTGGGCTGGATCGGCAAACATACCAATCTGATCGATCGCGACGCCGGCTCGTATTTTTTCTTGGGCGAGATCTATTTGAATCTTAAGTTGCCGACCGAGCAGCCGAGTAGCGCACATTGCGGTACTTGCACGGCCTGCATCGCCGCCTGTCCCACCGGCGCCATTGTCGCGCCCTATCGCCTGGATGCGCGCCGCTGTATCTCCTATCTCACCATCGAGCTCGCGGGCGCGATTCCGGTCGAGTTCCGGCGCGCCATCGGCAACCGCATCTACGGTTGCGATGACTGCCAGCTCGCATGCCCGTGGAACAAGTTTGCCCGTCCGACCGCGCAGCAGGCCTTCGCGGTACGGCACGGTCTTGATCACGCGCAGCTCATCGACCTGTTCGAGTGGAGCGAGCTCAAATTTCTTGAGCGCACCGCCGGCAGCGCCATCCGGCGCATTGGCTATGAGCGGTGGCTACGCAACATCGCCGTCGCGCTCGGCAACGCGCCTACTTCCCCTGGCGTGGTTGAGTCGCTGCAGCGCCGCGCCGAGCACGGCTCGCCCGTGGTGCGCGAGCACGTGCAGTGGGCGCTCGCGCAGCACGCCTCAAAAGTGGTCGATCAACCGCAGGCGCAGATTGTCGATTAGTCGATGCGTGCCGAGGCGCGCCGCCGCGAGAATCACGAGATCTCGTGCCGCGCATTGCACCTGGCCCAAGTCGGCAGCCTGACGGATGGCGAAGTACGCCGGGACGAAACCCGCCTGTTTGAGCGCGTCCATCCCCTGGCGTTGCAAAGCCTCATAATCGCGCTCGCCCGCATCGATCTTGGCGGCAAATTCAGTCAACACCGCATGCAGCTGCGGCGCAAGCGCGCGTTCGTTCGCCGTCAAGCTTCGATTGACGGCGGCGACCGCCAGCCCGTCGCTGTCGCGCAAGGTGCTGCAACCCAGAATTTCTACCGGGAGAAACAGATCGTCGACCACGCGCCGCACGATGCTGAGCCGCTGGAAATCGCGCTCGCCGAATAATGCGACGTCCGGCTTGATGAGATTGATGAGCTTGGTGAGCAGCGTCGTCAGATCCGCGAAATGCCCCGGCTGCGCTTCGCCTTCGAGCATGTCGGCGAGCCCGGGTACCGTCACCGCCGCCGCGAGCTCGCGCCCCCTGGGGTAGATTTCCTGCTGCGGCGGCGCAAACGCCAGGGTTGCGCCCATTTTGAGCAGCAGCTCGCGGTCCGCCTCGAGAGTCGGCGCCTCACGCTCGCGCGGATTGGCGAAAATACTAACGATGACGTGCTCGGCACGCTCCTGGGCTTCCGCCACCAGGTGCATGTGTCCCTTGTGCAACGTGCCGGCGGTCGGCACGAGCGCCACGCGCGCGCCCGCAGCACGCCATACCCGGACCCGATCCCGTACCGAGGCGCTGCGAGTGAGGAATTCCATGCTCCATGCGTCGGCAACTTAGCCGAGATCTTTAGCCGGAAGGCAACAGGCTGCTGCCGGCAGGATTGAAGAAATGCCGGCCGCGCCGTGTTTTGCTGATTTCGGCAAACAGCTGCTGATAGTCGCCGTCGTTGTTGATCGGATCAATGGCGGTGGAATTGACGATCAATAAGGGCGAGGCGTCGTAGCTGTGAAAGAACCGCGCATACGCCTGCGTGAGTTTATCGAGGTAGCTGCGCTCAATATGCTGCTCATACCGTATGCCGCGCTTGGCAATCCGATCGACCAGCGCGTCGACGGGCGCCTGCAGATACACGACCAGGTCGGGCTTGGGTGCGTCGACCACGACCCGCTCGTAGACTCGTTCGTACAGCGCGTATTCCGCGTCATCCAGGGTCACGCGCGCGAATAGCCGATCCTTCTCCAGCAGGTAGTCGGCGATGCGCACTGCACCGAACAAGTCTTCCTGCCTGACATCTTCCAATTGGCGGGAACGCTGGAATAAAAAGAACAGCTGGGTCTGAAACGCCGCGGCGCGCGGATTCTTGTAGAAGCGCTCGAGGAATGGGTTCTGATCCGCCTGCTCGAGCACCAGCTGGCCGCCGAGCGTCTGGCTCAGGCGCCGGGCGAGGCTGGTCTTGCCGACACCTATCGGACCTTCAACCACAATGAATCGGTGAGGTTTCGCGCTCGCCATTGACCTTCGTTAATCCTCCTCGAGAACCGAAATGCCGTCGCTGCCCACATGTCGCAACAGCTCCGGCACGCGGCCGATGCCCGGAATCAACAGCGTGGGAGCGATATCCGCCAGAGGATACAGGACGAAGTTGCGGGTCGACACTCCGGGATGCGGCAGCGTCAACCCTGCCTCATCAACCCGCTCACCGAGCAGCCACAACAGATCCAGATCGATGACGCGGGGGCCCCAGCGCTCGCGTCGGTTTCGGCCCATCATCGCTTCGATCTTAAGCAGCTGCGCGAGCAGCTCGCGGGCCGGCAATTGGGTCAAGATCCCGGCAGCCGCGTTGACGAAATCCGGCTGATCCTGCGGTCCCATCGGGTGCGTGCGGTACAGGCGCGAACGCGAAATCATTTGCATGCCGGGCGCGGCGTCCAAGCGTTCGAACGCCTCGTGCACGCGCGCCTGCGGATGATCGAGGTTGCTGCCGATCGCCACGTACGCTGGCCGCCAAATCGCGGTCATGCTTACGTGCGGGCCGCTCCGCCGCGCCGCCGCCGGCGGCGCCGGCGGCTCGGAGTCGCGGCGCCTTCGGTTTGCTCGGCCGGATCCGCCGGACGCGTCTGCACCACGGCCACGCGCTCCTCCTGCGGCATCAGCTGAATGTCGGTCCACCATTTCGCGAGCTCTGGGTCTGCGACGCCGACCTCCGCGCGCAGCAACAAAAAATCGTAAGCCGCGCGAAACCGAGGATGTTGCAGCATGCTTAAGGATTTGATGCCGCTGCGCCGGTTGAACCTCGGCTGCAACATCAATAGCTCGCGCATCGGTATCGCGAAGCGCCGCGGGATGGCGACGCGCGACTGCTGCGCGCGCAGTACCGTGTCGCAGGCCTGCATCAACAGCGCAAGATCGGGGGCGGGGCCCGCCTGCCGCTCGTTGAGTTCACGCAGCACCGCGCTCCAGAGTAGGACCGCGAATAGAAACGTGGGCGTCACCGGCTTGTCGGCGGCAATGCGTTCGTCGGTGTTGACGAGTCCGCGCTCGAGCATTTCTTGCGCGTAACTGTAGGGCGGCAGCGCAAACGCTGCGGCCGACAGCGGAAACAGGTGCTCGAAAAGGCCGTATTGCCGCAGCAGCCGGTAGGATTTCGCGCCGAATCCGGACAAGAACAGTTTCAAGACCTCATCGAACAATCGCGCCGGCGGCACCCCGTCCAGCAAATACGCGAGCTTGCCAATGGGCGCTTCGGTCGCGCTCTCAATGGAGAAATCGAGTTTCGCTGCGAAGCGTACGGCGCGCAGCATGCGCACCGGGTCTTCCCGATAGCGGGTTTCCGGATCTCCGATCAGCTTCAGGCGCCGCGCGCGCACATCGCTCACGCCGTCGACGAAATCCCAGATCGAAAAATCTTCGATGTTGTAGTAAAGCCCATTCGCCGCGAAGTCGCGACGCCACACATCCGCTTCGATGGTGCCGTAGATATTGTCGCGCAAAATTCGCCCCGTCTGATCGAAGGCACGGTGCTCGGAACCGTCTTGAGCGGCAGGTTCGCCATCCCCGTCCTGATCCAACTCCTCGACATCCTCGCGCTCCGGTGCCGCGGCGGCGCGGAAGGTGGCGACTTCGATGATCTCGTGGCCGAAGTGCACATGCGCCAGCCGAAAACGGCGGCCGATAAGTCGGCAGTTGCGAAACAAGCGCCGCACCTCATCCGGTAAGGCGTTGGTTGCCACATCGAAATCCTTCGGCGTAATGCCGAGCAGCAGGTCGCGCACCGCGCCGCCCACCAAGAAACCTTGGTAGCCGGCGTCTTTCAAGCGATATAGCACCTTGAGTGCGTTCGGTGAGATCGACGCACGCGAGATCGAGTGCTCAGAGCGAGGAATGACTAAAGGAGTGAAGGACGTCGACGAGGCGTTCAAAAAGAGGGGTTCCGCTTGAGTCAAAAAAATTGGCCCGTATACTACCAGCCCTCTCGAGCTCAGGCGCCCGGTTAACAACGCTCCCTTCGTCTAGAGGCCTAGGACATTGCCCTCTCAAGGCAAGTACACGAGTTCGAATCTCGTAGGGAGCGCCACCTAGAATTCTTTCAAAATCAATATGTTATGCGAGAAACTGAAGGCGCAATCTGCGTCGAGGCGCTAGTGTTTGCGGCCGCTGGCGATGAGTACCGCGCGCGCCTTGCAGGCGAGAGCAATGTCGCGATGCCCCGAGAGGGAGGCCAATTCAGTTGCCGACAACAGGCCGAGCGCGGTGGCCAGACGCAGCGCCTGGTCGGTTTCAGCCGGCGGATAGTCCTGATCGTTGGTGCTGACGCCGGGCTTGCGCCTGACGTGCTCGAATCCGGCATGCGTGAAATCGCTGAACATCGCCCACGATGAGGTGCGTAGCTTCGACAGCACGCCCCGGGAATGCCCTAGCACTCGCTCAACGTCATCCACCAAAACCCGGAAAGGTTTTCCCCGAAGCCCGGCCATCTCGAATGACGCCAGCTCCATCTCAGATGCGCAACGCGCAAGCCAAATGCCGCGCACAAAGGCATCGAACATACAGCGCAGCAGCGCGTACGCCGGTCCCCACTGGGCCCGCTCGGCGAGCACCGCGATGCCTGCCTGATGCTCAAGCGCGAGATCAAGACATCCGAGCGCCATCCTGGCACGACGGTCCGCCGGCATCACGAGTCCGCCGGTCTGCTCGGAGATGTAGTCGACGACGGCCCGCAACTCATCCTGCAGTTCACTCATATCGAACCCACTTAACCACCGACGGCGCTTAATATGCGCAGCCTAATAGAACATAGAACCCCAAGGTAATCACTATGGTCATACGATCAGTTTCAATGCTTGTTGCAGTGGCGTTTATGGCACTCGGCGGCTGCGCGGCCACCTCGGGAAATACAGCGGCGCCGAGCGGCAAGATTGCTCCTGGCATGAACGCCAACGGGGAAGTCGTCGATCCGACCAAAGTTGAAAGCGGCTATGGCCAAAAGGTATCGGGGATCAATGATTTCGAAGGTGAAATCACCGGCACCGCAGCCCCCGGCAGCCGCTTCACGCAATTGCAAATCGGCATGAGCATGAGACAAGTGATTGATATCGTGGGACCGCCCACGGATCAAGGCGCGTATATCACCGGCAAAGCGTTCATCCCCTTTTACTTCGGCAGCGATCGAAGTCGCTTTGAACTAATCTATCGCAGCCAGGGTCGCTTGATATTCGCCGGCGGCTCCATCGGAAATTACTCGGGCGGGAATCTCATCTGGATCATCAATTCCGCGGCCGAAACCGGTTATCGCTAACGAATCGACGGACATCAATAAATAAGGGAACTTGGATGAACATGCTGTTTCGTGTTTCGACGCTTCTTCTGATTGGTTTCGCAGCCCCCGCGCTCGCCGATGAGGGAATGTGGACCTTCGACAATTTTCCAACCGCCAAGATGCAGGCGAAATATGGCTGGGCGCCGGATGCCGCCTGGCTGCAACACTCGCAGCTCGCGAGCATACGCCTGGCCGGCGGCTGCTCCGCGAGTCTCGTCTCCTCCGATGGACTGGTGATGACCAACCACCACTGCGCCCGCGAATGCGTCGCGGATCTGGCGGACGCGACCCATAACTACACCGAGAACGGCTACTACGCCGCCACGGCCGCGGACGAAAGGAAGTGCCCGTCGATGGAAGCGAATCAACTGCTGAAAATTACCGATGTGACGCAACAGGTCGAAGCCGCAACGGCGGGAAAATCGGACCGCGCCTTTCATGAGGCGGAGCGGGCGGTCAAGGCGAAAATCGAAAGCGACTGCGGTACGGCCGCGGATTTGCGCTGCGAGGTGGTGACCTTATACCAGGGCGGAGTCTACGACTTGTACAAATACCGGCGCTACCAAGATCTGCGGCTGGTGTTAGCACCCGAAGAGAGCGCGGCATTCTTTGGCGGTGACCCAGATAATTTTACCTTTCCGCGCTTCGATCTCGACATGTCCTTCGTTCGCATCTACGACAAAGGCAAGCCGTTGCACAGCGAAGCGTTCTTGAAATTCGCGACTCGGGGAGTCAAAGCGGGCGATATCGCGCTCACCAGCGGCAATCCCGGCAACACCGAACGCGACGACACGCTGGCGCAATTGCAATACCAGCGCGACGTGGTTCAGCCGTTCATCTTGAATATCTATTCCGAACTGCGCGGGGTTTTAAACGAATTTTCAACTCAGGGCCCGGAACAAGCCCGCGTCGCGAATACACTGCAGTTCAGCATTGAGAATTCGTTGAAAGCGATCAAGGGCCGGCAGCTTGCCCTGGTGGACGGACCGTTGATCGCCGACAAGGCCCATGCGGAGAGCGAATTTCGCAAGCGCGTCGCAGCCGATCCCACACTGGCCGCGAATTATGGCGGAGCTTGGGATGCCGTGGCAGCAGCCATCCAGCATCAACGAACCATTTTCGTGCGCCGGGCCCTGCTGGAGAGCCTGCCGTCGCGGTTGTCGGACTTGATCGGCCAGGCGGTGTCGCTGAACCGGTACGCCGCAGAAGTGGCCAAGCCGGATGGCGAACGCTTGGAGGAATACTCGGACGCTCACTTCCCTGCGCTGCACCAGCAAATCGTATCGACGGCGCCGATCCACGCCGAACTCGAGAAGACCGTCATTCGCTGGTGGCTCACCAAGTTGCGTGAATACTTGGGCAGCGCTGATCCTGTGGTACGAACGCTGCTCGGCAAAAGCAGTCCGGAGGAGATTGCCGATTCGCTGGTGGACGGCACGAAATTGGCGGACCCGGCGCTTCGCACCCAACTGCTCGATGGCAAAGCGAGTGCGATCGATTCCTACCACGATCCGCTGATCGATTTTGCACGCAAGCTCGATGTACCGGCGCGCTCAGTGCGCGCCGAATCCGAAGACCAGGTGAAGGCGGTCATCACCAAGAACGCGGCATTGATCGCCAAGGCGCGATTCGCACTCGACGGCAAAGGCACCTATCCCGACGCGACCTTCACGCTCAGATTGTCCTACGGAACGGTGGCCGGCTACGAGGAGAACGGGCATACGATCGCTCCGACGACGAATTTTGCCGGCGCCTACGAACACGCCACGGGTCGGGACCCCTTCAAGTTGCCGGCCAGTTGGATCACGGCGGAAAATGCCGTCGATGCGAAAGCGCAGCTCAACTTCACCTCGACCAACGACATCATCGGCGGCAATTCGGGATCGCCCGTCATCGCACGCAATGGCGAAGTGATTGGCCTCGTGTTCGACGGCAACCTTGAATCGCTGGGGGGCGATTTCGGGTATGACGGCGCCCAGAATCGCGCCATATCGGTCGACGTCACCGGCATCACCGAAGCGCTGAAGAAGATCTATCACGCCGATCGGCTCGCCAAAGAACTCACCCGTTAGCGAGGCGTCGGTGCAGGCCGAAGCTGTCACCGAACACTTGCTGGAGCAGGCGACCCAGCAGCATCGCGAGGGGAATTTCGACGCGGCGCGCAGGCTATACCGGGACGTATTGGTTCGCGCGCCCGAGCACTGCATCGCCCTGTTCCGCAGCGGCTTGTTGGAATTGCAGCAGGGCAACCCGGCCGCTGCGCTCACCCTGGTGCAACGCGCCAAGCCGCCGCCGGGCGACGCGCCGCGCTATCAATTCGTCATCGGTCAGGCGCTGCAGGCCTTGCGGCGCTGGGACGAGGCCGTTGCCGCCTACCATGCGGCGCTGGCGGGGCAGCCGGATTTTCTCGACGCCTGGAATAACCTTGGAATCTGCCGGCATCTGTCGCGGCGCCTTGCCGAGGCGGCCGACGCCTATCGCCACGCGTTGACCCTCGCGCCCGGCAACGCCGGCATCATGGCCAACTTAGGAGCGGTGCTGCGCGAAACGGGTTCGTTGCAGGAAGCCATCGAGTTATTGCAACGAGCGGCGAGTCTGGAACCCGCGACAAGCTCGCACGCGGTTAATCTCGGCATCGCTTATCAGGACCAAGGTAGATATCTCGAGGCAGAACAGATCTTGAACCATGCATTGGCAGGCTCGCCGGCCGATGCCGACGCAGCCTTTAACTTAGGCAATGCCCTGCACGCGCTCGATCGATCGCGAGACGCCGCCGAGCGCTATCGGCAAGCCGTGGCGCTGCGTCCCGACTTTGCGGAAGCATATATCAACTTGGGCAACGTGCTGACGGACGGCGGCGAATTCGCTGCCGCTACGGCCGCCTACGACGCCGCATTGCGCCTGCAGCCGAACTCCGTGGTCGCGTTGAACAATGCGGGATGTCTGCTGCGCTTGCTGGGTCGCATCGAAGATGCGCAGGCGCTGCTGAATCGAGCGCTGCAATTGGATCCCAAGAATGCCGCGCTGCACGACACCCTCGGCAATTTATATAAGGATGCGGGCGATCTTGACGGCGCGATCGAAAGCTTTCGCGCTGCGCTTGCAATCGATCCGAACTGCGCGCCGACACATAGCAATTTGGCCTATGCACTTTCGTTCCAGAGCACCGAGCCCGAGCCGATTCTCGAAGAATGCTTGCGTTGGAATCAGCGCTTTGCCGCACCCGCCGCGGCGAGCATGCGTTGGCCGAACGAACTCAACCCTGATCGCCGGCTGAAAATCGGCTACGTCTCGCCGGACTTTCGCGTTCATTGCCAAAGCCTGTTCATGCTGCCGTTGCTGTCGCAGCATGATCACGCAGCATTCGAAATCTTCTGTTATTCGAGCGCCAAGCGTCCCGACGAGTACACCCGCCGCACGGCGGCCTTTGCCGATCAGTGGCGCGAGGTTCGGCCGCTGAACGACGCGGCACTCGGCCGCCGCATCCAAGACGACGGCATCGACATTCTGGTCGACTTGACCATGCACATGGCCGGTGGACGTCCATTGCTGTTCGCGCGCAAGAGCGCACCGATTCAAATCGCCTGGTTGGCCTATCCCGGCACCACCGGAATTGCGGCGATCGATTATCGCTTCAGCGATCCCCGATTGGATCCCGACGGGTTCGACGCGCACTACAGCGAGCGCACGCTGCGCTTGCCGGATTCTTTTTGGTGCTACGACCCCTTAAGCGATCTGGCGGTCAACGCATTGCCCGCCATCGAGCGCGGCTACTTGACCTTCGGTTGCCTCAACAATCCGTGCAAGATTAGCGAGCGCACGCTCGCGCTGTGGGGCGAAGTCCTGCGAGCGCTGCCGACCTCGCGGTTGCAACTCATGGCACCACCCGGCCGCTACCGCGAGCGGCTCGTGCAGCGCTTGAGCGCTCAAGGCGTGGGTGCTCTGCGCATCGAGTTTCGCGCCTTTCAACCCCGCAACGACTACTTGCGCTCGTATCACGATATCGATCTCGGTCTCGACACGTTCCCCTACAACGGTCACACCACCAGTCTCGATTCGCAGTGGATGGGCGTACCCGTGGTTACCCGCATCGGCAACACCAGCGTCGGGCGCGGCGGCTTAAGTCAGTTGTTTCAACTGAATCTGCTCGAGCTCGCCGCGCACTCAGACGCTGAGTTCGTCGCCATCGCAACATCGCTTGCCAGCGACTTGACTCGTCTCGCGAGCTTGCGCGCGACGCTGCGTTCGCGGCTCGCACAGTCGCCGCTCATGGACGCGGCAAGATTTGCCCGACACATCGAACGCGCCTATCGAGACGTGTGGCAGGACTACTGCGGCACGCGCGTTCGATAATCTCAGCGTTATGTAATCACTCCCGCGGATCGTGTGAGCGCCGTCTCATTCCATGCGATCCGTCTGCAATTAGCGACGCAATTCACTGTCAACGCAGGCACTGATCAGCCGTTGGTGCAGGCAACAGAGGCGCACAGGTGTGCGCTTAAGTTTAGGGAAAAATTATCGTTAACTTCGAGGAGACAGCAATCATGCTCCCCACTTCATCTCGATTCTTGTCGATCAGCGTGGCCGCTGCGTTGCTCGCCGCATGCGGCGGCGGCGGCGGTTCCGGTGCCAGCACGACGTCGACCACCACCATCACCACTGCGCCGCAGACCGGCACCATCGCCATGATGATCAGCGACGCGTCGAGCGAAGACTGGGCGTCAATCGACGTGAATATCCTGTCGATCGCGTTGGTACCGCAGGGCGGCGGCGCCAATGTCACGGTGTATACGGCACCGGCCGGCGGCACGATGCTCAATCTCGCCGAGCTCGATCAGATCGCCGAAATCCTTGGCAACACCAGCGTTCCCGTGGGCACTTACACATCAGCGGTCCTCACGATCAGCGCCAATCCGGGCGATGTCGCTCTCACCGTGGCAGCGGACCCGGAAGCCGGTTTTCCGATTGCCGCTGGAACGACGATTCCAAGCAATCAAATACAAATCCAGCACAAGCAAGGTACGGCGCCCAATCTCACAGTGCCCGTCAGCGTAGACTTCGTGGCGCCTTTGGTGGTCGCCTCGGGTGAGAACAATGCGCTCGATCTGGAGTTCGACCTCGCGCATCCCGCGTTCTTGGTCGGCCATACGCCGCCCTCCGCCGCTGGAAATACCTTGTGGGCGGTCAACTTCAAGGGCCCAGTGCGTCACCATCCGGTGCACGACCTGACTCGTTTGGTGCTGCGTCACATGTATGGCGATGTCAGCGCCGTTGCGACCAGCTCGATTACCATCAGCAAAGAATTCCCGACCGAACCGATCGTGACTCCAGAGACCGAAGTCACTTCGACGACGTCGTTGCAGATCTCGGCCGATGCGACCAACGGCACCATTTTCTACGACATGGATGCGAAAACGCGCACCGTCATCAAGGACTTCTCGAGCGAAGCTTCTTTGCAAGGCCGGCAGGTTCGCATTGCTGCGCGCTATCAGGAGGACGGCAGTTTGGTCGCCACGCGGATTTGGGCGGCCAGCGATTTCAACACGGTTTGGCTGAGCCCCGAAGGACATGTGCTGCATGTCAACCCGGTCACCAATGTCGTGACCGTGGCCACTGAGACCGGCGGCAGCGTCAAATTAACGGTCGATCAGAACACGGAGTTCTTCTTCCGTGAGCCGTACGACCCGACCGTCGACTCGATGCCGATCGGCACCGGAACCATGTTCCTCAGCAACAAGGATCTAGTGCGCGGCTTCAAGATTCATGCGAGCGCGGTGGATGTCACCGCGAGTCCCATGATCGCCCAGAGCATCGACATCGAGACCGCGGTATACGATGGTCAGATCTCGGCGCCAGGCCAGAGCAGCTTCACGTTGACGCGATTCTTCAGAACGGCAACCGACGACTACGTCAAGACGCTCGACTACATCAACATGGCGACCGCCAACGGCGCGGACGATTCCGGCACCGCGATCACCGGCTTCAAATGGTGGAACTTCGCTTATCCGACGGTATTGATGGATGGCGGTATGACAGCGATCACCGATTTCGTGGCCGCCACCAGCGGCAGCGTCGACTTCGGCGGTACGGTCGGAACGGTGCCGTCTCGCGCAATCAGCTTCGTCACTTGGAATGACCCTGCATCTCCGAACGCCTGGGCGGCGGCCGACGCCATTCTGATGCCATCCTTGCTGCCGCTCGGCACAGTGGCGATGAGCTACGCGAGCGGCAGCTTCACCATGACGGTATTGGGCGGGGCGAGTGCCGCGACTGTCGATGTCAGTACCTCGACCGGCTCGGCAACGCTCGTCTATCAAGTCGATTGCACCAGCGGGATCGTCACCGTGAGCCCGATCGACGTGACGAGCAGCGGTGGTCTTGCGAGCTTGATGAGCGGCCTGGTGACCGGAGCACCGGTCAAGGTGTATGGCACTCCGCAGGCGGATGGAACGCTCAAGGCGTACGTCGTGACTTACTTCACGGGACAAGCGCCGGCGCAATAAGCCGACGCATTCATCCGGACGCTGCAACCGCCGCGCGGTCCCCGAGAGGCCGCGCGGCTTTTTTTTCAGTGCACGCCGATCCCGTAGCGATACACGTTTTGACCGCCGTGGTAGCCGGTGGCGATCAGCGCCGCAGTCGCCACCAACAGCAGCACCATGAACAGCCACGACGGGCGCGAGTCCGGTGCAACGCCTGCGCCGCGCCACACCGACAACAGCACCAATACCAGGGAGCTCGCCACGGCCCATTTCAAATGCACGGAAATCGCGCGGTGTGCAGCCTCATTCACTTGCAGGCCGACCACCGCTCCCAAGCCGGTTGCCAGCGCCAACACCGCGGCGAGCGCGCCGAGACATAAATTCCAAGTGCCGACCGTCGCGAGCGTGGCCGTCCGGCTTGCGCGGCGCAATAGCCGGGCGCCCAAAAGACACAGCGTAGCCGTAGTCACGAGCGCCAGCGGAAAATGCACCACCATCGGATGCCAGCGCAGAGTACTCATCCTTCCCACAGCTTCCAGGGCGCGGTGCCGCTCTCCCACAGCGCATTCAAGGTCATCTTGTCCCGCAACGTATCCATCGGCTGCCAAAAGCCGCGGTGCACCCACGCCGCCAATTGACCATCGGCCGCCAGATTCTCCATGGGCTCCTTCTCCCAGGCCGTGCTGTTGCCGTCGATCAGCTCGAGCACGCTCGGATCCAAGACGAAAAAGCCGCCATTGATCAAGCCACCCTCGGCCGTCGGCTTCTCCTCGAACGACACGACTTGACCGCCTTGCGCGACGATGCGACCGAACCGCGCCGGCGGTCGCACACAACTTACCGTCGCCTTCCTGCCATGATCGGCGTGGAATGCGAGCTGCGCACGGATATCAATGTTCGCCAGACCGTCTCCATAGGTCATGCAAAACGGCGCGTCGGCGTCCAGGAATTTGCGCACCTGCAAGAGTCGCCCGCCGGTCATGCTCTCCTCGCCGGTATCGACCAGCGTCACCTTCCAGGGTTCGCTGCGGCAGTCGTGATACTCGACGCGATTCGCCGCCATGTCGAACGTTACATCCGCTTGATGCAAAAAATAATTCGCAAAGTATTCCTTGATGATGTAGCCCTTGTAGCCCAAGCAAACGATGAAATCGGTGACGCCGAAGCAGCCGTAGAGCTTCATGATGTGCCACAAAATGGGCCGCGAACCGATTTCCAGCATAGGCTTTGGCCGCGTGCTCGACTCCTCGGCGATTCGCGTGCCCTTGCCGCCGGCGAGGATCACGCACTTCATGGAGCCTGCTTCATCAGGTCGCGATACCGCGCAATTTGCGCCTTGGAAAATTCCAGCATGTTCGTCCCCGCTGCATATGCCGCGTACCAATCCGCCGCCCACGACAATGACGTACCGATGTCGAGCCGCGGGCGCCAACCGAGCGCCTGCGCGGCAAGCCTCGACGATAGCGTCAGCCCCTGTGCTTCGGGCGGCTGCGGCGTAGGGTCGCGCACCCATCCGGGTTTGCCGGCGAAACGCGTCCCAAACGTATCGACCACCGCGCTTACCGTGCAGAAGGATGCCGGGTCCGGACCAAAATTGACAGCGCGCGGCGTTTTTTCGGGCGCCCGCACCAGTGCTTGCGCCAACAGGAGATAGCCGGACAAAGGCTCGAGTACATGCTGCCAAGGACGCACGGCGTCGGGGTAGCGCAAACTCACCGGTTGTCCCAATTGCAGCGCCCGCACACAATCGGGAATGAGTCGCTCCTGCGACCAGTCGCCGCCACCGATTACATTGCCCGCACGCGCAGTCGCAAGCGGCGCTCCATCCGCAAAAAAACTGTCGCGAAAGCTCGCGGTGACAAGTTCCGCGCAGGCTTTGCTATTGCTGTAGGGATCGTGGCCGCCGAGCCGGTCGCCCTCGACAAAGGCGTGAGCGCCGCCGCGGTTCTCGTAGACTTTGTCGCTGGTAACGATCACCACGCACTCGAGCGCGTTCAGCTGTCGGCATGCTTGCAGCAACGCCGCAGTGCCCATGACATTGGTCGCATAGGTTGCGAGCGGATCGCGATACGACTCTCGGACGAAGGCCTGCGCGGCCATGTGGATCACGACCTGCGGATCGATTCGCGCCACCGCGTCGCCGAACGTGGCGTCGCGGATATCGCCGATCGTGGATCGCGATGATCCGGGGATCGCCGGTTTGAGCACGCTCCACAAGTTCGGTTCGCCGGCGGCAGGCAATGCGTACCCCGTGACCTCGGCGCCCAACTCCGCGAGCCACAAGCTCATCCACGCACCCTTGAAACCGGTATGCCCGGTGAGCAGCACCCGTCGGCCGCGCCAGAACTCCGCCATGTCGTCATGGTTCGTCATGCGCTCGCTTCGAGACTTGCTGCCAGCACCCGCGCAACCGATGGCCAGGCCGCAGCGTGCAGGAACACGACCTTCGAACCGAGCGGCGCCCATGTTGCGCTCGAACTTGGGCCATAAATGCTGATCACCCGAGCACCGACCGCGGCAGCAAGATGCCCGGGACCGGTGTCGTTGGCAATCACCGTGCGCGCCATCGCCATCAGCGCCGCATAAACTCCCAGATCGATACCCGGAAGAGAGATCACGCCGGCAAGTGCCGCACTCATGGCCTCTTCGCCCGGCCCCGGACACACCACGACGGCAATCTCGCGCGCACGAAATTCTTCCGCAAGGGCGCGAAACCCCGGCCAAACCTTGCGACTTTCGCGATCGTCGGCGCCGGAGAACGGGCATAGCACGAAAAAGGCGCCGCGCTCCAGGCCGTGAGCCGCGAGAATTGCATCCGCGTCGCGCGTCTGCTCCTCGCTCGGCGTCAGGCCGACTTCGGTCGGGTAAGGTGCGGCCTCGCCCAAAAAATCACTGACCAGCTGCCAATATGCGAACGATACATGCGCGAGCTTCGGCAGCGCGAAGGCGCGGCTCAGCAGCAAGCTGCGGCCATCGTAGGCATAACCCACGGGAGGCACCCCGCCCAACCGCGTTTCGAGCGCCGATGACAGCGACTTCGTCATCAGCAAAGCCTGCGGAGCAGAGGCAGCGAGTTGCCTCGTCAGTTGCGCCTTGAGCTCGCGCATTTGCCGCGCGGCAGCGAGCAGCCCCGATGTCCTCACCATCACCGGCCAACCGGTTCCGGCGAGCAGGCGCGGTGCCCACGACTTGCCGACCAAGTGCAGGGCATAGCCCGCGGACTCGAGTCGTCGCAGTGAAGGCACGGATAACACAACCTCGCCCACCCAGTTGCAGAGCCGAACCACGAGAGTGCCTGGCAACTTACAACTCTGCCAGCGCGCAATTCAAGCGCTGCGCAAAACCGCGCTTGTTCTCCAAGAACCAGTCGCGGCCGGCGGCACCGAGCCGCACGCGTTCATGCTCACTCATGCCGAGCGCCACCGCCACCGCCCGCTCGAGATCGGCGGCGGCAAACGCGTAGGTCATCGCAAGATGCTGTTTGCCGCTCGGGGTCGAGCCAACCAGCAAACCTCGCTCCGGCGTCACCAATTCGTTCATCGGGCGGGCATCGGTAGTGAGCAACAACGCACCGACGCTTTGCGCTTCTCCGATGTAGTGCCCCCACCCTTCCGTCTCCGACAGGCACAAATGGAACACGTGACGATTCTGGATCTCGCGCAGTTCCGCATCCGCGAGGTAGCGGGTTTGGTAGCGAATATTCGGCGCATCGATGATCGTAAAGGCGGCTTTGCGGCTGTGCACGATGTCGAGCGCCGGCCATTCCGGATGCCGCGCCCAGAGTTCGATCAGCTGCGTCGTCCCTTTCATACGGCTCTTGCCGGCCAAATGAAAAAAACCCGCATCGCGCGGCACCGCCGTGTCGTAACGGTCTTCGCTGTCGAATCCGGTCATGCTCACGCGGCACCCGAGCCTGGTAAAGGCATCGAAGGAGTGGCCGGTCTTTGCCCAGACTCGATCGACCAGTTTGAGCAAGCGCTGGTCCGCGCGGTCGAACCATTCGGGGTTCGGCATGACTACGTTGCGATGGGCCGCGGGCAAATACTCCGGCCACACGTGCTCCATCATCACGTTGAGGTCGAACCTCTTGCGCGCGCGCAGCAGTCGAGTCTTGTCGCCCCAAGCCCGCACGGCGGCGACGCCGCGCAGCACGGGGGAGCGGCGCCGGCGCCGCGCTTGGACGCTCACTTGGGTAACGGTGACGGTGCAGCCGAGAGCGCGCAGCGCGCCGCTCACAAGCTCGACATCGCGGAAGTTTCCGACTCCGTTTTCAAAGGCCACGACGTTGATGTTTAGCACACTGACACGGGTCGCGACTTTGCCTTACGCTATACTGAAATTCGGCTTATTTATATTATACTTTTGAGGCCCCCCGATGCCATCGATTTGTATCGTCACGCCGACTTACGTCGGCGACGCAGCGCAGTTCTCGCTGCTGCGACGTTCAATCAATGCGTTCGCGCCGACATTCCCGCAGATTGCCATCGTCAACACCGAAGATTTCCCTGAATTCCGCGATCGTTTCGGCGGCGAGCCCAATTTGGAGATCATCAAGAGCGCCGAGGTCCTGCCGCGAGCCATCGAGTACCGGCGCCGTCGATCCGGTCCAAAGTGGCTCACGGCGATGCGCCGAGTGCCGGGTCGACTCATCAAGGGTTGGCACGCGCAGCAGTTGATGAAGCTGTTCTTGCTGAGCGAGTGTAGCTACGACGCGGTCGCCTTTTTCGATTCGGATGTCCTCATTTGCCGCCCGATAGGTCCCGACTATTTCTATATCGGCGATGCCCTGAAGCTTTATCGCAGGCGGGCACGCGATGCGGAATGCATGGATTTCGACATTGCCGCTCACGAGATACTCGGCAATCCGCTCGAGCAGATCACTGAACTCTACGATTACATTTACTCGCCGGCCTCGTTTCGCAAATCGACCGCGGTGCGCCTGTTTGCGGAGTTCCATCGCCGCCGCCGCTCATGGGTGCGACGCTTCCTGATGCAGAAGCGAGCGTCGGAATATCACCTGCTCGGCTATGCCGCGACCGTGCTCGAGGGCGGCGCAGGCTACCAGATCGTCGAGTGCAATCCGGACGATGTTCATCATTCTGTGCGCTACGAGAAGGACCGTGCGGAATTGGCGACGGTGCTGCAGCAGATTCGCGCTCAGCATAAGGATTTCGCGCTGCTGCAATCCCGACTGAATCTGGATGTCGGTCAAATAGCCCAGGCTTTCGAGGAACTCAAGGCCGCGAGCGCGGGCGCAGCGCCGGGTCCCGCCGCCACGCGTTAGGTAACGCTGGCCATCGGGCGGCGCTTCGTTTAGGGTGCTGTCCCTGGAGCTGCAAAGACATGGCCACATCCGCCGATCAACGACTGCTGGACCTACTGGAAAAATGGCTCACAAGCCTCGAGCTGCACGCCAAGTACTCCACGCTCGATGACGACAGTTACTGGAAGATCCAGAACTGGGTGAAACATCAACGGCCGAGCCGCTGGATCATCGATCTCGCGATGCAAAAGACGCAGGCGCTGCGCACCGAGGTAGAGGAACGCATGGCGGCTGGAGACGAGAAGTATTCGGATTCGTTGGAGTTGATGAGCTTTCTCGCAAACCTAGTGGGTGTCGAACACATCGAGCGATTCATCCCGCTCGCCGACGCCGCGAATGAAAATCGGTTGACGGAAGCTGCCGCGGACGAGGCGCCCGAGGATGCTGCGCGGGATTCGGCGCCGCCCGCGGATGCGGCGACCGGAACGCGGGAAATGCCGAGATTCGCGCCCGTCAAACGCGGGCCTCCGCCAACCGGTACTGCCCAAGTCGCACGCACCGAGCGCAAACCCGCGGTGCCGGCAAAACCGCCGGCAAAGAAGGCCGCGGCGCCGGCGAAGGCGCCGGCCAAGACTGCGGCCAAAGCAGCGCCCGAGAGCGGCATATCCGATGCGGCGCGCGACCAGGTTGTGGCCGACGCGGCTCGCCTGGTGCAATGGGGACGCAAGTGGTACGAATTGCCCGAACTGATCGCGCGCATGGCGGGCAGGCCGTCGTTGCCCGACGTGCGGCGCATTCTCAAAGAAAATAAAGCGGCGATCGACCGCCTGGCAGGAACAACATAGAACTCGAAAAATCTCCGGGATTTGGTATTGCGCTCAAATAGTTTGAACCTCCTCCGTCTGTGCACGCTCAAAGGCGCCCATGATAACGATCAAAAATCTGTCCAAACGCTACGGCGATAAGCTGGCCGTCGATGACTTGACCTTCAGCGTCGCGCCGGGGGAGGTTTTGGGATTTCTCGGTGCCAACGGCGCGGGCAAGTCGACCACCATGCGCATGATCGCCGGATTCATCGCACCCTCCGCGGGCGAAGTGTCTGTCTGCGGCCACGACATCGAGCGCGACCCCGTCGCGGCCAAGTCCTGTATGGGGTATCTGCCAGAGGGTGCGCCCAGTTACGGTGAAATGACCGTCAGTGAATTCCTGGATTTCGTCGCCGACGTCCGCGGCCTGACGGGCGAACAGCGGCGCACGCGCCGCTCGGTCGTTGTCGATCGTCTTGGGCTCGCGCCGGTGATCGAGCAAGTGATCGAGACCTTGTCCAAAGGCTTTCGGCGCCGTGTCGGCCTCGCTCAAGCGTTGATTCATGATCCGCAGGTGCTGATCCTGGACGAACCCACCGATGGGCTCGATCCAAATCAAAAACACGAAGTGCGACGCCTGATCAACGAACTCAGCAAGGACAAGCTGGTGATTGTTTCCACTCACATCTTGGAAGAGGTGCACGAGGTGTGCACACGCGCCATCATCATTGCCCAAGGGCGCATCGTCGCCGACGAAACCCCGACCGCTCTCGAAGCCCGCTCGCGCTACCACCATGCGGTCAGCCTGCGCTTCGACAAGCGCGAAGATCTCGAGGCGGCCCGCCGCGAGATCGGGCTGCTTGCCGAAGTCGCCGAGGTGGAGTCGGACTCGCGGGAACTGCGGCTCACGGCGGTGCCGAAACCAGGTGCGAATACGTTGGCGGCGGTGAGCGCTCTGATCGACAAAAACGATTGGGACGTACCCGAGCTGCATCTCGAGTCCGGACGACTCGATGAGGTGTTTCGTTCACTGACGCAACCCCCCGGCATCAGCGTCACTGATGCAGACGGAGCGCGCGCATGAGTAAAGTACTGGTGGTGTTCCGCCGCGAACTGCGCAGCTACTTCGCAACTCCCTTGGCCTACGTGTTCATCGTGATTTTCCTGGTGCTGTCGGCCGTCTTCACTTTCCAGGTGGGCGGCTTTTTCGAGCGCGGCCAGGCGGACTTGCAGTCATTCTTCCGCTGGCATCCCTGGCTCTACTTGGTGCTGATTCCCGCAATTTCGATGCGCCTTTGGGCGGAGGAACGCAACAGCGGCAGCATCGAACTTTTGATGACCTTGCCCATCACCTTGTGGCAAGCGGTGCTTGGCAAATTTCTCGCCGCTTGGTGCTTTGCGGGCGTGGCATTGCTGCTGACCTTTCCGATCTGGATCACTGTGAATTACCTCGGATCTCCGGATAATGGTGCGATCATCGCAGCCTATGTCGGGAGTTTCCTGATGGCAGGCGGTTTCCTGGCGATCGGCATGTGCCTGTCGGCAGCGACGCGCAATCAAGTGGTGGCCTTCATCACAGCGGCCTTGGTCGGCTTCGTGTTCCTGTTGGCGGGATTTCCGTTAGTGCTTGATTTCGTGCGCGGCGTGTTGCCGCAAGCCATGGTCGATGCGATTGCAAGCTTGAGCTTTTTCACTCATTTCGAAGCCATTTCCAAGGGCGTCATCGATTTGCGGGATCTGGTGTACTTCGCTGCTCTAATCGGCTTTTGGTTGGCCGCCACGGCCTTGGTACTCGACATGAAAAAGGCGGAATAATGAACGAAAGTCGCTGGCGCAGATGGGGCTTCGGGGTCGGCGGGTTGCTGGCGCTCGCCATATTGTTCTTGGGCGTGGTGATGCTGTCGAACTTAGGTTTGCGCGGCATGCGCATCGACCTGACGCAAAACAAGCTCTACACCTTGAGTCCCGGCACGCAGCAGGTGCTGAACGAACTCAAAGAGCCGATCAACTTGTACTTTTATTTCTCCCGCGAAGCGGCCGCTAAGCAGGCGCCGTTGCTGATGCCGTATGCCAACCGCGTGCGCGAGTTCTTAGAGGAGCTGGCGGCGCGCGCCAACGGCAAAATTCAACTGCGCATCATCGATCCGCAGCCGTTCTCGGACGACGAGGACCGTGCCGCGGAATACGGGCTGCAGTCGTTGCAATCCGGCGGCGGCGATTCGCTTTACTTCGGGCTTGCAGGCACCAACACCACGGACGGCCGCTCGGCCTTGCCAAGCTTCCAAGCGGATCGCGAGGAGTTTCTGGAATACGATGTGGCCAAGCTCATCAATGAGCTCGGCACGCCGAAAAAGCCGGTGATCGGCCTGCTGAGTTCCCTCGGGCTGCAAGGCCAGTTCAATCCGATGACCGGCCAAATGGGCGATCCCTGGCCGATACTTACGCAACTGCAGGAACTGTTCACGATCCGAACCTTGACGGCCGATGTAGAGCGCATTGACAAAGAAATCGACGTGTTGATGCTGGTCCACCCGAAGCAGCTGGCGCCGAAGACTTTGTATGCCATCGACCAATTCGTCATGCGCGGCGGACGGGTATTTTTGTTCCTCGATCCGAATGCAGGGGCTGACACCAGCGGCCAGGACCCCAACAATCCCATGGCGGCAATGCTCGCCAATCATTCGTCGGACTTGAAGCCGCTGCTCGCGGCTTGGGGGGTCGACTACGACGCTACCAAGGTCATCGGCGACTTGGAACGTGGGCTCGAAGTTCGCACCAGCATGCAAGCGGCACCGGTGCGGCATATCGGCATTTTGGGCCTGGGTCACGACGACATGAATCAAAAGGATGTGGTCTCCGCCTCGCTCGACAAGATCAACCTCGCCACCGCGGGCTCGATCGCGGCACATCCAGGCGCCAAGACGGTCTTTGAGCCGCTGCTGCAAAGCTCGTCGAGCGCGGCACCGATTCCCGCACAACGTTTCAATGCCCTGACCGATCCCAGCGCGTTGCGCGACGGATTCAAGCCCACCGGAATTCGTTACGCGCTGGCAGCGCGCATCACCGGACCGGTAGAATCGGCGTTTCCTCAAGGGCCGCCCGCCGATCAGAAGGCTCCGGCCGGCCCGCCCTCGGCGCACTTGGCCAAGTCCACCGCGCCCGCCAATATCGTGATCATCGCCGATACGGATTTCTTGATGGACTATATGTGGGTGCAATCGCGCGAAGTCTTCGGTCAACGTGTTGCGCAGCCGTTCGCCAACAACGGCGATTTCGTGGCCAATATTCTCGACAATTTGAGCGGCAGCAGCGCGCTGATCAGCGTCCGCGGACGCGCGAGCTTCTCGCGTCCGTTCGAGCGCGTGGAGGCGCTGCGACGTCAGGCCGATGACCGCTTGCGCGGCAAGGCTCTGGAGTTGCAGGCTGAGCTGCAACAAACTGAATCCAAGCTCACCGACCTGCAGGGCAAGCGCAACGATCAATCATCGCTCATGCTCTCGCCCGAGCAAGAGGCGGAGCTCAAGCGCTTCGTCGCCGAGAAGGCCCGGGTACGTAAGGAGCTGCGCGAGACGCAGCGCGGACTCGACGTCGATATCAACCGCCTAAATTCCTGGCTGAAGGTCATCAACATCGCCATCGCACCGCTCTGCGTTGCGGTGGCGGGCGTGATCATTCTGTCGCTGCGGCGACGGCGCCGCACGACATCGGGCGCCACATGAGCCGGCAACGATTTTTGGCGCTGCTCGTCGCCGCGGTGATCGCGATCGGTGGCGCTTTGTACTTAAGCGCCGAGCGCAATCAGCAGCGCGCGACAGTCGGCGCCGCGCTGTTGCCGATGTTGACCGGCGAGATCAACACCGTGACGCAACTGAGCGTCCGACGAGGCAGCCCGACCCCGACCGTGACCCTGCACCAGCAAGCCGGCCAATGGACGGTCGCGGAGCGCGGCGATTATCCGGCCGACGTATCGAAACTGCGTAAATTGCTGCTCGCGTTGAGCGACGCCAAGATCGTCGAACAGAAGACCTCTAATCCGGCGAGTTTTTCCGTGATCGGCGTCGATGATCCGTCTGCGCCGGGCGCGACTGGCGCGGAGATCAGCTTCACCGCTCAGGACGGCAAACATGCGGTAATCATCGGCAAGTCCGTTGGCGAAGGTAATTTTGCGCGGCGTGTCGGCGAGAACACGAGCTACAGCGTAGAGCCCAGCATTTCTTTTGAAACCGAGCCCCGTTTTTGGATCGTGTCGCAGCTGCTCGATCTTAACGCCGCCAATATCCAGAGCGTGCAAATCAAGCCGCCGACCGGAGCCGCGTACGGCGTGCATCGCGCCCAAACGCCCGCCGATTCGCCCGCTGCGAGTGCCGCGAGTGCTGCGGGCGCCGCCGCTGGCGCGCCGAAAGCCACGCCTCCCGCGGCCGCTAATTTTGCTCTTGACGGGGCACCGCCCGGCCGCAAGGCGGCGGATTCTACCGTGCTCGCGCCTTCCTCGAGCGCGTTCGGCGGACTGACAGCGGATGATGTTGGCAAGGCGGGCGATATCGACTTCAGCAAGCCCACGGTAGCCGTCGTGACGATGTCGGACGGAAACGTGATTACCTTCACCGGTGCGAGCGTCGGCGACAAGCATTGGATTCAGCTGCAAGCGAGCAAAGATGCGGCGCTCAACGCCAAGACGGCAGCTCGGGCATTTGAAATCGCGAGTTACCGATTTGATGCGATCTTTCGGCCGCTGGAACAATTGCTGGTGCCGAAGCCCGCGCCGCCTGCGAAGCCGACGCCGCCTGCCAAACCCGCAGCGAAGTCTCAAGCGACGCCGTGATCAGCGGCACGAGCGCCGGATTCGGCCGCCGCTTTGCCGCGTTACTGTACGACAGCGTGCTGCTCGCCGCGCTGCTCGTGGTATTTACTTCGGGCGCCGTATTCCTCAATCACCGCGTGGCGGTTGAGCCCTCAACTGCAGGGCCGTGGTGGTATCTGTATCGAGTCGGCTTGCTGGGCGTCGTCGCGGCCTACTACCTCGTCAACTGGACGCGCAGCGGTCAGACCTTAGGGATGCGCGCGTGGCACCTGCGCGCCGTGAGCGATTCGGGCCAGCCGTTAGGATTACAAGCCGCGGCAGCGCGCTTCCTGCTCGGCGTGCTCGCCTGGGCGCCGGCGGCGCTCGGTGTGTTGTGGCTGTACGCCGATCCTGAACACATCGCGCTGCACGATCGGCTGTCGAAAACCCGCGTGGTTCACTTGCAGCGTTAGCGCGTTCTCGATATAGCAATCAAGGTCCCGAGTCCGATGGCGACGGTCGGTAACCAGCCCACCAACGCCGGATTGACATTGAACAATTGGCCGCCGTTCTCGATGGTGCGATTGATCAGAAAAAATACCACGCCCAACAGCACGCCGAACACCGTTCGAGTGCCCGCGCCGGTGGTACGCAGTGGTCCGAATACGAAGGGCAATGCCAAGAGCGTCACCACGATGACCGCGAACAGGCGGGCGATTCGCGACCAAAAGCCGATCTCGTAGGAAGCGGTTTCGAGGCTGTTACGCCTGAGATGATCGATATACGAGTTTAAACCGCGCAGGGTGAGCAACTGCGGATCAGTGGCCGCCAATCCCAAGAATTCCGGATTGACCGTCGATTGCATCATCGCCTCACCGCTCAAGTCGCCCTTGACATGATCGTCGCCGAATTGCGAAGTCGCCACATTGTGCAGGCGCCAGTGGCCAGGGTCTCCGAGTTCAATTCGCTCCGCGCGCTGGATGGAGTGCAATTTGGTGGCGCCGTCGAGCTGAAACAACCATACGCCGCCGAAGGCGCGATCCACTTCCCCGGTCTGTACCCGCAATATCAGGTTGCCGTCCTTTACCCACGCGCTGCTGGTGCCGGCAAAGCTCACGTCGGCCAGTTTCTCCGTGGTTTTTTCGCGCTTCGCGAACTGCGCCATGGGCGGCGCGGCATACTCGCCGATGCCGTACATGAGGAGCGCCAGCGTGAGTCCCGCGAGACCCACCGGCCAGGCGATGCGCCATACCGAGACACCGGAGGCGCGCGTAATCACCAACTCGCTCCCCGAGGCGAGGTGCCCAAGGCCCATCAGCGCACCGATCAAGGCACCAATCGGCAGCAGCTCGAATGCCTGCTGCGGCAGGTTCAACATCGTGAACACGAAAGCGTCCCCGGCGCCGAAGCTGCCGATGCCGATATCGCCCTGCTGACTGATGAAGCCGAACAGCGCACCCAAGGTTAGGAGCACGGCCATCGCCATCCCGGTATAAACGATCACCGTGCGATACAAGTAGCGATCGAGCGTGTTCACGCGGTCCTGGCCTCGCGCGCCACCAAGAAAAGACCCAAGGTCAGCGCCAACACATGCACCCACCAGAGCCCTACGGTCGGCGGCAATTCGCCCTTCTCAAGCCACGCTCTCGCGGCGTATAGCAGCTGCGAGTAGACGAAGTACACCAGGATCGCAAAGCCCACTCTGGCGTAACGGCCCTGTCGCGGGCGCAGGCGGCTCAAGGGCACGGCAATCAGGGTGAGTACCAGCGCCATAAGTGGTGTAGATGCCCGGAATTGCAATTGTGCGATGTCGGCCGGCGCCTGGGAGCCCAGCAGCTCGCGCGTGGGTTTCGTGTCCGGGTCCTTGTTGCGGACCGCGTCCGCGGGGGTCGATATGGGAATACCATGCTCGCGAAACTCGATCACGCGAAAGTCGTCGCGTCCCGGGACCCCTTCATAGCGCCGGCCATTGAACAGGGTCACGAGGTGCATGCCGTCGGCGGCCGCCTTGGAATACGTCGCCGTGTCCGCCAACGCCACCTCGATTCGTCCCGCCGACTCGCGCTGCACGAACACATTGTGCAGCACGCCCTCGGCATCGACGCGTTCCGCGTAAAACACCGCATCGCCGCCGCTGAACGAGCGGAATCGGCCCGCGTCGAGCTGCCCGAATTGCGCCTCTTTTAGGGCCGATTGACGCAGTTCCTGGGCCTCGCCGTCGGCCTGCGGCACCTGGACGAACACCAGCCAAGTAAGGCCCACGGCAATCACGGCCGCGAAGCAGGTGAGCGGCACCAGCAGCCGCGCGGGACCGAAACCGCACGCTTGCAGAGCCGCCATTTCGCTGTCGTGGTACATGCGGCCCAAGGTCAGCACCACCGCCAGCAGCAAGCCAACCGGCACGATGACCGACAGATTCATGACGGCACCGAGCGCGATCAGATCGAACACCACGTGGCGCCCATATTGGTTGTCGGCGGCCTGCCCCAGGACCCTCGACAACTGGTTCGAGACCACGATCGCCACCAGAACGCCGGTGACGGCGAGCCAGGTCTGCACCACTTCGCGCAGCACATAGCGTTGAACGGTCCATTTCATGGAGCCGAGCTTAGAGCCTTCGCAATAATCTAGTAAACTATTTGCTCAGCCCCTTTCAGCAGCACCAACCGACCAAATACGGAGTTTGGGACATGGAATTCAAGGCGATTATCGATGTCAAGGCACGTAACGACGCAGGATGCGCGGTGCTGGGTATTTATGAGGACGGTGAACTTGGCAAAGCGGCCCGGCAAATCGATGCGCAATTGCACGGCCAGATCAAAAAACTGCACGCCGACGGCGATTTCTCCGCCAAGCTCGGCGACGTGTTGTTGTTGCCGGCGCCGGCCGCGCTCGCGGCCGCACGCGTGCTCTTGATCGGTCTCGGATCCCGGAGCGGATTCTCCCGCAAGCAGTTTCGCAAGGCCTTACAGGCCACGGTGCAGTCGCTCGGCAAGACCGGGGCGGCCGATGCCATCGTGTACTTGGCGCTCGAGGAGGTGCCGGGTCTTGACATGCAGTATCGAGCGCGGATGGTAGCCGAAGTATTTTGCACGCAGCTGTACAAAATTCCGGATTTGAAGACCAACGCCAAGCCCAAGGTGCCGCGCCTGTCGAGCGTCGCGGTCGCCGTCGCCGATGCGCGGGGCTTAAAAGCGGCGAGCGAAGGCCTGCGCATCGGCATGGCGGTCGGCAGTGGCCTTGCCTTCTCCAAGGATCTTGCCAATCTTCCGCCCAACGTGTGCACGCCCACTTACATGGGCGCGCGGGCGCAGGCTTTGGCAAAAGAATTTTCCAGCATCAAGACCAAGGTTATCGATGAGAGCGGGATCAAGGCGCTGAAGATGGGGGCGTTCCTCGCGGTCACGCGGGGCTCCGAAGAGCCTCCGCGGCTGATCGTTTGCGAATATCGCGGCACCAAGAAAAGCACCCCGCCGGTGTGCCTCGTCGGCAAGGGTATTACATTCGATTCGGGCGGCATATCGTTGAAAGATCCGCCTGCCATGGATGAAATGAAGTTCGACATGAGCGGCGGCGCCGCGGTGTTGGGCGCGCTGCGCTCGGTCGCCGAGTTGAAACTGCCGATCAACCTCGTGGTACTCGTTGCCGCCTGCGAAAATATGCCGAGCGGTACCGCGGTCAAGCCCTCCGATATCGTCACCACCATGTCGGGGCAAACCGTGGAAATTCTGAACACCGATGCCGAAGGTCGGCTGGTTCTCTGCGATGCCATCACCTACAGCCGTCGCTTCAAGCCGGCCGCGGTCATCGATGTGGCCACACTCACCGGCGCTTGCATCGTGGCGCTCGGCAATCATTTCAGCGGCCTCATGAGCAATGATGAGGCGCTGGCGGATCAGTTGGCATCCGCCGGCATCCGCACCGACGATCGTGCCTGGAGGATGCCGATCGGCGAGGAATACGTGGAGCAGCTTAAAAGCAACTTTGCCGACATCGCCAATATCGGCGGCCGCGAGGGCGGCGCGTGCACGGCCGCCTCGTTCTTATCGAAATTCGCCAAGGATTTGCACTGGGCGCACCTCGACGTCGCGGGCACCGCGTGGCTCGGCGGCGCACAGAAAGGCAGTACCGGACGCCCCGTGCCCTTGCTGGTCGACTTCCTGATCCATCGCGCTCGGGCGACATGACCGAACGGGTGGATTTCTACGTACTGAAAAGCAACAACGCCAAACAGCGCTGGCTATTTGCGTGCCGGCTGATCGAGAAGGCTTATCTTCGAGATCTGCGCGTCGTGATCGCCAGCGACACCGCGGCGGAGGCAAAAGCGCTCGATGAACTGCTCTGGACGTTCAACGAACGCGCTTTCATCCCGCATGATCTCGCAGCGGCGCACATCACGGTCGAGCCGGCCGCACCCGCCGCCGAGTTGCTGGTGAATCTGACGGCCGGCCTGCCCGCGGACTGGGAACGCTTCGGCCGTGTCGCCGAGATCATCGACGCCGATGAGGACCGGCGCCGCCTCGGCCGCGAACGCTTCAAGGCATACCGCGATCTCAAAGTCGCCGTCGAAACTCATCAGTTGGACGATGGCACAGATGGATAAGGCATTCGCTCCGGCCGATATCGAAGCGCGCATCTACGCCAAATGGGAAGCATCGGGGTATTTCGCGCCGAGCGGTCGCGGACCCAAGTACTCGATCGTCATCCCGCCGCCGAATGTGACCGGAACCTTGCACATGGGGCATGCGTTCCAAGACACGATCATGGATGCGCTCATCCGCCACCGGCGCATGCAGGGCTTCGATACGTTGTGGCAGCCGGGCACCGACCACGCAGGTATCGCCACGCAAATGGTGGTCGAACGGCAGCTGAACGCGCAAGGCTCGAGCCGCATAGAGATCGGACGCGACGCGTTCATCGAGCGCGTCTGGCAGTGGAAGGAGCAGTCCGGGGGACTCATCGCCAATCAGATGCGCCGTCTCGGCGCCTCAGTGGACTGGCAACGCGATCGTTTCACAATGGATGCGGGCCTGTCGCTGGCGGTGACCGAGGTTTTCGTTCGTCTTTATCACGAAGGTTTGATCTATCGCGGCAAGCGTTTGGTGAACTGGGATCCCGTGCTCAAGACCGCGCTCTCCGACTTAGAAGTGGTGGCCGAAGAAGAAACGGGGAATCTCTGGCATTTACGCTATCCGCTCGACAGCGGTGACGGTTTTCTCGTGGTCGCGACCACGCGGCCGGAAACATTGCTGGGCGATGCCGCCGTCGCCGTGCATCCGGATGATGAGCGCTATCGGCATTTGATCGGCCGCCGTGTGCGCCTGCCCTTGACCACGCGCGACATCCCCGTCATAGGCGACACCTATGTCGATCCGCAATTCGGCAGCGGCTGCGTAAAGATCACGCCGGCGCATGATTTCAACGATTACGAAGTGGGCCAGCGCCATGGTCTGCCGCTGATCAATATCATGAACCCGGATGCGTCGCTCAACGATGCAGTGCCCGCCGCCTATCGCGGCCTCGACCGCGACGTTGCGCGAACCCGAGTTCTCGCCGACTTGGATTCGCTCGGGCTGATCGAACGCATAGAGCCGCACAAACTGACGGTGCCGCGCGGCGATCGCAGCAACGCGGTGCTCGAACCACTGCTCACCGACCAGTGGTTCGTCAACATCAAGCCGCTGGCGGAACCGGCGATTCGTGCAGTCGAAGCCGGCGCCATCCGATTTGTGCCCGAACATTGGTCGGGCGTTTACTTCGAATGGATGCACAAAATCAAAGACTGGTGCATCAGCCGCCAGCTATGGTGGGGACATCGGATACCGGCCTGGTACGATCCCGATGGCCGCTGGTATGTGGCCCGCACCGAGGCGGAAGCGCGCGCCGCGCATCACATCGACCCGTCGACGCACCTGGTGCAGGATGACGACGTGCTCGATACGTGGTTCTCTTCCGCATTGTGGCCCTTCTCGACCCAAGGGTGGCCGGATCAGACGCCGGCGCTCGCCGCTTACTATCCGACCTCGGTGCTGGTGACCGGATTCGACATTATTTTCTTCTGGGTCGCCCGCATGATCATGATGGGCTTGAAGTTCACGGCTGAAGTGCCGTTTCACGAAGTCTACGTGCATGGCCTGATCCGGGATCATGACGGTCAGAAAATGTCCAAGTCGAAGGGGAATGTCATCGATCCGCTCGACATCGTCGACGGTATCTCGCTCGATGCACTGCTCGCCAAACGCACCACGGGCTTGATGCAGCCGCAGATGAAACCCGCCATCGAGAAGGCGACCCGTAAACAATTTCCGGCCGGCATTGCGGCCTTCGGCACCGATGCGCTGCGTTTGAGTTTTGCGCGCCTCGCGACCCAAAGCCGTGATTTGCGCTTCGACATGAGCCGCGTCGAGGAATACCGCAATTTCTGCAACAAGCTGTGGAACGCTGCGCGCTATGTGCTGCTGAATGTCGAGAACGCGGACGCCGGTGCCGACGGCGCAGAGTTTAGCCTCGCGGACCGCTGGATCCAGGCTCGGCTCGCGGCAATGCTCACCCGCGTCGAATCCGGCTTTGCCGACTATCGCCTCGATGTCGCCGCGAATGCCTTGTACGATTTCACCTGGCACGAATTCTGCGATTGGTATCTGGAGCTCTCCAAAGCGGTGCTGCAATCCGACAGCGCCACCCGCGCGGCGAAACGCGGCGCGCGATATACCCTGATCAATAGCCTCGAAGTGCTGCTCCGCGCGCTGCACCCGCTGGCACCATTTATCACCGAGGAAATTTGGCAGTTGGTGCGCCACAGCGCCGGCGTATCCGGCGACACCATCATGCGTTGCAAGTTTCCGAGCGCCGCCGAGATCAAGGTCGACAGCCAAGCGGAACAGGAAATGCGCTGGGTGATCCAATTCATCGAAGGTGTGCGGCAAATTCGCGGCGAACTCGACATTGCGCCAAGCCGCAAGCTCGATGTGCTGCTGCAAACTGCCGGTCCGCGCGATATCGAATACCTAAAGCGCAATTCGGCCGCCCTGATGCGAGTCGCCGGCATTGACGTGCCGCGCATTCTCGACGGCGCTCAAGCTGCGCCCATTTCTGCCGTTGCCTTCGTAGGGACGCTCGAGATATTGGTGCCCATGGCCGGCCTGATCGACCCTGCGGCCGAGCTCGAACGGTTGGCGAAACAGCGGCGCAAGGCCGAGATCGATCTGAGCAAAATGGAGGCTAAGTTGGGCAACGCGCAGTTCGCCAAAAATGCGCCGCCGGAGGTGGTCGCCAAAGACCGGCAGCGGTTTGCGGAGTTGCGCACCGAGATCGCCCAACTGGACGCCCAGATCGCCCGCGTGTCCAAGCTCAAAGACCCATGAGCGCGGCTCAGCCCGAGATCGAAGCCATTCTTGCCCAGATCAATCGCGTTATCCTGGGAAAGGACGCGCAGATCCGGCTGTGTCTGACCTGCCTGCTGGCGCGCGGCCACCTCTTGATCGAGGACATCCCGGGAGTCGGCAAAACCACGCTGGCGCATGCCATCGCCAAGTCCTTGGGCTTGTCGTTCCAGCGCGTGCAGTTCACCAGCGACCTATTGCCCGCGGACGTGCTCGGTGTGTCGATCTTCGACCGCGAGACCGGGAAGTTCAGATTTCAGCGCGGGCCGATCTTCGCGCAGCTGGTGCTGGCGGACGAAATCAACCGCGCATCACCCAAGGCGCAGAGCGCGCTGCTCGAAGCCATGGAAGAGCACCAGGTGACGCTCGACGGCCAGTCCATGGCGCTGCCCGAACCCTTCTTCGTCATCGCGACCCAGAATCCGCAGGACCAGGTCGGCACCTTTCCCCTGCCGGAGTCGCAATTGGATCGTTTTCTGATGCGCGTGCACTTGGGCTATCCGGCGCCCGCCGCCGAGCGTGAACTTCTGAGCGGCGTGGACCGGCGTGATCTCGTGAATGCGCTCGCCACGGTCGCAAGCCTTGACGCGCTGCAACGCCTGCAGCAACGTGTGCTCGAAGTCCACGTGGCGCCGGCGCTGCTCGACTATGTGCAGGCACTGGTGGCGCACACCCGCCATTCGCCGGGATTGAACGCAGGTCTGTCGCCGCGCGCCGCGATCGGGTTATTGCGCGCCGCGCGCGCTTTCGCGCTGATCACCGGGCGCGACGCCGTGATTCCGGAGCATGTACAGGCGGTGTTCGCTGCCGTGGTGGAACATCGCTTGCGCCAGCGTGACAGCGGGCCCACCACCGTCACCCGGCTGCTCGAGGCCGTTCCCATCCCGTAGCCGCGCATGGCCACTCTACGCCAGGCAGCGATCGACAAATTACGCGCGTGGGCGGCGCGGCGCCACGGCCGCGATTCGCTGCCCATCAAAATTCACCGGCGCCGCGTCTACATCCTGCCCACCCGCTTCGGCATCATGCTGGCGCTGGTGCTGCTCGCCATGTTGGTTGCCGGACTCAACTACAACAGCAACTTGGGCCTGGCGTTTGCCTTTCTTCTGATGAGCGTCGGGCTCGTGATCATGCATCATTGCAATCGCAATATGCTTGGCCTGCAGGTGGATGTGAACACTGAGGCCGACGCTTTCGCCGGACGCGATGCGAATTTCGAGTTCGTGTTGCGCAACGACTCCAAGGTCGATCGCCGCGATGTTGAAATTCGCTGCTCGACGGGCGCCGCAGTGAGAAGCGTGTTGGCGCACTCGAATGAAACCGTACGCGTGGCGGTCCCGGTGCCGCAGCGCGGCGTCGTGAGCATTGCGCAGTTTGAGCTGCGCACACGCTATCCTTTTGGCTGGTTTTACGCCTGGACCTATGTGCAAGGATCTCTGACCGCGTATGTGGCTCCCGCGCCCGCGGGAACGCGCGCGCTCCCCGCCGCGGCCGGCGCCGGAACAGTCGCCTCCCCGTCGCAGGTGCGCGGCGAAGATGACTTCGCGGGGCTTCGCGCCTACCAGCCCGGCGTGTCGCTCAAACACATGGCGTGGAAAGTATTGGCGCGCGGCGCCGAGCCGGCCGTTCGCAGCTATACCATGTCCGCAGCACAACCGGAGTGGCTCGACTGGTCTTTGCTTGAAGGTCACGACACCGAGACACGCCTCTCGCAGTTGTGTCTGTGGGTGCTCGAGAGCGAAGCTGCGCAGCGCATCTTTGGGCTGCGCATCCCGGGCAAGGAGATCCTTCCGGCACGCGGCGCAGCGCATCGCTTCGCCTGTCTGCGGGCGCTCGCCGAATACGGGCTTGGCGACGCATGAATTCCAAGAGCGTTTCCTACGAGCAACTCTTGGCGATCTTCGCCTGCCTCGCGCTCGCCTTGATTGCACACGTCGAATCGCTGCCGCTATGGGTGCTCGCAGCAGTCGCGGTACTGGGCGCATTTCGCGTGCTGCTCGCGTATCGCGAACGCGCCGCGCCGTCGGCCCCGATCCGGCTCAGCGTGGCCGCACTCACGGTGGCAATGGTGTTCCTGCAGTTTCGCACTTTCAATGGACTGTCCGCGGGCACCGCATTGCTCGCCTTGATGGCGGGATTGAAACTGTTCGAGACCCGCACGCAGCGCGATATGTACATCACCACGCTGTGCATTTATTTTCTGAGCTTGTCGGCGCTACTGGAGAGCGATTCGTTCTGGTTGCTGGCCTACCTCATGGTGGTCTGCTGGCTGACGACTGCCACGCTGTTGCGTCTCACCAGTACCGTCCCGCTCCCCGACTGGCAGCACAGCTTGCGTTACTCTGCACGCCTCTTCGGCCAGGCGTTGCCCCTCGCGCTCGCGTTCTGGCTGTTTTTTCCGCGCCTCGCCGGGCCGTTGTGGCAAATGCCGAGCGATTCCGGGAACGCCACTTCAGGCTTGAGCGACAGTATGAGTCCGGGCGACATCTCGGACCTCGCGCAGTCGGACGATGTGGCATTCCGCGTGCATTTCTCCGGTGCGACACCGCCGGCGCAGGAGCGTTACTATCGCGGGCCGGTGCTGCATGATTTCGATGGACGCACCTGGAAGCAAGGGCGGCCGGCAATCCTGAACGCGCCCAAGCTGCTGCTGCAAGGGCCTGCCTATCGCTACACCTTGAGCGTCGAAGCGCATGCGCACAATTGGATATTCGCACTCGATTGGCCGGCACGCTGGGACCTGCCGGGCGGCTCGCTCAACAGCGACAACACGTTAATCCAGCCCGGCCCTGTGTCGCGGCCCATGGATGTCGCGGCGACTTCATATACCCGAGCGACGCAGGCACAGGACGCACTGAACCCCGCCGCTCGCCACCAGGACGTTCATCCGCCGCCGGCGAACCCAAGGGCCGTACAGCTGGCGCAGACGCTGCGCAACGCGCACCCCGACGACTTGGATTATGTGCACGCCGTTCTCGAGATGTTCGCGCAGCAGGCGTTTTACTACACGCTGACCCCGCCGAAGCTCGGCAACGATTCGGTCGATGAATTCCTATTCGACACCAAGCGCGGGTTTTGCGGCCACTATGCCTCGGCCTTTACGGTCTTGATGCGTGCAGCGAACATCCCGGCGCGGGTGGTGACCGGCTATCAGGGGGGAACTTTCAATCCGTTCGGCAACTACTGGATCGTGCGGCAGAGCGATGCGCATGCCTGGGCAGAAGTGTGGTTCGCCGGCGCCGGCTGGATGCGCGTCGACCCGACATCGGCAATTGCTCCCAGCCGTGTCGAGCACGGCGCGAATGAAGCCGTGAGCGCGGATGAGCCGCTGGCGAGGCGCTGGCAGCGCCAAACGCCGTGGCTCCTGGAGACGCGCCTGCGGCTCGACGCCTTGCGGCAGCTATGGCGCGAACGCATTTTGCTGTTCGACCAGGATTCGCAGCAACACCTGCTCGAGTGGCTGAACGTCCCCGAGCCGGATGCGGAAAAGCTCGTCATCGTGCTCACCGTGGTATTGGGCCTGGTGTTCGGCTGGCTGACGTGGCAAGTGCGCCGCGAGGTCGATGCCTCGCCGAAGGAATTGCTGCTGCGCGCCTATGCGCGCCTGTGCGCCAAGTTGGCGGCGGTGGGAATGCCGCGGCTGCCGCATGAAGGCGCCGAGGACTACGCGCAGCGCATTGCCAGCCGCCGTCCGGACCTAGCCCCGGTGGTGGGCGCGCTGCTGCGCCGTTATTCGCACTTGCGCTATGCGGGGGCAGCGGCGCGGCCGACCGTCGGTCAATTCGACGCCGCGGTGCGCGCCTTCCGGCCGAAGTCTACGCCGCCAGATTCTCGCGAGTCTTGAGAAATTCGATTTCCGGCCAGCGCTCCTCGGTCAGTCCGAGATTGACGCGCGTCGGCGCCAGATAAACGAGTCCTCCCGCATGATCGATGGCCAAATTGTCGTAGGCTTTCTCGCGGAATTCGCGCAAGCGCTTGTCATCGTCGAGGCTCACCCAGCGCGCGGTGGCCACATTGATGGGTTCGAACACGCATTGCACGCTGTATTCATCCTGCAATCGAAAGGCAACCACTTCGAATTGCAGCTGGCCGATGGCGCCCAAGATCAAATCATTGTTGCGCAACGGCTTGAACAGCTGCGTCGCACCCTCCTCGCACAGTTGCGACAGTCCTTTTTGCAGGGCCTTCATGCGCAACGGGTCCTTGAGGACGGCACGGCGGAACATTTCCGGCGCGAAGTTCGGAACTCCGGTGAATGTGAGATTCTCGCCCTCGGTGAAGGTATCGCCGATGTTGATGGTGCCGTGATTGTGCAGTCCGATGATGTCGCCGGCATAGGCTTCCTCGGCTTGGCTGCGATCGGCGGCGAGGAACGTCAAGGCGTCGGCAATGCGGATGTCCTTGTCGAGGCGCACATGGTGCAAGCGCATGCCGCGCGTATATCGTCCAGAGCAGAGCCGCATGAACGCGATGCGGTCGCGGTGCCCGGGATCCATGTTGGCCTGAATCTTGAAAACGAAGCCGGTCAATTTCGGCTCTTCCGCCTGTACTATGCGCTGCAGCGTCGGACGCGGCAGCGGCCCCGGCGAATGAGTGACGAAGGCAGACAGCAGTTCTCGCACGCCGAAATTGTTGACCGCCGAGCCGAAGAACACCGGGGTCTGCTGTGCCGCTCGATAGCGCGCAAGGTCGAAGCGCGGACTTGCGCCGCGCACCAGCTCGACTTCCTCGAGAAACTCGCGGTAGCGTGCGCCTAGGAATTCGCGCGCTTCGGCGCTATCGATGCCGTCGATGGTCTCGTGGGTGCCGATGCGGCCCTTCTCGACCGGCACGTACACGTAGATTCGATCTTCGAGCAAATGATAGACGCCGAGCAGATCGCGGCCCATGCCGATGGGCCAGGTAATCGGCGCGCACTGAATCTTGAGGACGCTTTCAATCTCATCGAGCAACTCGATCGGTGCTCGGCCGTCACGGTCCAGCTTGTTGACGAAGGTCATGATGGGCGTGTCGCGCAGGCGGCACACGTCCATCAGTTTGATAGTGCGCTCCTCGACGCCCTTGGCGCAGTCGATCACCATCAGAGCGGAATCGACCGCGGTCAGCGTGCGATAGGTGTCCTCGGAAAAGTCTTCGTGGCCGGGAGTGTCCAGCAAATTGACGACGCACGCGTCGTAAGGAAACTGCATCACCGAGGAGGTCACGGAAATACCGCGTTGTTGCTCGAGTCGCATCCAGTCCGAGGTCGCATGCCGGGTTGCCTTGCGCCCCTTCACCGTGCCCGCCATTTGAATGGCACCACCGAACAGCAGCAATTTCTCCGTCAGCGTGGTCTTGCCCGCATCGGGATGGGAAATGATTGCAAACGTCCTTCGACGCTTGATTTCACTAGAGATTTCTGCTTCTGTCACCAACCAGTTCCTCGAGTATGTACACGGTTATGTACACGTTCGCAAAGCACGCGCTGCCGATGGGGGCCATAGGGCAGCCCCGGGCGCGCTAAGCGGTGGGCGACAGCGTAAATCTCTGAGAGGGCTCATTATAGTTCACAGAAGATGTTTGAGGGGCGAATTGCCGCGGGAAGCGCCCCGTGGGTCAGGCCGTTGGGAAGGGAACCCGCGCCTTTTCCTGAAAGGGTGTCCGACTCGTTCAGTCTCCCAGGGAACACTCTGGACGGGCCCTCCGACGCCGGGGGGAGGCAACCCTAGCCGCCCCGAATTGGGTCCTCATATGGCCGCGCGGGCGTCAGTCTGGACGCAGCGGCACAGCGTTCTCGCAGAGTTCTATTAGCTGGTCTAGCGCCTGACCGATGGCCGCATACGAGTGGTTGAACATCATCACGGCCACGCTGAGGTTCAAGGCGCAGATCATCTCGTGGGACTGGGCTCCGCGGGCATTGGAACCCAAATCAATCAGGCCCGTGTCTTCATGAGGATGTGAGTAAAGGCCGGCAGTCCCGTTATGGTTGGGGTGCGAGCATTCACATCGCGCCGCATATTGCCTCGCGTAGCCGCCAATTTCCTTGTCCACCTGGCCCACGAACGTCAGGACATTTGTCGCTTTGGGCATACCATCAGCGTGCGCGCTCGGGTCTTTGTATCCGACCGCTAGGCCGCTCCCAGCGCGGGCAGCACGAGACCGGCCACGCGGCGCCAGGCGTCGATGACATTCTGAAGAACGCTCGACAGCGCCCGCGTGCCAGAGTTTGCCAGCACGAGCACTTGCTGCGTGCCGCCGTATTTTCCTTCGCCATAGTTGAGCTCGCCGTACCCGGTGCCGAGCGCCAACACCGCATCGTTGTCCCGAATCTGCCTCGCATCCAGGTTCCGAATAAGGATCGCGTGCTTTAGGGCATCGGCAACATCCCCACAGAGCTCCACATCCGCTACGGGTCGATCGGTCCGCAGCATCGTGCAGCGGCCGCCGACCCATGACCATAAGTCGCGCGCCGCGCGGATGTTGCCCAGAATCCAACCCGGACGAGCGCGCATGGCCACTTCAGCGAAATGATGTAGGTAGATCGTCGCCGCCCCACCCTCCCGCAGCGCATCGTAGCCGGCGCGTCGACTCGCCTCCTCATTCCCGGAGTGAACGGCCTCCGTCAGGCGCTGCTCCGCTGACAGGTAGGCTTGCCAGGCGGGGATGACGATCTCGTAGAAGTGCTCGTCCCAGGGAAGCTGCATGGAAGTTGCTCCTCTCGTCAGAATCCGCGGATTCACGCCCTTCCCAAAGGCGAACCCTATCGCCGCTAGCAAAGTTTCATAGCATCGGCGCCAGGGGTGACAATACCGCATGCTGTCGTGTGGCTTTCCGCCGGTTTCAACTCCCGGGGCGCGCGTACTGGTTCTCGGGACCCTTCCCGGGCGCCTGTCACTGGAGCGCGGGGAGTACTACGCGAACCCCCAGAACACGTTCTGGAAGATCATCGCCGCCAAAATTAGCGACCTGCCGACCGAATACGCCGGTCGCGTCGCAGCGTTGAGCCAACACGGCATCGCGCTCTGGGACGTACTCGCGGCGGCGACACGCTCGGGAAGTCTCGATGCCGATATCGGAGAAGATCCGATCCCGAACCACTTCTCCGCGTTCTTCCACATTCATCCGAATGTCCGGCTCATTGCCTTCAATGGCGCGACCGCCGCCAAACTCTACGAGAGGCTCGTCCTGCCCACCCTCGCCGAGCCGCAGCGCGCGATTGCACGCGCTACCCTACCTTCAACCAGCCCCGCGCACGCGGGTATGCCCTTCAAAGAGAAAGTCGCGCGCTGGTCCGTGCTGAGCACCGGTGATCCCGCATGAACATCTCGGACCGCCTCATCGAAACTGCCGGACTCTACTATCGCGAAGCCCGAAAGTGCCGGCGGGCACGGGCGTACCTTGCGGCCTGCATCATGCAGGTGTCGGTACTCGAGACGGCGCTGATGGCGATGTGCTTTTTGTATCCCTTCCACATCCGGCGAACAACGGTCTAGAGGAACAAGCGGTTCCGCCGTCGGCGGTCCAAGGCCCTCGACTTCACGCTTGAGTTGATCAAGATTGCCGACGAGTTGGGGTGGTTCCCACAACGGGTGGTGAAGTGGGATAAGCGCACAACGATTGCCGGCTTTGCGCACGAGATCCGCAAGCTGCGAAATTTTGTACACCCCGGCGTGTGGGCGGCGGAGCGTTCCGACAGCACCCGATTCAACAAAGCCACGTTTGAGGTCGCCTATGAGATCTGCGCGGCACGCATCAGTCGCGCAACACGTTTGCAGCCTGCTTGCTTAACCCAATTCCGTACCGACCAAATCGATACTCCAAACTCTTTGCATAGCTCTGGAATTGCCCGTCCAGCACGCACCAGCTGTACTATCTGCTACCGAAACTCGACGGTATATCTCTTGCCTCTCTTCGACATGATGAACACCTCGCTGTGTGACAGTGATGTGTCCACTAAACCGGGTCGAGTCCAGTTTGCCGGGTCAGTATCGAACAACACCAGATTGCCGTCGGGAGAGCCGTGACCGGCGAAGGGTGACGACGACTACATCCTCATGATCTGCATGGGCCAACATACCCAGGATTGCTTCGGATGTTTCGGCGTGAGTGGCCCTCTCGTCCAGGAGCAGTCTTGCGCTGAGCCCCGGTAGGGTATCGGTGAAGAGCGCCCACAGGGCCGTCGCATCGGGGCGCGCCCCGCTGAGCTCCGGGATGCCTGGGTCCTGGTGCTTGTTTACTCCGACGAAAATAGCTTTTACGGCCAAATTGACGAGTCGATTAGGAACGTAAACTATTTAAAATCAATCGATTATACGCCCCAAAATCGCTTGAGACTTGTCCTTACTCAGCATCTCAAACTTGCATATATACATCACTAAAGACTTGATATAATACCGCATTAAAGACTTGAGAGCGTACAATGGCCGCCCCTCATGAAAAGCTCAGCGAGTCCCTAGCGGAGCTTGAAAAGCTTCAGGCTGGAGGCAAAAGGGTGTTTCGATCCGACGAATTGACTCGCGTCCACCGCGAGCGGCTGCTGCGCGCCGGCTTCCTGCAGCAGGTCGTGCGCGGCTGGCTAATCGCCTCCAGCCCCGGCACGGCGCCCGGACAGAGCACGCCCTGGTTCGCTTCCTTCTGGGAGTTCTGCGCCCGCTATTGCGAGGAGCGATTCTCCACCGAGTGGCATCTATCCGCCGAGCAAACCCTGCTGCTTGAATCCGAAAACACCGTCATCCCGCCACAAGTCATCGTCTACAGCCCCAAGGGCTCCAACAACTCGACCTCTCTTCTCTTCGGTACCTCCCTATACGATTTGAAGGAGACCCAACCCCCGCCCGCGACCGACCTACTCGTGAAGGACGGGCTACGCTTGTTCGCGATTGAACCCGCGCTCATCAAAGTGCCAGAGGCTTTTTTCACGGCCAAGCCCATCGAGGCACAAGTCGCCCTCTCGACCATCCGCGAGCCGTCCGGCCTTCTGCGCCGGCTGCTGGACGGCGGCAACTCCGTCGTCGCCGGTCGACTGATCGGCGCCTTTCGCCGTGTCGGCCGCGCCGAGATTGCCGATGAGATCCGCGCCGCCATGACCGCAGCAGGGTATGTCATCCGGGAGTCTGATCCCTTCGCTGCGGAGTATCAGTTCGGAAAGCTCACTCCGGCGACTGCGCCCATTGTCGGTCGGATCCAGGGCCTATGGGGCGCCATGCGAGGCCAGGTATTGCGAGCCTTCCCACCGGCTCCGGGATTGCCTGCGGATCGCGGCGCCTATCTTCACTTTGTCGACGAGATCTATCAGAGCGATGCTTACCACTCGTTGTCCATCGAAGGCTATCGCGTGACGCCGGCTCTGATTGAGCGAGTGCGTGCCGGAGACTGGAGCCCTGAGTCCAATGAGGCCGATCGCCAGAATCGTGATGCTCTAGCCGCAAGAGGCTACTGGCAAGCATTCCAATTGGTCAAAGCATCGGTGCAGGAAATCATTGCGGGCGCGAACCCGGGTACATTGGTCCGCTCCGCTCATCGAGACTGGTATCGAGAACTGTTCCAACCTTCTGTCGCTGCCGGAATCATCCCCGCAAGCGCGCTGGCCGGGTACCGAAACGACTTCCTCTTCCTTCGCACGTCGCGTTATGTCCCGCCCCGGTGGGAGGCCGTGCGTGACGCGATGCCGGCACTGTTCGATCTGCTCGAGGCAGAGGCCGAGCCACCTGTTCGAGCGGTGCTCGGACACTGGCTCTTCGGGTACATCCATCCATACATGGATGGCAACGGACGAATGGCCCGCTTTCTGATGAATACGATGCTCGCCTCGGGTGGCTACCCGTGGACCGTAGTGCGCGTCGAAGATCGCGCGCGCTATCTGCGCGCTTTGGACAGCGCGAGCATCGACCTCAACATTGAGCCTTTCGCCACCTTTCTCGCGGAGCGGGTGGCGTGGTCGACGGCGCAAGACCACACGACCCATCGAAACCCAGCGTCTTAATCCGGCTACCTCGTCGCACCGAGATGCTTGTGCTACCCGAACGGTCCCTGGAGATATCCAATCCCCCGGATTTCCTTAGACAGCTGATCTTTGAGTCCGACTGGGAGGAGTTCCCCTATTGGATGATGGGGACGGGCTTTCTCGCACTATGGAACAACTCGATATTCCTCATCACGGCTGCCCACTGCATTGCAGAGAATCAGCATAACGCGCTACGGATCCCCATAAGACCTCACGATGCGCAGATCTTACCGTTTGACAAGTTCATGACATTCGAGACCCCGGGCGATGCTCGCGACCTCGATGTCGCCATGTATCGCGCCAAGCCCCCAACCGAGCAAAACCTCTTTGACGTACGAAACGCCGCAGCCCCGATCTCGCCCGTGCACTCCTTCGACTCGGTTCTCGCCCAGGTGCAGGCGGCGAGCGCGAATGAGGCGGCACTAGCCCTATTCGCCATTGGATTTCCGCGTGCCGCCGAGGCGTCCAAAGTGGACTTGATCGCCAGCCACATCACTTCGCAACCCGCGGAGGTTCACATTCAATATTTGCGTCCCTCCAGTGAGCCCCATCGCCACATCGGAAAAATACTCCGAACAACAATAGGAGATCTAAATAGGACGAGCGGCTCCCCGGTATTTCTTCGGACGACTCGCACCAATGAATCTCCCCGACGGTACATGCTCGCCGGCATGCTGGTCCGAGCTTCCGCGAGCACCGTGGAATTCGTGTCAGGGCACTTGCTGAGTAATGCCCTTGGATACGCGAGTCATTACCGTCGGGCTTAGGCGGACTCGTCAGTAGATGGCGATGGGCGAGCCAAGCCAAAATATTGGTCTGTAGTGCATTTGCGCCACCAACTTCAATCCGTTTCTGCTCCGCTAGGAACGCTCAAATTTTCCTCTACCGCGCCTGACCCGACGGTTACGGCGGTCGCAATCATGCAACCCCGCGATACCTACCTGAATGTGAGTTCGCCCAGCTTCAGGCGCTTTCTGTACGGTCGTCGCTGTGGGATTTACAAGGCTGTGACCTACTTTCACTGCCGCACAGCGGGTAGATCTCGGTACCCGCGTGCGTGCGCCCCTGTTCTGCCTCCCACTCCCGCATCGTTACACCGAAGCGGTGCTTTCCGAGAGCAGCCCTCAGCGCCGATGGGTCAATTCCATGGGCGAGCAGGTCACGAAAGGACTTTTGACGTGATCTGGCCCAATCGAGAGTAACCACGGGGTAGCGCCCTATTGAGAACTTCCTGGGCTTCCCCGCAAAGCGATGGCGAAGGTGCCAGTAACGGGCACCCTTGGGGCCACGTACGCGGCAACAAAACAGCGACCCCCGCGCTACATCTGACCGGCGCTGAGCCAATTGACGATGTCTTCGTGGAGGCATAAAGGAGCGATTCCGTAACGCGCAAAAATTCTGGAATCGAAGAGAAGCTTTCCGCTGGGTGTTGCCTCTTCCAACAGCGGGCCCCCGAGCAAAACTCTCCGCTTCGGCGCAGCACCTGATAATCGTAGGCCCTTCTCCCCTGCTATTTGATTCGCAAGCCAATCCTCGGATAGCTGCATCTGCAGGGCCTGCCGGCGATGCGGCGATCGCCAGACGGCGTCGAATAAGTCTCGCACGTGGTGCGTCTGGCGGCGTCTCCATCGCTCGGTAGATTCCGTCGGCTGTTGCGGCAATTGCGTAACGCCCGTGGGCGCCTTGAAATGTACGATCGCGATTGGCATTTGAGTTCCAAGGGATATGCATTCAATGATTTCGCCAATCGCCGCGAGCGCCGATACATACAACGATAAAGTCGTTCGCCAGTTCGCGATCATGACGGTGGTATGGGGCATCGTCGGCATGCTGGTGGGCGTGATCATCGCCGCCCAACTTTATTGGCCGGCGCTGAATTTCGACGTGCCGTGGTTCACCTATGGCCGCTTGCGTCCGCTGCACACCAACGCCGTGATTTTCGCCTTTGGCGGCTGCGCGCTCATGGGCACCTCATTCTACGTCGTGCAACGCACCTGCCATGTTCGACTTTACGGCGATAAACTGGCCGCGTTCGTCTTTTGGGGCTGGCAGGCCGTCATTGTCGCGGCCGCGATCTCTTTGCCGCTCGGTTTCACTCAGGGCAAAGAATATGCAGAACTCGAATGGCCCATCGATATCTTGATTACCTTCGTCTGGGTCGCTTACGCGGTGGTTTTTTTCGGCACCATGGCGCTGCGGCGAGTCAAGCATATCTACGTCGCCAATTGGTTTTACGGCGCCTTCATCATCACCATTGCCGTACTCCACATTTTCAACAATCTCGCCATACCCATCAGCGCGACGAAGTCCTACGGCATCTACTCCGGTGTCGTCGATGCCATGATGGAATGGTGGTATGGCCATAACGCAGTCGGCTTTTTCCTAACCGCCGGCTTCCTTGGCATGATGTACTACTTCGTGCCCAAGCAGGCGCAGCGTCCCATCTACTCCTACCGTCTTTCGGTAGTGCACTTTTGGGCGCTCATATCCGTGTACATGTGGGCCGGCCCGCATCACCTGCACTACACCTCGCTGCCCGATTGGGTACAGTCGATCGGCATGGCCTTCTCGATTTTGCTGTTGGCGCCCTCGTGGGGGGGCATGATCAACGGCATGATGACGCTGTCGGGCGCCTGGTACAAATTGCGCACCGACCCGATCCTGAAGTTCATGATCGTGTCGCTATCATTCTACGGCATGGCGACCTTTGAAGGCCCCATGATGTCGATCAAGACGGTGAACGCCATGTCGCACTACACCGACTGGGGCATCGCGCACGTGCACTCCGGCGCGCTCGGCTGGGTGGCCATGATGACCATCGGCTCGATGTACTACATGATTCCGCGCCTCTTCAATCGCACCGAGATGTACAGCATCAAGCTCATCGACGTGCATTTCTGGACATCGACAATCGGTGTCGTTCTGTATATCGCCGCCATGTGGAGCGCCGGCGTGATGCAGGGACTGATGTGGCGCGCCATGAATGACGACGGCACCCTGACCTACAGTTTCGTCGAGAGTGTCAAGGCGACCTATCCATTTTATCTGGTGCGCCTGGGCGGGGGTTTATTGTTCTTCCTGGGAATGTTGATCATGGCTTACAACGTCTGGATGACTGTTCGCAACGAAAAGCCTGTGGCCATATCGGTGGCGCCTGCGGCGGCGGGGGTCTGACGTGAGCCACGAGAGGATTGAAAAAAATGTCGGCCTGCTGACGGTGCTGATCATCCTGGTCATCAGTGTCGGTGGACTGATCGAGATCGTGCCGCTGATGTTGAGCGCGGCGAAGAAACAAGGGATCACGCACGTCGTGCCGCGCACGGCATTGCAGCAGGAGGGTTTCGATGTCTACGTGCGCGAGGGCTGCTATCTATGCCATTCGCAGCAGATTCGACCCTTCCGCAGCGAGACCGAACGCTACGGGCCGTACTCCGTGGCAGCGGAATCCCAATACGATCATCCATTCGAGTTTGGATCCAAGCGCACGGGCCCGGATCTAGCGCGTGTCGGCGGACGCTACAGCGATGATTGGCACCGGGTGCATCTGCACAACCCCAGGGACGTCGTGCCGGAGTCGAATATGCCGGGGTACCCGTGGCTGGCGCTGAACAAAATTGATGCCACGCTGACCGAGAGAAAGTTGCGGGTCCTGCGCTATTTGGGAACACCGTACACGGACGCGGATATCGCGGGTGCTGCGGCGGCGGTCACGGACCGGACCGAATTGGACGCTGTCATCTCGTACCTGCAATCCTTAGGGCTCGCACGCCCGCGTGGCTCCTGAGGGCACGCCGGTGAACGCCATCATACTCATGAGTCTGCGCGCGTCGATCACGGTGTCGTTGTTCGCGCTATTTATCGTCTTGATCTTCTGGGCGTGGAGTCCGAAGCGGAACAAGCAATTTGCCGAAGCCGCGAATCTGGTGTTCGACGAAACCGATCGGGTTCCGGCTGAAGCCGCCTCGTCCGCCGAAGAGGAGTTGCGCTGATGTTGTCGCACACGCTCAGCGTCGTGATTGCCATCGTCGCCAGCTTGAACGTTCTCGGTTGCGGTTGGCTGATCTGGTGGACTTCGCGCAGCCGGCCCAATGAGGTCACCCAGGGCGAGGTCATCGACCATGTCTGGGACGGCGATCTACAAGAGCGCAACAATCCAATGCCGCGCTGGTGGCTGATACTGTTCTTCCTGTCGATCATCTTCTGCTTTGTCTACTTCCTGCTGTATCCCGCGCTCGGTACCTTCGGTAATGTGCTCGGGTGGAGCAAGGCGTCCCAGTACGAGCAGGAAATGGCCGCGGCCAAGAAGCAATACGCGCCCATGTATGCGGCCTTCGCCGGACGGGGCATCGAGGATCTCGCCAAGGATCCGAAGGCGCTCGTGCTCGGACGGAGCCTGTTTGCCAATAACTGCACCGCCTGCCACGGGTCGGATGCGCGCGGCGCGCCCGGATTTCCCAATCTTACCGATAACGACTGGCTGCACGGCGGAGCGCCGGCGCAGATCGTCGAGACCATTACCCACGGCCGCGAAGGCATCATGCCGGCGCTCGGCGCCGCGTTGGGCGATCGGGGCCTCGATGAAGTCGAGGCCTATGTGCTCAGCTTGAGCGGCCGCAACGAGCCACCAAAGCTGGTGGCCGGCGGCAAGAATCGTTTCCTCCTCTGCGCCGCTTGTCACGGCGCAGACGGCAAGGGCAATCAAGCAATCGGCGCACCGAACCTGACTGACGATATCTGGCTCTACGGCGGCACCGACGCCGCGGTGCGCAAATCGATCAAGGACGGACGCCACGGCCAGATGCCCGCGCATGCGTGGTTGGGCGAGGACAAGATCAAGCTGCTGGCGGCCTATGTATACAGTCTGTCGCACACGCCGTGAGCATGCATGGCGACCCCAAGCTCTGAAGACGGCGGCGATCAACGGCTCTTGACGGACGTCGGGCTGGTGTCGTGGTCGTCATTTCTCGCAGCCTGCATGGCGAGCATCCTGTTCTTCGCAGCGGTGGATCCGCAGTTGCTGCGCGACGCAGGCCCGCGAATCTTCGACAATCTGAGTCGAGAAGCGGGCTACGCCCTGGGGTTTTTCTTCTTCTGGGTGCTCGGCGCCGCCGCGGCGGCCCTCAGCGTGTACATGGTCCGCAGCGCCGAGTGGCACGATGACCACCGGGACACCGAGCGCGACTCAGACTGATGCACGCACAACTCACGCCGGTTGCGCCGCAATCCACCGCGCCGAGCTTCTATGAGGCGGCGCAGAAGATTTATCCGCGTGAGGTGCGCGGGCGGTTTGCGAGCAAGCGCCGCTTCACGGTGCTGCTGTTGTTGGGTCTGTTCTACGGGGTTGCCTGGCTCAGTTGGAACGGGCAGCAACTGCTGCTGTTCGATCTGCCGGCGCGCAAGTTTCACGTGTTCGGCTTGACGCTGTGGCCGCAAGATTTTGTATATCTGGCGCTGCTGCTGATCATTGCCGCGCTGTCGCTGTTTTTCATCACCGCGTTGGCGGGGCGCGTATTCTGCGGCTACGCCTGTCCGCAAACGGTCTGGACCGAAGTGTTCCTCTGGATCGAACACTGGACCGAAGGCACCCGCTCGCAGCGCCAGAAGCTTGATCAGCGTCCTTGGGACCTCGAGAAGGTGCTGCGCAAGTGCAGCAAGCAGCTGCTGTGGTTGTCTCTCGCCGCTTATACCGGTTTCACGTTCGTCGGCTACTTCATGCCGATTCGCTCGATCGGCACGGGGCTCGTGCAGCTATCGCTCGGTCCTTGGGCGGTGTTCTGGATTGTGTTGTACTCGCTCGCCACCTACGGCAACGCCGGGTACTTGCGCGAGCAGGTGTGCAAGTACATGTGTCCTTACGCGCGATTTCAAAGCGCCATGTTCGACAAGGATACGCTGGTCATTTCCTACGATGAACAACGCGGCGAGCCGCGTGGCGCCCGCCGCCGTGGAGCGCCGCCGGCGAACACCCTAGGCGACTGCGTCGATTGCACGCTCTGTGTGCAGGTCTGTCCGACCGGCATCGACATCCGCAAGGGCTTGCAGTACGAGTGCATCGCTTGCGCGGCATGCATCGACGCTTGCGATGACGTCATGGACAAGGTCGGCTCGCCCCGCGGCCTGATCCGTTACACCACGGAGCATGCCATGTCCGGCAAGCACACCCGCTTGGCGCGGCCGAGGCTATTCGTCTACGGCGCGCTGCTGACATTCGCGACCGGCATAATCGCCTACTCGCTACTGACTCGCACCCCGCTGATTCTCGACGTCATTCGGGACCGCAACGCCTTGTATCGGGAGGTACGCGGCGATTGGGTGGAGAACGCCTATAGCATCAAAGTGATCAACGAAGATGAGAAGGCCCACCATTACCGCCTGCAGGCAGCGGGCATCGCGCAGCTCGAACTGGTGACTCCCGCGGGTCTGATCGACGTGGCGCCGGGCAGCGTGGCCAACGTGCCGGTCCGCTTGCAAGCCCCAGCGGCGAGCGCGCAGGGCGTGCATCCGATTACACTGCGAATCACCGCGCAAGATGCCCCAAGCATCGTGCGCACCGAGAAAACCCGCTTCATTGGACCGCAATCATGACAAGCAACACCACCGCCTGGTATCGGGAAGTCTGGCCCTGGATCATCATCAGTCTGCTGTCGAGCGCCGTGATCGGCAGCTGCTTGAGCGCCTACCTCGCCGTGCACACCACCGATGTGGTGCTCGAGCACAGCGATTCATCCGACTAGCGAAGCCGCCTCGTGCCGTCGCTCGAAACCTGTTTTCATTGTGGCAGCGGCGCCGCGATCAGCGTGCGTGCGTTCGGCGTCGACGGGATAGAGCGTTCATTTTGCTGTGGCGGCTGCGCGGCGGCGACCGGTCTGATTTTTGCTCAGGGCCTGGAACGTTACTACGCGTTTCGCACCGCATCCGATCAAGCGCCCCGCTACGAGCAACGTAGCTGGTCGATCTACGATCGCGACCGCGCGTTGCGTAGCTACACCCATGTCCGCGAGGACGGCGATCGCGAATTGAGCCTGCAGATCGACGGCATGCACTGCGCCGCCTGTGCATGGCTGCTCGATAATAGCCTGCGGCAACTCGAGGGTATCCGAGACATCCAAGTTAATGCCGGCAGCGCCCGCGCTGAGATTCGATTCGACCCGGCGCAAGTGCCGCTAAGCCGGGTGCTGCATAGCATTTATACGCTGGGTTACGAGCCGCGGCCGTTGAGTTTCACTCCCGGCGCAGCTACCTGGCTGGTCGAGCGGCGAACCGCACTCAAGCGTCTCGCCGTGGCGGGTTTCGGAATGATGCAAGTCATGACGTATGCCGTGTCTTTGTACGCGGGCGCGTTGCAGGGAATCGCCCCGGAACTCGAACAGCTGCTGCGATTCGTCAGCTTGCTGGTCGCCACTCCCGTGGTGCTGTACGCCGCGCAACCGTTCTTCATTGCCGCATGGCGCGGCCTGCGTGAGCATACACTGGTCATGGATCTGCCGGTGGCGCTGTCCATCGCCGCTGCGTATCTCTGGAGCGTGTGGTCGACGCTGCGCGGACACGGCGCCGTGTACTTCGATTCGGCGGTCATGTTCACATTCTTCCTGCTGCTCGGCCGCTTCGTGGAAATGTCGCTGCGCAATGGTTTTGGGCTGCAGCAGGACGCCATCGCGCGTCTGCTCCCCGAGAGCATTTTGCGCATCACCGCGGCGGGCGAGGAGCGCGTCATTCCCGATGAACTCTGCGCGGGCGATCGGGTGCGGATTCTACCCGGTGAGCGCGTGCCGGCAGATGGTGAAATACTCTGCGGTCGCACCGAAATCGACGAATCCATGCTGACCGGCGAATCGCTGCCGCGCGCGCGTGCAGCGGGGGAGAATCTGATCGCGGGAACCCTCAACTTGGCAAATGCCGTGGACATGCGGATAACCGGCGTCGGTCAAGACTCGACGCTCGCGGCCGTGTCGCGTCTGCTCGAGCGTGCGCGCGCGAGTCGGCCGCACATTGCGGAGGCGGCTGATGCGGTGGCGGTCTGGTTCGTTGCAGGCGTGCTCGTGCTGGCGTTGATCGCGGCACTCTATTGGCTCCATGTGGATGCCGCGCGCGCCTTTCCCACCGTGCTCGCGGTGCTCGTGGTCACCTGCCCGTGCGCGTTGTCGCTCGCCACACCGGCGGCGCTGGCCGCGGCCACGACTCAATTGTCAAGGATGGGGCTCATTGTCACGCGCGGCCGGGCGCTCGAGACACTCGCCCGCGCTGACTGCGTCGTGTTCGATAAGACCGGTACGCTGACCTATGGACAACCCGTACTGACGGAGATCCGGCTGCTGCGCGCCGATGCCAGTCGCGAGCGCTCCCTCGCCATTGCCGCTGCGCTCGAGCGCCACTCCGAACATCCCATCGCACGCGCGTTTGCCAAGGAATCGCCGGCACCTAGTGTCAGCGATAGCAGATCCTGGTCAGGATTGGGCGTCGAGGGCCGTATCGGTGAGCAACGCTATCGAATCGGTCGTGCAGAGTTCGTCCGGGAGCTGTGCGCGACGCCTGTCGCCGCGCCGCATATACCGGAGGGCCGCAGCAGCATCTTGCTCGGTGATACCGAGGGACTATTGGCGGAGTTCGTGCTGTGCGATGCCTTGCGCGCGGATGCGGGGCGCGCCTTCGAGCAGCTGCGGCGGCTCGGGCTTGAAGCGCTGATCGCCAGTGGCGATCGAGCGGCGGTCGTGACCAGTGTCGCGCGGCAATTGGACGGACCGCGAAGCCTCGGAGACTTAACTGCGGCCGACAAGCTCGCCTACGTGCACTCGCTGCAGGCGCAACGGCGCATCGTCGCGATGGTGGGCGATGGCGTGAATGACGCCCCGGTTCTCGCCGGTGCCGATGTGTCGGTAGCCATCGGCGGCGGCACCGATCTTGCCAAGGTCACAGCCGACATCGTCATGCTGGGCGAAGCGCTGGCGCCGCTTCCCGCCGGCATCGAGACCGCGCGCCGCTGCATGCGCATCATCCGGCAAAACCTCGCCTGGGCGGTACTCTATAACGCGGCCGCGGTTCCGCTGGCGGCGAGCGGCTGGCTGCAGCCCTGGATGGCAGCCATCGGCATGTCGGCCAGTTCACTGCTGGTGACGCTCAATGCCCTGCGGCTGCTGCGCGCGCCGCGCCCCGCCGCAGCGGCGTCGGATCTGCCTCATCACCCGCCGCAGGTGTCGCCGGCGTGAACATTCTCTACCTCTTGATACCGTTGGGACTGGTGTTGGTGGCAATCATGGTGGCGGCTTTTTTCTGGGCCACAAAAAGCGGTCAGTTTGACGATCTGGAGACGCCGGCAGTGCAGATTCTGCTCGACGATGACTCGAAGCCCATGCGTCATGATCGGAAGTCGCGCGATGCATGAGCTCGCGCTCGGCAGCGCCTTTGCCGCAGGAGTGCTCGGGAGCACTCATTGCGTGGCCATGTGCGGCGGTCTTGCCGCTGCGCTCGGAACGCAGCGGCGCGGCACGTCGCGCGCCAGCCCGTTGCTGTACCAACTCGGGCGAGTGATGAGTTACGCAACCGCCGGAGCCATTGTCGGAGCGCTCGGCACCGTCGCCGGCTTTGCATTCGAAGCATCGCTTTGGAGCGAAGTTCTTCGCTTGGGTACCGCGCTCATCGTGGTGCTGATTGGCCTCAACATCGCGCTTGGCTCGCGCCGGCGCGGACCTTGGCTGAGCGCACCCGAGCGATTCGGCGCGCGGGTGTGGCGGCGGATCGCGCCGCTTGCCTCGAGATTACCGACGCAACCTGCCCTGCGCGCGCTGACGTTAGGACTACTATGGGGCTGGCTGCCGTGCGGCCTGGTCTACTCGGTGCTGCTGGCGGCCGCTTTTGCCGGCAGCGCCGCGGCGGGCGGCGCCACTATGATGGCCTTCGGTCTTGGTACTCTGCCGGCCATGCTGGGATTGAGCTATGCGAGCGGCCGGTTCATGCCGCCGCGCCCCACCTTGGCCCGTCTGCTGGGATCCGTCATCGTTGCCTGCGGCCTATGGACCGCCTCAATGCCTATTGCCGTCCTCTTTGGCGCTCATCAACACGTTCACGCCCTAGCGCACGCTCACCACACCGCCCGGTCTTGAGCGGCGCCTGCAGCGATGGGTTACAACCACTCAACCTCGGTGTAGCGCTGACTTGCGAGCACATTCCTGCGATTCTCCATCACCATGAGACCCGCGGCCGTGTTAGAGATCGGGATGTGATAGTTGCTGTGGACACTCGATACCTGCCCCGTCAACGCCCCACGTGCAGCCACCCACATGAGGAGCTCAACCCCTTGAGATCCGGCGAGATCCACCAGCTGCGCGGTCGAATACCGCGTCAACGCGGTCGGATCGCTCACGAGCTTCTCCATGCACATCAAATCGAAATCCTTGTTGATGAATCCCGCGCGTGTGCCCTCCAGCTGGTGCGACAACCCTCCCGTTCCCACGATCACCACACGCAGGTTTTGTGGAAATGATTCGATCGCGCGCCCCACCGCTTGACCCAGCTTGAAACACCGCAAAGCCGACGGCAGCGGGTGCTGCACCGTATTGATCGCAATCGGCACGGCCATCACCGGCCATGCGACGCCGGGCCACAACAACGCCATCGGCACGGCGAAGGCATGATCGACTTGCATCTCCTGGCACATCGTCACGTCGAATTCATCGTGGACCAGCGATTCGATCAAATGCCAGGAAAGCTGCGCCTGTCCGCGGAACGGCGCAAACATCGCGGGAATGCCCCACCCCTCGTCTGCATACCGATATTCATCGGCTGCGCCGACTGCAAACGTCGGCATCTTATCCAGGAAGAAATTCAATCCATGGTCATTGTAGAAAACGACGACGACATCGGGGCGCACTTTTTCGAGCCAGTCATGCGCCCCCCGATACGCATCGAAAAACGCTCGCCAATACGGATCTTGCTGCAACCCACGGGCAATGGCAGTGCCGATTGCGGGGACATGCGAGGTGGTAATCGCGCCAACAACGATTGCCATGAACTATTTCCCCGCGGCCATCAGTTTGGCTTTGAAAGCCTCGACACTCATACTGGTTTGTTGTGCGCCGATATCTTGAATGCTCAGGCCGAGGATTCCTGCCAGCTTGGCCAAGTAATAAATATTGCCGCCCGCCTGCAACATCTCGAGCACGTTGCGGCGCTTCACGGCAGCACGCTGCGCTTCATTCAGGCCAAATTCGCTGCAGTAAGCCTCCTCATCCCGGATAAATGCGGCACGATTTGTCGCGTGATTGAACGAATAGCACATCTTGTTCAAGGCGTAGCCACGCTGTGCGAGCTCACCGCCAAAAATCGGCGTTGCGGTTTTGTGCGCATCCATCAGCACCTCGCGTAGCACTCGGTCAAGGGCCTGCCCTGCCGTTTAAGCCGCGAATGCCTCGACCGAGGTGGATTCCGGGACTGCGCCCGTCGTCTGGGGCTTCTTGCGAACCACCAACACCGGAACGCTCGCCCCGTGTACAACCGTCTCCGCGTCGCTTCCGAGCGCGATCCGAGCAAGGCCGCGGCGGCCGTGCGTTCCCATGACAATCAGATCGGCCGGCCATTCCTTGGCTTGCGCAAGGATCAAGTCGGCCGCCCGCCCACCAATCGACTCGAGCAATACACACTGAGGCTTCAGGCCTTGGCGCAACGCCGCTGCTTCCGCGAGATCGAGGATATTTTGACCCTGCTTGCGAAGCGACTCAATCAAACTGGTTGCATATACCCCCGCACTGTACGTGCAATCCAGAACGTACTCATTGACAACATGGACCAAGCGAAGTTGGCTACCTTGAGCCGCGGCGATTTTGATCGCCTCATTGAGCCCCAATGTGGACGTGTCACTGCCATCGACCGGGACTAAAATTCTAGCGTACATGCTTTGACTCCTTGCTGATTGACCACTATGCCGGAACCTCGATTCCGTACCGTGCCGCGACCCATCGCGTTCATGCATCTATTTACCAATTTGGTCGGTGTTCTGCAGTTCGGAGTAGCCACCCTCCGTTTCGGTTTTTGCGTACCTCGCTGGTTGCACACCCGCCATTTAAGGGAAAGCGTCCGCGGGGTTCGGGTTGCCCTCATTGCCCGCACGCCGCGCACCGCGCATGGTTGCGGCTATTCGATTGTTGAGGGCGCCCCTTGGGCGGAATATTGCACATCGCTTATAAGCTTCTGGTCAACGACCGGGCCAAGTATGCGGCACTACTGGTGGGAATCACCTTCGCGGTGTTCTTGATGATCGAGATGACATCCCTGTTCGCCGGCATTCTGATCCGCTCCTCCGCCACCGTCCTTAACATCGGCGCGTCGATCTGGGTGATGGATCCGGCGATCCAGACGGTCGCCAACTCGATTCCGCTTCCAGACTACGTGCTGGACGAAGTGCGAAGCATCCCGGGTGTAAAATACGCCGTTCCGCTCTACTCTGGCGCCGCGCTGCTGAAACTCACGGACGGCGCCTACCAGGCCGCCAATATTATCGGGCTCGATGACACCAGCCTATTCGGTCGGCCGACGCTCGATGGCGGCAACATCGAGGATATCTACGCCGAGAACGCCTTTATCGCGGTCAAAGATTCCGAGTTCTACAAGCTCGAGAACCCAAAAGTGGGGGCCGAGTTCGAGCTCAATGATCACCGCGGCGTGATCGTCGGAATCGCTCACGTCGCCTCGAGCGGGTTGTTCGGCGTGCCGACGCTCTATACGACCTACAACCGGGCGCTGCAATATCTTCCAAACACGCGCTTCACCATCTCCTACCTGCTGGTCGAGCCGAAGTCGCCGGCAGACGTCGCCGCGATCAAACTGCAGGTGACGGCCGCGGGATATCTTGCGCTCACCAAGCAGGAGTTCGTTCAGAAGATCTCCAATTTCTACAAGTACCAGACCGGGATCGGCACCAACATGCTGATCATGACCGTGATCAGCTTCATCATCGGACTGTCCATCTCGGGACAAACCTTCTACACATTCGTGCTCGAGAATCTCGAGAAGTTCGGCGCTCTGAAGGCCATCGGCGCAAAAGGTCGCGAGCTTATTCTCATGATTTTGTTTCAGGCCACCTTCGTCTCGCTGACGGGATATGGAATGGGCGTCGGCCTGTGCGCGCTCATCATCTGGCTGGCTCGCCTCTATCTGCCCGACTATGCAGCAACCATCACCTTCTCGAACCTGGGACTGGCCTTCGTCATGGTGGTCGTCATCGCCGCAATCTCGAGCTATGTGGGGGTTCGCAAAGTGCTGCGAATTGAACCCTTCGATATCTTCCGAGGCTAGTCATGGCGAAGACGGCAATCCGGGCAACGGGCCTAAATAAGTGGTTCGGCGAGGGCGAGGCGAAAACTCATGCCGTGAAAGACGTCAGTTTCGAAGCCTACCTCGGCGAGATTCTCTATGTCGTGGGTCCCTCGGGCAGCGGCAAGACCACGATGCTCAGCATGATCTCCGGCATTTTGCGCCCCAACAGCGGCACGGTGAACATCGAGGGGTCGGAGATTTGGAGTCTGGGCACGGATGCGCTCGCCGAATTCCGGCTGCACAAAATCGGCTTCGTGTTTCAGGATTTCCACCTCTTTCCGCGCCTGACGACCGCGGAGAACGTGGCGATCCCCCTCATTCTGCAAAAGCGCAACTGGGATGAGGCGGTCAAAGAAGCCGTCGCGGATCTTGAAATCGTCGGCTTGAAGGACCGGGCGCAATTGCCGCCGGTGAAGCTCAGCGGTGGCGAGCAACAGCGTGTCGCGATCGCCAGAGCCATCGTCAGCCGCCCTGACATTTTGATTCTTGACGAGCCGACAGCGTCACTCGACGGCGACACCGGTCGCAATATCGTCAAGTTCGTGCGTGAACACATTCTCACCGACCAACGTTGCATCGTCATCGTGACTCACGACAGCCGAATTTATGAATTCGCCGACCGCATCGTAAAGATGGAGGATGGCAAGATGATGGCTATCGAACGAAACAACGTGGAGAATCTGAATGCGCAGTAAAGCCATTTTTATTGCCTCAGGGATCGGGTTGCTGCTCGCGTTCATGAGCGCCTTCATGGCAAGCCAGCAACCGAGAGCCCTGCCGCCGGCCTACAATCCCGCAGCCAATCCCTTTAGCAAAGGGATTTACGCCAACGGCATCATCGAGAGCGTTCAGGCGCAGGGTGAGAATATCAATATCTATCCGGAAGTCGCCGGACCGATCACGCAGGTGTTGGTAGCCGAGGGCGCGAAGGTTCGCAAAGGCGATCTATTGCTCACCATCGACGACTCGGTGCAGCGGGCAACGGCCGAACAGCAGCAATCTCAGGCGGAAGCGGCCCGAGCCATGCTGGAGGAACTGAAGGCGGAGCCGCGACGAGAAAATCTGGCCGTTGCCTCGGCCCAAGTCGATAACGCGCGGGCGACGCTCAAGAACGCGCAAGATCAGCTCGCCAAACAGGAGCAATCCTACGCAATCGAAGCCAGGTCCGTGAGCCGTGATGCTCTCGACAACGCCAGGAACGCGGAAAACATCGCGGCCACGAACCTCGAAGTCGTCCAGAAACAGTACAGCCTCACCAAGGCCGGCGCCTGGAAGTACGACGTTCGTAATCAGGAAAAGCAAACTGCCGCCCTGGAAAAGGCCTCCGCGGCCTCCGCGGCATTGCTCGCCAAATACGCCATCAGGGCCCCCACCGATGGGGTAGTGCGCTCCATTCAAGCGGCGGTCGGCAGTTATGTGTCGGCGCAGGGTGCCTACGATGCCTATACCGGCGGCCTGAATCCGCTCATCGTCATGAGTACGCCGGACGACAACCTGCAGGTGCGGGTGTATGTGGATGAGATATTGATTCACCGCCTGCCCGATCCCACGAAGATCAGCGCCGAAATGTTCATCCGGGGAACCGACACCCATGTGCCGCTGACGTTTACGCGCATTCAACCGTATGTCTCACCCAAGATCGAACTCTCTGATGCGCGGCAAGAACGAGTCGATCTGCGGGTGCTGCCGCTCATTTTTCGCTTCGCCAGCACAACACTCGAGCTATACCCGGGGCAACTGGTGGATGTCTATGTCGGCGCGAAGTAGGCGCGGCCACCCGACGCGGCAGTCCGGGTTGCGTGGATCTCGCCCCGCATTCGGCGGCATCTGCATGATGCTGGCCGTCGTCGGCGGTTGTAGCGTGGGTCCGAATTTTCATCGACCGCAAGCCCCGCCGGTGACGCAATATTCGAACGGCCAGCCAGCTACCGAGACGGTCTCCGTCAACGGTAGCGCGCAACGATTCGACATGGGAAAAACGCCCGCTGCGGACTGGTGGCGCCTGCTCCGATCATCGAAACTCGACGCGGTCATCGCGGAGGCGATCGCCAATAACCCCGGTCTCGATGCGGCTGAGGCCAGCCTGAGATCGAGTCAAGATAACTTGCGCAGCGGGTATGGGATTTTTTATCCATCCATTGACGCCGACGCGGGTGCCCTCCGCGAGAGGTACACCTCCGCCAATATCGGACAAAGATTGCCGGCAACTGTATTCAATCTGTTCACGTTATCGACGAGTGTCAGCTACGCCTTGGATATCTTCGGTGGTCAGCGGCGACTCGTCGAGGGTCTGCACGCGCAGGTGGATGTTGCCCACGCCAACGAACAGGCGGCTTATCTTGCATTGACCAGCAACATCGTCAACACGGTGATCGCGCGGGCCGCCTATCGTGCCGAGGTCCACGCCACGCTGCAGCTGATCGATCTCCAGAAGGAGCAA
>Ga0302320_10001113_pt1 | contig 64465 bp, 46 predicted proteins | sample Bog_T0_3_FD_202130 | JGI IMG/M metagenome (GOLD analysis project Ga0302320, IMG submission 202130) | Peat permafrost microbial communities from Stordalen Mire near Abisko, Sweden - Bog_T0_3 | ecosystem: Environmental > Terrestrial > Soil > Wetlands > Peat | place: Sweden: Abisko, Stordalen Mire...
CGGATACATTCTCATGCAAGCGCGTGAAACTGTAAACCCTCACTGCCAAGAAGCTGAGGGATTCTCCCTGTCCGTTTTGACACCCGATTTACCCACAAATTCCCCGAACGAAGCCATCTTTTAGGTCGCGCATTCAAGCTCAAGCCGAAGCTGACCTCTCTGCTTGCGATAGGATCCGCGATTTGCGGTGTCTCGGCCATCATTGCCGCCAAGCCGTCCATCGACGCCGACGATGAAGATGCTTCGTACGCCATTGCCGCGATTCTCGCTCTGGGTGCAATCTCGCTTTTTACCTTCCCGCTTATCGGCCACACACTGCACTTGAGCGACAAGGCCTATGGCCTTTGGGCAGGACTAGCCGTAGACAACACCGCCGAAGCGACCGCGGCGGGCGCTCTTTATTCTGACGCGGCTGGCAAGGTAGCGGTGCTAGCCAAGACGACGCGCAACGCATTGATCGGCTTTATCGTGCTGGGCTACGCGCTGTACTGGTCTTCGCGCGGACAGGCGCATGCGGTTGGAAATAAAGCGGCGTTCCTGTGGGCCAAGTTTCCCAAGTTCGTGCTTGGATTCCTGTTGATCTCGTTGCTCGCCACACTCGGTTTTTTCGCCAAACCACAATTGACAAGCCTCGCCAATCTTTCGCGTTGGGCTTTTCTGCTGACCTTCGCTGGCGTGGGCTTACGGACCAGCCTGCGCGACCTCGGCAAACAAGGATGGAAACCATTCGCGGTGGGTGCTATCGGCGAGGTCTTCATTGCCCTGATTACGCTGGGGCTGGTCTATACTGCCGACCTATATCTGCACCTATAGACCATTTGCCGTTGCGTTTGGACTTGAATTGATCCACGCGTCAGCTAGTGGATCGAATTCTATTTCGCCGTTCGAGCCTCGGCGCCAAGGTGGCAGGTCGGATACGGCGGATACTTCGCGGGCATCTCAGCTTATGCGTAACACTGCCGAGTTTGAAAAGTGCGTCTGTGATCTTTCGAGTAGGGTCCGAGCTTCGAACGATATGGTCTGTCCGGGAGTGAGTCGAGAATTTTTCGAAGGCCTGATTTCATTGGATTGGCTACAGAGCGGTTCGCAAATCAATCGAGGTTCGATAACCCACGGAAACTGTGTCTGAAAGTGTTCCACGGGGCTGTATATGACATTTATGTTTCAATAAGTTACGAGGAGGATGACCACTTTTCAGGCGTATCTGCGAACTGGATGTCCGCCAAACGATCGTCACCGCTTGCAAGATTGGACCGCGCGGCGTAAAAGCTATGCAAGTATCGAAAGAGGAGGGGTTTACCGAGGCCTGGGGACCGAGGCCCGGGCTATGACCGGCGGGATTCGTGCCTGCTCGGATCGCATTGAGCAATTTGGTTCGCACGTATTGATTACATTACGAAGGGTTGTTCTATAGAACCAGCAGCGCCAGAATGCAGATTGTGTATTGGCATTGGTATGAAGCGGTGTATTATGCCTCTCATACCGGAAATATTTTCTTTGCCGGACCAGGTGGTATAGCTACAATATTTGTGCTTTGAACCCCAAGGAGGAATCTGTGCCAGACGAAGTAAGTCGTGTATCGCTGGGCGAAGAATCGGCGTTTCAACTTGCAAATGTCACCAAGACAGCTCCGCAGTTCGGCGCCATTACTCCGCGCTGGTTGGTTCGTCTGCTGGACTGGAAACCGCTTGAAGCGGGCACTTTCCGCGTCAACAAGGTGGATGAGAGCAAAGTCATCGAGTCGCTTTGCGCTCACGAAGATGAATCGCAGCTGCCCTCGACCTATGCGCAATACGAGGAATCGCCGCGCGAGTATCGCCTGGGTAGCATTAATGCCGTGCTCAATGTTCATACGCGCGTCTCCGATCTGCTGAGCAATCCTTACGATCAGGTGCGGGAACAGCTGCGCATACTGGTCGAAAGTGTCAAGGAAAAGCAGGAGAGCGAACTAGTCAACAACGCCGATTACGGCCTGCTGAACAACGTTTCTGACGCGCAGAAGATCAAGACCCGCAAGGGCGCTCCAACCCCCGACGATCTGGATGAGTTGCTGACTAAGGTATGGAAGGAACCTTCGTTGTTCCTCGCTCACCCTCGCGCCATCGCTGCTTTCGGGCGCGAGTGCACACGCCGCGGCGTTCCTCCGCCGACGGTAACCCTGTTTGGAACTCCCTTCCTCACCTGGCGCGGTGTGCCGCTGATTCCCTCGGACAAGATAGCCATTCGCAGCAAGGACCAGACCTCGAAGATTCTGCTGCTGCGGGTCGGCGAGAAGAAGCAGGGCGTCGTGGGCCTCTTTCAGCCTGGACTTCCGGGTGAACAGAGCCCAGGCCTTTCGGTGCGCTTCATGGGCATCGATCAGCGTTCTCTGGCCTCTTACCTTGTGTCGCTCTACTGCTCGGCGGCCGTTCTCACCGACGACGCAATTGCCCTGCTAGATGGCGTAGAAGTGGGTCAATACCATGAGTACAAGTGATCACTCGTTGCCTTTGACTACGCCGGAGGTTGGCAACTGGGATGCCGGATTCAGCGGGAGCAATGCATTCGCTCCCGGTCTTCCTTCTCCGTCCGAGTTGTCGCGTTTGGCAAACGCGATCTTCAACGCGCTGCCGGAGGAGAGTCAGTCTCCGGTAGTTACCGCGGCAAATGCCGTGTTGCCTTCAAACTCTGCGCAGTCCGGCAATCCCTATGCGGCTGTGCCCAGCCCCACTGCGCCCGCGGTTCCGGGGCAAGTAGGAATTCTGGTCGATGAGGAGCGTGCACAGCGACCATTTGGCTTTGTCGATACGCCAGATCGCAGCGTCGCGCCCGATCTGCGTTCCGCTGCTGCTGCGCCTGCTCTGCCCGGCACGCCTGCGTTCCCAGGCAGCGGAGTAAGTCCGTCCGCTGATCCTGCCTTCGGCTTCCTGCCTGCTTTTGACTTCCTTCGTGATGCGCGCCCTATCTTCGTTCAACCCGAAGCAGAACAGCCAACCGCAAGTGCTCCTTCGCCGATCGCGGAAACAGCGCTGCCCAGCGAAGCCTCCTATGCGGCAATCCCTACCTCTCTGCTTCCCGACCTGCAACTCACGCAGAGCCTGCAGCCACCTGCGCCAGCCATTCCGGGTGCGTTGGGCGTTGTGGATTCCGTCGTTCCGTCCTTCTCGTTTCTGGAGGAAGCACGTCCGATCTTCTCTGCGCAGCCAACGATTCCAGGACCTGTTCCCGCAGACGTTGCACAGGAGTCGAATCCGGCATCTCCTTTTGCCACTCCGCTGGATCGCAACACACCGCAGCTTCCCGGCGCTGTGGCTCATGCACCGGACCATAAAGCGCCGTCAACCTTTGATCCAGATAAGCAGTCGCGCTCGCTGGAAGCCTTCAGCGGCGTGCCTGTCGTCTCGCCCGCGGAAGTGCAAAAGGATTCGGTGGGCAATCTCGGTCTCTCTTCCTATTCGTTCGAAGTGGAAGCGATTCGCCGTGACTTTCCCATCCTGCGCGAAGTGGTCAACGGGCATCCATTGATTTGGCTCGACAACGGCGCTACTACGCAGAAGCCGCAATCGGTCATCGACCGTATCAGTTACTTCTACGAGCACGAGAACTCCAACGTGCATCGCGCTGCGCATGAACTCGCCGCGCGTTCTACCGACGCATACGAATCCGCGCGTGAAAAGACGCGCCGCTTTCTCAACGCCGGCTCAACACGCGAGATCGTCTTCGTACGCGGAGCGACAGAGGCCATCAACCTGGTGGCGCAAAGCTGGGGGCGTCGCAATATTCAAAAAGACGACGAGATTGTTGTCACTTGGTTGGAGCATCACGCCAACATCGTTCCCTGGCAGATGCTGTGCGCGGAAAAGGGAGCGCGGCTGCGCGTTGCGCCGGTCGACGATTCCGGTCAGGTGCTGCTCGATGAATACGAAAAGCTGCTCGGGCCAAAGACTCGGTTGGTTTCCATCACCCACGTCTCCAATGCGTTGGGAACGGTTCTGCCGGTGCAGGAAATGGTTGAGGCTGCTCATCGGCACGGCGCTCGCGTGCTGGTGGATGGCGCACAAGCCGTCTCGCACATGCGCGTCGACGTGCAATCCATCAACTGCGACTTTTATGTCTTCAGTGGGCACAAGGTCTTTGCGCCGACCGGCATCGGCGTTGTCTACGGAAAGTCCGAGGTGCTGGATACCATGCCTCCCTGGCAGGGCGGCGGCAACATGATCCAGGACGTAACCTTCGAGAAGACGCTCTATCAACCTCCGCCGCAGCGCTTTGAAGCCGGCACAGGCAACATCGCCGACGCCGTGGGACTGGGCGCGGCCATCGACTACCTGGACCGCGTGGGTATCGCCAATGTCGCGCGGCATGAGCATGGGTTGTTGACCTATGCAACGGCGGCGCTCGTCAAGATTCCCGGCCTGCGGATTGTCGGCACGGCGAAGGAAAAGGCAGGCGTGCTCTCTTTTGTGATAGATGGGTTTCGCACCGAAGAGATTGGCGATTACCTCAACCGCAAAGGGATTGCGGTGCGCGGCGGTCATCACTGCGCGCAGCCGATCCTGCGCCGATTTGGCCTCGAGAGCACGGTGCGCGCCACTCTGGCACTCTACAACACCTGCGAAGAGATCGATGCTCTCGTCGCTGCGCTGTGGGATCTCCGTCAAGGACGCGGCATAGGTATTGCATAACCAACGACCCGCAGGATAGAAAATGGCAGTCTCCGCAAGGAGACTGGTCATTTTTATTGCTAGAAGAATCGACACCGTAAGCGATCGGTACTTGGGCAAGGAGGGATCCACTTTGTCTGCCCGAGCCAGGATGCCGGTAGATAGGTTGGTGACCCGCTTGAAGCCTGCTTGGCGAAGGAAACTCAAGGCCTTTGTGCTGCGCGCCCCGCTCTTGCGATGCACCACAATCTCCTGGCTTAAATCCAGTCCGTGCACGCGCGTGGGAAGATCGCCGAGCGGAATGAGATGACCGCGAATATTGCAGATCTGGTACTCGTGAGGCTCGCGAACATCGAGCACAAAGATGTCGTCCCCTGCATCGAGGCGGCGTTTGAATGCAATAATATCAATCTCGGGAATCTTCGGGTCGCTCGGCGCCACGGACTCCTCGCCTCGGACTCCGCAGAACTGGTCATAGTCAATCAGTTCTCTGATCGTAGGATTGACCTCGCAAACCGGGCACTCGGGATTCCTGCGTATGCGCATTTCGCGGAAACGCATAGCAAGCGCATCCAACAGCACCAGACGGCCCACCAGAGATTCGCCCGCACCCAGAATCAGCTTCACAACTTCTGTTGCCGGGATCACTCCGAGCAATCCGGGCAACACTCTAAGCACGCCGCCTTCGGTGCGGGAGGGAACCCGGCCCGACGGTGGCGGCTCCGGAAAGAGGCACCGATAGCATGGACCATTCTCGCCTCCGAATATGCTCGCCTGCCCTTCGAAACGGAAGATGGAAGCATAGACATTCGGCTTACCGCTGAACACGGATGCGTCGTTCACCAGATAGCGCGGGGCGAAGTTGTCGGTTCCATCGGCATTGATGTCAAAACCGCTGAAGATATTGAGTGCACTCTGGCTGTTGAGACAGGTGTCGAATTGCTTGAGCTCGACAAATGGATTGATGACCTTCAACTTGTCGATGGCTGAATCCTGCTTGAGACGGCCGACGTCGGATGTGTGGTGCAGAACTTGGCGTTGCAGGTTGGTGGTCTGCCCGGTCTTTTCCATACCAGTTGATTTGAGAGAAACTGGACCGGGCAAGGGCGTACTGACAATGCGCTTTGCGAATCGTACTTCAAAGAGGCGACTTCAGTTTGAGCGACGAGCGACATGTCGCCGGAATGAATTCCAACTGAAGGGCCTCTCAAGAGTGGCCCGTTGGCTTGTTGTGAGTACCGTAGAGCGTGCAAACGAGTAATGCTCTGTTTAGCACTTGGTTATCACTCTGCTTGGGGAATGAAACGCACCTGAATCGCGCGCAAATTCGTCGCGCGTGAACTTGGTAGCGACCACGAGAGGATATCGCTTCGCGGGATCATAGTGCGTTGGAAAACTATACAGCGGAACGCCAGGGCGCACGGTAATGCTTCCTGCCGTTCCGCTGTTATTTCGCAGAATATGCTTGAGGCTCCAGTTCGTTAGAAGTTGACCTTCAACGCAAACTGGCCGAAGCGGCGCTCGTCGTTGGGGCCGTTGGTAATTCCACCTTTGGAGGCAAAGATGGGAATTGGGACGCCGTAACCGTAGTTTCCGACATCGTTCGATGCTTCCTGAACGTAGAAGTTGTGGTGATTCAGGACGTCAAAGCCCTCAGCGCGAAGCTCCACACTGATCTGCTCATGGATGGTGAACTTCTTGGCCAGGGCGGCATCGAGATTCCATGCGCCAGGGCCGCGGAAGCTATTGCGGGCAATGGAATTCAGCGGGAACGGTCCCCAGTTTGAGATGCTGCCCAATGCAGCGTTGCTCCAATTGAGCGCCGCCGGCAAAGTCCCCAGCAAATACGAGTCGCCACCCTGGTAGGCACCAGCCTTGTTGAAGTTGGTCTGGGTAATGCGGCTGGTGGGCGTATAGCGCGGAATGTTATAGCCATCGCCGGCATTGTTGCTGGAGTCGAAGAAGTTGACCGGGGAACCTGAACGAGCAGTAAAGATGCCGTCCAGCACCCATCCTCCCAGAGCCTCGCCGAGCAAGGAGCGGCTGTTCTTGAACCACGGCTCCTCGTAAACCGGAGAGAAGACCAGTCGCTTCTGAATGTCGAGATCCGAATTGCCGTAATCGTAGCGGGGTTTGAACGGATTGGTATAGCCCAAGTTGAACGTGTTGTTGGTCTCCGAAAAGGTAGTGCTGACATCGTCCAACGAGTGCGACCAAGTGAAGTTAGCCGATGCGCTCAGGCCGGAATTACGCAGATTGGTAGTCTGGAAGTTCAGGTTCAACGCATTGTAGGATGAGCCGCCATTGGAGCCGCGATTATTGATATTCGAGAACTGCTGATTGAGACGAGGCAGGCCGAAGTTGCCGAACGAATCCGTCGTAGATTCGCCCAACCCCACTACGCCTGAACCCAACCCGTTGATGTTCTTGATGTCGTACAAGTGGACGCCGTGAGCGCTCAGGTACTGGGCAGCCACGATCGTGTTGTGCGCAATCTCATGCTGAACGTCCAACGACCAGAACTGCGTCTGTGCGGTCTTGATGTTCTGGTCCACGTTGCGCAAGCTGGTCGGCGGCAGTTCGATTGAAGTGCCTGAACTGTTGCCCAGCGGTCCCAGATTCGATGTCTGAATAGAGATCTTGTTGAGCACCACGACGCCTTGCGAGGGCGGATTCTGAATCACGTTGTATGTAACGTTGCCAAAGTTGCGCTCGTAGCTGATGCCGAAGCCGCCACGAATGCTGGTCTTTCCGTTTCCCACCGGATCGTAGGCGAAGCCCACGCGAGGAGCAACGTCTCCCTTGGAGGTGTTCCACAACTTGTGGATCGGGCTGTTGGGCGCGGCAAGCACCTGGCCATTGGCAATCTGCTGGTAGTAGTTGGAGCCGCTGCCGTAGTAAAAGTTCGAATCCAGATTGGCATTGTTGTTGTGCTGAACGCCATAGAACTCGTAGCGCACACCGTAGTCCAGCGTCAGGCGCGGAGAAATTTTCCACACATCCTGCCCATAGCCGGCCCAATCGCCATATCGGTCGCTGCGGTCGAAGTTCGGCTCGCCGACCGGCGTGGTGATGGTGCAACCAGGGGCCTGCGTCAAGGCTCCGGTGTATGCATTCTTTACGCAGGGAAGCTTACCTTGCGTATCGACTGCGGCTTCAAAGGTATCCACCGTGCCGCTCACCAGATTGGCAAGGCCCGTGGCTCGACTTACGCCCAGTGTTTCAGTGGCCTGTGCATAGGCTCCGAAGCTGCGATTCAGTTGCAGATAGTTGATCTGGGCGCCGGCCTGATAGCTGTGATTGCCCTTTACCCAATCGATGTCGCCATCCCACTGGATGGCGTTCTGCGGACCACCGTAAGGAGTGGTTGCGGTAAGTCCGGGCAGTCCAACGGAAGCGTTTAACGCCAGCAGCGGAGCGGTCGAACCCAATCCCAGTTCCGGCGCGAATTCAAAGGCGTGATTGTAGGTGGTGTTGGGATTGAGACGCGAGAATCCCAGCTTATTGTTCAGTGTGATTGAAGGCGTGAACTGATGCAGTACATTCAACTGATAGTTGCTGCCATTGTAAGTGTAGCCCGCGTCGTACTGCGAATAAGGTGAATAACCGTAGGAACCGGTCTGCTCCACCTGATTCTCCAATACATATCGTCCGAAGATCTGGGTCTTGGGACCGAAATTGTAATCGACACGTCCCACCACGTTGTAGGTGTTCTGCGGCGTTCCGCCGCCTGCATCCACCGGCGCCTGATAACTGACCAGTCCAAAAGCGGGCGTGGCGCCGGGGATCGTACTGCTGGCTAGCCCCACATCGGCAGCGCTGGCGGTCTTGGTGAAGCTGAATGTGTTGCTTCCATACTGCGCGTAGTAAGCCCGCGTTGCGGCGCTCGAAAGAGCCAGCAACTGAGGCGTAATCACCGCATTCTGCACAGTCGCGTTACTACGTACGCGCGTCCACTCCACACTATTCAGAAAGAATAGCTTGTCGTGGAGAATCGGACCGCCCACAACGTAGCCGAACTGGTTACGCGTATAGCCGCCCTTGGCAAGATCGTTATCGGAAGCATAAACGGTGTTGGCCGTGTACGCCGAGAGGCGATTGAACTCCCAGACCGTGCCGTGAAATTTGTTGCTGCCGGCTTTGGTCACCACATTTACCACACCGCCGGAAGCGCGTCCATACTGCGGCTCGAAGTTGGAGGTAACGATGCGGTACTCTTCCACCGCATCAATGGGAATCTTGATGCCCACAACGTCATCGAAGACTTGGTTGTTCTCCAGGCCATCCAGCAAGATCTCGGTTCCCGAGGAGCGTTGGCCGTTGAGGTTGTAGCCTACGCCTCTGGTGGTGGCGTTCTGCGCTGTGCCAGACGAGGTAGTGTCGCCCGAGGAGACGTTGCCGGAGAGTCCCACAAAATCATAGGGATTGCGGGTCAGACTCGGAAGCTGCGTGAGTTGCTGCGAATCGACCACCTGCGAGATCTCTGGAGACTGGGTATTGACGGCAACACCGCCCTGCGCACTGACCTCAACTATGTCCACTGCGGCGTTGACACTGAGCCTCGCATCCGCGGCCAATCGCGAACCAACCGTGACTTGCAGCTTGGCCGTATACGGCTTAAAGCCGGAACTTTGAATCGAAAGGGTGTACAGACCAACTGAGAGTCCGTTGATTGAATAGACGCCCTTGGAATCCGTCACCACTTTGTGCTGTGCATTTGTGCCCAAGTTGGTGGCCAGTACGCTGGCCTGTGCCAGCACTGCTCCGATAGGATCGGTGACCAACCCCGAGATCGCACCGGTGTCAACCTGAGCGTAAGAAACCTGGAGCAACGAAACAAGAAACAAAAGGATCCATGCAATTCTGGAAAGGGAAATCCTCATATAGCCTCCAATGAAGTGAAAGGGTGAATAGAGCGCGGCCCCAGGAATGATTCCTGAGGCAATCACTTTTTTGATTTATGCAGGTGGAATGTGCCCGAGAGGGCTGGGATGGTCTATCGACAACAATAGCTATAAAAGAGATTCATACCAAAAGATAACATGAAAACGCGGCCTATCGAAACCCTGACTCCCAGATTCCAGGGCAATCGCAGTTGAAACGATAGTGAACCAGCATAGGGACTTCCGCAAAGCAAGCCAATAGGAGAAGTTGATCCAGAGGGGGATGGATCAACATGGGTCGAGCGGAAGTTGAAACTCTGAAATAATTTGCATCATGCTGGGAGGGACTTGAAGATCCTCGTCAGGGCAATGCGCGGCTGCACGATCTTCACGAGCTGCTTGTGATCGTGTTGTGCTGTGTTCTTTGCGGCAGCCAAGGAGCAGTGGACATCGCCTTGTTCGGCAAGGCAAGAGAGCCGTTTTTACGCAGCATTCTGCAGATGGCAAACGGGCTTCCCAGTCATGACACCTTCAGCCGCATGTTTCGCAATCTCGATCCGGAGCAATTTAGCGCTGCCTTTCAACGCCTTATGGCGGAGTTTTCTGTTCATTGTACGGGTGTAGTGGCAATTGACGGCAAGGTGGCGCGGCGCTCGTTTGACCGCGCCAGTGGTAAGTCTGCCTTGCACATGGTCTCTGCCTGGGGCTCGGAGCAGCGGCTGGTGCTCGGTCAGATAGCCATGGATGCCAAGTCGAACGAGATCACGGCCGTGCCTAAGCTACTGCGGGTCCTGACACTGTAAGGCACCATTGTCACCACCGACGTACTGAACTGCCAGCGAGCGACTGCTGCGCAGATCGTGGGGCAGGAGGGGGACTAGCCGTGACAGTGCTTCTCGCGTGGCTGCTCACAACTTCGAGCCAATTGCGTGCGGTAGTCCGTGACTGAGCGTGACGGGTATGGCAGCGATTCGTACTCATGCGGTGCACTGCACATCGAATCGTTGCCATACCCCAACCAGGAGCGCGGTGCGTTACTTTGCCGGTGAGGGAGCGCTGCCAGAGCCGGCCGCCAACTTGTGAGAGGCAAGTGCCGCTGCTCTCTCTGCGGCTAGATAGAGATTGAGTCGGGATAAACCATGCCTATCCGGTTGACACATACACCCACAAGATATAGCGTTTATCTCGTTGGCAGGTGCGGCGGTGGTTATGATGGACGTTCTCCAACGCGATGATCTTCTTTTCCCACGCTCGCTGCCTGAGTTCCAGCGGCTGTTTCCCAATGACATCGCCTGTGCTTCTTATCTGGAAAGGGCTCGCTGGAGCGCTGGCTTTGTCTGTTCACACTGCCAGGCAAAGGGAGAGCCATTTCGCATTGCCACGCGCCCCAGCGTGCTGACCTGCCGCAAATGCCGTCGCCAGACAGGGCTAACAGTGGGCACCGTCATGGAACGTGGTCACACGCCCCTGAGCATTTGGTTCTGGGCTGCTTATCTGGTCGCCAGTCAAACACCTGGGATATCGGCCGTGCAGTTTCAGCGCCAGCTTGGGCTGTCCCGCTACGAGACGGCTTTCGGCATTCTTCATAAACTCCGCGCGGGGATGGTGCGGCCGGACCAGGATCGCATCGGCGGGCATTCCGATCAATACGTCGAAGTAGACGAAACCTTGGTCGGAGGGCGGACGCGAGGAGAAGGCCGCGGCGTTCACCACAAAGTTTTTGTCGCCTGTGCCGTTGAGGTGCGTCATCGCAAACCGGGGACCGCCTTGGACAAGCACAAAGCTGGCCGCTATGCCGGACGAATCAGACTCGCCGTTGTTGCTGACCGGAGCGCCGAAGTCCTTTGCGGGTTTGTCGAAAACACTGTCGCTACAGGGACGATGATCCTCACCGACGATTGCAGTGCTTATCCAAGCTTGGCAAAGCGAGGCTACGAGCATTATGCTCTAGCCGAATGCGGCGCCCCAGAGGTTGCCGAGGAATACCTGCCCATCTCCCATCTCGTTTTCTCTAACCTGAAGACTTGGCTGCAAGGTACTCATCACGGCGTCAGCCACCAACACCTACAAGCCTATCTCAATGAGTTTACGTTTCGCTTCAATCGTCGGTTCTATCCGTTCAACGCTTTTCGTTCTCTACTCGGAATCGCAGGCGATATTGTTGCCCCGACATTCAAAGAGCTCCACTCCAGAAAATGGAAACACCCTACATGTAGTGGGTGTATGTCTTAACCGGATAGGCATGGGATAAACGCCGAAAGAAGATCCATTGTCCAGGAAGCCGCCCCCTGGCCCTTCGGTCTCGGTGAGGATCTGGTCGGCCTGCGCCAAGGTCAGCGATGGGAAAGCGATGGTGAGCAGATACCCCGCTTCGGGAGCAAGCTTACCAACATCTTCGACAGTACCGGCATTCTTCGCATAAACGATGGGAAGGTTGTACGTCTGGGTGGTGGCATACAAGGCCAGATTTGCCGCGGAGTTGCTCAGGCGGCCGGTGTCTTCACACGCGCAAGCAGAGATCATGTTGCCGCAGGCTGCTTGCAGAGCCGTTGTCATGTCGGTGCGCGCCGCCCGTACGGCGACCTGAAAGTCCTTGATGACAGCAACTCCCTTCAGCGACTGGCCGACGTAAGCCGGATCGTTGGCCAGCAGATGCGCCAGGTCATAGAGAGCCAGCGTACGCCCGCCCATCACATCCATCGCATAATGTGCTCCCATGAGGAGGGAGAGGTAGAAATATATAAAGCATCATGCCACCCCGAAGGCCTCGCGGCATGCGCTCTGCATGCGCCTTCAGAATGGGCGGAGCCTCTGGAGAGTTTGCCTCGCGTATTGGAAGTACTCTTCTCCCACTTGCGTTCCAAGGACGTCCTTGATAACCGCCAGGAAGTACGCCAGAGAGCGTATGGTCGCCAGCGGCAGAGCTTCTGCGGGCCGGACCAAGCAGCGGACGGACTGCCGCCAGCACGCATTCTCAAATGTGAGTGAGGGAACGCCGCCTACATCAGATCAGGCTCCAAGAACCTCCGGCAGACGGGATAACTCCTCGTCCGTGCTGTCATTGGGAACAGAACAACCCGGCGTCAGGATGAACTTGCTTCCAGCTGCGTTGCTGGCACTCTGCCACTGTTCGCGAATTTGCGTTGCGGAGAGGTCCTTGTACTTGACCTCATCGATTCCTGTGGCAATTGTCTGCGAAAACTTGCTCCGCACTGTGCTCACCTGAACGCCGCTGGCTTGCACCGACCAGTTGACGACAGGAGCCTGAAAGCTGACAAACTGGTCGACATATTCGTTCTCCCAGTGCAGATGCAGGAAGTTCAGTTTTGCGCTAGAAGTCGCATCAAAGAAACGCTTGTCAAAGGGGGCGCTGAACCTGGCGAAATCGGCCGGCGAAAGTTCCTCGCGCTTGGCGTTCGCAATCGAAAGGAGAATCCCGGAAGCGCCCGCGGCAAAGGCGTGCTTGGCGTGATTGATATGCGACTGAGTGAGCACATCCAGAGCGTCGAGCAGTTGTTGCGGGTTCTCTTGCTGCAAACGGAGAACCTCTTCTTTGGACGACAGCTTGACCGCGACTTGCCAGGGATTGAAGGTTGTCTCAAGGATGTATGCGTCGCCATTCAAGCCGGTATTGATCAGTTCAAGCGCACGAATCTGATCGGGGAACGGGTTGTCGAGGACTTTCAATTCAAACCAGTTGCCCACGGGCTTCGGATACGGATAGTCGCTCATTACCTTCACGATGTCCGTCCTGTACTTCCAGTGGTAGTCAAGCGTCGCCTTCGCGTGAGCTTCCGAGGTCTGAGGACCGAAATGATGCCAGTGTGTGAAAGGCGGACGATCCACGTCGCGTCCCGCGAGCGCGCGATCTACGCGCTCCTTGCGATGAAGCGGCTTCCTGCCTGCCACCCGCCCGAAGATCGGTTGAGCGACAGCGAGACCGGCAGCAACCGAGGCAGAAAGAAAGAAACTTCGACGATTCATCATGATCGGCTCCGTAAGATGCACGGGTATACATGGATGGATTCCATGCGTGGAGGAACGACATTACTCTTTTCTGAAAATTGATTGTCTGAGCTTGAATCCGCCCGCACAGATATGCTCGATATTGCCGCAAGATGGGTCAGCGACAACAGAGAGTGCGACAGGCGTGGATAAGGCTAGGAATCAAAGTCACTTCTCGCCGAGAATGAATCTCATCGAACTTCACGGTACGTAGCTTGCAGCATCGCACGGATTGAAGTTGACGTCAACTCGATCTTGCAGAAACCTCCTCTTTGAATAACTCAAGCGATGAGCCGATGCGGTAATACTTCCTGCAGGAATTAGTTTCTACAGACAGTTTCAAAGGGTACAATTCGGTCGTCAGCGAGATTTGTTGATTCCAATCCGTACAGCCTGAATTGACAGTTCTGCTTTCGCGCACCTTGCGAATGACATTTCGAATGCATGGGCCAAGATTCGTGTAAACGACAACTGTGTCATTGGCGTCGAGAATTCAATCTCACCGAGCCGATACATTCAATAGCAACTTGACACAAAGCATCACGAGTGATAATAACTCAAGTATGAGTCCGATTCGGCGAGCACATGGAGCACGGCCTTTCCTCTTAGATGCTGCCGAGAATCTATGTTGTTCCTCCCCAGCGTAAATCTATAACATTCCAGGCCGTTGGCCTCCATGTAAAGCGCATCTGATCGCCATAAGTCCTTGTGATCGTGCTCTTCGCGAATGGAGGCAGCTACGGCAACTTCTTCAGTTTGCCCGCGCACTTCCGCATCGAATCCTGCACGTCTCCATCAAAGTCAAACTCGCTTGGGAGAGGACAAAGGATCGCGGGAGTCAGTGTGCAGGCCCATACTTCGGACTCATGCCTCGGAGATTCTTATGCTCATTCCTAACAGTTGCAACGGCTCCAATATATCCAACCGGAAACTCTTACGAACTGCCACTCTCACCGCAGCGGCGCCTCTAGCACTCTCCGCCAGGAGCCTGGCCGCTACGAACGCGGCCGCGCGAAATGAACACGTAGGCCAGCGTGGGTTCGAGAAGAACCAAAACTTCCTGGAGTCCGCAAGGGATGCGGCTCTGCGGATCGAAACTAGAGCACATGAGCTGGACGAGCGGGGCGTCTACTGGCTCCCTGAATCTGACCCCGTGGAAAAGGCGGTGGCTGGATTAGCACGAAACGGAATCTTCAGTGCCACTGCCGATACGGTTCTCTTCCTGATTCAACTAGCGAACGCCACTGGAGAAGGGCATTATCTGAAGACTGCGTCTTTGGGCGCGGATTACTTGGTTGCTACTTGGAGGGAACTAGTGGATAAACCGGAGAAGGGCTTGCTCTCGGGCCAGAGCTCGAATCTATCGCTCTATGGCGGACTGGCCGGTGTGGCCTATGTCCTGAACGAAGCAGGAAAGGCAACGAGCAAAAAGAAGTACTGTGAAGCAGCAAGGACGGCCACCGACTACATCGTACGTGCGGCGAAAGCCGTAGGCATGGGTCTTGCGTGGTCAGAGGCCCCAGGAATCTCAGGGGACGGAAGCATCGTGCTCTACCTGCTTTATGCAGCCCGCGAATTTGAATGCGCTCTCTATGGCATTACGGCTGAGCGTGCTGGCGATCATATCCTCGAAATTGCCAACAGCGACCGTTTTGGCGGCTTTTCCTGGCGCGGGTTTCCCGCCTTTCCAGGATTACCCATGGACGCTTACTTGCCGGCTTTCGAGGACGCTACCGCAGGCATAGTTTACGTTTTCGCGCGCCTTTACAGTGAGACTAATCAGACCAGATTTCTCTTTGCCGCAAACCAAGGGGCATTGCATTTGCAAAGAGTCACTACATCTAGCAGCAAAGGGGAGCTGATTTCACATCCACTTTCCGACCTGCCGGACTTATACTATGTAGGCTTCTGCCATGGTCCGGCTGGAACGGCGCGCGCCTTTTTTGAGCTATACAAAATCACGCGTGAGCCCGTTTACCAGATGTGGGCTGAACGGATGGCACAGAAGGCATTGCAATTCGACACTCCGGGAAACCCGACACCAGGCTGCTGGAGTGTTGTTTGCCAATGCTGCGGCTCGCCGGCTGTTATTGATCTCTTCGTGGAGATGTGGGCGTTCACTAAACGTTTAGACTATCTTGCCACCGCGCAGTGCGCAGCGAGTCACCTCGTAAACCAAGAGACAAACTCAAACGTCACGAGAGCCCGCAAGGTTCAGACGAGGGCAAGTGCGGATCCACAGGAAGAAAGTTCCGTGACCGATCAATTTGCCGGCGCACCCGGCGTGGGGTCTGCGTTCCTGCGTTTACATCTCGCAATTAATGGGAAATATAGCTCCGTATGTTTTCCTGACAATGGGATGGCTAAGGCATGGTAGGCGTCCTCCAGTTGAATTGGGTACACTTGGCGTCTCGTATTCCGAGCGCCCTTAGTCAGCCCAAAGTCTCCTTGAGGATTCTGATCATGGCGTCTGAATGTGGATAGGGAGGGAGAAAGTCGGTATGACCGAGTATCCTCTTGCATGAAATTTCTGTGAGGCTTGTGAAGCTGTCGGATGATCTAACTTGCTGAGGTGCGACATGGAGTTGAAGCCTTTTCTTCTGGATATGTGGCTGGACACCTATGAACACTGTACCGACTTCAACCTGGCTGCCAGCACTGGTCCGTCATGGACTTTGAATGAGATTCTGAACCTCGCGGGTGATGATGAGCGCCAGTTGTTTCTAAACCATAAGGTCGTTTACGGCCGTCCGGGAGGTGCCGAGGGCTTGCGTGCTGCTATTGCCGACATGCAGCAGGTGAGCGTTGACAAAGTGCAGGTTGTAACCGGCGCCTCCGAGGCGCTGCTGATCCTCATGTGGCTGTCGGCAGAACCGGGCGCCAACGTAGTCTTGCCCAGCCCAGGCTTCACAACATTTTCTGCGCTACCGGAGTCTCTTCGGCTCGAGACGCGCCACTATGCAGTTCGAAAAGAGAATGGGTTTACCATCGATGTCGAAGAGATCAAGGAACTCACAGATCGAAACACCAAGCTGGTCCTCATCAATAGTCCGCACAATCCCACCGGCGCCACGATAAGCGATGCGGATCTGGACAGTCTCCACGAGCACACGTCAACGCGTGGAATTCAACTCATCAGCGACGAAGTTTACCATCCCATCTATCATGGGCAACCAACCAAGTCGGCCGCCCGCCTACCCCACGCCACAGTCATCCATGATTTCTCGAAGGCCTTTCCTTTATCCGGAGTGCGAGCCGGATGGATGATCGAGCATGACCCCGAACGCCTCAAGCGCTATTGGAATGCGCGCGCCTATTTCTCCATTACCAACAATACTTCAGGGGAAATGCTGGCAGAAATCGCGATGCGCCACCGCGACATCGTGCTTGGGAAAACGCAGAAAGTCGCAAGCGAGAATCTTCGCCTGCTTCGCGCCTTCATGTCCGAGCATAGCCAAACGATTGGCTGGATTCCTCCTCGCGGCGGGATGACCGCATTTCCATGGCTGTTAAGCGGAGAAGACAGCCGCCCTTTCTGCCAAGCGGCTGCCGAGCGGGGCATTCTGCTCGCACCAGGAGACTGTTTCGATGCGCCCTCTCATTTCCGGCTTGGCTTCGGCGCGGTGGAAGAGAAATTCCCCGATGCGCTGAACAGGCTCGAGGAACTTATCTCGGGTTGGTCGAAGGCAAAGACAAAAAACATAACTTACTAAGCTCCGAAACCTACGGGAGCTCGAAGATCGGTTCCTCCGAGAGTGGAATATGAACTGACCGATCTCGGGCTTAGTCTCCTAGCGCCGACGAAGCAGTTGGTCAGTGGATAGGAAACAACTGGAGTTCGATCAAGAGCGCGTGCGAGAACTTTGACAAGCGTGCGCGATGAGCCACGCATCATTGCATTGACGACCGCTGAAGCAGCCAAGTCCAGATTGGAAGTTACCTGACCAGTTTGCGAAATGGAGATGTCAAGGCGGGGAATACAAACCAGCCCGATCGAAGACTTTTACTCTGGTGACGACGAGGGCCGCAAATCGCCGGAGTATGTTTACCGGCGCGGCCAATTGGCAGGCGAGTCAATGTTGACCGAATTCTTTGGGATATGATAGCGTCTAGCCATGGCTTTTCACCTGCATTGTTGTTGTCGCTGCGACCAACCTCTCGTTGGATGAGCCGCGACAGTTTTAGATATTCCTGAAACGCTTTCTCCCAAGCTCATCTTAATTAGTCCCATTGTTTGCCCAGATCCGTCACTGAGCCGGCATTCCTGTCGGAACTCGTGTGCGACGGTTCAGCTTTGGAGATGTCCGATGCAACTCGCATCAGATGACGGGCTTGTACATGAGGCCAGTAGCACGTGGGAACCATCCGGCGGGGCATGTAGAACGCCTGAGGAACTCGCCGCCATCGTTTCGTTGTTCGCTTCGTCTGATGGATGGATAGAGAAAGTGCGGCTGCGCGTCGAACGGCGCTGGTATGACCGTCTTTACCTCGATCCAGACTACGACATATGGTTGATCAGCTGGATGCCTGGGCAATCCACAGGCTTCCACGACCATGGTGGTTCCTCTGGGGCTTTCGTTGTGACAACGGGGATTCTTGAGGAGCTTCATCCTGGTGAGCAGAGCCGCGTGATTCACCCTGACAAGCCGTACGCATTCGGTCCCACTTATGCGCATGACGTCCGTAACGCCTCGCTCGCGCCGGCCATCAGCATTCACGCATATTCACCTCCGCTCAGTGAGATGAACGGGTACGAACTTGATGGCAGTCAATTGGTTCCGCGCCAAGGCCCGCATTGGAAGGCCGAGATGATCGACCAAGAGCGGCGTCTGCAGCGAGAGGAACCCGGAGACCGGGCCGGTGCCTCAAGCATCGAGCAGGTGCTTTTAGCGGCACGTGCCCGATTGCGGCGAGTGTCTCCGTTTGAGGCCCATGAGGCGTTGGCCAAGACGGTAGCGATACTTGTCGACATTCGTCCTGAAGGCCAGCGCGCAATAGAGAGAAGTATCGCAGGCGCGTTGATTGTAGAGCGCAACGTGCTCGAGTGGCGGCTCGACCCGGTCTCGAGCACGCGGTTAACGGTTGCGGCCAATCATGACCTACAGGTAATCGTATTCTGTTCCGAGGGCTACACCTCAAGCCTTGCCGCTGCATCTTTGCAAGATATTGGGCTCTGGCGTGCAACAGACATTCTTGGCGGATTCCAAGCATGGTGCGCGGCGGGGCTGCCGATTTTAACTCCAGGCAACGCCCCGTTGGATGTTGCTGCGTCGCCGACACCCCAAAGGTCTACTCGACTCTGATGCCTCCGTTGGAGAATCAACGTTACCGTGTCCCATACCTTCCTATGAATTACAACTTTGTTTCTTGAGACGACGGAATGGACTTAAGGCTGTTTCACAGCATCCGCTTTGCTTTGATATGTGCGTTTCTCGCGACCGGTTGGATTTCGGCGCAGACACCGGGAAAAACTCTGCTCGTCGTCGCGCACCCAGACGATGAATATTATTTTGCCGCAACGGTGTACAGGATGGCAGTGCAGTTGGGTGGAAGAGTTGACGAGCTCATCGTTACGAACGGAGAGGGCGGCTTTCGATATTCGACACTGGCTGAACCTTACTATAAGAAGTCGCTGACGATTGAAGCGATTGGCCGCAAAGAGCTTCCAGCAATCCGCAGGAGAGAGGCCATCAATGCCGGTAAGGTGCTCGGGATCCAGAAGCACTTCTTCTTCGATCAAAAAGACCAGCGATATACAATTGACGAAGAAGAGGGCCCGAACCACGGTTGGAATTCGGCACTTATAACCGATAAAATCTCTACCCTGATGAGGCAAGGGCACTACAGTTATGTCTTTTCGGTGCTTCCCCGCTCGACCACACATGGGCACCATCAGGCTGCAACGGCGCTTGCTGCTTCTGCAATTCAATCACTTCCAGAAAACATTCGACCGGTCTTACTCGGGTTCGATACGAACGCATCTGATTACGTGCCTACACCGCAGGCAGAAAAGGACGAGAGATGGGCGTCATCTTATGCAAATGCATTCGATAGAATGACCACTTTTGGCTTTCAAAAATCCTTGACATATCAAATTGTAGTGAATTGGATGATTGCAGAACATAAATCTCAGGGGATGCTGCAAACCATGGTGAACAAGGATCCAAAAGAATACATGTGGGTAGATCTTGCGAGCGCACCAGAGGCCCAGACTCGGGGAAGCCTGTTGTTTCATCTTCTGAGAATGGATTTGGCGCATGATGGAAAATCGCAATAACGTTCGGCTCGCCGTAATAATTGAGACGTCCTATATTTCGTCAACTCCGGCGCGATCCGCGCTTTCAGTGAATGGCTGTGCGCAAGATGGTCAGGGAGATGCGAGCCTTGGAAACGCCCTATCAGGATGCCATTCGTGAGGTTCAAGTACATTATATTGTTGAGGTTCGACGGAGTGGCGCGCCAGCACTGTGGCGTGGAAAGCAGTCTGCACTGGCGATTGAATGTAGTCAAGAAAGAAGACTAGGACGGAGTTCGCGTGGGCCACGGCCCAGAGAACTTGGCTGTGTTGGGCCATATGGCCATCAACGCCATGCGAAATGAAGGCCCGAAGGGGGCTCTGCGCGGAAAGTTCGAACGTGCTGCCTGAGACGACGACTTCCTCTACCGGCTACTGGAGATGTTTTGAAGTGCGATTGGCCTGGATCATTCGGCGCGGTGTTGGTGCAAATAGGCTTGCATGGTATAAACATACATATGACTCGCGTAGCGCTCTCCTTCCGGATGCAGCCCGCACGTTGTTGTCGCTGACAAGAACGCCCTTCCGCCTGCCCGTTTCCATGTACTCCGAAATTGCCTTAAAACTTGCGGCGCATCTTGCATTCCCGGATGCTCTCAAGGCTGGTCATGGAAAAGCAATTAATCTCCAGTTTTCTCAGTGTCTCCCTGCAATCCGGAGAGATGATAGGAGCTCCAGCCATGAGAAAATCCATCGCAGTTCTTTCACTTGCGCTGTTGGTGAGCGTTCTGTCTTCGCAGGCAAAGTGTGAAGACCAGGACTACAATAGCCAACTTCTGAAATGGCAGTCAGAACATGCAGCCAGCCTGGCAACTCCGGACGGTTGGTTGACTGTTGTCGCTTTGGAATGGCTAAAGGCAGGTGACAACAGCTTTGGGACGGCACCCGACGACAATATTCGTCTGCAAGGCCCGGGTAACGCGCACTTGGGAGTTATTCACTTCGAACAGGACAAGCTGCGACTCAAGGCTCCTGCAAATGGATTCCCCTCTGATTTGCAAGTGGATGGCCATGCAGCCGGAGAGCAGGACGTGGTTGTCGATGGTCCTCATGCAACCAAGTTTACCTTTGGCACCTTGACCTTCTTTGCAATTCGGCGCGGAGACCAGGTGGCTCTGCGCGTTAGAGATTCTCAGTCGCCCGCGCGGCTGGGATTTCATGGGTTGAAATGGTTTCCTTCCGACCCAAGCTTCAAGGTTGAGGCCGAATGGATTCCCTTCGCCGAACCCAAGGAAGTGAACATCCAAAATGTGGTCGGAATCGCTACCAAAGGACTGTTGCCAGGAGTTGCGCATTTCAAGTTACAGGGCCAGGAGATATTCCTTGAACCTACCGTACAGAGCTTGGCGGATAACTCACTGCTCTTTGTCATTCGGGATGCGACCAGCGGGAAGACCACCTATGCAGCCTCACGTTTTCTGCACACAGCGTTGCCGGATCACGGTCTGCTCAAGCCGGGCAAGATCATTCTGGACTTCAACCGGTTAGAGAATCCGCCGTGTGCCTTTACGCCTTATGCAACCTGCCCTCTTCCTCCAGAGAGCAATCGGCTCAAAATCGCGTTTGTGGTTGGGGAACTCCGCTACGATCATTGAGCAGAGCGCTGGACTGAGTTTCCTCCCGGTGTCGTCGATCCAGTCCTCACTATCCAGCCCTCACTATTATGGAGGGGAAGAATGAGGAATACCGGAAAATATGTAGTGGCCCAGATCCGAAGATGCTGCAGCTTTGCTGCATTAGCCAAGAAGATTATCCTCGAACGTTGCTGGATTGTTGGTGTGGTTCTGATATCAGCCGATGGCTTCCTGTCGTCCGGAAGGATATCCGCGCAGAGAGCAGACTTCCAGAGCCTGAATCTGGTCGGAAGCCTGATGCTTGCAGCAAACTCGGCTCGGCATGACGCATGGCTCTCGGCAAGCGTGAACTTGATAGGGAATCAGGAATATCTGAAAGAGTGTAGCTGTTTCGCGAAAACGGAAATGATATGAGAATCAAGATCGCTAGTGTCGGAGAACCGGTATTAAGGGATAAAGCAAGACCCTTGACGCCAGAAGAAATTGGTAGCCCGCGCATCCGAGAACTCATCGAGCACATGCGCGAGACGTTGTCTGACGCTCCCGGCGTAGGCCTAGCAGCACCGCAGATTGGCGAACCGCTGCAGCTTGCCATCATCGAGGACAAGGTTGAATATCACGCGAATCTTTCCCAGGCAGACTTGGTGGAACGCGAGCGTAGCCCGGTGCTGTTTCATGTCCTGATCAATCCTCAGATTCATTTAGTGTCGCCGCCGGAAGTTGCTTTCTTTGAAAGCTGCCTCAGCCTTCCCGGTTTCACGGCAATCGTGCCGCGCGCGCGACAGGTATTGGTCGAGGCCTTGGATCATCTCGGTCACCCCGTGCGCATTCAGGCCACGGGTTGGTACGCGCGCATCCTGCAGCACGAGATCGACCATCTGCGCGGAGCTCTTTACGTCGACCATATGTGGAGTCGCAGTTTTTCTTCGCTTGAGAATTACACGCGGCATTGGAAATCAAAGACTGCAGCTGAACTCAGGCAGGCATTTGAGAACCCATCTAAGGAAGCTGGGGCTATCGATGAAAGTTGCACTTGCCAGCATTGAGTAGACTCTTCTCGAGCCTTCAGTCAGGCGGCGGTGAAACAAGGCATCCTGTTCTTGCATGGGCATTGCTTCGAGGCGCTTGCGCATTTTCGACACGGCTTCACTGCAATTACCGACAAATGTCCTGATGCCCTGGGCCGGTGGGAAAACTGGTCAAGAGCTGGTCTGGTGCCCCGGTTCTAGCGGCAAAGCGCAATTGTCACATCTGTATGGGAAGAGGAGCAGGTGGAAATGGCCGAACTCATTGCTGGTCTAATTGACGTCTTTGCGGATGCGCCACTGACGGGCAACCCGCTCGCGGTGGTGCAAGATGCAGACGGGCTGAGCTACGAGCAGATGCGACGGATCGCAGGTGAGTTCAATCAGGCTGAGACGACGTTCATCTTGCAAAGCACGTGCGCGGATAGAAAATTGCGTTCCTTCACCGCAAGCGGGGCGGAAGTCTTCGGCGCCGGACACAATGCTCTTGGCGCATGGCTCTGGCTCGGGGAGCAAGGAGATCTTGGCCCACTCGATGTCCAGCGGACCTTTTCTCAAGAAATTGGCCGGGATGTTTTGACTATCGACATCGAAAGGGTCGATGGCCGCGTACATGGTCGGATGCGTCAGTCACCCTTACGTTTATTCGATCCGTTGGAAGATGTAGCTCTTCTGGTGCAATCCCTTGGACTCGATGGCAGTGACATTCTTCTCGAGCCGCTGCCGCGCCCCGCCGACACCGGTGCCACTCATCTGATGGTGAGGGTTCAGAGTGCCGTAGGCGTGGATAAGGCACGTCCGAATGCTGACAGACTGCTTGCCGTCCTCAGACACGCGCAAGCGGAAGGCTGCTACATCTATGCTTTCGATCCCGATGCGCCAGAGACGGCCTATGCCCGCTTCTTCAATCCCACTGTCGTGTGGGAGGATGCGGCGACAGGAACCGCAGCCGGTCCACTGGCGGCCTATCTCGGAAGCGAGGGTTTGCTTAAGAACCACGAACTCTCCATTGAACAAGGCACAAAAATGGGCCGCCGCAGCATCTTACGAGTTTGCCTGACCCCCAATCCAGAATTATCCGGCGCAGGCATCGTTGTGCTACGCGGCCTTATTCGGATTTGAGGTCGCAATCGCCAGAGATAGACATTGAGCATATCTGGCAGCACAACGAGAACGATTGACATCGTAGAACAAGCCTTCTATGATACGGGGATAATGAAGGTTACTTCACGCTCGTTGTTCCGTTACCTCTCTCGCAAAAAGCTCTTCTGTTGTATCTACACTATAACTTTGTAATGGCGCGCAAAGCCGCATAGAGCGCATTTCACATGCGTCTCATACCCTCTATCCAAGCAAAGAAGAGCCTCGCCAAGCGCGTGCAAGGCCGCATATCCACATTCATTTCCGCTGTTCTGGGGCGTCGTAAGACCAGTCCTCTCCGATACGCACAGTACTGCGGTCTAACCATTTCTTTACCCCTTGGAGGATTCATGACGTTCCGAGATACTATACGTGTACTTCCAGTTCTCACAGCTCTCGCTGTTGGATTGGTCGCACTGTCGCCCGTCGCGCGGGCGCAACTTACGTTTCGCGGAGGCATCAATGGCACTGTGACCGATGCCTCGGGAGCAGTCGTCAAGGACGCCACCGTAGAAACCAGTGAAGTATCCACCAACGTGAAGCAAAAGACTATAACCTCGTCTGCGGGGGCTTTTGCGTTTCCTTCCCTGGCGATCGGCAAATATAACGTAACTGTTATCGCTCCAGGATTCAACCGGGAGAAACTGTCAGGCGTGCAGGTTTCAGCGGGCGTGATTTACACCCTGCCCGTGAAGCTCTCTGTGGCCACTTCTACCGAGACCGTAGAAGTATCAGCTGCGGCATATTCACTGGACACTACAACGACGACACAGACAACGATTCTGGATTCCGTCGCCGTGGACAATGTGCCTTTGAACGGCCGCGACTTCACACAGTTGACGACTCTCACACCGGGATTCGCGAGCGCAGGCGCAGGTGGCGGAGGCTCGCTGAACGGGACACGCACCAACCAGATCAACTGGCAGATCGACGGAGTGGATAACAACGACATCTGGCATAACATTCCGGCTGTGAACCAGAGCGGAGTGAGCGGCATCGCTGGCGTTGTATTGCCCCTCGATGCGATCGAGCAGTTTTCTGTGCAGACCAACGCGTCGGCGGAATCGGGTCGAAACCCAGGTGGTACGGTGACCCTGGGCCTCAAGTCCGGCACTAATTCGCTGCATGGATCGACATACTACTACAACCGCAACGAACTCTTCGGCGCCAAGAATCCCTTCGCGGACACCAAGGAAAAGGTCAGAAACTATAACGCTGGCTTCTCGGCGGGCGGCCCCATTGTTAAGGATCATCTTTTCACTTTTATCAGCTACGAACATCAACGCTTCGTCATCGGAGTGCCCACAAAGGCTACTGAGCCGACCGCTGTCTGGCAGCAATATGCCAGCGATATTGTCACTTCGAATGGGAAGGCTCTGAGTTCTATCTCGACCAAGTTGCTTGCGCTGTTATGGCCCTCCGCTGCATTGACGTCAACGGCCACCGAACAAAACAAAGGGCCGCAGGTCAACAATTACAACAGCCCCGATCCGGAATGGGGATATAGTCACAACGGGGTTATCAAGGCGGATTACACACTCAACGAGAGGAATAGCATCTCTGCTCACTGGTTTGGCGGGCAGGGCGTTCAGATGGCTCCCGCGGGATCGGCACTGCTCCCTTATTACCAGACAGCTCCGAGTCACATTTACAACTACCAGTTGACCTACAACCACACTTTCACGCCGTCGCTGACAAATCAGATCGTATCTGGCGTCAACTATTTCCATCAGATCTTCGACGACAAAACAGGCAGTTTTAATGTGGCTGGAACCGGCTTGGTCACCGGCTCCACCGTTACCAATGCGCCGAAGCTACAGATCTCGAACTTCGACGCGACAGGCGTAACCCCGCCCATGGGTCGCATTGACGTGAGCGGTCAGATCTCCGACAACCTCTCCTGGGTCAAGGGCAAGAACGAACTCAAGTTCGGCGGTGAATACCGGCATGTTCAGCTGGATGAGTTCTATCACCGCAACGCCCAGGGCAACTACAAGTTCAACGGCAAAGAGGGCGGATGGAATCTGAGCAAGTCTTCGCTGGCCAGCGGCATCACGGACTCGTCTGTCATTGCGCGGTTAGACTCTCTGGCCGACTTCCTTGCTGGCGATGTTCACTCTGGAGCTATCACTACTGGAAACCCCGAACGCACTGTCTTCGTTAACACCTTCGCGGTTTTCGCGCAGGACTCCTACAAACTTACCCCGAAGTTGAACGTCAACTTCGGCCTGCGCTACGACTACGAACAACCATTCCATGATTCGAAAAAGGATCTGTCGGTCTTCCGCCCTGACAGCGTGCACCCAACCGGTTTGGCCGTTCAGGGGGATCAAGTTTCCTCTCTCTATGATCCGTACTACACCAGTTTCAGCCCACGCCTCGGACTCAGCTACCAAGCGGCACTTCACACCGTGGTCCGTGCTGGCGGCGGACTCTACTATGACACGCCCAACCTCAATCCTTTCCTCGACAATCGTCCAGGAAACGGCGCTCCCAACGGCGTGGAATCCAATCCGGCCGGTACTTCTTTGGTGACGGCTCTCTACAAAACCTCTTACACCTGGCAGCCGAACGTCAATCAGCTGGTGGCCAATTCTTCAACGGGTATCTTCTCGATCCAGAAGGAATTTCATCCGTCCTATAACCTGAATTACAACGTACAACTGGAGCAGTCCATCACGCCCAGCGTGATTGCGCAACTCGGGTATGTGGGCAGCGAAGGCCGACACCTTCTGTCGATTGTCGATATCAACCAGTCGAAGCCGAATGCAAATGGAGTGGACCAGACCTCGCGGCCTTATTACTCCAAGTTCCAAAACTACTCCAATATCAACGATATTGAGAGTATCGGCAATTCTAACTACAACTCGCTGCAGGCGACTTTGCGCGCAACCAACATTCACCGCATCTCCGCCCAATTAGCCTACACATGGTCGAAGTCTCTCGACGACGTTTCGGCCTTCCGCGGAGCACTGCCACAAGACTCGACAAACTTCAAGGGAGACTATGGACAGGGCGACTACGACAGCCGTCACACCTTCGTTGGTGAAGTGAGTTACCAGGTTCCAGGTTCGGCACATTGGAAGGCTGCGATGACAGGCTGGCAGACAAATGCCAATTTCTCCTTCCACACCGGCTTTCCGTTCACCGTCCTAACCGACGACCAGACTGATAACACGGGCGAAAACAATCAGCGTGCCAACCAGGTAGGCAACCCGTACACCGGCTTTAAGAAGGCTGCGGTAAATGCCAACTGGCTGAACCCGAACGCCTTCGCTGATCCGGCTGACGGAACCTGGGGAACAACGCGGCGCAATGCGTATACCGCGCCGGGCTTCGGTGATGTGGACTTCAGCGTCTTCAAGAACACAAAGATTGGCGAGCGAGTGAACGCGCAATTCCGCGTAGAGCTTTATAACCTGTTTAACCGCATCAACTATGCGCCCCCGCTCAATGGCGGTAGCGGTGGCTACAACCCCAACCAAGCGACGATCAGCTCTTTGCAACTCTACGACACGATCGGCGATTTCAATGGTGCACCGGGCATTGGCGCTGGCGAACCTTTCAATACTCAATTTGCGCTGAAGATCACCTTCTAGCCCTGGCCATGGAGAATCCACGTGAAGGTTAGCTATTCAGCCAGCCGACGCCCCCCATCATGAATGATGGGGGGCGATTCATTTGTTGGCAGACAAGGGAATGAATGCTCTGCGAAGACAAGAATCGGTGATCTGCCTCAGAACCTTTGTATTGAGGTGAGCCTGAAGTGCGGCTAGGCAGTAGATGCCGGGTCTACACGGAGAATAGCGATCTTGTGCGCCAGCCATCTGGCCATTCTTACATTAGTCAGGAGGAGCACACCTGCCCGATGAAATTCGTATAGAAATATGATGCTGCTCGAATTCGTACCAACCCCGCCGATTTCAGCAAGTGGGCTTCTTGGCTTGCGTGAGATCCTCAATGCGCACATTGACCACAAATAGGGAATGAAAAAGTAGCCCGGTGCTAAGGAATGGGATGGCGAGGTAGGGCACCCCTTCTTCTTCAGTTGTGCAAGCCCGCATGAGACAGCATGACCAGAAACTGGTGCTGCGTGCGCATATCGATGGCCTCGTCAATCAGCTTGCCGTCACGATTGAACAGAAATGTTCTGGGTATGCCTTCGACGTGGAACTGTTTATTCACCTTGTCGTCGCTGTCCATAAGAACGATCGGATGATAGTTGGCCTTGCTGAGGAACGAATTGACCTTTGACGTATCCTCGCCGGTGATGGAAAGAACGATCAGTCCCTGGCTTTGGAAGTGTGCATAGATGGCATCGAGGTCGGGCATCTCGAGGCGGCAAGGCGGGCACCAAGTGGCCCAAAAGTTGACGAGGATGATCTTTCCGCGGAGTTCGGAAAGTGTGACCTTTTTTCCGTTCGAATCTTTGAGGGTGAAGTCTGCCTTCTGGAGATCGGCGATCTCAGCATCGTTGGCGACGAGAGCCTGCGCGGCCTTGGCGAAAAGAGGGTCGTCCAGTTTTGTGGTGACGTGCTCGTAGCGCACCAGATTGGCCAAGTTCAGGTAAGGCATGGGTGGCTGATTATCCTTGACCGTCATGGGAGATTCGGCCAGGGCTTGCGAAAGGCTGTCGGCTACGGCCTGCAGGGCTTCGATGCCGGGATCGCCCTCTGTAACCAGATTGGAAAGCGCGGCGGCCAGCTTCACCTTCGAAGCTCCAGCGGGGAGCGTGCGGATATCCTTGGCGATCTTGATGGTGGCAGCGGGACGGTCCGTTGCGGAAATGGAACGGAGCCCTCTGATCTGATTGGTAATCGCCGATTCGCTGGACTGGGCAGAAAGCACTGGCACGACGAGCGCAAATAAGACAAGAAGCAACACTCTAAAGATTCTGGGCATCTGGACTCGCAAAGTATCTGATATCAACTTGTTTTGCAACAAGTTCTGAGACAGTGTATCTCTTTTCAGAGGCGTCGCGGGCCTTTTGGGCTTTGGACTCGCTCACTGGAACTGTGACGCAGATCCAGAATCCATTTTGGCGGCATGGGTGTTTCGGTGGACTAATCCGTTCGTACCTTATACTTCGCCTCTCAAGTTGTTCTGGATGCGTGCATCCTTCGCGTATTTCTGCTGCGTACGGATTGCGCCAACGGAGAAGCTACCGACGACGGGATCGAGAACCCAGGCAGATACTCGCGAACCGACAGAAGACAAGGCGCATCGCTTTGGAACCTTGACGGGTGCCGACAGCAAGCCGCTCGTCACTGCCGAGCAGATGGAGATCACCTGTCTCCGTGCTTAGTTGCTGGTGTTCCGTCTCGATGCAGCGGGAATCGATATCGGCTCAGGCAAATGGATTGTTGATGTCAGTGCTGATTGGGACCCACGCGACCGTGACTCCATCGGCCATAAGATCGTCTTCAAGAAAGTATAAGAAAAGCACTTGACCGTGTGTCGGAAATCACATAGAGTTCAAGCATGGATTTCGTATTGCGCATGAATTGTTGTTGCAGCCGCACACTCAACTCCTGAGCGTCAGGCAACTCGCATGCGTGGTATTTTTAGTTGAATTCTCACGGCCTATCAATTCCGCCTGATTGAGATTCACAGTTAAGATATGCATGATGCTTGCCCCACTTCAGGAGCAGGCTTTTTTTATTTCCCAACATCTCTTTTGCTTGCCAACTGAAAGGATGCTCCATGAAATCAAAATTTGCGCTGGCACTCGCAGTGTGTGCCTCGACGATCGCGGTTCCAGCGGCATACGCTCATCACTCCTTTGCCGCCGAGTTCGATGGCAGTAAGCCGACCCGGCTCGTAGGAAAGATCACACGCGTCGAGTGGACGAACCCTCACTCCTATTTCTATGTCGATGTAGTCGATTCAAAAGGGAAAGTCTCCAACTGGGGATGCGAGGGTGCAGGTCCCGGCGCACTCAGTCGCCGCGGCTGGAAAAAAGGCGATCTCAAGATCGGCGACACGATCGTTGTGGACGGCTATCGCGCCAAGGATGGCTCGAACCTGGTTGATGCTCGCCGCGTAACGCTCCCGGATGGACGCACTGTCTACGGTGGCAGCCCCGGCGATGGAGGTCCCGGCGACAACGGCACCGACCAGGGAGCGCTTTCTACTTCCCCCGCCAAGTAAGCGCACCATGCGTGGCGCCGAAACAGTGCGGCGTCACGCCTTCACACGATTGGAATGCTCGTTCATGCCCTTTCTTCAGCATCTCTGCCAGATTCTCTACGACTCCGGCTTGGGTACCGCAATTCGCGAGTCGGACTACGCGTACAGCCTCATCGAATCCGTTCACGTCATCGCAATTACTCTCGTGGTTGGAACCATTGCGGTGCTCGATCTTCGCATGTTGGGGTTCATCCTGCGGCCCATCGCTATCACACGCGTCGCCCATGCTGTCTTTCCCCTCACGTGGTCGGGATTTGTGATCATGTTTATCAGCGGCTCGCTGCTCTTCTGGGCCGAGGCGGCAAAGATGTACAACAACCCGGCGTTCCGGGCGAAGATTGTGTTGCTCGCACTGGTCGGGCTGAATCCGCTTATCTTTCACACCACTGTGTACCGGCGCGTCCACGAGTGGGAGACGGCGCGCCTTGCTCCGTGGCGGGCGCGCGTCGCGGCCATCGCATCGCTCTCGCTCTGGGGCAGCATCGTGATTGCCGGCCGGGCCATCGCTTACTTCTAGACAATTTGTTATTTCTTGAAAGGCGGGCACTTCGCGTGTTCCTACACTCTTCGTTTCTTGCCCTGGGGCAAACCGCTCTCGGACACTTTATGCAAACCTCACGCTGGGGCTTTGCGCTCGTCGAGATGGCGCACCTGCTGGCGCTTGCGCTGCTTGGTGGAGCCTTGCTGATTGTGGATCTCCGGCTTCTGGGGGTGGTGCTCAAGGGCGAGTCGGCGCGCTCTATCGGCCGCGATCTGGGGCGTATCGTGATTGCCAGTCTCATCGTCATGATCGTCACTGGGATTGCTCTTCTCTCCGAGGAGGCCGGCAAGTGCTACTTCAGCCCTGCCTTTCGCTGGAAGATGGTCTTGCTGGCTTTCGCTGTGCTGTTTTACTTCACGCTGCACCGGCGCGCTCTATTAGGTACGGATACCGGGACACCTGGCTTCTGGGCGCGGTCCGCGGCCCTCGTTTCGCTCACGCTTTGGCTTGGCGTTGGAGTCGCCGGGCGCGCAATCGGGCTTATTTAGCTCCCAATGACTCAATTGGCGCGGTGTACAAGACACGATGCCTTCATCGTTATTTCTTGCTCCGTCCAGCAGACGAAAAATGCAATTGCTCAAATCAACCCTGAAGCGGGAGAGAACATGAAAGCTCAAAGCAAATGGACAAGATGGAAGAACCTCGGCAGGATTTCGATAGTGTGCGGTCTGTTCACTTTGACTGTCCATGTCAACGCACAGCCTTCGCCGTTGCCGGCCGGAGTCGATAAGGTATGCTCGATCCAATTCGACAAAGACACAAAGTACCCCGCGCGCGTGGAGAACAGTGCTCTTGCATGCCTGTTACAGGCCGCAAAAAGCATGAAGAGCAACACGGCGAAGAAGCTTGTGTTGGTTGGAACCGCGGACCCGGTGAAGGACTCTCAGGCCGTGGAGAATGGCCACATGCGTGAGACCGAAGACGAGACCGGTGCGGACGTTCGCTTTGAAGATCTAGCCGCCTATCGTGCAGTGAATACCAAGGGCTATCTGGTGCGCTGGCTGCACCTCGACGCCGCGCGCATTCTGCCCACGACAAACGAATGGATCGATGGTCAGTATGTGACCCTCTTTCTCGTGCCTGGCGACGCCGACTTCAACCATAACTATCTGGAAACCACAAAAACGAACGAGACCCCATGCACCATAGCGCCCTGCTATAGCCCTGACGAAGAGACCCTGAAGGCCCAGCCGCGCTCACGCATTCCAGACAAGGGAAAAAGGGGATCAGGCCGCTTGCTCTGAGGCTCCCTTTTATAAAATGCGTTTAGCACAAGGAGAACTTGATGAAGTCATCGTGTACAGCGCTTTGGTTGGCTGCATTGCTTTCCGTTACCCCCACTTTCGCACAGCGGCCTGCAGGACCTGGCCTCCCGGCAATATCAGGCCTGCTGACCGAACACTACCGCGCGGATGCGGCGCGCATTCTCGCCGCTGCAGAGACAGACCAGGATGGCTATGCAGCGCTGACCTATCTTTGCGATCGTATTGGCAATCGAAATAGTGGAAGTCCGCAATTGAACGCTGCCGTGCAGTGGGGCGCGGAGCTTATGCGGAAAGCGGGTTTCGAGAATGTCACGATTCAGCCGGTCAACGTGCCTCATTGGGTACGCGGCCACGAACAGGCATCCATCCTGACGCCTGTTCCACGCCAGCTGCATATGCTTGGCCTGGGCATGAGCATATGCACGCCGGCCGAGGGCATCACAGCGCCCGTGATCTTCGTCCATGACTTCACGGAGCTGGATGCTCTTTCCACGGACGCTGTTCGCGGCAAGATCGTTGTATACAACCCCGGCTGGCATGGCTATGGCGTCGGTACCAATTACCGCACCAACGGCGCATCGCGCGCGGCGGCCAAAGGAGCGGTAGCTGTGCTGGTACGCTCTGCAACCGGACTCGTACTTGAGACGCCGCACACAGGGCGGCTTCTCTACGACGCAGCACAGCCCCGGATTCCCGCGGCCGCGATCTCGGTGGAGGATGCGTTGCTCATTGAGCGGCTCGCAAAAGACGGACCCGTGCAGATACACCTGCAGATGGATGCTCACTTCGAATCGGATGTGCAGTCAGGCAACGTAGTCGGCGAGATTCGCGGCTCGGAACGTCCCGACGAGGTCATCGTGCTTGGAGGTCATATTGATTCGTGGGATGTTGGCCAGGGAGCGCAGGACGATGGCTCGGGAATCATGGCCACTTTCGAAGCAGTTTCACTCCTGCATAAGTTGGGCCTGCATCCCAAGCGCACTGTCCGCGTTGTCTTTTGGGTCAATGAAGAGAACGGCGGTGCGGGCGGCGAAGCTTATCGCAATCTTCTCTCGCCCTCTGCGGTGCAAAAGCACACTGCGGCCATTGAGATGGACGGTGGTGCGGAAAGGCCATTGGGCATTGGATATGGAAGTTTTGGAGCCCGTCCAGGTCCGCCACTGGCTGGCGCGGCGCCGGTCTCGAAACCTCTGGTATTCGATCCGAAAACACTCACGACTGCTCAGCAGAAGTCTTTCGGCACTCTGCAACAAATCGCAGCTTTGCTGCAGCCGATCGGAGCGGACCGTGTTTTCCCGGGGGGAGGCGGCGAAGACATCGGGCCGTTGGTTGCGCGCGGAGTTCCATCGCTCAGCCCGCATACACTGGGCGAACATTACTTTGACTGGCATCATAGCGAAGCGGACACACTCGACAAGGTTGACCTGTCGGATTTTCGCCGCAACATCGCGCTGCTGGCTGTCACAAGCTATGTGCTAGCGGACATCGACGACAAGTTGGAAGGCGAACCTTCGCCCGACGCTCACTGAGAAGAGGAACTCTCTAAACATATAGAGTGCCCGGTCTGATCTTTGGTTATTGAGTTGATAGAAACTCAACGGGTTAGGAAGAGACCGGGCACTCTTTTTTCAGCAGCCTTCAGGAAATGGATCTATTGCGCATGGGGATCGACCGTGTGAATCGGAAGATCCCAATGATTCTCCGTCAACTCCCAACGGCGGTTCTCTTCTTTCTTGACCGCTTGCTGGTCGGGGAATAGCTTCTTTCCAACCTCCCCGCCGTGGCTCGCAGCACTCTGGTTCTTGTAGGCAATTTCAATGCGATAGTCCCACCGCGATTCTTCGCTGGTATGCAGGCCAGGACCAAAGACAGTGTAGTCGGTCACATAGCCAAGCTCCTTTTCCTTGTCGAGGATCGCGATCTGATATTTCTGAAAGATTGCCCACCACTCGTCTTTGTACCCATACTTGACGCGATATACCCATTCCACAAGGTACGGCTTCTCACTCGTGGCAGTAGCGTTTGAAGCGCTTTGCGCAATGGCTTTGCTTGACACAGCCAAGGTTCCAGGCAGTGCGAATGCGATGACCAGAACAATCGTCGGAATACGATGCAATATTGATTTCATCTTTCCTCCTAAAGCAAGGTTGTCAATCAATTTCCAGGCGCAGGCGGATTCCCGGCCAAGAGACTTTCGATGTTCTTCACATATCTCTGCTTCGCTTCATGATCGAACTCGAGACTACCGGGCGACGGAAAGCCGGTTTCAATCGCGTGAACAAGACCGTCCTTTCCCAGAAAGAAGGTTGTTGGCCAAGCATTCAGGTTTACTGCTTGAGGAAGCTTCTCGTGGAGTTGGCTTTGCTCACCGGCAATCAAATAGGTATAACCAATCCCGTATTTTTTGATGAATGCGTGCAAGCGAGTCAGTGACTGGATCTGTGCCGGCTCTTCAAAGTCAAGCGCCACGATCTCTACTCCATGCGCGTGATACTTGCGATAGAGTTCGGCAAGGTAGGGAGCTTCATCGTGGCAATTCGGGCACCAGCTTCCGGTGATATTGACCAGCACAACTTTATTCTTGAATTTAAGATCCGTATTGGAGATAACCTTTCCGTTCAGATCCGGAAAACTGAACAGGAAGGGCTTCTGCGGATCTTGCACGGATGTGTGTGTGCTGAAATCGTCCGGCTGGGGAAGGGCACGGGCCTTATCGCTCGAGGCGCGAATGGCGGTCAGTCGCGTGGGCTGTCCGTCTTGTCCCGCATGGGTATGGGTTCCAAACAAGAGGAGGTCGAGCGATCCATCCGCAGCCGGAGTCACTTCGAGAACGGTGGCGCGCACATCGCCGAAGTGACTCAGCACAAACTTTCCATCGCTATAGGTTCCCGCCAGTGTGCCGGTATCCCCATCCACTCGAAGAATTGTTGCAGAAGCATCCGACCCGGTCTGCTTCACGATCAAGCGGAATGCGTGTTCACCCTTTGCACTCTCTGTTGGGATGATCCATACACCGGAGATGTCGGGAGAGTTGACCGAATTGGTCTTGAGTTCTGTGTGCGGTTTCAATTCCAGGGGATAGGAGAGTCCGCCACCATCTTTGCTGTAGATCCCGGTCAGTGTGCCATCCTTCAAATCAGCCTTGAAAGTGAGATCGAATTGGGCGAATCTCAAGGACAAGGCATTTCCACTGACCTGCCCATTCGTGGAAGCAGTACGCTGGGAGCCATTGATAAATGTGCCCACTACGTGCTCTCCCGAGCCTGTAAGTTCCAGATGCACCGGGACAGTCAAGGTGTCGCTGACTTTTGCGGTTCCATCCCAGAGGCCTGAGATTCCCTGAGCTGCCGCAGCCGATACAAACGCAAAAAACAAGAGCGATAGATAGAAACTTTTCATGGAGAGGACTGCCTTTCTAGTTGCCAGAACGTGATAGCGCACATTGCGAGACGACTCGTGCTTGAAAATCATTCGCGATGGGGGACAGTTGGGCCTTTTAGCGGAGAGCCTGCACACGTGCTCTCAAAACGAAATGGCCCGCTTCAGTGGGGCTGAAGCGGGCCATTCGATAACAATACGGATCAAGAATGATCACATATCTGTCAGCAACGCATGCGGCCCCCTCTACCCCAACAAGCAGAACTCATCGAACAACAGAAGATGTTGGGAACGGTTGCCATGGAAATAGCTTCGCGCAAAATCACTTCCTTGTCAATCCAACTTCACCATCGCGAATGGGACGTGTTGCGGGCAAAAAGACAAAGTCTTGCTCAGGAAGGAGATCGTTCAACTCAAAAGCTCACACTTTGCATTTAGAATCCTGAGAGCCAGCGAACGATCCCATTTCCTGCCCATTGACATTTCATTTCCGGTGATTGGTCTGCAATCGCTACTGCCCAGTTTTGGTTGGAAGAGTGGTTACGTCTGCGACATTCTGCACGGGATTTTCGGCGAGCAACTGTTCTATCTTCGCCGTGAATTCATCTTGCAGCTGACGATTGAATTCTCCACTCGCGGGCGAGGCAAAGCCCGAGTGAATACCCTTCACCAATCCGTCTCTACCCACGAAGATGGTTGCCGGCCAGGTGTTGAGATTTACCGCCTGCGGCACTTTCTCCCACATATCCGATGGTGCGCCGGCAATCAGATAGGTATATTCCACACCGTACTTCTTCACAAAAGCGTGCTCACGCTGCAGGCTTCCTTGTTGTTCAGGCTCTTCGAAGTCAAGGGCAACGATTGCCAGGCCTTTGTCGCGATACTTCTTATCCAGTTGGACAAGATACTGCGCCTCATCATGGCAGTTGGGGCACCAAGTGCCGGTCACAATAGCCAGAACCACCTTTCCTTTGAAACGAGGATCATCATTGGATACCAACTTTCCGTTGTCGTCAGGGAAGTTGAAGGTGAACTTTTCCTTCGGATCGCGAACGGTGGTGTGCGCATCGTAGTCGTCGGGCTCAGGAAGCCCCTTAGCCTTGGCGACCTCGGCCCGATAGGCGATCAGCGTGCTAGCGTTGCGGCTGCCCCCCGGCTGTTCATTGTACTGATTGCTACTGGGAGTGCTCGCGTTGGTAGCTGTCTGATTGTTGGCAGCTTCGCCAGTGTTTTGGGACGAGGCTGGTCGGGTCCGACTACCATTCTGACTGATCTGAAGGCTCCCGTCGCTGGCCAATGCGACCTCGATGACGCCAGGGCGAGATCCATCAAAGTGACTGAGCACCCACTTCCCATCCTTGTAGCTTCCTGAGTAAGCCCCCGTATCTCCGTCCACGCGTAGGATCGAAGCAGCCACTTCTGCTCCATGCTGCTGAACGATAAACCGGAAGGCTTTTTCGCCTTTTGCCGAAGGGCTATCAAGAGGAATGATCCATGATCCCGCAATCGAGGGCGCATCTACATGGTTTGCTTCTGTCTCTGTATGACGGGTAGCCTCGAAACCATAATTGGCGTTTACACCCCGAGAAATCGTGATCGCATTTCCGACAAGGGCGCCGTTTTTCACGGTCGCTGTAATCGTCGTCAGATAGTGCTCAATGTTGAGCACGAGCTTGCCATCCTGGAATGTTGCACTGGTTGTTCCGTCATACGGTTTGAATCCGTCAAAGAACGTTCCCTTGAGCGTTGGGCCAGAACCGGATATCTCAAGCCTGAATGAGACCTTATTGCCATGGTTGTCCAGACTGGCGTCCCAGCGTCCATCAATCGACTCTGCCGCATCCGCAGCATGTGCGATTGCGCTCGACACGCCGATGGTGGCAAGTGTCGCGGCAATTCCAAATAACTTAATGAACCTTTTCATTGTGTTCTCCCTCTCTGGTTGTCTTCGGTTGAATAGTTCACCCCTTCTTGGCTGGGTGTGACTGGGTCCCTGCAAGGTGAACAGGGATGCGATTCGAGCGCGCAAAGTCTTGCCATTCCGCGGGTAATCCGGGCTTGGTCTCCAGCAAAATGCTCAGAATAGAGCGGCGATCTTCTTCTTTGAGTCCTGAGAAGGAGCCAGTCTGATCCTGACCGGTGAGAACCTGCAACAACCGGTGGTAGACATATCCTTTAGCGGGTTCAGGCAAGGCGTCGAACGAAGCTGAATAGATCAAGTAACTGCACGGATAGCGAAAGATTCTGCTTTTCAAGTCGAAGTCGCGCAGTGAGCGGCCTTTGGAGTCACGGACTCCCCGCGCTGCGAATTCCTTCGCGAAGGTGGTTGAGCCTTCGATCCTTTGGCTGTCAGAGCCGGAGAGCGGCGCTTCGTTGACAAAGAGCAAGTAGCGAAGTAGTTGTTCCGCGGGACGCTCATACTGCTTTCGAGCACTCTCCGATAGAGTTGTACTCTCTGGTTGACCGGATTTCCTGGCTTTTTCTGCCTCAGCGAAAAGGGCCAGTCTGGTCTTGTAGTTCGTCAGGGTAATCAAATTGTGCATCTGGGTCTGGTGCGCAAGAACAAGATGCGCCACGATGTCGCTGTCGGGGGCTAGATAAGCAGAAGTCCCAAAGGAGCGGGAGTAGGGCACCAGCCGTGTCGATGCGTCTTGATTCGACGGACCGCTTGTTATTGTGTCTTCGACAACTGCATTCGCCATATGCGGAACGCCTGGAATCTTTCCGGTCACATACCAGCCGCCCCAGCGTTCCTTGAGAGGACTCTCCTGATCCGTGATGTAAGACGGGCTTGCTGAGGTCTGCGTGCCAGTCGAGGTTGGATAGATAGATCGAAGCAGCACGCCGGGCACATTGCGTGTGCCTGCGGCAATGTGGCACTGCGTGCAATCCAGTTCAGCTCGTTGAAATACGGGCTTGTCCACCTTGTGTTCATCTAGCAGATAGAAGATGGCTCCCTGCATCGGGTCAAAGGAGACAATTTCGATGGCTTTGCCTTCATGCACTTTGCCAACGTAGACATCATCGTTGAAATAAAGAGCCCGTGGATGTTCCGGCGAGATCTTCTTATATTGAAAACTGGTTTTGGAGAAGACAAGCGTCTGCGAGTCGACCGGGACGTTCAGCAGCTTCAAGACGGATTTTAGATATCCATTCTTCGGCTCATACTTCAGCTGCTTTTTGCCTTCATTCAATTGCTGCTGAAGTTTGGCCACGGGATCGTTAATCTCCCCCGAGCGATAATTGATAGGCGCATCGGCGTAGGGAAAGTATCCCTGATTCCGCACGGCGATCTGTCCATGCGCCCGCGTGATGAACCAGCCCAGGCACACAACAGAAACTGCCGCAAGAAGAGCGAGAGGCTTTCCAGGAAAGCGCGCAGCCAACTGTTTCCTGCTTCTCGACATTTGCGTTTCCTGATGCACCCAGGGTGAGGCCGTGGCGGGGGACGCCGGACTTTGCCGCAAAAGCTGCCCCCTCGCTGGAGTGTGATCGTGAGTATCCTTATTCATGAACCATCCCATGTGTGAATGTGTGAGTCTGTTGAAAGGGGCCTCTGTAGGGACGAGAGGCCCGTGCCGTGTTGGCTTGCTTCGTGGCTAAAACGTAAGCCGACCGCCGATCTGAACGATGCGCGAGAAGCCTAATTGTGAAGTGATTGCACCCGTTGAAGCGCTGCTTCCGCCAGAGGTGATCGTGATACCCGGCTGACCGAATTCAGGAGTGTTGAATGCGTTGAGGGCTTCAACACGTAATTCGAAATTAGCTTTTTCTGTCGCTTTGAAACTCTTATTGATGGAGATGTCGGAGTTCAGGAACCCAGGGCCGTAGCAATTGAGCGTGCGCGGCGCATTGCCAAATGTATATTGAGGGGCAATCGTGAACGCACTGGGATTGAAATACGGTTTCAGGCCGCTGGTTCCTCCCAAACGGCTTTCCGGTGATCCTGAGTAGCATGGGTTCACGCCTGGCACAAGATTGGGACGCTGATTCGCTCCAGCAACACCGGTGGTTCCATAGGTTCCTGTGCTCAGATTTGTCTGCACGATCGGCAGCGGTCCACCATTCTCAAGAATGGTTACGTCGTTGATCTTCCATCCACCAACTGCCGCATCGAGAAAGCGATTTGTATCCCCCAGGAAGAACTTTCCCCTGCCAACTGGGAGTTCGTAGTTGACGGCCGCAGTGAACCGGTTGGGAATATCGTTGGTTGCACGCGAGTACTCGGCGTTTGGGTGGTAGTTATCTTGAGGACCAGCGGTGCTCGGATTCGGATTGAGTGTATTCAATCCTGCGACCGGAGAGCCCCAGAGGTTATCCCAATTCGAGGACCACGTATAGGCGATGAGTGCGGTCAATCCGTGACTGAATCGCTTCTGGACCTTTATGTCTAGCGCATTATATTGACTGTGTCCGACACTCTTTGTCTCTGTGATGGACCCAAACTGCGGGAAGGGTAGAAGCGTTTGTCCAAGAGGAACTGTTTTTTGCGCAATGATACCGAAGGGTGTCGAGGGGTAGCCGCCGACCGTTGTCGCGTAGTATGGGTTTGCCACTTTGCTGGCCAAGTTCGTCCCTGCATACTGACCGCCAGGGGCATATTCAGCCAAAATATTATTCGGGATCTGGTTGATATTGACGGCATCCGGGAGGTTGCGTCCATGCGCTCCCACGTATCCCAGCTTTACCAAGATGCTTGCAGCAAACTCATGTTCCACATCGAGCGAATACTGCTCAACGAGCGGATATCCCAGATGAAATGCTGGCACTGTGATTGCGCCGCCGATGCCGGTCAATGCTCCAAGAGATGTGCCGGTAGGGGCAAGAAGTTGCGAGCCGAATGGATTGGACAGCCATGCTCCCGACCCTGCAGCCACAGGCCCGGAGGCTGGCCCCGGCGAGTAACTCGTCAACTGAGAGAATCCGGTGGAAGCGGAGGCAAGCGGGACCGCGGCATAGAAGACGCCAAAGCCGCCGCGAACAACGGTATCCGGCCGCACTTGATAGCTCAAGCCAAAACGTGGCGAGAGTTTCGTGTGGCTCAAGTCTCCCGAGTGGACCGGGTATCCATTCAATCCTGCAAAGGCTATTGCTCCATGCGCTGGCACAGCTCCGTTCGAGCCAGTGAAGTTGTACGCAACGTTAGGGTCGAAGCCGATGTTGTAGCGATTGGAAGACTCTGTTTGTCCTGGTTCGTATTCATAGCGCAGGCCCACGTTTGCGGTTAGCTTGCGGCTCAAGCGCACATCGTCCTGAAGATACAGCGCCTGGTAGTGAACCTTCTGGTCAAGACTGACAGCATTGATTTGTACGCTGGCCGAAGAGGGAAGACCAAGGAGTAAGTCGGCAATCGCTTGTGGTCCGTTTGATACAGATGCGCCATTCTGATTCGAGTACTGCCCATCGAAGGTGAACGAGCCGTTCGCTGATGTGTCCAGCGAGGTGAACTTGTGGAAGTCGCGGAATACGTATCCGGCCTTTATGGTTTGTTTCCCGAGCGTCTTGGTGAGGATGAAGACATAACTGTGTTGTGCCTGAATCGTTGGCCCGGTGTTCGCCGCACCGAGCGAGGCTGCGCCAGTCACGCCGGTCAGTATAATGGTCGGAAACGTCTTCGACTGCAATTGGCTAGTGTAACCAAGCGGGAATCCTGCGCCGCCAAAGCCCGTGCTCTGATCGAAGCCATTGCTGTATTGCGGCACCGTCGAGTAGTAACGACTATACCCGTAGCCGGCGGTGAGTAAGGTAGTTGGGTTAAGCGTGAAGGTGTTGTTGACGGCAGTCGCGTCGATATAGCGGGTTAGCACTCCGTCACTCGCTGCCAAGGTGTGAAAGAGGTCGCCGCCCGGCTCCTGTGTTGCCAAGTGTACGTAGGATGTGGCCGCCAACCACCACGGTGCGAACTGGTGGTCCAGCTTTCCCACATACTCATCGCCACGTGTTTTGAAATCATCCGACCCAGAGTAGTTGGGTGTGCTGCCGTTGTACGTTCCACTCGCGGTGGGCTTCGCAAACTGGTTGACGATATACTGCCCGATCGGATTTATCAGGTTTTGCGGAATCACATTACCGGCTAACGCGGCGCTGCGTATGCCACCCACAAAGGGCCGAGTGGGGTCATAGAGCACAACTGCATTCGAGCCCACAGTGTCGGCGCTGAAGTCGCCTGCACGCTCAGCTAAACTTGGAACATAGTATTGTGTCGTTGTGCTGACGAGAGGCTGCGCCTGCCGGTATCCCGCTTCGGTCGCCCAGAAGAAAGTGTTCTTCAGGAAACGACTCCGATTGCTCAAAGGCAACGGGCCCCCAAATGCGCCCGCGTATTGATAGGTTGTGTAGTCGGGCTTTGCAAGGCCGTAGTGATCGTTGAACCATGCGTTTGCTGCCAAGGGATTTTGCCGCGTCAGGCCAAGCAACTCACCGTGGTACACAGTCGTGCCAGACTTGAGAGAAGTGTTGAAGACACCTCCTCCGGCTCTTCCCAACTCGGAGTCATAGGTATTGGCCTGGACCTTCACATCCGATACGGCTTCAATCGCGGGAACAAAGGTCACTCCGCCAGTCGAGGTGGAGATCGGGATTCCATCCACAACGTAACCGTTGGCTCCAATCGGAGCGCCGGAGACCGATTGGGAGTCGGTTCCATTCTGATCCTCGTAACGCACAAACCGCGGATCGCCTACCGGAGTCACATTGTTGTCAAGCTTGTTTACGGTGAAGGGATTGCGGCCTTGATTGGGTAGATTCTGAATCTGCTCTTCGGTAATGACTTGCCCCTCGGAGGCAGTTGCAGTGTCGATAAGCGGCCCAGATCCGGTCACTTCAACCGTCTCTCCGACTGTGCCTACTGCAAGGCTTTCATCCGCGGTTGCCGTTTGTTCAAGGTCGATAACAACACCCTTGTGCTCGACCCTCTTGAAGTCCTTAGCGGATACGGAGATCGTATAGGTCCCTGGATCAACTGCGGCGAAGAAGTAATCGCCTGCCTGGTTGGTTCGAGTGGAGCGCACGATCTGCGTTCCTGTGTTTTTCAAACTGATGTCAGCGCCAGAGATAATCGCTCCTGACACATCGGTGATCCGGCCGCGCAGATTTCCATATCTCCCCTGGCCGTGTAGCGAAGGCGTCATTGCCGTGAGCAGCGTAAACAGACTGGCCAAAGCGGTGGCATACACACGCAGCTTGAAATGAGTAGGCTTCATTGAAATATCTCCGTCGCGTTCTGGTGGCCAATGCTGAGGCTCATGCCAATGCGAGGCGAAAAGGATGCAATGCTCCGCTGCTGCTTATAGCGCCTTGCAGATTATTGCGATCCTCTTGCCAAATGAACAGCTAGTGCGCGAATTCGCCGCGAATTCGAGGGCTTCACGGAGATACTCACAGTGAAGATCGTATTGAGTGGAGTCGTCAGGCACATTTCGACACGCAGCCTCAGCCCGCTAGAAGCTGCCGATTGCACTGCTGCATTGTCAGTTCGACCTTTAGCTACTACGCGAAGAGACAACAACGCCCGAATTGTTTGAAGATATTAGACATTTGAACTCAACCTGTGACGAATCCAAATTGCGAGCAGGGAGTGGAACTCCGGCCTGACAACAGGATGGAGGATCTTGCGCTGAGTGGACGTTCAGAATATCGGAAGGAGGGGAAGTGTTGTCCAAGAGATAGCGTTGAGCCCGACTTAGGCTGCCAGTATCTCAGCCATACAGCACGCCACCAACTCTCCGGGGAATAGAGAGAAGAGTCGACAACCATTGGCAGATCGAACAATCATGTAGTGAACCCTAACTTAGAACGATTTTCAGGTCAAGAGAAAAATCTCATGGTGTGATGTTTTCTTGTCGGCAAGTGGCATTCAGAAATCTCGATCAGTACAGAGACGCGCACGGTTGGTGGCGGTAAAGATATTCCGTAGTTGCAAGTTTGAACACGGGCATTCTCAAAAGCATGAGATCGCTTTCACAATGTCACGGCTTGGTTTCAAAGTTCGGAGGTTCGATCTGGCCCCGATGGCAGTTGGCGCAACTGATGGGTTCCGAGTAACGCCTGTCTCCCAATTGTGCAAGGTACTTGTTGTTGATATCGCTGGTCATCGAGATCATGAAGCGCGCGGTTTGCTTGACCGGATTTTCATCCGATGCAAAGTCGATTTGTCTCGTCTCTCGATTTTCCTCATGGCAGTATCCACAAGGTACGCCCAGTTCCTCTCGATAACGATGCATCAGCTTATCTAGAATGTCTGGCGAAATATCCTTCGGGAGCACTCTTAGATTCTTCGGCTTTGGATGGGAGGGATTTTGATCGGGTTCGGAAGTGTTCACCGTCTTGGCACCAGCATCCTGCAGTGCAGCCGCAACGATTACGCTGGAGACGGAGCATGCCACGATGAGAGCTGCTATGTAACGTAAGTTCATGACATCCCTTCCAGTTTCACATCGACGCAGATCTCTACCGATGCCCATGAGTCAGGCATGCTCGCCGACCTGTCGGTTGCCCGCTCGGAAGTCAATCGCCGATTGCGACGGTTGTTAGGAAGGCAAAGTCAGGACGACGTGACTTGTAGACGTATCGACTACCGTATCCGGCCAAGATGTTGTTCCGGATGTAACCGCAAATGAGAGATGTGCGCACATCCGCCTTAGCCTATACACGCAGTTCGATTCTTTTACTCAACCTTCACGAGCTGTCCCCGTACTTCTCCGCGTGGATTACCAGACGTATGAAGATTGAAATACCATTTCCCATCTGTGAGGTCCTTCGACTGCTCGGGCGTCAAGGTAGCGCTCCCATCAATGGGGCTTACGATTGGACTCGACTTGATGGGGAGCTGTGGTTTGGCGCTGGTTCCTTCAGCTGCTGGACCATGGAAATGCGCGGCAACAACCGGCCCACTCAGACCGTTGAATTCGATGTGATACTTGAGTTCATTGGTTTCGGTATTCAGTGTGGCAGTCAGCGTTCCAGTGCCCGTGCTGTCGTTCGCAGGCACCTCGGCAGCAGCCTTCAGATCGGCCTTCAAGTTGACCGTGGTTGCGTGCGCTGCGATTGAAAAAAACACAATAGCGAGTGCCGCGAAGCTGGCACGGGGAATACGGTTTGCGTTTCTCAATTCAATTCTCCTCTTGTTGGTGGGTTAGCTGAGTTGTGAAGGGACAGAGGGTGCGCCTGCACGGTACGTCGGCGTTGAGCTCCATCTCGAGTCAGTTTGGTATCGAAGTGACTGCCGGATGATCTTTGCTTGGAGGCGGCGGGAGCGGAGCAAGCTTCTCGTATCCACGCTGTCCATCCGCGCCGATTGGCCCTGGTCCTGGTTGCAGGTGTGGCGCGTCCACGTTGTCTTCTGAGCAGGAGTATTCGCGAACCTCGTCGCCAGGTTTGCCCAGAAGCCATGTCCGTTGGTAGTGGACCGGATCCGTGTAGTACTTCGGGTCCGTTACGACCATCTCCACGTGCAAATGGCCAATGTCGGGGCGGGTCCATCGCTCGACGACATGTTGCTCATCGCTGTGAGGATCACCATTTTCATCTGCCCACGTCTTCTTGTCCTTGAAGGTAATCGAGTCAATCACGAATGCATCCCCGTCCCATGCCCCTATCTCTTCCCCAAAAAAGGAGGGATCTGGATCCTTGGAATGCTCACGCCCATCGAAAGGAACCAACCGATAAGTCGTGTACCAATAGAGAAAGACTGCATGATCTGTGCCCTGGAGAAGTTGGAAGGGTAGTCCACTCGCGTTGTGTCGCGGTAATCCGCCGACGATGCACAGTGCCTCCGGATCCACAGTGTGTTCCAGATTGTACTTATGCGCCGCTTCGCCTTCGGCAGTGAATGGCAACTTGTACCCAGCCAGGTCTTTGCCGAGATTCCCGACCGGCTTATCTTTATGCGACGGGACCCAATATCCCGAGAGATCCGGATGGCCCGCCAAGCGCGGAGTTGGCCCTTTCGGAAGTTCAGCCTCGTTGCGAGAGAACGGCGAATTTGCTCTCCCTGTTGTGTCGACATCCCTCTTGGCGGGCGCTTGTGCGGCCAGCAACACTGACATCGCCTGTGATAAGAGCACTCCCAAGGCGCAGCCTTGCAGAAGCAATCGAGTTCTCAATGAAGACCTCCTTCAAAATGGGAAAGCGATACTACAGAGTCGCAATGGAATCCGCAAGGAAGCCATGCGCGACGAGCTTGCTCGATAAGTCGAACATGCTGCTACGTGGTTTTGTTGAGTTGTGAAGAAAGGGCTGCGGGGAGGCAGCAACAGCAGGGACGGGGATCCGCGCGCACTCAGCTTTTGGAGCGAATGCAACAACAGCGCGAAAATTGGAGAGAGCCAAATCGGGCCATGCGTTTACCCTAGCCAACACTTCCCGCGTTGTCAAGACCGAAAAAATCTTGACACGAAAATCGAGGCATGATAACAACTGGAGTATGAATTCTCTTCGGCACCCTCACGGCGGACTCTCCCCAGCGTTAGCTTTTGCCGAGAATTCGTGTTGTCCCTCCTTGGCGTAAATCACTCCCATTCACAGCTCTGGTCCTCAATGCACTGAGGGAAATTGGTAGCAAGGGAATCTTGCGCCCAGTGTCTTCGTGCGATAAGCGGCCGCCCCGGGAAAAGTTGCGCTTTGGCCATGCCCATCGGAAACCAGGCTTCTCCAACATACGTCTGCGACTCGATGGAGGAATCCAGCGAACTGTGGATGCCGAAGTATGGATATACCCCTCGGAGATTCTCATGCCCCTACTCAATGGCCATATTGGCCTGAGCATTACTCGCAGGAAGTTTTTACGCACTGGCGCTTTCACCGCAGCCGCGGTTCCGGCTGTGTCATCTTTGGTTCTTGCCGCCACAAGCGCAGACACTTCAACTCCGCACGCGAGTCAAAACGCGTTCGAGCCGAAATCTGATTATCTGGAGTCTGCACAAAGTGCGGCCCAGTGGATCGAGAGCGCGCAGAGGCAAGATGCACGCGGTGTGTTTTGGCTTCCCGATCCTGACCACCCCGAAAAAACCACCACGGTCTCGGCTGCAAATGCGATCTATAGCGGCAGCGCAGGTACGGTTCTGTTCTTTATTCAACTCGCGAACGCTACCGGGGACTCAGGCTATCTGTACACAGCCTCGCTGGGGGCGGCATACCTGGCGGCCACCTGGCGGGAACTGGCGGATAAACCGGGAAAGAGCCTCCTCGCGAGTGCGGGCTCGAATCTGTCACTCTACAGCGGAGTCGCCGGTGTGGCGTTCGTTCTGAACGAGACTGCCAAGGCCACGAAGAACGCGAAGTATCGCGAAGCAGCGAAAGCAGCCACCGACTACATCGTACAAGCCGCAAAGCCGGTCGGCGCGGGGATTGCATGGTCGGACGCGCCAGGAATCGCAGGAGACGGCAGCATCGTTCTCTATTTACTCTATGCCGCCCGCGAATTTGAAAACGGCCAGTATCGCGATCTTGCGGAGCGAGCAGGGGACCGCATCCTCGAACTTGGTGTCAATGAGCGTCGCGGCGGATTCAGTTGGCGCGGTTTCGCGCCTCGCTCTGGACTTCCCAAAGACGCTTACTTCCCCAACTTCGAAGGCGGTACGGCAGGCGTGGCCTACGTTTTCGCGCGGCTCTATAGCGAGACAGGAAAGGCCAAGTTTCTGTTTGCCGCCAAGCAAGGAGCATTGCACCTGCAAAGCATCGCCACGCTGCACGGCGATGCCGCGCTCATCCCGTACCGGCTTCCGGATCTTCCGGACTTGTACTATCTGGGTTTCTGCCACGGACCTGCGGGAACTGCGCGCACCTTCTTCGAACTCTACAGAATCACGCGTGAGCCGGAGTATCAGGTGTGGACCGAGCGATTGGCGCAGGGTGTTTTGCAGAGCGGCATTCCGGAAAGCCTGACGCCGGGCTACTGGAACGTTGTTTGCCAATGCTGCGGCTCCGCTGCTGTCATCGAACTCTTCGTGGGACTGTGGGCATCAACCGGCCGACCCGACTACCTGGCTTTCGCGCAAAGAGTGGCGCGGCAATTGGTAAGTCGCGAGGCCAACCTGGACGGCAAGGGAAATCGCTGGTATCAGGCATGGACGCGTGTGAAGCCATGGGAAGTGAGCGCGGAAACCGGATATTCCATCGGGGCCTCGGGCGTTGGCACAGCTTTGCTACACGTGCATCTGGCAGAACAGGGGAAATATAGCGCAATCCTGCTACCGGACAACCCATTCGCCAACGCGCGGGGGGTGTAGTTCACAGAAAGCGCGTCGCAACGGTTCGCAAGTTTGGCGCGCTCTCCAACCTTTGACAAATGGCATTTTAGTTAGACACTTATTTCTCTGAGGTTGTTCCCGCAATTGTGCGAGCATGGGAGATTCAGCGCGAAGGTGCCAATGGCGAACGCGTTTCGTGTCTCATCGTGAAGTAGAATAACCTCGAATGCGTCGCATCCGTCTTTCGCATAGGTCGCGATTCCTGCGCGATAAAAAACTGAACAATCCGTTCATGCCCTCACGACACTAATACCCCGCGGCCTTGCCAAAGTGACTGCGTTGGTCTTGACCGCCTTCCAGTTCGCCGGTCTTTGGGTCGATGGCGATGCACTCTCCGTTCGACCAATGGCGGTCGGAGGTGCTCAGCTCATAGCCCAGAGAGCGAAGACCTGTAACCGCCTCCGGTGAAAAGCCCGGCTCCAGATAGAGCTTGTCGGGAAGATACTGGTGGTGGAAACGCGGCGCGTCTACCGCCTGCTGGATGTTCAGTCCGCCCTCGGCCGCCGACAGAAAGATATTAGCTACCGTGGTGCTGATGCGTGCTCCGCCTGGTGATCCCAGCACAAAGCGCAGCTTGCCATCCTTGAGCACTATAGTCGGAGTCATGGAACTCAGGGGACGCTTGCCCGGGGCAATCGCGTTGGCTGGTCCTTGTATGAGACCGTACATGTTGGGCGCACCAACTTTGGCCGCAAAGTCATCCATCTCATTATTGAGCAGAAAGCCAAGCGAACCGGCAGTTACATTTGAGCCGAATCCGCCATTCAACGTCGTCGTCACAGCAACTGCGTTACCTTCCTTGTCGACAACGGAATAGTGCGTTGTATCTTGCGACTCCGAGTGCCTCCCGGCCGTGGTGGGTGCGGGCGGAAGAAAACCTTCTGGCCGGTGAAGTCCGGCACTGGGGATGGAAGCGCGAGTGCTCATGCTGCTGCGCCAAGCCTCGGCGTAATTCTTCGCTGTAAGTTGTTCTGTGGGAATGCGGTTATAATCTGGGTCGCCCAGGTAGTCAGATCTATCCATGTAGGCACGGCGAAACGCTTCGACGATGAGATGCATGGACGCAGAGGTACGGTCGCCTAGACTCGCCAGATCGTAGCCTTCGAGAATGTTAAGAGCACTCAGAAGCACAATTCCGCCCGAGGACGGAGGCGGAGCGCTTAGTACGATGTAATCGTGGAAGGTGCCTATAACGGGCTTCCGTTCGACGACATCGTATTGAGCAAGATCATCGAGCGTTAGCAGCGCGCCCCCCTGTTTCAAATCATCCACCAACTCATGTGCAATCTCGCCGTGGTAAAAATCATCAGGATCGGCGGCAATGCGCTTGAGTGTGTGAGCTAGCTGCGGCTGCTTGAAGATCTCGCCGTCCTTATAGAGAATGCCGTCACGCTGAAAAATCCGCTTCGAGTCCGGGAACTTGGCAAGACCAGGAGAAGCGAGGTCCTTGGCCTCTTCGTCCGTCAGCGCAAATCCCTCCGCAGCCAGTTTGATAGCGGGAGCCATGACCTTCTTAAGTCCCAGCTTTCCATACTTGCGCTCGGCATATACCAATCCTGCCACCGAGCCCGGCGTAGCGATGGCGCGATAGCCAAGGATGCTGGCACCGGGAATTACCTGGCCCTTGGCGTCCTGATACATGGTCTCTGTGGCAGCCAGCGGAGCCTTCTCGCGGAAGTCAATAAACGTTGCCTTGCCATCATGTGTGCGCAGCAACATAAAACCACCGCCCCCCAGATTGCCAGCAGCCGGATAGACCACAGCCAGTGCAAAACCAGTAGCGACGGCTGCATCCACGGCGTTGCCGTTCTCACGCAATACTTCGACTCCGGCGTCGGAGGCTAGATGGTGGATGCTTACCACCATTCCATGGCGTGCCCGCACAGGTCGCTCATCGCGATAAGGGGTTAAGTTTGTCGCGCTCTCCTGGGCGGCAAAAAGGGATGAGATGAAAGGCTCCACAACAATCATGGCGGCCAGGACGGGAAGTGTTATCCGTCTATTCATAAGAGTAGGAGCAGTATAGCGCAGAGCTCTTCGGACTCGCTTGAACGGGATTTCTTCTTGCGATTGCCCTGATATCGTTGTTGACTTGGAAAAATACACGTGTTAAAAAGGGAACTATGAACTTGATTGCAAAAAACACGCTCTGTTGTCTGTGTATTCCCAGAAGCATGTGGGCAGAGTGTTGTGCGCGGCAGTCAATTTATTAGCCAAGCAACAACCCTTCAGCGTTTTCGCAGATGCCCACAAGAAGTCCCCACTTGTGGGCATCACTGCATCTATCGCATTGATCCTCGCACGCACAATGTATGGATCAACTTTTCGCCGACATCCTAAACACACGGTAATCCTCGTATACAGCCAGAATCCATCGCGATGTAAATTCGCGAAGGGATGAGTGTATCGAGGAGACAACGCACAGCTCAATCACCGTTTGAATTCATCCTTGGAGGTTACAATATGCATCGTTTTCGTTGGCTTGCAATTCTTTTGTTGCTCTCGACAGCCGTTTACGCTCAAACTTTTCGCGGAACTCTCTCTGGAAATGTTCTGGATGCATCGGGCGCCGTCATCGCGAATGTTTCCTTGCAATTGATCAACCCGGCTACTGGTGCGGTACATGATTCGAACACCAATGGAGAAGGCGAGTTTAACTTTCCTGAGCTTACGGTGGGCAAATACCAGTTGACTGTGGCGAGCCCGGGATTTGCCTCGAAGAAGATCGATAACATTGAGATTGCGCTCTCCAAGGTCACCAATCTGCGTGTCTTACTTTTGATTGGACAGCAGTCCACTACGGTCAGCGTGTCGGCAGACGCCATTCAGACCGATACGACCTCCAGTGATTTAGTCGCGGTGATCGATTCCAAATCGGTGCAGGAGATCCCTCTCAATGGCAGGAACTTCACTCAGTTGGTTATGCTTGCACCGGGAGTCAATATCAACAAGTCTGTGAACGGCGCCCGCACCAACGGCATCAACTATCAGATTGACGGCGCGGACAACAACGACCCATGGTCCAATAATGTGGCATCGAACCAGGGCGGTGTTGCCGGAATCGCTGGCGGCCTGGTTCCCATCGAAGCGATGGATCAGTTCTCCATGCAGAACAATGCAGAGGCGGACATGGGCCGCAACGGCGGCGCGAACTCCAACATGGTGCTCAAGTCCGGTACCAACAATATTCACGGGGACATTTTCGACTATGACCGCAACGAATACTTTGCCTCTCTGTCGCCTGTTGCTCTGCCTGGATCGCGCAAGCCGGAGATTCGCAATCATCAGTTTGGCTTCACCATTGGTGGTCCAATTCTGAAGGACCGCACCTTCCTCTTCGTCGCCGGCGAGTCGCAGATTGCCAACGCAAACAATAACGTCGCCGATACCGTTCTTTCAGATGCATGGATCACGGCGGGAAAGCAACTGCTGGCTCTTCACAATCTCACTCCGAACACCGTTTCACTCAATCTCTACAATAGCTTGTATCCAGCGATCAGCAAGTCTGGTGGTGCTACAACCGGAAACTACCTTAGCGCTGGACGGAACGACTACAACAGCTTCAATGGTGTGATCAAGCTCGATCATCGCTTCAGTGCCAACGAGCAGTTGTCTATTCGCTATTTGGGGACAACGGGTACGCAGACTGCCGATGTGGGATCGCACTATGCGGACTACTTCCAAAAGGCTCCTATGCACATTCATAACTTCTCGGTTGTGCACAACTCTATCTTGACCAACAACCTCGTCAATCAGGTGACGCTGGGCGTTGGATACTTCCTGCAGACATTCAACGACGCCAATCAAAATTACAATCCTGCCGCACTTGGCCTGAATCTTGGGTTGACCGGAAAACTCGCGACGGGCGCTCCAAAGCTGACGGTAAACGGTTTTGACTATGTTGGTGCAACGGCTCCCCTGGGACGTACTGACGTTACCGGACATATTACAGACACGCTGCACTGGACCATTGGAACTCACGCTTTGAAGCTTGGTGGTGAATTCCGTCATGCCAATGTCAATGTGGGCTATTTCACCAACGGTCGCGGCGCCTTCACGTTCGATGGAACGCGCGGACCTTGGACCTCTTCTGATTGCACTGCCATATCGAGCTCCATTTCCTGCTCCGCGCTGGAGAGTGTAGCTGACTTCCTCTATGGTCAGCCGACCAACTCCAGCGGTGCTCTGATTCTCCGTAACAATCCCGAACGTACATATCTGGTTTCTTCTGTGGATGGTTGGGCTCAGGATGATTGGAAGTTGTCTTCGCGGCTGACCGTCAACTATGGCGTGCGGTATACCTATCCCGGTGTCGTACATGACGATCGCAACTCACTGTACAACTTTGATCCCACCAAAGGATTTACTCCCATTCCGCTCTTCAATCGCGATCTGACGGACCTTGCTCCACGCGTGGGGTTTTCCTTCACTCCGCGCAAGGATACGAAAACAGTTGTTCGCGGTGCATATGGCTGGTACTATGACACGCCGACTGTGGGCCAGTTTGTCTACAACAACATCGGAAACACAGGTGCGACGGGCATCTACTCCAACCCTGCTGGTTCCTCGCCAGTTTATCAGATCACGGCCTCCAGTGTGACCTTCCAATCCGGTGCATCGGTCTTTGCCAGCGCGGGGGCTTCGACGTTGGGTGGATTCTCCATCAACAAGCATTTCAAGACGGCCTATCTGCAAAATTTCAACCTCAATGTTGAGCAGCAGCTTTCGCCCTCAACTTTACTGACGGTAGCTTATGTCGGAAGTCTTGGGCGTCGTCTCGGTCTGGTGTATGACATCAACCAGCCGGTCAATGGCGTTCGCCCCTTTTCTACGCAATATCCGAATCTTGCGGCGATCAATCAGGTCAACTCGGGCGGAACGTCGAATTTCAATTCTCTGCAGGTTTCACTCAAGCAGGCAGCTTGGCACGGACTTTCCAACACACTCTATTACACCTGGGGGCGGTCTTTCGATTACACCTCTTCCGTTACAACGCCTGAGAATAGCAACAATCTGCGGGCAGATTACGGTCCAAGCACTTTCGATGTCGGCCAAACGGTGACAGGATATGTGAGCTATCAAGCTCCGCAACTTGGCCACTTCTTCCCGCGCCTGACCAAGGGATGGGAGTTGAGCAGCCTGTATACCTTCGCTGGCGGCAGTCCGATCAATGTGTTGGCAGGAACCAATATCAGCAAGACGAGTGAGAACAAGGATCGCGCCAATGTTGTGGCTGGAGTTGCGCAGTATGCGGGACGGGTCCTCACTACCGGAACCACTTCGCGCACCTATCAGTACATCAACAAGGCTGCATTCTTCTCGCCCACTGCTGGTTATGGTGTGTACGGAAACGCCCGCCGCGACAGCCTCTATGGCCCAGGCCTCGGCTCTGTTGACTTTTCGGTGATCAAGCGCACTTCAATTTCCGAGAAGGTATCGAGCGAGTTTCGTGTTGAAGTTTACAATATTGCCAACCAGGCGAACTTTGCTAACCCGAGCGGAACCTTTACCAGTTCCAGCTTTGGCACATTGACACAGACGCGCAACGGTTCTTCCGCGCCTGGCCTTGGATTCGGCGAACCGCGCAATGCCCAGCTTGCACTGAAAGTGAGCTTCTAAGAATGCGTAAAACTATCCTGTCCTTGGGGCTACTAGCGGCTTTGCCGCTGGTAGCCCAGCAATCAGTCCATGAGAATATCGATCTGGATGTTCTGAATCAAATCAAAGCCGAGGCATTTCAAAATTCGCAGGCATCGGAAGATGTCTTCTATCTGAGCGACGTGTATGGACCGCGACTTACCAATTCGCCCAATCATCGCGCCGCGGCGGAGTGGGTCGTGCAGCGTCTGAAGGGCTATGGCCTGCAAAATGTTCATTTGGAGAAGTGGGGACCATTCGGCCAGAGTTGGAAGCGCAACTCGTTCTCTGCGTCACTGCTGGAGCCAAGCTACTCTCCATTGATTGGTTTCCCTTTGGCGTGGTCACCAAGCACAAATGGACTTGTTACTGGCGAGCCGATTCTTGCACCGATCCATTCCGAATCTGACTTCGAAAAGTACAAGGGAAAGCTTAACGGAAAGATCGTTCTCACCTCTGACCCGCGCACGCTGGAGCTGAGCGCAGAGCCGCAATCTCACCGATTGACGGAAACAGAACTAGATGCACGCGCCATCACTCCAGACCCATCGCGACTGAGTTCGTATGGTGGTCCGCCACGTGCGGGGGCTCCGGTTGCCCCGCCATTGGATCGTGCAGCAGCGTTGCGCTTGCGCAATGCAATTGCCAAGTTCCTGGTGGAGGAGGGTGCTGTGGTGGTGCTGCAGTCGGGGAACATTGGCGACGGGGGCACTGTCTTTGGGACCAGTGCGGGTTCGCAGGATGTAACGGCTCCGCTTCCACCGCCGACCGTGGCGCTCACGCCTGAACATTACAATCGCATTGTTCGCTTGCTTGCCCACAATGTGCCAGTGAAGTTGCAGTTCGACATTAAGACTGAGTTCATCAAGGACGACGAATATTCCTTCAACGTGATTGGCGAGATTCCTGGCACAACGAAAAAGGATGAAGTCGTCATGTTAGGCGGACATCTTGATTCCTGGGTAGGCGGCACGGGAGCCACAGATAACGCGACAGGCGCGTCTGTTGCTATCGAAGCGGTAAGGATTCTTGCGGCGCTGCACAAGCCGCTGGGTCGCACCGTGCGTATCGCGCTGTGGGGTGGAGAAGAGGAGGGCCTGCTTGGCTCCAAGGCCTATGTGCAGCAGCATTTCGCTCCGCGCGATACGCTCAAGCAAACTCCGGAGTATTCCAAGTTGGACGCGTACTTCAACGACGACAATGGCAGTGGCAGATTCAGGGGCATCTCCGCCGGTGGTAATCTGTTGACGAAGGAGATCTTCGAGACCTGGAGCCAGCCACTTAAGGATCTTGAATTCACCGCAGTGACGGGAGCAACTACGCCTGTGTTGAAGGAGCCGGCGGGAACAGATCACACTTCCTTCACATGGATAGGTTTGCCAGGGTATGGCTTTACACAGGACCCGTTGGAGTACTCAACGCGCACGCATCATTCCAATATGGATGTCTACGATCGCGTGCAACCGGGGGGTATCTTGCAAGGCGCAGCCATTGAAGCGTGGTTCGTTTACAACACGGCAACTCGTCCCGATCTGCTACCTCGGCTTCCTACTCCCAAACCTTTGCCAGGGAAATAGAGGATGACACGGCGCTCCCCCAAAAAAGAGATCATTGCCGCAAACCAGGGAGCATTGCACCTGCAAAGAGTGGCTACACTTCGCATCCGCTTTCCGACCTGCCGAACTTGCACTATGGAGGCTTCTGCCATGGGCCGGCTGGGACGGCACGCGCCTGTTTCGAGATCTATAAAATCACGCGTGAACCCGTCTACCAGATTTGGGCCGAACAGATAGCTCAGAAGCCACTGCAAAGTGATACTACGGGAAACCGACACAAGACTCTTGGAATATTGTTTGCCAATGCTGCGGCTCGCCGGCTGTCATGGATCTCTTTGTGGAGACGTGGGCGTCCACCCAACGATTGGACTATCGTGCCAGAAAAGAATCCGCAAGGTTCAGACGCGGACACGCGTGGATCCATGTGAGGTAGGCTGAGGCTGATCGCTTTGTTGGCACCTTTGGTGTGGAGTCTGCGCTTCTGGGTTTACATCTCGCGGTCCAAGGGGAATATGACACCGTGCGATTTCCCGATAGTTGGGTTGCCAATGCCCAGCACGCTTTATCCAGTCGAATGGAGAGCGTGCCCTGAATGAACTGCAGGTTGGGCGCACTCTCCGCCTCCATGCGCCTCAATCCGGTGGTCGGAGTTGTGTCGGTTCAAATGCGGAAGGCGGTGACAGAGGAATCTTTGCTGCCGAAGTCGAGCGTGAAAGAATAGAACATCTGACTGGGAGGCAAAATGCAACCGTCTGTCTGGGCGCTTTCATCCAACGAGAGTTTGAAACGCGGAGTGATCAGGGAGGCACGACGCTTGGGCGCCTTGCTGGTTGGTTTCGCCCCGGTTTCGCGATGGGACGAATACAATGAGGTTGCGGCGGACTACAGGCCAACTGCGATCTGGAAGCACGCGCAATCGGTGATCGTGCTGGGGATTCCCATGCTGCTGCCGATCGTAGAGAGTACTCCTTCTATCAATTACCAGGAGATGTATACAACAGGCAATATATTGCTTGATCAGATAGCGTACCGCCTCTCGGTCTACCTAAACGAGCGTGGGCACGCCTCCATCCCGCCGCCTCGAGACGGTTACGGCAACCTCGAAGTCCTTCTGAAGCGAATGCCGGCCTGTTTCAGCCATGTCTATGCCGCGAAATATGCAGGGCTTGGCACCATTGGCTTCAGTCACAACTTGATCAACCCTCGGTTCGGGCCGCGGGCCCGGTATGTATCGCTGTTCACAGAAGCACAGTTCACAGGCGCACGTGTCCTTGAGAAGGATCTGTGTAACGATTGCGAGCTTTGCCGAAGGCTCTGTCCGGCAGGGGCGCTGGTGACACTCCCAGGTCGGATTGCTGCGGATTTCAACGCTATTGCCTGCACGGTCTACCATCAAAAACTGGCTGCTGAAAACCGATTTCCCTGTGGCGTCTGTGTGAAAGTTTGCCCTATTGGAGAGGATCGCAAACTGTACAAGCGTATTGGCGGAGCGGACTATCTGCGCGAGCGGGAGACGCTGGAAGCCAATCCCAGCGATCCGGAATATAAGCATCTGGTGCATCTCCGCATGCATGGTTCGAATGGAGACGGGAACTGAACTTTATGTCGAAGAAAGGCGGAAAGGACGAATCAGAATAGAGAGCTCTCATTGAAGAAGCGCTTGGAAACCAAGTCACCGTGCGCTAAAGTTCAATGCGGAAGCCGTGGCCTCAACCATCCATACACCCACGTCCCCGCAAGCGCGCTCAGAACCGCCGCAATCATCACCGAGTCTCCGTTCCCAATCAGTGCAAAGAGCGGTCCGGGGCAGGCGCCGGTCAGCGCCCATCCAATTCCAAAGATCGTGCCGCCCGCAGCGTAGCGCATACCGCTTCCCAGTTCCTTCCGGGGAATCGCAATGATCTCGCCGGAGATCGCTTTCAGCTTGACCCTCTTGATCAGTGCGACAGAAGCGGCTGCGGTCGCAACTGCCGAGCCGATGATGCCGTACATGCGAAACGACTGAAAGCGGAACATCTCTTGGATTCGAAACCAGGAGACAACCTCCGACCGGGTCAGCACTACGCCGAAGGCGATCCCAATAAGAAGGTAGACCAACAAGATCACGGACCGTCTTGCAGCCTGCTCCGAGTCGCCCGTGCCATTGACTTCAATTGCAGGAAGAGATGTGGCTGTCATATTCCCCCCAACAAGAACGGCAGGATGAGGTAAGTGGCGGCCAAGCCCCCGGCAAAGAAGCCTCCGACCGCAATCAGCGAAGGCAACTCAAAGTTGGCCAGTCCGCTAATGGCGTGTCCCGATGTGCACCCACCGGCATAAGCCGTCCCGAATCCTACCAGAAAGCCGCCGATTACAACAGACACAAAACCGCGAAGCGTCAGCAGCGCTCTCCAGTTGAACAACTCATGTGGCGACACTCCGGAAAAGTCGTGAATCCCCAGTCGGCTCAGAGCGATCCTGGTCTCCCCGGAGATAGCGATGTTGCGCACAGCCCCGACATGAGAAGCAAGGAATCCGCCAATCAGGACTCCCCCAAGGAAGACGAGGTTCCACAGCCCTGCCTTCTTCCAGTCATAGTGGAAGAACTTCACACCGCCTGGAACGATCGCCGCACAAAGATGCCGCAGATTGCTTGAGATTCCAAATACCTTGTTGCCGACAATCAGCAGTGCGGGAACGAAGAGTCCAATCAGTGGCCCAGCTATATACCATGACCACTCTCCCGAGAACCAGGAGTTCATAAGGGCTACCTCATTTCTACCGTTTGTTGCGGGCGTTATTTCTTACTCTTCTTCCACCCAAAAGCTACCTGAAATGAATTCTGATACATGCTCAGATTCGCGTTTCCGCCGCCATAGGCCGCTGGAATGGAATTCACGCCATCCACCGTGTTACTGAAGGCGTGGATATACGCGAAACTGATTTCTGTCGTGTCTTTCAATGTCACCGTCGCTCCCACTTGCAGATGGTCTTGGGTGACGGCGGGTGCCAAAATATTGAAGAATGTCTGCGAACTAGAGAAGGGAATTCCACTGTGGTTATACCCTCCCCGTACCGTCAACGATGGGCTTAGGTCATAGACAAGTCCGGTTTTGATTACGCTGATGTCGTGCCAACCGAATCCAGGTCCATTGTCTGACCCAAGGGGAGACGTACCAGCCAGAGTGTTGGCAATCGATTTCACCTGTCCGTAGAGGATGCGTTCCTCGTCATAGAGCAGTGTCGCTTTCGACCCGAGTCTGACGGCAGCGCCGCCAGCAAAGTTGGCGGGTACGTCGAATCCTCCGTGTTCGGCAAAGAGTCCTTTGTAGCGCTCGAATTTGCTCAGATAAGTTCTGCTCTGATAGGTTGCGCCCACGCTCGCCACCTTGTTCAACTCACCCAGCCAGCCCACGCGTACCCCACCGCCGGATGCATAGGAGTGCCCGGTATTGGTCAGATGCGCCGGGTCGCTCGAGAGTGCAACGAAGTTCTGTAATCCCTCGGCCGAGAATCGCTGAACGGCGATATTGGCTGCGAATCCGAACGAGTTATGTGCTCCCGCCTTGTAGGCCAGAGTGGGAGAGATAAATACCTGTTCAATATCAACGCCGCCCCTGGTAGTGCCAAACAGCCCAATTGGCTTGGTAAATGAGGTATCCAATCCGCCATTGCCGTAGATTGCGACGCCAAGCGCAAGGTTTGGTCGAGACTGGAGGCTGTAACCGAGTTCAGGCAGTTCGAAGTTCTTCACCCGGTTGGCGTCGTAGGTCCCATTCACATTCGGATAACCTGGCGGCAACTGGTTTCCGAGAATGGTCGCCGTACGATTCGGCCGAAACAGCGTCAATCCAATATCGAATCGATTGCCAACCAAAATCAGCCCCGCCGGGTTGGTTGCGCCCGCGAGGCTGTCTCCGGGCTTGGCCACGCCCGCTCCTCCTTGACCTTGTTGTTTGGTCCCGTATCCAGTCAGAAAGTATCCATCCGTCGCAAACGCTGAATGGACAATAAGCAGCGACGCAAACGCAATAGGGAGCACTCTAAGCATAGTCTGCTTCATATCAGGCTTCTCCGTATTTCCTGGCTAAGCTGCGATTACCTGCGGGGAAGGGAAGTCGCCGGGCATCTGCGCATAAGTGGCCATAAATAGAAACCCACCTGCCAGATCAACATCCGGCGGTGGGCTAAGAAAATGCTTTAGCTGAAACTAGGTCAATGAAAGATTTTACCTAGCCTTCACCTGCCAGAGGACATCCCGCTTGCGTGTAGAGGCTACAACACAGTGCGAGAGCGAATATCCCCTGAAGGTTCATCAGCATGGAAATATCGTATGCTGTGCATTGTCAAGAGTCAAGGCTTCTCAATGCAAGGGTGATTACAGCATGGATCCATCTGAGTTCGTACCTTATGGCCGTTCATGTAGGCCTCGCGAGTTCCCACATAGGCAATGGTGAGAACGCTCGAGGAGAGAAAGTCGTGCTCGATGTTCCCGTGCCATCACTCTCTATAGGGCATTTTGCACGAGGATCGACTTTCAGAACGGGTAATCCTCTTGGCCGTGCAATGGAGGAGGTCACGAAGGCGTGAATAAATCGATCCTGGATTTTGACGAATACACTGCGTTAGAGACCCCTGCACGCCTGGTCTGGCTGTTCATCCTCGGAGTTCAGCTCCTCTTCAATAGCAATAGCTGTCGGGCGCTGGCCGCACCGTTCTAAGAGCCGGTAGGGAAGATCTACACAGCACAACGGAATTAGGACTAAGCTCATTTCAGTCGGGCGATCAGTGCCCCGAGAATGCGGCCATTCCTACCGGGATATCAGTAATGGGCATTCCCTATCTGGTGGAGAATCTTCGAAAGAGCGCGATTGTATGGTGTTGGTGTCGCAACACAGTTTCAGTATGCTATCTTTTTTATAGATCAACTTTGGAGTTCCTCACTTGACAAGGATCTTTGCTTCTCGAATGCGTATGGCCATGAGCAGCCCAGGCGGCAGCAGGCCAGCTTCGGAAGTCTGAGTTCACCAACTCAATCTCCTTTCTGGCAGCCGCTTGGGATTTCCCGGCGGCCGAGTTGTTTCTGGATGCTAGTTGACCAGCCATAAAAGGAGATTGCCTTGAGCACACACGACCTGAAAGATTCCACAGTAGCAATACATGGTGGTCGAACGCTGGATTCTCATGCCAGTTCGATTCTCTTTCCGCTCTATCAGACCAGTACCTTCGTTCACGATGCCGTTGGCGTCGATAAGGGCTTCAGTTATTCGCGGGTCTCGAATCCAACAGTAGATGCGCTGGAAAAAGCTATTGGCGCGTTGGAAGGAACGCCGCCGGCCATCTGCTTTCGCACTGGTATGGCCGCGGTCACTACACTCTTGCTCTCTGTGTTGAAATCGGGAGATCATGCGGTGGTCTCCGATGTGATCTATGGCGGCACGATGCGCCTGTTTCGCGAGGTCTTCGACAACCTTGGAATCACCGCCTCCTTTGTGGATACCTCAGACATCGCCGACGTCGAATCTGCGATCACTCCCACAACCCGCATCGTTCTAATTGAGAGCCCCGGAAACCCGACACTGAAGCTGACGGACATTGAGGCAGTTTCTCAGGCCAGCAAGAGGCATTCGATTCTTCTAGCCGTCGACAATACGTTCCTAACTCCGACTCTCCAGAAACCGCTGGAGCTCGGTGCGGATATCTCCATCCTTTCGACGACCAAGTACATTGACGGCCATAATGCGACAGTCGGCGGATCCATTGCCTCGCACGATGAGACGCTACTGGAGCGCATTCGACTGATCCGCAAAACCGTCGGCACGACGCAGGCTCCCTTCGAGGCCTGGCTTACACTGCAGGGAATGAAGACTCTGCCTGCTCGCCTCAGGCTTCATTGTGAGGGCGCGGCGATCATCGCCCGTTGGTTGGAGAAACATCCAGCCGTCGCCTATGTCCACTATCCGGGGCTCGACTCGTTTCCGCAGAAGGCACTGGCCGAAAAGCAGCAACGGGCCCCCGGCGCAATGATTGCATTTGAATTGAAGGCCGGAGCGAAAGAGGCCATTCGAGCGTTGAATAGCGTGAAGCTCTGTTCGCGTGCGGAAAGCCTCGGGGGCCTAGAGACGCTGATCACCCATCCATCGTCGACAACCCACGCGGATCTTGACCCGAAGTTACGGCGAAGATTGGGCATTTCGGATGGTCTCATACGCCTTTCAGTTGGGCTCGAAGCCGCAGAGGATATCATCGACGATCTTGAGCAGGCTTTTGACGCCGCAGCGTCCGGCGGGAATGAAAATTGACTTGACCATCCTCGGTTGCTATTCTTGAGGGAAGTTAAGACATGCAGAATCTATTCTCCAGATCGCTTTGCTGTTGTTGCCTGCACCTCTGCAGCGATCTGGAGAATTGCGCGCCTTTCTAAAGAACCAGCTCATCATGGCACGTTAAGATCCAGACCACTCGAAATTACGGGTGGTCTTTCGTTTTTTGGCAAGAAGAAAAGGATATTACACAATGTTTTACCGAATTCCAGACAACCTGGTCGCAGAACTTGATGAGTTGGATTCGTATATCGCCCGCTACCAGAGCGGAGAGATCGATGCCGCATCTCTCAAGGCGCGCCGTGTTCCCTTCGGTTGCTATGAGCAGCGCAAAGACAATACCTATATGGTGCGCGTTCGCACTACAGGTGGCGCGCTCACGCCCCATCAATTGCGAAGGATTGCGGAGATTTCCACGCGTTTTGGCAGCGATGCGATACACATTACAACGCGGCAGGAGTTTCAGGTTCACGATGTTGCGCTCGATGATGTCCTTCCGGTGATGCGCGAACTGCTGAAGGTTGGCCTCGCGTCGCGTGGCGGAGGCGGCAATACGGTTCGCAACATTCTTATCTCTCCGGATGCGGGCGTTAGCCTCGATGAGGTCTTTGATCCCAGTCCATATGCATTTGCGTTGACCAGCAGGCTGATTGCCGAGGCGGATTCGTGGCTGCTGCCACGGAAGTACAAGATTGCTTTCTCCAACTCTTCTGCGGACACTTCCTACGCCGAGTTCAACGATCTGGGGTTCGTGGCTCGGCTTCAAGGGGAAGAGAAGGGGTTCCGTGTCTATGTGGCCGGTGGTTTGGGCACCAAGCCCGAAGTTGGACACCTGCTTCACGACTTCATTCCAGCAGACGATGTATACCTTGTTGCGACCGCGATCAAACGGCTCTTCGACCAGCATGGCAACCGCAAGAATCGCCACACGGCGCGCCTGCGTTTCTTGTGGAACGCGCTCGGCGAGGAGCGTTTCCGGCAATTGTATGAAGAGCAGTTGAATCTCGTTCGCGGGGACAATCTGGCAGCTCTTCTCATCGAAGAGATTCCGCAGTCGAGCACGCTCCCCTCCTTCGCTCCCGAGCAGGACGAGTCGCCGGAGTTTGAACAATGGAAAGAGCGCTATGTCGAGACACAGAAACAGCCAGGGCAGGTTTCGGTACTGATTCCCATCTTCCTGGGCAATCTGAAGAACGCGGATGCCATTCGGCTCGCAGGGTTTCTCGCGCCTTTCGGTAAGTTCGTGCTGCGAGCGACCTTCGGCCAGAATCTCAGACTGCGCAACATTCCAGAGCGCTATCTGCCAAATGTCTTCCATCTGGTGCGCGAGGTGAGCGAGCTTGTATTAGGCCCTCGCCTTGTAGGAGACTCCATCGCCTGCACTGGGGCGGACACTTGCAAGCTCGGTGTTTGCCTTTCGAAAGGAGCCTTGTCTGCAATCGCAGAGAGGCTGAAGGACTCCTCGTCGGATCTCGACCAGATTCCCGGCTTCCGTCTTAATCTTTCGGGTTGCCCGAATACCTGCGGTCAGCACATGCTTGCCGATCTCGGATTCTACGGCAATGTCGGGCGCAAAGAGCAACAGATGTTTCCCGCGTACATGGTTGTTGCGGGAGCTGAGATTGGGGAAGGCAAGGGAAGACTGGCAAGGCAGATCGATCGGGTAAGTGCTCGCGATCTTCCAGAGTTTGTGCATGAGGTATTGAAGCGATGGCTGGTAAGGAAGGATAGCTATCGGTCCTTTGCAGCCTATGTGGATGGCGAAGGCGCAGAAGAGATTCGCGCAATTGCCGATCGCTTCCGTAACATTCCAGCCTACGGCGAAGACCAGAGCTACTATTACGACTGGGGTGCGACAAACCCTTTTTCGCTGGCCGGTAAAGGCGTAGGCGAGTGCTCGGCTGGACTCTTTGATCTCATTGAAGTCGATCTGAAGAGCGCAAGAAATCTGCGCGAAGAGTTTCGCTCAGGCGAGTTGCAGGGCGAAGGCACGCTTTACTCCATCACCCTGCGCTGCGCTCGCGCGCTGCTTATCACGCGTAGCATCGAAGCGCCAACGGACAGTGCCGTTTTTCAGAACTTCCGTACACACTTTATCGAGTCGGGTCTGATCGGCAAGCGATTCGAGCCGGTCATTGCAGCGGCTCAACAGAAGGACGCAGTAGCATTGAATCAACTTGAAGACGAGGTCTTCGCTTTTCTGGAAGCTGTCGAAGCGCTCTATCGCAGCATGGATAACTCTCTCCGCTTTGCCGCCGAAGCGGCTAAGTAGCAGGTCGGAACGACCTTTTCGGCAACTGCTTGAATAGAACGAGGCGGAGAATGAAAGCGATATGGTGAGTACCAAACTGGGCGTCAATTTGAAAGAGCGAATCGGCAATACACCGCTGCTGCGGTTTGAGCACGTGACCAGCGATCTGAAGGATGTGCAGGTTTTGGCCAAGGCCGAGTGGGCCAATCCCGGCGGCTCGGTCAAGGATCGTGCCGCATCCAATATCGTCACGGAAGCTTTGCGGGAAGGGAAGCTGGGTGAGGGAAAAGCGCTTCTTGACTCCACAAGCGGTAATACCGGGATTGCTTACGCCATGCTGGGCGCGGCATATGGAATTCCGATTACGCTGTGCATGCCCTCAAATGTATCGGAGGAGCGGAAGCGGATTCTTCACGCATATGGAGCAACGATTGTGTACACCGATCCAGGTGAAGGATCCGATGGCGCGATCCGCAAAGCGCGTGAAATCGCGGCAGCAGAGCCAAAAAAGTATTCATACGTCGACCAGTATTCCAACGACGCCAACTGGCGCGCGCATTACACCAACGGCACCGCCGATGAAATCTGGCGGCAGACCGAAGGACGTGTAACGCACTTTGTGGCCATCCTCGGGACCAGTGGAACTTTCGTTGGGACCTCGCGCAGACTGAAAGAGTTGAATCCGGAGATTCTCTGCATCTCTCTGCAGCCCGATTCGCCTTTCCACGGTATCGAGGGCACCAAGCATATGGAAACCTCGATTGTGCCGAAGATTTACGACGCCAGCATCGCCGATGCGGAGTTGGGCATCGAGACAGAAGCGGCCCAGGCCATGGCACGAAGACTGGCTCGTGAAGAAGGCTTGCTCGTTGGAGTTTCAGCGGCTGCGGCGTTGGTCGGTGCGTTAGAAGTCGGGAAGGATGCCAAGGCGGGGTCGGTAGTCGTTACCATCTTCCCCGATTCAGGAGACAAGTATCTGACGGAGTACTTTTGGGATGAAATCGCGTAAGGCGAGGGAGTAAGTATGGCATTAGCGATACCTCTCACACTCTATGATCGGCTGCGGCACCATGGCGAAGTCACGTATCCACATGAGTGCTGCGGTGTGCTGGTGGGCGAGTTCGACAAGGCAGGCGGAAAGGCCGTTAAGACCGTGGTGCAATGCGGCAACACACGGACCGACTCGCCTGCCAATCGTTATCACATCAGCCCGACGGAACTGGTGCGTATTCAGCGAGAGGCGATGCTGGCCGGTCAAGACGTAGTCGGCTTTTATCACTCGCATCCCGATCATCCCGCGCGATGGTCCACAACCGATCTTGCGGAAGCGCATTGGACGGGTTGCTCCTATGTGATTACCAGCGTCGAGAAAGGTCAGGCTGTACTCACGAATTCGTTTTTGCTGCTGGACCAGGAAGAAGCCAAGCGCTTTGAAGACGAAGCCCTCGAAGTAACCGAGAAATAGTCGAAGCATTGCGAATCAGAACCGTACAGGAAGGAAGAACATGTCCATCAAAATCTTGATTCCCACGC
>Ga0302320_10001114_pt1 | contig 64420 bp, 40 predicted proteins | sample Bog_T0_3_FD_202130 | JGI IMG/M metagenome (GOLD analysis project Ga0302320, IMG submission 202130) | Peat permafrost microbial communities from Stordalen Mire near Abisko, Sweden - Bog_T0_3 | ecosystem: Environmental > Terrestrial > Soil > Wetlands > Peat | place: Sweden: Abisko, Stordalen Mire...
TGATTCACGGCCCCGGTTGCCCGGTCTGCGTGACGCCGCTGGAGCTGATTGACAAGGCGCTGGCCATCGCCGCGCAACCCGGCGTCATCTTCTGCTCCTTTGGCGACATGCTGCGCGTCCCCGGCACCGAGGGCGATTTGTTTCAGGTGAAGGGCGCGGGCGGCGATGTGCGCGTGGTCTATTCGCCGTTAGACGCGGTCGAGTTGGCCGTCAAGAATCCCGACAAGCAAGTGGTGTTTTTCGGTGTGGGCTTTGAGACAACTGCCCCGGCCAATGCCATGAGCGTTCACGTCGCCAAGCGTCGCGGCCTGAAGAATTTTTCCCTGCTCGTCTCGCACGTTCTGGTGCCGCCGGCGATTGAAGCGATTCTGAGCGCACCCGGCCACAAGATTAATGGCTTTCTGCTGGCAGGCCACGTCTGCAGCGTGATGGGTTATTGGGAGTATCCGCCGCTTGCCGCAAAATACAAGGTCCCGATGGTGGTCACAGGCTTTGAGCCGCTTGATCTGCTCGATGGCATTCGCCGCTGCGTGATTCAGCTCGAGGCAGGCCGCCACGAGGTTGAAAACGCCTACGAGCGCATTGTCACCTTTGATGGCAATCGCGCCGCGCAAAAGCTACTGTCTGAAGTTTTTGAGGTTACCGACCGGGCCTGGCGCGGTATCGGCGTGATTCCGAAGAGCGGCTGGCGGTTGAGCGCGGATTATCGCGAGTTTGACGCCGAGGAGCGTTTCCAAATCTCCGGAATCCACACACAGGAATCGCCGCTCTGCCGCTCAGGCGACGTGCTGCGCGGAGCCATCAAGCCAGCTGAGTGCTCGGCCTTCGGCAAGCAATGCACGCCGCGTCATCCGCTGGGAGCGACAATGGTCTCCAGCGAAGGCGCCTGCGCGGCCTATTACAACTACGGACGGTTTCTCTCCGCCGAAGATCTGGCCAATGCAGGAAGCGGCCTGACGGGAGCAGCGAATGCCTGAGAACGCGAAACCCGGTACTCCTGATTTCTCCAACTGGTCGTGTCCGCTGCCCCTGGTCGGCTATCCCACCATTGTGATGGGGCATGGCGGCGGGGGCAAGCTGGGCAATGAGCTGGTTGAGCATTTGTTTCTGCCCGCCTTCCGCAATCCGGAGCTGGAAAATTTGGGCGACGCGGCGGTGCTCGACCTGGGCGGAGAGATGGGGGGCGGCGGCAAGCTTGCCATGAGCACCGATTCGTATGTCGTGCAACCATTGTTTTTTCCCGGCGGCTCCATTGGGGAACTGGCGGTGAACGGCACGGTGAACGATTTGGCTGTCTCCGGCGCCGAGCCGAAGTTTTTGAGCGCCAGCTTCATCCTGGAAGAGGGCTTTCCGCTGGCTCAGTTGGCGGCGATTGTCGATGCGATGGCGCGTGCGGCTGCTGCGGCGGGCGTCAAAATTGTCACCGGCGACACCAAGGTCGTGGAGCGAGGCCACGGCGACGGCTGCTACATCAACACGGCGGGCGTGGGCCTGTTGCGTCCCGGAATCACGGTCGGCCCGCATTGCGCCCAGCCCGGCGACGCGATTCTCGTCTCCGGAACCATCGGCGACCACGGCATGGCCATTATGAGCGTGCGCGAGGGCCTGGAGTTCGAGAGCCAGATTCGCTCCGACTGCGCGGCGCTGAATGGAATGATCGCCGCCATCTTAGATGAGTTGCTTCTCTCAGCCGCCGGCGCGTCATTGCACACCATGCGCGACCCCACCCGCGGCGGTCTCGCCTCCACGCTGAATGAAATTGCGCTGGCTTCGGGTGTCGGCATCGAGATCGACGAGCCCAGCTTGCCGGTGCGTCCCGAAGTACAGTCCGCCTGCGAGCTGCTCGGCCTCGACCCGGTCTACGTGGCCAATGAAGGCAAGGCGGTTTTTTTCGTGGCTCCCCATGCCGCCGAACAAATTCTCGCCGTCTTGCGCGCCCATCCGCTGGGCCGCGATGCCACGCGCATCGGCACGGTTACCGCCGAACACAAGCGCATGTTGGTCGCCCGCACGGCGATGGGCGCAAACCGTGTCATTCCCATCCAGATTGGCGAGCAGTTGCCGCGCATTTGTTAGAAAGAAACAAGCGTGGACCGGGAGGTCCACGCTACAGCTGGCCGGGAGGCCGGCGCTACAGTGTGGGACCCCGTGGGTCGGCGAAGCCGGTGGGGGACTAGAGCAGAAATCACTCAAATTCAATGTCACCATCCGTCGGCGCTTTAGTGGCCGAAAGTGTACCCGATTGCTCAGCGCCTTTAGTTGCCGAGTGAAAGACTCCAGATGCAGGAAAAAGGAGATGTGCATGGGATTGATCATTCTGGTTATTATTCTGGTACTGATCTTCGGCGGCGGCGGAGGATACTACGGCTACAGACGGTGGGGCTACGGAGGAGGCGGAGGCATCGGGATTGGCACCATTCTGGTGATCTTGCTGGTTCTCTACCTACTGGGGTTTTTCCGATAGAGCGCGGCACGTTGCGAGGCTCGAGTCATCCAGGTCTCGGAAACGAGGCCTGGATAGTCCGGTCTATGGGTTCGGCGCGGTTGCCGGCGGCAGCTTGGCCGCAGGAACTTCGCGCTGGGTGAACATCACGCGCTTGATCTTGTTGCGGTCGATGTGCTGAATGCTGCCACCGGCACGAATCTCCACATCCATTCCTGAGATGGAGACCAGATCGCCATTGAGCACGCTGCCATCGCGCAGCTCGATGGAGTCGAAGGCCGAGGCTCCGAGTTCATAGCTCACCGTACCACCCGAAACATCGTCGCGGCTGATCTCCAGGGGAAAATTCCCGGTGGTAAAGCCTTCCTTGCTGAAGGTGAGCGTGTGCTTGCCGACACCCACATAGATCATGCGAGGAGTAACGCCCGCCTCGCTCCCATCCAATTTAAGCATCGCGCCTTGTGGGGTAGAGTTCACCGTAAAGGAGATGGTCTTGGCTGCTTGTGAAATCTCCTGGATCGAGACGGACACAGGCACACCGGAGGCCATGATGGTGGTTTCAAACTTCACCGTTTCTCCCGCGCCAACGTTGCTCAATCCAAAAGTGTCTTCCCCAACGCGCACCTTGTTCTTGTCGAAAAGATAGAGCGAATAACGCGCGTCTGGAATCAGCCTCGGCGACAGATTTTCTGCCGTGACGTCCATGACATAGCCGTGCAAGTTGCTCATGCCGGGAAGAGGCTTGAACTTGCCGAAGGTGAAGCGCACCACCGACGTTCCGGTGGCGGGCCAATCGATGACCTGAAGCGGCGCATCCTTGGCAAAAGCCGGAGCCGTGAACAGAAGAAGAATGACACTGAGGCGGAAGACTCGCGATGAAACCATGGCTGTAATCATGACGAAACCATCATAACCGGAATGGCTGGTTTCCACAGGGTCAGGCGAGCAACTCGAACGCACGTCGAATCCGCTCCGGCAACTTCGCCGGCTCATCGGCTAGCTTGGAGCTGATTTCCAGAACAATGGCGGGCGGCGCGGCTATCGCGCTGAGGGCCGTGTCTGCAGCCGGCCAGTCGATCCCGCCGTCCCCCGGCCACAGATGCTCGTCTTTCATGCCGTGGTTGTCGTGCGCGTGAACCTGGACGATGCGGCCGCCCAGCGTAGCGATGGCCGCGGGCACGCCCACCGTCATGTGAGCGTGGCCCAGGTCCAGGCAGACGCCGATCTGGTCCAGATGGCCGGTCTTCAAAATTTCAACCAGATGCTCGGGCGTGGTGGGTTCGCTGAGCAGGTTTTCGACGAGTGGACGCACGCCCAGCGGACGCGCAAATGCGCCCAGGTGTTCGAGAGCCGTCATGGCGTACTCTACGGTGCGCGGCGACCACTCATCGCTCTTATCGCCCAGATGAACAACCAGGTTGCGAAAGGGGATCTGCTCGGCGGTTTCCAGAGCCCGCTTGATCTCGTCCATGGCCTCGATACGGCGGTTTTTCTCCACATGCAGCAGGTTGAGGGCGGGCAAGCCAGCGCGACCCATCTCTCCGTCCGCGTAGATTGGAGCGTGCATCGACCATGCCGTGAGCGTGTTGGACCGGAACCAGGAGGCCAACTCCGTCACTTGCACGCGGCTGGTGTAGTCGAAGTGCTGGCGCGCAGCAAAGATCTCCACCGCCTCCGCGCCCCATTGAGCCGCCATCTCCAGCAGCCCGGGGTGCAGTCGCTGATTCACGAACAGGTGTGTCGACAGAACGCGCAGTTTGGCCACGGATTTCCCTCGCGCCGGAAGCATAGGATCAGCCAATACGGCGCTGTTTCCATTGTCACATCTATGCAAATATATTACGGGAAACCATCTCTACAGACGAAGAGGCGCGAAGGCGGGTGGCAGCCGGGTAAAAAGAGTGCTGGAACTCCACCGTACTGTGATTTTGATAAAGCTGAAAGTATCTTTGCTATTTTCAAAGCGAATCATTCAAAAGTGAGCAATATTGAACAGACCTAACCGCCCAACCCGGAGATTTTATGGAAAATAGGTGTGCCATTATGTTCTAGCCTGAGGTCGGAGAGGTAGCGCATTTCGGTTACCCTACGAAAAGACCCTGAGCCTAATCCTGGAAGGAGACAGATCGATCGAATGGCGGATATAACTCAGGCAAAGTTTGATCCGGCAGCTTTCCTGGCGCAAGCCGGGCTGGGGCGGAGGATTGTCCGTTTGAATCCCAAGGAGGCTTTCTTCTCTCAAGGTGATTCAGCAGATTGCGTCTTCTATCTGCAGGATGGCCGCGCAAAGCTCACGGTGATCTCCAAAGAGGGCAAAGAGGCAACCATTGCGATGCTCACGGTGGGCGACTTTGTGGGCGAGGATTCAATGGCGGGGACGCCGGGGTTGCGCATGGCGACGGCCACCGCCATCACCCCTTGCGCCGCGCTCAAGATCGAGCGGACAGAGATGATCCGCGTAATACACGAGGAGCACACCTTCAGCGACCTGTTTCTGCGGTTTCTGTTGGAACGCAGCATGAGAACCCAGGCGGACCTCGTCGATCAGCTCTTCAACTCCAGCGAGAAGCGGCTGGCACGGATTCTGCTCTTGATGGCGGATTTCGGGAAGCCCGGAGATCCGGAGTCCCAGATTCCCAAGATTTCGCAGGAGACGCTGGCAGAGATGATCGGGACCACGCGGTCTCGCGTCAGCTTCTTCATGAATCGCTTTCGCAAGCTGGGATTTATCCACTATAACGGCGGCATTACAGTACACAAATCTCTATTGAACGTGGTTCTCCACGACTAGAGAAGCAGTTCCCTCCTGGGGCTGTGACGAAAAACCCTGCCGTAACGTGCTAACCTTCCGGGTGGAGTAATTTCGGGAGGGATTCATGCGTATTTCTTTGCCGCAACTGGCCGCCATTGGACTTGGCCTCGGACTCAGCTTTGGTTTAACCGCGCAAACGCCGGCGCCAGCGGGACAGGCCGCAAAACCAGCAGCGACTGCATCTTCCCGGCCGGCGATCCACGCGCAGGCCGCCGGGGAAGCCAACAATCCAGTAGCCGATCCAAAAGCTGTGGTCACCTTTGGCAATGCGCGCTTTACCGTGCTGACGCCGGAGCTGATCCGGATGGAATGGGCAGCGGACGGCAAATTTGAGGACCACGCTTCGTTTGTGTTCCTGAATCGGCGGCTGCCGGTGCCGGAGTTTAAAAACTTAATTCAAGTGATAGGACCAGGGCCTCATCCGACACCTACCCTGACGATCTGGACCAGCGCGCTGGCACTGGATTACACATATACGGCGGACGGCAAGTTTACGCCAGACAATCTCAGCATCACCCTTAAAGTCGACGGCAAGGAAGTGGTCTGGCATCCGGGTCTCGCCGACCCGCAAAATCTGCAAGGGACGACGCGCACGCTGGATGGCGCGCTGGGCTCGAATACTGTGGAGCCGATTGGGCAGGGCCTGATTTCGCGAGAAGGCTGGGCGGTGGTCGATGACTCGACGCGCCCGCTCTTCGACTCGGCCGATTTCAGCTTCAAGCAGGGAGAAAAAAGTTCCTGGCCGTGGGTGCTGTCGCGTCCCGCAGGCGAGCGTCAGGATTGGTACTTCTTCGGCTACGGGCACGACTACCGCAAGGCGCTGGGCGACTATGTGAGAGTGGCAGGCCGCATCCCGCTTCCGCCGCGCTTTGCCTTCGGCGCATGGTGGTCGCGCTACTGGGATTACAGCGACCAGGAACTCGATGAGCTGGTGCGCGGCTTCCACGAGAACGACGTGCCGCTGGATGTGTTCGTCATCGACATGGGCTGGCACATCAGCAAAGAGCAACTCCAGGCCGCGGGCGAGGTGGATCAATCCGGTCATGATCTGGGCTGGACCGGCTACACATGGAACAAAGTGTTGTTTCCAGATCCGGATGATTTTCTCGCCAAACTGCACGCAGAGGGCCTGAAAACGACCCTCAACCTGCATCCGGCCTCGGGAGTGCAGCCTTGGGAAGCTGCTTACCCCGCCATGGCCAAAGCGATGGGCATCGATCCGGCGACTAAGAAATATGTTCCCTTCGACATCACCGACAAAAAGTATGCGACCAATTACATGAACCTGGTGCATCATCCGCTGGAGCGGCAGGGCATCGACTTCTGGTGGCTGGACTGGCAGCAGGAGCAGCACACTAAAATCCCCGGCGTGATGCCCACCTGGTGGCTGAGCTACGTACACTTTACCGACCAGCAGCGCGAGGGCAAGCGGCCGCTGCTCTTCCATCGCTGGGGCGGTCTGGGCAATCACCGCTACCAGATCGGTTTCTCCGGCGACACCATCTCGGTGTGGGATTCGCTGGCCTTCCAGCCGTGGTTCACGGCCACGGCGGCCAACGTGGGCTACGCTTACTGGAGCCACGACATCGGCGGCCACATGCCGGGAGCCGTGGAGCCGGAACTCTATACGCGCTGGGTGCAGTTTGGCGCCTTCAGCCCCATTCTGCGCACCCACACCACCAAGAACCCCGAGACGGAACGCCGCATTTGGGCCTATCCGGAGCCCTACTCGTCCATCCTGCGTTCCACCTTCCAGATGCGCTACGCACTGGAGCCTTACCTCTACACAGAGGCACGGCGAACCTACGACAGCGGCGTGGCCTTCTTCCGGCCGCTCTACTACGACTGGCCGCAGGAGGCTGCCGCGTACGAGAGCAAGGGTGAATACGTTTTCGGCGACCAGATGCTGGTAGCTCCTGTCACCGCGCCCGCCGACAAAGTGAACAGCCTGGCCACGGAAACCGTGTGGCTGCCCAAAGGCGAGTGGATCGAGTGGCCGACGGGCAAGCATCTGATCGGCCCGGCATCCTTCGAACGCAGCTTCTCCATTGAGCAGACGCCGGTTTACCTGCGCGCAGGAGCGATTGTGCCCATGCAGCCGCCGATGCGCTACACTGGCGAAAAGCCAGTGGACCCACTGATCGTGAACGTGTGGCCGCTCGCGCCGGGAACAGATTCGAGCTACTCGGTCTATGAGGACTCCGGCGTCTCGGTCGACTACCAGCGCGGCGTCTTTGCCCACACGCCGATTAAAGCCACGCAGACCGGAGACACGTTGCGCGTGGAAATCGGCCCAGTTGTGGGCCGCTATCCAAAGATGCCGCTGACACGCGGCTATGAACTGCGTCTGCCCGCGGACTGGCCGCCAGCTTCAGTTGCTGTCAACGGCGTTGCGGTCAAGCACGCGGGGCCGACGGGCAAGGGCGGATGGTCCTTTGAGGGCAACACGCTGACCACCGTGATTCCCGTCTCCGCCAGCAGCGTTACAGCCAAGGTGACGGTTGAGGTAAGACGCGCCCCCGGCCACATCGCCCGCCGCAATGAGCTGGACGGTTTTGCCGGAGCCATGACCCGTTTGTGTGGCGCTTACGACGCCTTGCACCAGACTTGGCCGGTCTCCGATCCGCCGGATGTGCTCATTGATGCCCTGCAAACCGGCGACCGACTCAGTTATCACCCTGAAAATGCGCAGCAGGAGATAGCCCGCTTACACGATCTGCTGCCCAAAGCGCAGCAATCAATCGCCGAGATACGCGCAACCTTCACGCCGCGCATGGAAGAGTATGCCAAACGGTTGATGGCCAGCAATTGGCGTCCGGCAAACATCGACATGGAAGCGCAGAAGCAGCACCGTCTCGACGCCGTGTCCAGAGCCGAGCAACTGGTCACGGAAGCGCGCAAGGAAGTGTTCCTGACTACCGGAACGGCACGGGAGTTTGATTCTCACTTGCCGCATCATTCTGGCCCGCGCTGAGCAGGTTGGCCAGCAATCGGTATGCTCCCGGCACTAACTCCGGAAGCTGGCGATGCAGCGCATAGGCGACATAGATATACGTTCCCTTGCCGGGATGCGCCACCAGCAGGCCGCCACGTTGCGCGTCCTGGCCTGGGTCGGCGGTTTCGGTCAGCGCCGTGTAATGCGCGTCCCAGCTATCCAGAAAGGAGTGGCCGCGCTCCTCGACCCATCCGTCAAAATCCGCGGCGGTGATGGCATTAGGCCAGTTGAGCAAAGGATGCGCCGGGGCGAGCAGCTTCACCGGAGCAGTCTCGTCCACCACGCGCTCCGCCATGCGTGACATCGACAGCGGAAAAGGCGCGGGGAAGTTTCCGGTCTGATACTGCACCACCAGCGTTCCGCCACGGCGAACAAATTCATCGAGCCTCGGCTGGGCCGCGGCCAGCTCGGGGCGCGCGGAGTAGGCGCGAATACCGATAACGATCACGTTCCAGGCGGAGAGATCGCCCGAAGCCAGCTCAGGGGCTGTAAGCAGGTGCACAGTTGTGCCTAGCTCCTCAATAGCCTCTGGAACCAGATCGCCGGTGCCCATCACGTAGCCGATGCGCAGTTCCGGCGCCAGCTTCACGTCCACCTTGCGCGTCTTCAACTGCGCGGGCTTGTACTGGTTGTAAGGCCGCAGGCCGGGGTAGCCAATGCTCTGCCAGCCGGTCTTGTAGTCGCGCCCGCTGGAGTGCGCGACAGCGTTGATGGAATAAGCGCCAGTCTCAGCGCCGTTCGGCGTGACGGAAAAGAGTAAAGGCTCGGTGTCGCCCGCTCCGTCGCGATGAAACCTCGCTTCCGCCGGTTGAGAAGTCCATCCGGCCGGCAACTCCAGCGCGACTGTTCCCTCGGCTGCCGCCTGCGTATGAACCGTCACTCGCACCGGCAGCGCCGTTCCATCCAGCGGCAGGATGCGCGCTTCAGGCTGCATGCGCAGGCCGATAGCGGGCGTCACCACCAGCGGTTCATATACGCCGCCCACGCCGGGGACGCGGGCCATGGTTTGGACGACTTGGCCCACGCGAATCGGCAAACCGTCAAAGATAAACTCCGCCCATGCCGCCAGCGGATAAGGCGCAAAGGAGCGCAGACGCCACTCTGGATGCGTCAGATCGTAGTAGGGCTGCTCGATGGAGGGGCGGGTGAAATAGGGCTGGGTCGGTTCAGCATCTTCCACCGCCTGCACGCGAAAAATCGGATCGCTGACAAGAGCCGTAGAGTCAATAGCTCCGGTCGTATTCTCAGCCTTCCAAGAGTCACCGCTGCGGCTTTCCAGCCAGACGCTGTTGAGCCGTGTTTTTGTCGTCGCCTGCGTGGCGTGGACTCGCACCAGGAACTTCTCTCCTGGCGAGACACTGCGCGAAGCCTCATCGGCCGAGCCGCCACGGAATGGTCCCCCCTCCTGCGCGTTGGCGGAATTCGTCCGGAAAGCGATCATGTCCAGGCCGAGCAACTCCTTGAGCGCGGACTGAAACTCGATGATCTTCGCGTCGAGTTCGACAAGAAGACTGGTTATAGCCTTCCCATCAAGGCTGCTCTCGTCCACCGCAGTACGAAATTCGAGTAATTGATGATAAATGGGCGCGAGCTCGTGAGCGACGGCAGGGCTTGCGCCGCATGGGCATTTCGATTCGACTTGCTGAATCGAAGCGTCAATCTGGTGGAGAGTTTCAGCCAGGTCTTCGGGCACGTCAGGCCGTCCCACGAGGCGAGCGAGTCCGGAGACGCTGGTATCGATGTTGACCTTGCTGTTGTGGAAGAGATCATCGTTCCGCAAATTCGTTCCCGGCTTTGCTGCTGCCTCCGGAGCCACGGCCCACAGGTGATAGTTCGACGCCGTCGGTCCGATCAGCGCGGGGTTTCCGCCTCCGTTCTGCGACTTCTGCTCGCCCCATCCCTGGCGCGCAATCTGCTCCGGGCTGCGGCCCAGCACAGGGACTAGAGAGCCCACCTGAATCGTTACGTCGGTCGAAGGCGCACCCTCGATCCACTCACCAGTTACGTAATTTTTAAAGCGCGCCGGAGCCCACTTGCCGGTGGCGTAGTCGAACATCTTTCCGTCTTCTATGCGCGCAAAGGGCGTCCGAGAATAAACGGCCAGAGGCTGCCAGGGCTGCAAGCCATCTTTGAGCTGATCGGGAAAGACTGTCGGGTCGCCGGCCGCCTTGAATACCTCCTGCGCAATCTCGCCGGAGACCTGATGATGTCCATGACCGTCGGTGATGCCGCCGACAAAGGTGGAGACAATCACCTGCGGTCGCTCCCGCCTGACGGCCAGTACGGCATCATATAAGACGCGATCATGTCCCCATTTGGCGAAGGACTCCTCTTGCGTTTTGGAGAAGCCGAAGTCCGCCTCCGTGCCCCAGAGCTGTTTTGCGCCATAATATTCGCTGGCCTTCAGCAGTTCGCTGGTCCGGATCAGTCCCAGCGCGTCATAGCTCTCCTCACCCATTGCATTCTGGCCGCCCTCGCCGCGAGTCAGCGTCAGCAGTATTGCCCGCGCACCCAGGCTGCGGCTCAGGTAGGTCAGCAGCGCGCCGTCCTCGTCGTCCGGATGTGCCACGATCACCATCACGCTGGCCGTGGTCTTCAGGCGCTTCAGCGATTGCTCCAAAGCCGCGGCGCCGCGGTCTTCCGGCAAGGGGATCGCAATCTCGCTGGCCTCGGCGAGTGGGACAAGCGCCAGCTCGTGGCCCTGTGGCGTGAACTGCTGCGTGGGTTGCTGCACAGCTTGTTGCGCAGCCAGGCAAAGCGTCCCAGCCAGCATCAGCCCCGCAAGAACCGCATCCGTTACTATTCGTTGAACTCTTTTGGGAAAAATCATACTTCCCGTCAGTGTACAATCCGGGGAGCGAAACTGCTTCATGACCCTCGCCTCCGCCACCTCCGCCGCCACCCTCCAGCGCCGCATCGGCCTGCGCTCGGCTGTGGCCTTCAACATGCTGGAGATGATCGGCGTCGGCCCCTTCATCATGCTCCCATTGGTGATTGCCGCAGCGGGCTACCGGCTATCCGTGTGGGCATGGGTGCTGGGCGCAGTGATCGCCGTGGCCGACGGCCTGGTCTGGGCCGAGCTGGGCGCGGCCTTCCCCATGGCCGGCGGATCTTATGCTTTTTTGCGCGAGATCTACGGCCCCCAGCGCGCCGGCAACTGGATCAGCTTTCTCTATGTCTGGCAACTCAGCTTCACCGCGCCGCTCGCCATCGCTTCGGGATGCATCGGCCTCTCCAGCTTTCTTGCCTGGTTCTGGCCGACGCTGGACCGGGAAGTTTTTCCTGCTTTCCACAATTACAGTGTCATCTTCAAATTCTGGGACATACGCCTGCCGCTGTCGCTGCCGCTCGATTTCCATTACTCCAACCTTGCCGCTGCTGGAGCCTGCCTGCTGGTCACAGCGCTGCTCTATCGCAACCTCAGTTCCATTACGCGCCTCGCCTGGGTGCTTTTTGCCGGAGTTCTTGCGGCCATCGCCGGGGTCATCCTCTCCGGCTTTGCCCACAACTGGCAGATGCCCTCCTCACCGGCATTGCCCTTGAGCCTGTCGCTGGGCGGCCTGGCGCAGGCCACTCTGCTGACGACCTATTGTTATTGGGGCTACTACAACATCTGCTTCCTTGGCGCCGAGGTGCGGCGTCCGGAACGGACGATTCCGCGCGCCATTCTTCTCTCTGTACTGTTCGTCGCGTCGTTTTATGTGCTGATGAACCTGGCCTCGCTGCCTGCGATGTGCGATTTGGGGCGTGACGCCGCCTCTCACGTCTCCGCCGGCGAAACCGTCCGCCTGCAACTGGTGGCCGACATCGCCAAATCAGCCTTTGGCAGCTTCGCAGGCCGCCTGATGGCCGCGCTTATAATCTGGACGGCCTTCGGCTCCGTCTTCTCGCTGCTGCTCGGCTACTCCCGCGTGCCTTACGCCGCCGCCCGCGATGGCAACTACTTCCGCTTTCTCGCCGCCCTACATCCGCGCCACAACATTCCTCATCGTTCGCTCGTCGCCCTGGGAGTGGTCGCCGCGGGCTTTTGCTTTTTCTCGCTGACGCAGGTCATCACCATGCTGGTCATCACCCGCATCTTGTTGCAATTCTTTCTGCAACACGTGGGCGTAATCCTGCTCCGCATCCAGCGGCCTGAGCTCGCGCGGCCCTTCCGCATGCCGCTCTATCCGCTGCCCCCTCTGGTCGCCATCGCCGGATTCGTCTTCATGCTGGTCAATCGCAGCCACGCCCTCGGTGGCCTGGCCGTTGCCGCCGCCATCACCCTATCCGGAACATTTATCTACTTCATCCGCGCCCGCCGTCTCAGCCAATGGCCGTTTGCGCCCAGCAGGTAAGCCTGTTAAAACTCCCAAAAATCCTGCGACCCACGCCCCAGCCATCCCATCCAATGACTGAATCAGCACTTCCCCGTGCGAGGTCACCTATGCTCATTGGCAAGCCCCCTGACATTCCGTCTTCGGAGATCACGCCGCAAGACCAATACCTCAATCGCCGCCGCTTCATGCGCAAGGCCCTCTCCACTTCTGTTGCTGCAGGCGCCGCCGCGCTCGGCGCTGGCCGCCTCACAGAAATCCTCTCCCCCTCCGTCTCCGTTCTGGCCGGCACAAAGCTGGAAACCGTGCAAAGCCCTCTCACCACCTCTGGTGAGCAACTCACCAGCTTTGAGGACGTGACTCACTACAACAACTTCTATGAGTTCGGCGTGGACAAGGACCAGCCCGCGAAGAATGCCGGTTTGCTGCCCATTCGCCCCTGGACCGTACACGTGGAAGGCAAGGTGAAGCAGCCCAGGACTTTCGACATCGACGAACTGCTCAAGCTGCGCCCGCTCGAAGATCGCGTCTATCGGCATCGCTGTGTCGAGGCATGGAGCATGGTGATTCCCTGGGTGGGCTACTCTCTCCATGAGTTCATCCGCCAGTGCGACCCGCTGCCCAGCGCAAAATACGTCCAGTTCTTCTCTTACTACGACAAGAGAGTCGAGAAGTGGGGCTCGGAAACCTCCATCTTCTGGCCTTATTCCGAGGGACTGCGCATGGACGAGGCCATGAACCCGCTCACCCTGCTCACCTTCGGCCTCTACGGCGAGGCACTGCCCAACCAGAACGGCGCGCCCGTACGCATCGTGGTGCCGTGGAAGTACGGCTTCAAGTCCGCGAAATCAATCGTTGCCGTGCGCTTCCTCGACAAGCAGCCGCCCACCACCTGGAACGACCAGGGACCGAGTGAATACGGTTTCTACTCCAACGTCAATCCCAACGTGGACCATCCCCGCTGGAGCCAGAAGACCGAGCGCCGTATCGGCCAGCCCTTCTACTCCCAGCGCCGCACCACACTTATGTTCAACGGGTATGGTGACCAGGTCGCGTCGCTTTACAATGGCATGGACCTGCGGAAGTTCTTCTAGGGAACAGGGAATCGGGAAGAATAACGATGAAGAAATCAATAATTATCGCGCTCAAGGCGCTTACCTGGATGCTTTGCCTACTGCCTTGGGGGTTGCTGGTGCATGGCGCGGTCACTAACTCGCTGGGGCCGGACCCGGGCGCCAAGATTGTTCTCACCACGGGCTATTACACGTTGACACTGCTCGTCGCCTCGCTGGCCATCACGCCCCTGCGCAGGCTATTTCCCCAATTGAGCTGGCTCATCAAGTTTCGGCGGCTTCTGGGGCTGTTCGCATTTTTCTATGGCACCATTCACATGCTGAGCTATCTAGGCATCTATGCGAACTTCAGCCTTCAGGCGCTGCTCGACGATATCGCCAAGCACAAGTTCATCACCATGGGCGTAGCCGCATGGCTTCTGCTGCTACCGTTGGCACTCACTTCCACTAACTGGGCTATCCGCAAGCTGGGCGGCGTGCGCTGGAATCGGTTGCACAAGCTGGTTTACGCCGCCGCTGTCTGCGGAGTGATTCACTACTGGTGGCAAGTCAAGCCCGGCGTGCGTACGCCGCTGACGATTACGATTGTGCTGGCTGTGTTGCTGATTGCCCGTCCTATCCAGGAATGGATGCAACGTTGCAAGCCGAACATGGCCTGAGCGTGTCGTCTTATTCGAATCGCAGCGCCGCCTGCGCCACAGGCCGATAGCTCTTCCGGTGCTGCGGCGTCGGTCCCAGCCGACCCAGCGCGGCCATGTGCTCCGGCGAACCGTAGCCCTTGTGCCGCGCCAGGCCGTAGCCAGGAAACGTGCCGTCCAGTTCCACCAGCAGCCGGTCGCGATAAACCTTGGCCAGCACGCTCGCCGCGGCAATCGAAAAACTGGTCCCGTCGCCCCGGATGACAGCCTGCTGTTCGCACTCCCAGTCAATCGTGTCAAGTCCGTCGATGAGCAGATAATCCGGACTGAGCGCCAATTGCTGCACGGCGCGCCGCATGGCCAGCAACGACGCCTCACGAATGTTGATGCGGTCGATAGTCTCCGCATCCACTTCGGCGATGGCAAAGGCGACGGCGTTCAAGCGAATCGCAGCGTCCAGTTCCGTGCGCTTTTTCTCCGAAAGTTTCTTCGAGTCGGTCAGACCGTGCAGACAGCAGCCCTTTGGAAGAATTACCGCCGCCGCCACCACCGGGCCGAAGAGCGGCCCGCGTCCCGCCTCGTCCACTCCGGCAATGCGTTGCGCTCCGCGCGCGCGCGCGGCCTCTTCCAGCGTCCATCCGCAAACCGGAACATTGGCCATGTTCTCAGTATAGAAAGATGCCTGGCAGCGCGGTAGGTTCTTGCTCCGTGCGGCCCGGCCCTGCAAGCGCCCGCCTCGCTGGAGTAATCTAGTTGCTCAGGAGATTGTTGCCAAAGATGCTTAAGCTGTGCCGCCTTTCTTTCGCTGTTCTGGCCATTTTTACCCTTCCCGCCGCGTTGCTCCACGCCCAGCCCGCAGCCCCCGTTGCGCCCCAGGAAGACTACATCCGCGCCCACTACACCAAGTACGAGTTCCGCATTCCCATGCGCGACGGAAAGAGGCTTTTCACGGCGGTCTATGTGCCCAAGGATGCAGCCGCCGGCCCTTATCCATTTCTGATGGATCGCACTCCCTACAGCGTCGGCCCCTACGGCGAGGACCAGTATCCCCGCCATCTGGGCCCTTCCGAGGAGTTCGAGAAAAGCGGCTATATTTTTGCCTACCAGGATGTGCGCGGACGCTGGATGAGCGAGGGAGATTATCAGGAGATGCGTCCGCACATCGACGACAAAAAGTCGTCAGCCGACGTGGACGATGCCTCGGACACCTACGACACCATCGAGTTTCTGCTCAAACACGTCGCCAACAACAACGGCAAGGTGGGCATTTGGGGAATCTCCTATCCCGGCTTCTACACCTCCGCGTCCATCATTGACTCGCACCCAGCGCTGGCAGCCGCCAGTCCGCAGGCGCCCATGACGGACCTGTATCTGGGAGACGACGCCTATCACGGCGGCGCGTTCATGCTGAGCGCTAACTTCGGCTTCTATTCCTTCTTCAAGCCCAGCCATAACCCGGAGACGCCCAAGCCTTCCATTCCTTTCGACTACGGCACCCCCGACAGTTACAAGTTCTATCTCAACGCCGGTAACATCGCCAACCTCGACAAGCTCTATCTGAAGGGTTCGAACTGGCTCTTCAACGACCAGGCCATGCACCATACCTATGACAGTTACTGGCAGGCTCGCGACCTTTCACGCCACATGAAAAACGTGCGCTGCGCCGTTTTGGTCGTAGGCGGCTGGTATGATGCCGAAGATTTGAGTGGTCCCTACAAGACCTTCTACGCCATCAGCAACTTCAACCCCAAGACGCCCGCCACGCTAGTGGAAGGCCCCTGGGTGCATGGCGGCTGGTCGCGCGGTGACGGTTCTCACCTGGGCGATGTGAAGTTCAACTCCAAAACCGCCGAGTACTTCCGCCTGCACATCCAGTTCCCTTTCTTCGAGCATTACCTCAAAGGCAAGGGTGAGGCGCTACCTAAAGCACTGGTATTTGAGACGGGCACGAATGTGTGGCGCAGTTTTGATTCCTGGCCGCCCAAAGCCGCCCAGCCCAAAACGCTCTACTTCCATGCAGGTGGCAAGCTGAACTTCGATCTACCCACTGAGCTCAGCGGCGTAGACGAGTATGTGAGCGACCCCAGCCATCCCGTCCCGTTTGTGGGTTACACCACGGACACCGTTCCCCAGCGCTACATGGTGGATGACCAGCGCTTCGCCAGCTACCGGCCCGACGTACTGGTCTATCAGACCGATCCGTTGGAAGAGGATGTGACCATCGCCGGGCCCATCTCGCCAAAACTCAAGATCGCCAGCTCCGGCACGGACTCAGACTTCGATGTGAAGCTCATCGACGTTTATCCGGAAGACTATCCCGACCCCGAAGATTCCTCGCGCGGCAGCAAGCGCATCCTCGACGCGCCGCCGCTGCACATGGGCGGCTACCAGCAACTGGTGCGCGGCGAACCCTTTCGCGCGAAGTTTCGCTCGAGTTGGGAGAAGGCGGAGCCGTTGACGCCGGGCAAGCAAACCGAAATCAACTTCACCATGCCCGATCTCTTCCACACCTTCCGCCGCGGCCACCGTATCATGGTCCAGGTGGAGAGTTCCTGGTTCCCGTTAACCGATCGCAATCCGCAAACCTTCACCGACATTCCCAACGCGAAGCCGGAGGAGTTCCAAAAAGCCACCGAGCAAATCTTCCGCCAGAAGAACGCCGCGTCGGGAATAGAAGTGATAGTGATGCCGAAACCATAACTGCAGCAAGTCAGCGGTGGTTAACTCGCTAACTTGCAAACTGCGCTAACACCGCAAACTAATGAGGAGTTATATGTTCGCTCACAAACTTCGTTTCTTTCTGCTGCTGCCCGCCGCTTTGCTTGCGGTCGCCGCGCCTGTGATTCACGCCGAAGAAGGCATGTGGACCTTTGATAACCCGCCGCTCAAGCAGTTGGCGACAAAATACAACTTCCATCCCAGCCAGGCATGGCTAGACCATCTGCGCCTCTCCAGCGTGCGTTTTATGGATGGCGGCTCGGGCTCGTTTATCAGTCCCAACGGCCTGGTGCTCACCAATCACCACGTCGCCCGCGGCCAGTTGCAGAAAAACTCGACTGCCGAGCACGACTATGTGCGCGACGGCTTTTATGCGCCCACGCAAGATCAGGAGATGAAATCTCCCGACCTCGAAGTGAACATACTGGTCGGCATGCAGGACGTAACCGCGCGGGTGCAGGACGCGGTCAAGGGCCTTGCCGGCGCCCAGGCGGAAAAAGCTCGTAACGCCCAGATTGCCGCCATTGAGAAAGAGAGCAAGGACAAGAGCGGCTATCGCTCCGACGTGGTCTCCTTCTACCAGGGCGGCGAGTACTGGCTCTACACTTACAAGGCCTACCGCGACGTGCGCATTGTCTTTGCCCCCGAGCAGCAGGCCGCCTTCTTCGGCGGCGACCCGGATAACTTCACCTATCCTCGTTACGACCTCGACATGGCTATCTTCCGCGTCTATGAAAACGGCAAGCCGATCAATTCCGAAAACTATCTCAAGTGGAGCGCCAAGGGCGCCGCGCCGGGCGAGCTGGTCTTTGTCTCCGGCCATCCCGGCGCCACCGAGCGCGATGACACTGTGTCCCAGTTGCTGATGGATCGTGACGTGCGAGGGCCGGCCATGATCGAGTATCTTCAGCGCCGCATCGCAACCGCACAGGCCTTTGCCGCTCAGAGTGCGGAGAATCAGCGCCTGGTGGGCACCATGATCTTCGGTTTGCAGAACAGCCTCAAGGTTTACCTGGGCCGACGTGATGCGCTCGCCGACCCCGCCATCCTGACCAAGAAGCAGGCCGAAGAAGCCGATTTTCGTGCCAAGGTAAATGCCAATAAAGAGTGGAAAAAAGCTTACGGCGACGCCTGGCAAAGCATTGACACCGCCGTGGAGAAGATGAAGCCAGAGATGAAGAGCCAAATCTTCCGCCGCACTGACAGCCAGCTCTTTACCCTGGCCCTGCAGATCGTGCAATTCGTCACCGAGATTAAAAAACCCGATGGCGAGCGTCTGCCGCAGTACCACGAAGCCGGCCTGGAATCGCTCAATCAAAGGATGATGTCGCCGGCAAAGATCTACCCCTCCACGGAGAAGCTCTACATGGCCGCCGCGCTCAAGCTGGGTCAGGAAAAACTTGGCAAGGACGACGCCTACGTACAGGCCATCCTACAGGGCGGCGATGTGGACAAGACAGTCAACGAGCTAGTGAACGGAACCAAACTGGCCGATCCAGCCTTCCGCAAGTCGCTCCTTGATGGTGGCGAGGCTGCCGTGGCCGCTTCCACAGATCCCATGATCGTGGCCGCGCGCCGCGTCGATCCCATCAACCGCCAGACCTACCTCCGCATTCGAGACACCATCAGCAGCGTGCTCACTCCCGCCGGTGAAAAGCTCGGCAAAGCCCGCTTCCTGGTTTATGGCAAGGATGCCTATCCCGACGCCACATTCACCCTGAGGCTGAGCTACGGCGCCGTTGATGGCTATCCATACAACGGCACTATCGCTCCGCCCTTTACCACCTTCTACGGGCTCTACGACCGCGCCGCCAGCTTCAGCAACCAGCCTCCCTTTGACCTGACGCCGAAGGAAGCCGCCAGCCGCGACAAGCTCGATCTATCCACTCCGCTCGACTTTGTCACCACCAACGACATCATCGGCGGCAACTCCGGCTCTCCCGTCGTAAACCGCGACGGCGAACTGGTGGGCTTGGTCTTCGACGGCAACATTGAGTCGCTGGCCGGCGATTTTGTCTATGATGGCGCAAAGAATCGCACCGTCGCGGTACACTCGTCCGGCATGATCGAAGGGCTGCGCAAGCTCTACGGCGCCGATGCCCTGGCTGATGAACTGCAAGGCAAGAAATAGTCAACCCCATCACCATTAATGCCGAGGGGGAGCCATTCAGGCTCCCCTTTGGCATCTATTACGTGTCTCGTCCTTCGCGTTCTGGGAGATGGGCATGAAGAACTCTCGACACACCGTCGCCGTCAAATCCTGTCTGAAGAATCCCCTTTCGAAGTACAATTAAGACAGCTCCACGCCTCACGGAGAGCTGGCCGAGTGGTTGATGGCTCCGGTCTTGAAAACCGGCATACCTGAAAGGGTATCGGGGGTTCGAATCCCTCGCTCTCCGCCATTTGAGTATTTTATTATCAACAACTTAGGCGCGTATTTTTTATCTCCTACGCCCGTGATGAGCTAACTTCAACGGTATCAGCCAGATGCCACGAAGATCACACCTTTTCTGACCCTTGCTCCTCTACTGCCGAAGTGTCCTTGTCCCTAAGATCCGATATGCCCCTATTCTGCAAATAAACCCAATGGCGTCGGCGCGAGAAAAAGGATAGAGTAACTACAAAGGGAGCTTTGGCGGCGGATGGAGGTCAATCTTTTCGCGCTGCAGCGCAGGGCACTCCGGGGGCTATTACGTCCCGGAATTGCCAGAGTTCCATAACCGTAAGACCAACAAGGAGGAAAGACCGTGGCACTGAAAATTGCTTCCCGAGAAGCGAACGGCGTCAGCATTTTGGACCTTAGCGGGCAAATCACCCTGGGCGAGGATAGCGTGCATCTGCGCGAAGCTGTTCGCGGCTTAATCGGCGGGGGAAAGAAGAATATCCTGCTCAACATGGGAAATGTAGACTACATCGATAGCGCAGGGTTGGGCGAACTGGTGAGCGCCTTTACATCTGCAAAGAACCAGCAGGCCGAGGTCAAGTTGCTGAAACTGACCAGGAAGGTTCAAGGTTTGCTGCAGTTGACCAAGCTGTACACGGTCTTCGACATCAAGGACGACGAAGCCATCGCCATCGCCTCGTTCAAGTAGGCAAGCAGGACCGAAGCTGAAAACAATTTTGTTCTCAGCACTTCCAGCAGCACTACAGAAGAAGAATCATCAAGCTACTCTGCCCGCCTGCACAGGCAGGCGGGTAGAGTACATTACTCCTACCTTGCCTTCTTTCTGGCCGCCTTCCCGGATTTTTTCACTGGTTTTCTGCGCTTGGCGCTGGCCTTGGCCGGCGCCAGCAGCGGTATCAGTTTGCTGGCGATCGGCGACCCAAGCCCGGTGCAGGCGTCCCAACCTGGCCCAGCCAAAAAGGCCCCGTTGTTGCCCTGGGTAATGTCGTTGAAGGCCGAGGCAGCTTTTGCCGCATAGATAGCCGGCTGGATGAAGCCCACCTGGACGCCGAGTTGCTGGTTGGCCACCGCAATCAGACCGGCCCACAACGGAGCAACCGCGCTGGTTCCACCGATTACGGTCGTCTGGCCATCCACACGGATCGTGTAGCCCGTGGTGGGGTCGGCGTCGCCAGAAACGTCGGGCACACCGCGTCCACCCGTGCTGACGCTCGGCGCCGGGACATGCGCATTGGCCTGCCAGACGGGCAGAGCAAATACGTTGCTCACGCCGCCGCCGGTGGCGCCTTCCTTGTTGGCCAGTTCGTTCCATACCACCTCGGAGATGATGGTCGTACCATTGGCATTGAGTTTGGTTCCTCCACATGCCAGCACGTGTGGGCTCGACGCCGGGAAGTCGACATTGTTGCCCTTGCCTCCGTCCGTCGAGCCGTTGTCGCCTGCCGCCGCGGTTATGGTGATTCCCAGCGCAGCGGCGGACTGGCAAGCAGCATCCAGCGCCAACATCGTCTGTTGCGACCAGGTTGACTCCGGCCCACCCCAACTGATGGAGATCACGGTCGGCTTGTTGGCCGCATCGTGCACCGCTGTGGTGACGGCGTCGATAAATCCACGGCTGGTGTTGGGAGCAAAGTAAACCGCAACCTTCGCCCCCGGCGCCACGGAAGCGGCCACTTCAATGTCCAGCATCACCTCCCCGTCTGGGCCGCTGGCCTTCGACGGATTGTTCTTGCCGCCGTTCACGCTGACGGCAGTGATGCCCGGCGCGGGGATTCCCAGCGTCTTGAAGTAGGCGGTCAGATCGGCCTGCCTGTACCCCCCGCCGAACTCGAGGATCCCGATGGTCTGCCCGGCTCCGCTGGCTTTGACGGGGAACTTGTATGCCTGGGCTACTTGAGGCGGGGTGTAGCTGCTGGGCGCGGCTGCTTGAGCGGCATGGACACGAAAGTGTGGCTGTACCTGGGGACGGTTATCCAGCCCCAGCACAGCCTCCACTACTCCAGTTAGTGATGCGGGCAAATGAATCGCGCCCTCGCGCACCCGGTACTCCGCTCCATTGACGGTCTTCTGTTCCAGAACAACTCCAAAGGCCTTTTGCATGTCCGCGGCGGCGCCGGTAAGCTGCACCGTGCGTCGCGCAGCCGAAGTGGGATCAGGTTCGACCTTAAGGTGAAACTCCCGGGCAAACGCCCGAACCAGCTTGATTGCCGTGGGATCAGCGGCGTGGTGTTTCTTGAAGTGAGCGCGGCTCACGCGAACAGGCCCGTTTGCCTGACCACCCTGAAGCTTGATCTTCAGGGGCTCTTTGCGTTTCACGATGACCGACACGGTTATTTTTGTCTTGGGCGACGTAGCCTTCAGCCGGACGGCATCGAGAGCGGTGGCTTTCTCGCTGCCCGGAAGAACGGCGCGCGCCTGCCCCGAAACTTGCGGAGGCTTGACAGACGTTGTTTGGGGAGGTTTGACAGAATTGGCTCGCGGTCGCTTGACCGATATCGCCTGGGGAGGCTTGACGGACCGCGGTTTAATGCGTGGGGATTTTGCCATGATTGACCTCTTCTTTCTCGTCCGGCTCTCGCTGTCCGAGATTTGGACTTAATTACTCTGCATGATAGCGTGAATTGATACAGCGGGATACAACAATCTATGTAGAACAGAGTTTTTGATTTTTCCGCCTGGTAACATGTCTGACTCAACGACCGGCACCGCGCTGTGAAAAAAGAAGATTTCCGCCTGTCTGGTTCATCAGTGGATATAGTTCGTGCAGAGGCTTCCAGTTCGCAAAAGAGGTTCCGCTGTGGCACAACGCGTTCGCATTTCCTTGCTGATTCTTCTCTGTGTGGGTATTGGAGCCTGGGCACAGGCCCAGTCGGCGGCTGCCCAACAGGCATTCGCGCGAAGCGGAAATGCGGAGCACATCATCCTCGGCCAGTCCGCCGTACCACTCTACGGGCCGTGGAAGTTTGCCATCGGCGATTCGCCTGTCGATCCGGTTACTCACCAGCCGCTCTGGGCACAGCCGGGATTTAATGACTCGCGCTGGGAGACAGTGGATCTGACGCCGAAGAACGGAACATTTGATCCGGTAGGCGGATACACAGGATACGTTCCGGGCTGGACGGCCAGGGGCCACGCCGGGTACTGGGGGTACGCGTGGTATCGCATCCGGGTGGTTCTGGAGGCGCGCCCGGGAGATAAGCTGGCACTTGCCGGGCCGCCCGACGTGGACGACGTGTACCAGGTCTTCGACAACGGAGATCTGGTGGGCAGCTTCGGAGATTTCTCCGGCCGCGAGCCTGTGACCTTCTACGCGCAGCCGATGATGTTCCCACTTGCGCAACCGGCCAGCGGAAACGCTGATTCCACCACGCGGGTTCTGGCCTTCAGGGTGTGGATGGAACCTGAGGCCCTGGCGAACCAGCCCGATGCGGGCGGCTTCCACACAGCGCCGGTGCTGGGCGCAGCCGGAGCAGTGAGGGCAGGCTATCAATTGCGCTGGATAGAACTGGTGCGCGCCTACCTGCCTTTTGCCATCCAGGCTCATCTGTATGCCCTGTTGTCCGTGATGGCCTTCAGCCTGATTCTCTTTGACCGCTCCGACCGGGTTTATCTCTGGATTGGAACGGTCTTCCTGCTTCAGGCAGCTTCTTACGCACTGTCCGCCTTCGATGTCTGGACACGGTACCTGAGCATCTGGACAGACAGCCTGATTATCTCCGGCTTATTCACTCCGCTGATCTGCGCCGGATGGGTGATGGTGTGGTGGGTGTGGTTCGGGCGGCAACGGCCGGTGTGGCTTCCACGCGCAGTCGCTGGGCTGGCCCTGCTGTTCATGATCTCCAACATGATTGGCGAAGATCTTTTCTTTACATTTGTGCCGCATCCGGTTGCCACCGCATTCCACATGGTTTCCCTGGTTGCCCGGCTGCTGTTCTTCGCCTTGTTTGTGTGGATCATTGCCCAGGCCATTCGCAACCGGGGGCTGGAGGGATGGCTCATTGTGCCCGCCATCCTGCTGTTGGGGATCGGGATGTTCGGAAGAGAACTTGCGGTTGTGCATATCCCAGTGGTCTGGTTTCCCTTTGGCGTGGGCATCAACCTTCCCCACAGCGCAAGCCTGCTGCTGGTGGCGACGGTGGCTCTGCTACTGTTGCGCCGGTTGCTGCTTTCAGTTCGCCTTCAGCGGCTGATGGCGCAGGATGTGAAGCAGGCGCGGGAGGTGCAGCAGATGATTCTGCCCGAAGCGCGCACCATGGTGCCGGGGCTGATGATCGAGAGCGAGTACCGGCCGGCGAGGGAGGTGGGGGGAGACTTCTTCCAGATCGTTCCTCGTCCCGCCGACAACAGCCTCCTGATTGTGGCTGGCGATGTGACCGGCAAGGGCCTCAAGGCGGGTATGCTGGTGGCGCTGCTGGTGGGAGCTATCCGCAGCACTGCGGAAACCAATACCGAGCCGGAATATGTGCTTGGCGTGCTGAACCGGCGGCTGCTGGGGCGCGGGGATGCCCAGGCCACCTGCCTCGCACTCCGCATTGCCAGGGATGGCAAGGTTACGCTGGCCAACGCCGGGCATCTGCCGCCTTACCTGAACGGGGAGCCGGTGGCGATGGAAGGCACCCTACCGCTGGGGATGATGCAGGAGGCGATCTTCCCTGTCCTGTGCTTCCAAATGGCGGAAGGCGACCGGTTGGTGCTGATTTCGGACGGGATTGTGGAGGCCACAGACGCGGAGGGGTGCCTCTTCGGCTTCGAGCGCGTACTCGATCTACTGCGGACGGCAGTAAGCGCCGCGGAGCTGGCTGGCGCGGCGCAGAGATTCGGGCAGGAGGATGATATCAGCGTGATCTCTGTAACACGGGCTGACCCACACGATCTTGCTCTTGCATGAACAATCCCTTCACAGCGCCGCCAGCGCCTCGGCCTGCGTAGGAAACAGTCCGGCGTACTTGGGGATGCCCACCATGGTAAAAACTTTGCTAAAGTGCGCTGAAAGCCCGAAGGCGCAAACCTTCTGGCCAGAGTTCGAGGCCTCGATCAACAATTGAATTACCAGCGCGATGCCGCTCGAGTTGATGTAATCCACCTTGGTAAAGTCCAGCAGCACCAGTGGAGTCGAAGCCTTCGGAAGGGCCTGGTAGGTGCCGATCACCGCGTCCTTCGAGGTGCTGGCTATATCTCCCTCGAAGCGCAGGACGGCAACCGGATGCCCGGCTGGTGATGTAAGCTGCTCAACGCGCGCTTTGGTTTCGTTCTGCACGATCAGTCGTCTCCGTATCTTCTTCGGTTATTCCGCGTCTTTATCCAGCCGGATCACCAGCCGGACATAACTGCTGTTGACCTCGTCACCGGCTACCCACTCTACTTCATCCATCAGTGCCTGAATCAGAAACATGCCCATTCCGCGCGAGTCTTCCTCGCCGCGCATCTTGCGGTCGATGTCCGGCTTATTCTGTATGCCCGGCTGGGTCTTCATGCCCTTGCCTTCGTCCATGACCTTGACTTCCAGAGCATCGGCGCCAGCCGACATCACAACGCCCACACTCAGCTTTTCGTTCAGCCGATTGCCGTGCTCGATGGCGTTGATGCATGCTTCAGCCACGGCCGTTTTCAGGTCTTCGATGCGGTCGTCGCGAAAACCCATCAGCTTGGCTACCGAGGCAGCGGTACTCATGGCCACCTTTTCAAAGCCCATCCGCGAGGGCACACGGACTTCCACTGTTGTGGGCTTGGGAGCGGTGGTGGTCTTGGATTCGGTCATTCCGGCATCTCCGTCACATTGTTTGCACGGCACAGCGCCAGCGCTGTCATATCGTCTGTTTGCGGGCCGGCCTCGGCAAATTTCCCGATGGCTGCCCACAATGCATCGAGAATACCATCGGCCTTGCTGGACGGGCATCCTAAAAATTCAGCTAATAGTCTTTCTGGACCAAATTCCTCATCCCCTTTGAAGACTTCCGTCAGACCGTCGGTGTAAAACAAAAGCCTTGTTCCAGGTGTAAACCCGCATCGCTCACTGGTGTAGCCCATCCCGGGCAGAAGCCCCAGCGGTGTGCCCGCGGCCTCAAACAGGCGCGGCTCCGCGCCTGGCTGCAAAAGGAAACCTGGATTGTGTCCTGCGTTCACCACCTCGATCTCGCCCGCCTCGGGATGCAGACGGAGGAAGATAGCAGTCACGTAGCGCCTGCGAGCCTCTTCGCCCTCTGCCCAGTGGTGCTGGTTCATGCGCGTAGCCAGCTCATCCAGCGGTAGCCCGCCTGCCGCCATCGCCCGGAAAGCAGAGCGAAAACTCACCGACACAATCGCCGAGGCCAACCCCTTGCCGGCCACGTCGGCCACCACCATCAGCAGGCTTCCGTCCGGTTGGGCAACTATGTCGAGATAGTCGCCGCCCACCTCGTAACAGGTAGCGGAGCGAAAGGCCAGCGCGTAGCCGGGGATGGAGGGTGGATTCTGCGGCAACAGCGACCGCTGAATGGCGCGGGCCGCGTCCAAATCCTGCTGCACGCGCGCAAACTCCACGTTGCGCTTGTGGTTACGTGCGTTTTCCACAGCCACCGCGGCCTGTAACGCCAGCCCTTCGATGAAGTCGGCCTCGTAGAGCGTCAGCTCCCGCCCGTCCGGAGTCGCAACCACCAGCTCGGTCATGCGTTTGCCGTTGCGATCATCCAGCGGATACCTCCACAGGGAAGTTTCGTCCGCGACCGCGGCGCCTGCCGAAAGCGCATCGCCGTAAATTAGCCCAGTGCCCGGAAAGGCCGCCCCTGCCATCTCCAACTCGCGCACCACAATGCGCAGCACCTGCTCCAGCACGTCTTCCTCGCGAATAGTCGAGTGTACCTGCCGCGAAGCCTCCAGCAGCGCCTGTAACCGCGCCACCTGTTGCTGCAAGTTGATCGTCTCGTTATTGCCGGGAAGCTGTATTTCAGCCGTCACGCTTATCCCTCTTTGGAATTCCACTCTAGCATGGTTTGCCCGTGTTGGCTGAGGCAAATTTCCAACTATCTTCTGTCTTTGATTGTCCTTGACAGCACATAGCGCTGCACAACTCGCGCATTGCCGAAGCTCCATGAAGCTCAGGCCGTGAAGGAGTTTTATTACTCACATTCCAGTTTGCCCTTCGTCCGACTGCTCAGCGTATGTTGCGAGATAGGCAAAAAGAGCGCCTGCTCGCAAGAGCAGGCGCTATGGAGTCTACAACAACACTGAATGTCAAGCTCAAGCCAAGCTGAATTTGCCGCATGGCGCCGGCGCCAGTAAGAGTGCCTGCCGTGGCCGAACTGGGATTCGTATTCGGCGTTCGGAGACTGACTAGATTGAAGACGTTTGATGCCTCCGAACGGGCGACGAACAGACGCCGCCCGCATGGAGTACGGTTACAAACATTAGAAGAGAAGACGTCCGCCAACCTGAATCACGCGCATAGAGTTTGCTCCGGTAATGACGCCAAAGGAACTGGTGCTGCTGAGCGTACCTCCGGGAGCGCCAAGATTAACGAAGTTGAATACGTTGGTTGCTTCGCCGCGGAACTGGAACTTCACCCGGCTGTAGATGGTGAAGTCGCGGAACAGAGACGCATCCACGTTCTTGTATCCTGGCGCATCCAGGGAGTTGGGACTAACCAACCCATCGAGGCCTGAAGGGCCTCCGCCAACAGGGCAACCTGTTGACGCTACCCTGCAATACGCACTTGTTTGGAACCACTGCGCCGCTGCTTGTGCACGTGCCCTGTGGGGGCCAATTACGTTAGGCACCATTCCCACCGCGATGTTGGGACGATCATTGTTGTCGCCGTCCAGGTTGTCGTCATTGCCGCTGGTAATGTTAAACGGCGCTCCACTGTTCATTTTCAAGGTTGCAGCCAGAGACCAGCCGTTTAGAACGAGCCGCGTTGGCCGGTTGAGACTGCTGGGAAAAGCCGGTTTCCAAACAGCAGAGAGGAGAGCCATCTTGCGCCTATCATTGTCTTCGCGCTGGCGGTCAAGTTTCACATCGTAGTAGTCCTCTGGTTCAGTGGAGGCGCTGTTTCCAATGTTGCCGGTGGTCTGCATCGAAGCGCTGGCCAGTCCCTTGCTCCAGATGAAGAAACCGTTGATGCTGAAGCTGTGACTCAACCGCTTGTCGAACGATGCCTGCAACCCGTGGTAATTCGCTGTCTGACCGTCCGTGATGACATATGCGTTGCTCATGTACTTCGATCCCACGGCTGGAAGGGCGCAGGCTGTCGTCGACCCAGTCGCGAACGGTATCGCATCATACGGGCGGCGGCAATTGACGTCACCGGTCGTATTCGAGGCTATGTTTGCGGTGTTATAGATGGGCGCATTCTGGTCGATATACAGCGGCAGCTTGCGATTGAAAACGCCAACATAGTTAACGCTTAACGCGAGGTCCTTGGCGAGCTGTTGCTGTATGCCGAAGTTCACCTGAGTGTTATAGGGCCAACGCATTCCCTTCTGCACAAACACCAGAGACGCGGGAGAGACATAGGTTGGATTGGTCTTGTTGTAAACATACGGGAAAGGCGAAACGCCGCCGGCAAAATCCGTGGGATCTGTCGAATAGATGTGCTGCAGGCTTACAACGTGAGTGAAAGCGCCGGTTTCGCGTACAGCAAATGGCTGGAAGTTCTGCGACAGCATCCACTCGTTTCCGCTGATGGTGTCGAAGAACATCCCGGCTGCGCCGTGAATGACCGTGCGGCCGTTGCCGAATGGGCTATAGGCAAAGCCAATTCGCGGTGAAATGTGATTGTAGTTTGTGTCGACGCCACCGTCCGGAACCCCTGGATCTCCGGGGAATAGCTGCCCCAGCATCGCAGTAGGGGAGACCGTCGACTGCACGCCCGGCTGAAAGACGGCGATTCTGCGCTGCGTATCAACGGGCGCCGTCTGCACGTCGTAGCGCGCGCCAAGGTTGAGAGTCAGCTTGTGGCTAACGCGCCAGTTATCCTGCAGGAACAAACCGTAATTCCAGTAGTTCTCATTGGCATCGTCCGGAGAATCCTGGCTCATTGCGTTGGGATGGCCAATCAGAAAGTCCGACATGGCAACGCCCGTTCTTGTGTAAGTTGCTTGTCCTGACACCGTCGATGGCACTACCGCACTGGTAAAGGCAAAAACTCCATAGTTGTTGAGAAGCGTCTCCAGGCGATCCTTTTCGAGATAGGCCTCGCCTCCGGCGCTGAACTCATGCTTCCCCCTGGTGGTGTTGAAAACATCCCGCACGCCATAGATGTTGTCCCCAGCCAGCGGGCCGCTGATTGCGTTTCCAAGGGTGAAGAAATTGGCTACGCTGATTTGCGCCAGCGAGGGAACTCCCTGCACATTGATATCAGAGCCGAAGGCCGCCAGCGTCTCCGCGGGGCCGCTGATGCGCCCAGCCAGCGTACGTGAATAGCTCAGCCAGATCTGGTTCACTGACCGTGACGAGAGCGTCCAGACATCGCTGGCATTGCCATTCTGCTGCCTGTAGGCATAATTGGAGAGCGCCCATCCAGGCAGGTTGCTTCCAGAAGGCAGCGTTAACGATGAGCCAAGCATCTGAAAGTAGGCAAGCGTTACACGATGGTTCGGAACAATCTGGAAATCGCCTTTGATCAGGTACTCGTTATTGGTATTCGGCAAACCTTCATTCCCGACATAGCGGTTATCGGGAGTGGGACGGTTAGCCGACGGCAAAGGCACGTTCTTGGTGAGGACCGCCGTAGCGACCGGGTCAGGAACGAAATTCGTATCTTGGTCGAGACGGTTTCCCGGTACAGGCTGATGCGTCACCGGGTCGCAGACGAAAAACTTACCCCCGTAGTTTGTATTTGCCTTGTCCGCAGCGTTAAGCGTAGTAGCGCAAGCGCCAAGACCTGTGACTGGAGTGGTCGTGGGAAGGTTCTCAGAGAAATTTCCAGCCCGCTGGAACGCATCAGGAACAACTGTGTTGAAGGTAACCGGCGCAATTTGCCGCAGGCCGCCATAACTTCCAAAGAAGAATATCTTGTCCCTGAGGGCAGGACCGCCGACTGTCGCACCGAATAGGTTTTTGTGCAGGGGCGTCCTCGTGGTTTGTAGCCATGCGTCTGAGTTGAAGTTTGTCTCCTGGTGAAACTCAAACAGCGATCCATGCACCTTGTTTGTACCGGACTTTGTCACGACAGACAGAACGCCAGCGCCCGTGCGTCCATACTCAGCGCTGAAGTTATTGGTCTCAATGTTGAACTGATCGATAGCGTCCGGGTTGGGTAGATTATTGCCCGTATCACGGACACCGGTCATGTTGATGCCGCCATCCAGATAATAGGTAACCTGCCCAACCATATTGTCGGTAGAGCCGTTGATAATCACATGTTCCATCGGCAGGCCGATGGAGTTTTCGTTCGAAACACTCTGTATGCCGGGCGTGAGGTAGAGTAATTGGTAGCTGTCGCGGTTCACCAAAGGAAGGTTATCAACCTGGATGTTCGATATGGATGCTCCCAGAGTGGAGTCGCTTACATTGACCAAAGGAACGTCGGCTGTAACGTTAATCGTTTCGGATTGACCGCCAACTTCCAGCATCAGATTCAATGTGGCGATCTGCATGACAGAGAGGACGATCCCGCTGCGTTGGAGCGTCTTGAAGCCGGCGGCGGCAACGGAAATTTTGTAGGGGCCCAAGGGAAGGAACTCTTCGTGAAAAGTTCCGTCATCCTTGGACGTAGCGATTCGCGTGAAATTTGTGTCGGTCTGGATCAGCGTGATCTTCGCATTGGGCACAACGGCGCCAGTGGGATCTGTGATGCTGCCAGAGAGGCTTGCAGTGCTGAGTTGGGCTTGCGCTCCAATAGCCGCTAAAGCAACCACCAGCAGCGCGAACAACGTACTGCGTAGGAAGTGTGTGGCGTTCATAATGTGGCTCTCCTTGATTTTCTTGTGTGCGGCACTCGGTCGTTCCGAGTTGCCTGTGTTAAATCGTGTGTGCGGCGTATGGCCATCCTCTTAAGTTCCGGGAAACGCATGCATATTCGCGTTGAGACCGGACGCGCGCCTGTAGTTACAAATTGAGCGTTGCAGCGGGCAGCCCTTCGCACCTGGCCTCGAATCTGCAACCTCCGCTGTGAATCAGTGAAATTTCCGCGCGGCCATTCGACACCTGCAGCTCGCGCGAAGCCCGCGCAGTCCCCATGTTGTCGATAAGGCGGCCCGCGCCTGTCAATGAAAAATGAATGAAAATGGATGAATCGAGACAAAGAATTCCGTTGGCGTCGAACAGTTTTGCTTCGAGCGTTACTATGTTGCCTTTTCGCGCTTTCTCATAAAGACGAAGCTCAGCGGGCTTTCCCCACGGATCAGTTTGATAAGTCAGGCTGATTTCATCGCTGGTCGTTACTCCTCCCTTAATCGCAACCGCGCGCAGCGTGTTTTTTCCACTTGCGAATGTCACGCGCCAACGCAGTCCCGCGGCGGGAAAATTCTGGCTGTCGCGGCGCTTGACGCCCATCGAAACGCCATTCAGAAATAGTTCAGCGTTGTCGCAGTTGGAATAAACATGCACGTTGCGCTCTTCGCCCGCTTTGCCCCAGCGGACAGGCCAACTATGTCCAAGAATGTGAACCATCGGTTTCTCGGTCCAGTAGGACTGAAAAACGTAATAGGATTCCTTTCTGGTCAGATCGCGTTCCACGACCCCCTTCTGATTCATACGCGGAATGGGGTTGCCATCGCGCAGCGGGGTGGCAAAGTCCTTGAATACCCACTGCGCCGACCCGGCAAGCCAATCTATCTTCTCCTGGGTTTTCAGGTGCCAGTCGAAGAGATCGCATGCATAGGTCTCCGACCAGTCGCCGTCCTTGGATACGCGGATACTGCCGCCGGTATTGAGATAATCCAGGTCGCGTTCGTCGGTCCCGGCGCCGGTGGTCACCTTGCGCAGCGCCGCCTCGGGGTCTTCCGAGTGGCGGCCAGCCAAGCTATCCGCACCCCATTCGGCATGGATGAACCGCTTGACGCGATTGCGCCAGGCGTCCAGGCTCTGCTCGTACTCGCGATAGCTTCCCCGGTACCAGCCAGCCCAGATCGAGGGCGAGTAGACATCCGGAATATCGCACGCAAAGTCGCAGCGGCGAAGCGAGGTAAGCCGGGAGCTGTCGAGCTGATGCGCCAGGTCGCGTATCTCGGTCATGAAGGAGCGTATCGCCTGCTGATCGAGGACCGGATACTCCTCCGGCCAGTCATCCTCATTGCCCAGTCCCCAGAGAATGATGGAGGGGTGATTGTAATGCTGGTCGATCATGTGAGAGAGCATATCCCTGACATTGCTCTGGAACGCTTGGTTCCCCACTCCGCCGCGGCACCACGGAACCTCTTCCCAAACCAACAGGCCGAGCTCATCGCACAGATCGAGCACCAGCCGGTCCTGCTGATAATGCGCCAGCCGGATGAAGTTAGCGCCCATCTCGCGGATCATCTGCATTTCCTGGCGCACCAGCTCGTCGCTCATTGCGGCAGCCACCCCTGCATGATCGGCATGGCGATGTGTGCCGCGCAGCAGCACGCGCTTTCCGTTGAGCTTGAAGGGGCCGTGCTCTACAAACTCGAAGTGCCGTATGCCAAATCGTTCGTCGATACGCGTCTCGCCGGCGGGGCTGCGGAGCGTAACCCGGCAATGATAGAGGTGCGGGGTCTCCGGCGACCAGAGATGCGGCGTGGCTACAAGGAATTCATCCAGCTTGGCATCATCTTTCCAGGCGGTTATGGTCTGCGACGACCGATGAATCGAGTTGCCCAGCGCGTCCATGACCTCAATCGAAATATTGCAGGGAGCGGCCTGGCCGGAGGGATTGTAGAGCCGGGCCTTAACCGTAACCTGTGCCGACCCATCCGATGCAACCGTTGGCAGAATGTGGACCGCATCCAGTGCAACGGCGGGTAGATAAATCAGGTTTACGTGCCGGTAAAGGCCACCGTAGAGACAGAAGTCGCTGAGGTCAGAGGGAACCCGGTCACGATCGGAGGAGTTATCGCAGCAAACCGCTATCGGAACTTCCTCGTTTGAACCTGCCGGCATCAGCCGCTGGACGGCCTCGGTAATGTCATAGGAAAACTCATCATAGCCGCCCTTGTGCGTCCCGATGAGCGAGGATCCGACCCAGAGCGAAGTTGTCTGCCCGGCGCCCTGAAAATGCAGAATGATTCGCCCATCAGGAAACGGATTGCGCAACGACAGACGGGTGCGATACCACCCCTGACCACGAAAGTAGGAGTGGTCGGGATCGCACGAATCGAGTCCGTTAAAGCAATGGGGCAGATTAGCCTCCTGCCACAGTCCTTTGTCCTCAGAACGCCAAACCTCAGCGATGCTCCCCAGGGCGCCCTGGCGGAACTGCCACCCGGAATCCAGCCGCCTGGCGTTGGACATTGTCTCGGTCTCCGGAAAAGCGGCCCCCAGGACAATCGCGCGTACTGGGCCGGGAAGAAGGGCGCCGGCAGCCGAGCAGGTTGCAGTCAGCATGAATTGCCGTCGGGATACATTCATCAAAGCAGTCTCTTTTCACAAGGAAGGCAATTTGCTGACACGGTAATTTGCTTTGGCGGGAGCGTTCGCCGTGCGGCACTGCTGTCAAATTTGCACACGTCGCCAGTGTCCGTCCAAAACGGCCCCATCTTCAACCTCGTCAAGCACCCCTAGCAAGTGACTCACCGTTTGACTCATTCCGGCGATTCTATCTTGAATGGAATGTGCAAGTTGGAACGAGTTTCTCGCTTGTGTCAAACGTTCTTGCAAGGCGTGCCATAGGCCGAGTATGATTCGATAGTCTTAATGAGCGGAACAATTGCAACGCGGGACGAATGGCATCCGCAGGACATGCCGGATCGCGAGGCGGTTTTGCGTGAATTGCAGGAAATCTTGGCCAGCCACCATTTCTGCAACAGCAAACGCTACCCGGCGATGCTGAAATACATCGTCGAGAACACCCTGGCGGGCAAATCCGACCATTTGAAGGAACGTACGATCGGCATGGAGGTCTTCGACCGGCCGCCGACCTACGATACAAACAGCGACACGGTGGTACGCTACACCGCCGGAGAAGTGCGCAAGCGGCTTCTGCTCTACTATTCCGAATCCGGCCGGAACTCCGCGGTTAGAATCTCGCTGCCCGCAGGTTCCTATATTCCTGAATTCCATTACGGACATGACCTGCCAGCAGAGCATGAAGACGCTACGCGCTTTCGTGCCGAACATCCTCTTGATGGAGACGGTCTTGCACACGTGGACGCCGGAGAAAGCCACAGCCTGTTGGCAGGAGCCAGATCAAACAGCAAGCGACTGGCTTGGCTTGGCTTGGCCGCAATCACCCTGATCCTGGCCGTTGCGGGGGTGCTGTGGCAATACCACGCCGCTCACCCGCAAACTGCAGTTGATAGTTTTTGGGCGCCGGTATTGCGCGATCAGCGAACGGTTTTAATTTGTACGGGAGGCTCAGTCTTTTCGCAGAGCCACCTTTCAGGTGTTGCCACCGCCGACAAAAACATAGACTACCCATTCGTTTCCATGCAGATTGCCTCCGCGATCGCGCATCTCAGCGGGATGCTGGAGCGTTCCGGAGTAACGCCGCAGTTGGAGTCCTCCGCTACGACTCCCCTGACGGAGCTTCGCGAACATACGGTGATCCTGCTTGGCGGTTACAACAACCAATGGACGCTGCGTTTGATTGAGCCACTGCGTTTTCATTTCGTGCCGAACGCGGATGAAGTGATCGTCGATCGAATGCAGCCCCAGGCGCACTGGTCACGCGACGGTTCGCTACCCTACTCCAGCGCGGATGATTATGCGCTGATAGCGCGGTTTCGCGATGCATCCACCGATGGCTGGGTGATAGTGTTCGCCGGACTGGGCCGCAATGGAACCGAGGCAGCCGCACAATTCGCCACCAGCCCCCACTATATGCAACTGCTACGGGACCAGATAGGCAAGGACTTCTCCAAACAGAATGTGGAGGTGGTTCTGAAGGTCAACGTAGTCGATGGAAAGACCGGAGCGCCCTCGATTCTGGCAGTGCATGTCTGGTGAACCTCTCACACCCAAAGCAACGGCTGCCGGATGGGATAGTTGCGAATGATCTCCTTGTCCGCCGGGTCAGGATTCAGCGTCTTCCAGAGATCAATGTACTTTTGTTCCTGGCACGCGATGCCCGCAAACAGCAGGCCGGGCGAGCGAACTGGCAGAGCATCGAAGTGCTCCACATCCTTCGCCCATTTCCACGTGCCCTTGTCCTTCAGATAGGGATAGATGAACTCAGCTGCCCTGGCAAGGCCACGCCCGTCTGCAAGCTGGAAGGCAACCGGATTGGGAGAGAGCCCTTTGAGCGACTGGCAAAGGCCGGCCATCACGTCGAAGTTGAAGATGGAATAGCTATAAGGCTTGGTCCGCGCCAGCTCCCTGGGAAACGATCCGTCCACCGCCATCTGATCGGGCAGAAGAATCTCCCGGTAGCGGCGATACACCTCCTGCCGGATTGCATCGTTGCCGGCCAGGCGCGCAAATTCCGCGGCCTGCAAAGCCCAGCAGATGGCGTGGTTATTTTTGGTGTCGCGCTCCGCCTTGCCGCGGTCGCTATTGCATAGCCAGTCAAGATAACTTGCAAACCAGTCCTTCACCCCGGCGCTGTCCTGCGCATTGAGCAGATGAGGCGTAAGAAAGCTTGCGGCCCTGGCCACTTCGACCAAGTGGAGAGTGTCGATGATGCCGTAGGAGCGGCCCGTCGAAACGCCTTGAACCGCCTGAGCAAACTCAAGATTTGGATTCATGCGCGTAGCCGGAGTGACAAACCAGGCGCGAAGATGATCGCCGGCCCGTTTGCCATAGCGAAGGTCTCCACTGAGGAGCCAGGCAGCGGTCAGGGCCGGCATCTGAATCGAAAGAGCGACCATCGCCTTGCGATGATCGTCGAAGTTATCCGGGTTGCTCTGTCCGTCGCGGTTGATGTAATGGCCATTTGGATCTTTTGGATTTGGCCAGAAGTAATCAGCCTGAGAGTAGAAGTCGTGCAGCCCGCCCGCGCTGCGCTTTGTGGGGAAGGACGTAATCGTCAGAGGTTCCTGCGGAAGGTAGCGTGACGCAGCCGCAAGAATCCGTGCGCGATCGGTCTCTTCGACCAGCCGGAAGGCGGCTGAGTTCTTTGAGGAACGTGGCAAACCCCAAGCAATGCACGCAGCCGCGCCGCAGCCTGCCGCAGCCGCCGTTTGAAGAAACCTTCTCCTGTCGATTCCCTTGAACTGCTTCATCATTTTCCTCAATCGCTTCAGTATGAAATTAGAACACACCTTTGCTGAAAGTCGTCGACTGCTTCTTTCGGCGCCAGAATAAGGTATTCTACACCGGCAAGCATTTCCGAACGATTCGACTTTTTTCAGAGGCATCCATGACAAGATTTGGAAAGTTGACAGCCGCAGCCAGGAAGGATCACGTGGGTCGTTTTGCAGTTACGTTTGCCGCGGTTACGTTATTGGCTGCGTTGACGGCAAGCGCACAGAGCGCTCAACCGAAGGCGACAGAAGCCGCGCCGGCAGCGGCTGCATCCCTCGTGGATCGCGTCGCATCCGGGGATGCGCCCGACGATCCTGGCCCGATGGCCACTGATCTTTCGCCTGCCCTGACTCATGCAGCTATTCGCCAGGCCATGCGCAAGGTGGCCGACTGGCAGCTCGCGCGCTCGGAGCAACGATTCAACCAGCAGTGGACCTACGCGGCTTTGTATGACGGCATGTTGGCAGCTTCAAGAGCAACCGGCGATCCGCGCTATCACGATGCAGTGGTTCGTTTGGCGCAGAAATTCGACTGGAAGCTGCTCAATGACCGATTCCCTCATGCCGACGACATGGCGCTGGGGCAATCCTACATGGACCTGTATCTGGAGACGCACGATGCGGTCAGAATGGCCGATACCAAAGCCGTCCTGGATCAGTTAGTGGTTCGGCCCGACGATTCCACCAAATTGCTCTGGTGGTGGTGTGATGCGTTGTTCATGGCTCCCCCGGTGCTGGCCAGAATGACTGCCGCAACCGGCGACCGGCGCTACCTGGACACCATGGATCGCGAGTGGTGGCAGACTTCCGCGAGCCTGTACGATCCGGCGGAGCACTTCTACTTCCGCGACAGCCGTTACTTTACGCAGAAGCAGGAGAACGGCCAGAAGCTTTTTTGGGCCAGGGGAAATGGCTGGGTGATGGGCGCCTTTGCGAAAGTGCTTGAGGTGATGCCAAACGACTATCCCAGCCGCGCAAAGTATCTTGCGCAGTACCGCGAGATGGCGGCACGGATTGCTTCCATTCAGGGCAAGGACGGCCTCTGGCGCAGCGGACTGCTCGATCCCGCAGCCTACGATCTGCCCGAAATCTCAGGCTCCGCTTTCTTTACGTACTCGCTTGCCTGGGGCATCAACCACGGGGTGCTGGACCGGAAGACGTATGAGCCGGTGGTTAAGCGCTCCTGGGCCGGAATTCTCAAGCACGTCTATGCGGATGGGCGGTTGGGATCGATCCAGCCCATCGATGGCCAGCCGGGGAAGTTCAAACCTTCGGCAAGCTATGTATACGGAGTGGGCGGCTTTCTGCTGGCAGGCGCCGAGCTCGATAAGATGGCAAAGAAATAAACGTCCTTCAGCAAGAATATCGGACTTTGCACCGACGCCGAGGCTCTGCGGAGGGTATCAAATTTTCGCTCTGGAGGCCTTCGTAAACTATTGAAAAGCAGTATAATTAAGGTGATTTAGAGCTGAAAGATAAACCCCATTTGGGGGGTATTTTCGACGCTTTCAGCAAGACGTCCGATTCGGCATATCGGAAGGAAAACAGATTGCGCAAACTGGTGTGCCAGCGTATGACGATCGGCGTGATCGCTGCCGTTTTTCGAGACTGGTCCGGTCAGTCCAGGCGGGATGCCAGCTCTTGGTTTCAATGACGATTTGAGGTAAAACAACATGGCTCAGTCGAACGACCTCTACGATGCAATTCTCAATGGTGATGCAAAGAAAGCGCATGCCGCCACGCAGGCCGCGCTAGCGGCTGGCGTCGCGCCGTTGCAGCTGATTTCCGATACCATGGTGCCTGCAATGGATGAAGTTGGCCGGCTGTTTGAAGCGGAAGAGTACTATGTCCCGGAGCTTCTACTTGCGGGGCGCGCCATGAGGAGCGCTCTGGAACTGCTTCGCCCGCTGATGACAGCCTCCGGCGAAAAGCTGTCCACGCGAGTGGTGATCGGCACGGTCAAGGGCGACTTGCACGATATAGGAAAAAATATTGTGGGCTCCATGCTGGAAGGCGGTGGATTCGAGGTGATCGATCTGGGCGCCGATGTTTCACCGGAGAAGTTTGTGGCCGCGGTTGAGGAACAAAAGCCTCAGATTGTCTGTTTGTCGGCGTTGCTGACGGTGACCATGCCGGCCATGAAGACAACTATCGACGCATTGAAGACCGCGGGGCTGCGCACGCAGGTGAAGGTGCTGATCGGAGGCGCTCCTGTCACTATGCAGTATGCCAAAGAGATCGGCGCAGATGGCTATAGCGAGAATGCCAGCGGCGCTGTAGGCCTGGTTAAATCCCTGCTGGGGGTCTAGGCCTTGCGGCTGCATCCTGTTCAAGCAACTCGTTGCCTGCAACGCCGCTCCAAAAGATACGGCTATGATGCCCATCGCGTACGTACGTTCTACAGCCTGCTGGGCCACGCTTTGAATATCGCTCTCGTCTATCGGTTAATCGCGGCAGCGGCAGCGCACGGCTTCTTCTTATCGGTCTTTCTATCTTCCAGCCTGGGCCCGATCTTGCCCGCGCGGAACGCACGGTTGTACTGCGCGCAATAGGGATCGAGTCCAAGTACCGCACTGGTTGCATACAAGGTTTCCATCAATCCGCGATCGGTCGGGTCCACGATTGCGGAGTCGAGGCCGGCTTCTATCGCTAAAGTAAGGAACGCGCGGTTGAGAAGCGTGCGCGCGGGCAACCCGAAGGAGACGTTGCTGAGGCCGGCGGTAAGGTGGGCCTTGGGATATTCGGCCAAAATCGCGCGCATCGTCGCCAGGGTAGTCAGACAAGCTTCGCTCTCTGTACCCACCGACATGACAAGCGCGTCCACGAACACGTCCTCGTCCTTCACGCCGGCTTTTCTGGTCTCTTCGAAAAGACGGCGAACAACTGCCATGCGGCCCTCGCAGCTCTGCGAAATGGCGCTTCCATCCAGCGCCAGAGCCAAAACGCGGCATCCATGCCTGGCGACGATTGGCAGAACTTCGCGTATGCGTTGCTCTTCCATGCTGATGGAATTAATGATGGGCACTTGCCTGGTAGCGGAGATACCCGCAAGCAGTGCCTCATGGTTAGGACTGTCGAGGCATAGCGGCTTGTCCACGACTTCCTGCACCGTATTGATCAGCCACACCATGTCATCCGGCTCGCGGTCGGGCAAGGTGCCGGCGTTGATGTCCAGCGCGTCGGCGCCTGCTTCAACCTGGGAAATTGCAAGAAGGCGAATATGGTCGGCGTCGCGCTCCAGCACCGCCTTATTGACCAGTTTGCGAGTGCCGTTGATCTTTTCCCCGATAATCAGCATCGATGAGTCCTTTCTTGCTTCGCGCCACTACCTCGAATTCTTCTTTCGGGCAACCGTCTCGATTTTGAGTTTCTGCGCTGAATGATCGCGTCCGAGATAAAAGTTGATCCAGGAGGAGGTCTCGTTCAGATCGTAGTTCACCGGCGGGACCAGGTTCTCCCCAAGCGATTGATCTGCGCCGTGCGCCTTGAGTCTCTCGTAGGCGAGCACGTAGATGCATTTGCGCTGGTTGGGATATGATTCGCACCAGCCCTCGCAGCTTCCGCCGCACGGACCATTGCGCTGATTCTTGGCGCACTGGCTCATGGGGCACAGATAGGCCAGCTCCAGCATGGCGCAATCACCGCAGTGCCGGCAATCGTTCGTCAGACCTTTGATGATCTGTTCGCTTTTCGTATATGCGCTCTCGAGTGCGGATCCGTCCACCATCCTGGCTATCGCGCGCATCGGCTCAAAGAGCGCGCCTTCCTTGGTGAAAGCGAGATGATGAAGCATTTGCATTGCGAAATAACTCATACCGGCGGAAGAACGCGCTTCTCGCGAGACCGGAGTCGTCGTGTTCAATCCGGTCTTTTCATCGCGCTCGAAGAAATACCAACCGTTCTCCTGGGGATAGTCGAATTCATGAACGAAATCCGGCCAGCGCTGCGATAGCTCTTCGCCATGCTCAATCACTTCCAGCAGGTCAGGAAAAGTCATGCCGTGTCCGCTGATGTGCGCGCCGGCATATCCCATTCCCTTGAGGAGGGCATACTGCTTTGCGGCGCGCTCAAGGCGTTTCGCTCTCCCCTTATCCGGGCCTGCCGCTTCTGCCTGCACATTCCTCAGCAGTTTGTCAGGAACCACACAGCCAGGCAAGCCGTTACTATTCATCAGCTTTGCCGCGCCCTGAGGAAGCAGGTAGACGTTGCCTACAACGGGTATATTCCCAAAACCAAACAGATTCATTACCTGGAGCAGTTCGTGAATCTTGCGCGCGTCGAAGCCCAACTGCGAAACTACGAACCTCGCGCCCGCCGTTAGCTTCTTCCTCAGTTTGTAGTATTGCCCCATCTGCTCTGCTTCCAGCGCTTTGAAAGGGCTTGCCGCCACTCCGGCAAAGAATCTCGTCGCCTTGAGCTTCTTGCATCCCGGCTTTGGGAGTTCTCTTCCCTTATTGAGTTCGGAGATAAGACCAAGCAGAGTGATCGGGTCCAGGTCGAAGACCGGCTTGGGGGCGCCACCATACCCGGTCTTGGGGTAATCGCCGCTCATTACCAGCAGGCTGCAAACGTCCGCCCGCTCCAATCCATAGAGCAAACTTTCCAACTGGTTGCGATTTTTGTCTTTACAGGTTAGGTGAACAAGCGGCTCAATGCCGAGGCGGCGGATCTCGGCGCCAAGCATCTCGGCCGAGATCGCGGGGTTGCCGCCGGGATTGTCTGTGATGGTTAGCGCGTGAATCCGGCCGCTGGCGGCAGCTTGAGTCGCGGCGTCGATCATGTCCAGTTGCGCCTTCTCAAAGGCTCCTCGTCCGGGAACGAGTTCCCAGGAGACACTGAACGTGTTTGCGTCGTAGAGCGAGTACTCGTACTTGCCGAATTGCGCGACTTCCGTCGGTTCGACTTCCGACTCGTCCATCCTGAGACCGGCTTTAGGTAAGAGATTCATGCGCTCAGCGCGATTTTCTGTTTATAGTATATAGTATCTTGAAAATCGATTTAGGCTTATTTCATGAGCGCAAAGAGCAGCAGTGTCTTACGCGCATCGATGAGGCGCTGGACGCTATCCGAGTGGACGAAATGACGCTGATGCGTGATCTGGAGACACAATGTGGAAGCCTCTACGATAATGAGATCTATGGCCTGTAGTTGATTCACGATGTTGCAACGTGCGCGGAATCGGACATTTTTTCGGGGTGAGCCATGCGCTTGAAAGCGATCTGTTGCCAGGTTCTCACGCGAGAGATGACCAGCGCGATCTCCCGGTCTACCCACTCGGTCGAACTGGAGATATTGCCGATGGGGCTGCATGATCTGGGCACATTGATGTGCCCGCACTTGCAGGAGCGGATCGATGCGGCGGACGGGAACGGGTATGACGCCATCCTTTTGGGATATGCGCTCTGTGGCAGGGGAACCGAAGGCCTGCGCGCGGGAAAGACGCAACTCATTCTTCCGCGCGCACACGACTGCATCGGCCTATTGATGGGCGACCGCCATCGTTATCAGGCATATTTTGACACTCATCCCGGCGTCTATTTCCGCTCTCCCGGCTGGGTCGAGTTTTCCACGCCTGAGCTGGCTCTGCAACCGGCCTATGCCTCCACAAAGAACAAGATTGGCGAACGGCGCAGCCGCGAGGAACTTATCGCCCAGTACGGAGAGGAGAACGGGAACTATCTCTTCGAGCAATTCCAGGCATACCGCCGCAACTACTCCGGGCTGACGTATATCTCAACCGGGGTTGAATCAGAGGATACCTTCCGCGTTCAAGCTCGCGCTGAAGCGGAGAAGGAGGGATGGCGCTTTGAAGAAGTTCCGGGTTCACTCGCGCTGTTGGAGCGTCTTGTCAATGGAGAGTGGGATGCGGCGGAGTTTTTGGTAGTGCCTCCCGGCGCGGCCGTGCAAGGCTCTCTGGGCGAATTCATCATGGAAGCAATATGAGCGGCGATAAGGTACAGGTCCAACTGGAACCATTGTCGGCAGTGGTGGAAGTTCCGCGCGGCGCCGCGCTTGCTTCAGTGCTGCCGGAGCTGGGCATCGAATTCCCATGCGGAGGAACGGATCTTTGCGGCGGTTGCCGCGTACGTGTACTCGAAGGATCGCTCCCGATTACAGAACCCGACCGTTTGGTCCTCTCCGCGAACGAACTTGCCGATGGGTGGCGTCTTGCCTGCCAGGCACATGCTGATACACCGCTGGTGCTCGAGTGCGGCCAATGGCGGATGGATATTCTTACGGACAACTCAAGTCTTTCCGGCATGGGTAAGCGCGGCCTGGGAATAGCTATCGATCTGGGTACAACCACCATCGCCGCGCAGATGATCGATTTGGCTACGGGCAACGTTCTCGGTGTCGAGACTGCTCTCAATCCACAGGCATCATTCGGGTCGGATGTGATGAGCAGGATTCGCGCGGTTTTGCTGGGGGCCGATCTGACTAAGGTCGTGCGCTTCGCTCTGCGGCAGATGATCACTAAGCTGGCCGGCGGCCGCGAAGAGGAGATTGTCGAGGTCATCCTCGTCGGCAACACGGTGATGCATCATCTGTTTTGCGGGCTCGATGTTGAGCCGCTTTCGCGCGCGCCGTTTAATTCTTCCCATCTGGGCGCGCAGTGCTTCCAGCCTCAAGAGCTGGACTGGCCTCTGCCTCAGGGTTGCGGCATTCGCTTTGAACGCTGCATCGGCGGCTTTGTGGGATCGGACATTCTTGCCGGAATTCTTGCCGTCGGCATCGCGCGCGGCGAGGATCTGCTTGCCTTGGTGGACCTGGGCACAAACGGGGAGATTGCCATCGGCAACCGCAACGGAATTGTCTGTGCCTCCACGGCGGCGGGACCGGCCTTTGAAGCCGGCTCGATCAGGATGGGAATGCGCGCGTCCACGGGCGCCATCTCGCGCGTCTGGCTCGATCATGGCGAGATACGCGCCACCGTGATCGGAGACGTTGAAGCCCGGGGCATCTGCGGCAGTGGCCTCGTGGATGCGGTGGCCGCAGGCCTGGTAAGCGGGGAGATTCTATCCTCCGGGCGCATCGCCAATCGCACAAAGCTCTTTCCGGTAATGGCCCCAGTCGTTCTTTATCAGGCAGATATTCGCGAACTGCAACTGGCGAAGGCCGCCATCGCCTCTGGATTCAGGCTGTTGTTGAAGCGTCTGGGCGCGAACACTAACACCCTAAAGAGCATCTATCTTGCCGGCGCCTTCGGCAACTATGTGCAGGCCGAAAGCGCTATCGGCATTGGATTGATCGAAGCACCCATCGAACGCATTCACGCCAGCGGCAATACCGCGCTGCGCGGAGCCAAGATTTTACTTCTATCCGATGGCGGGCCCACCCTGCCCAAGATTGAGCACGTGAGCCTTGCCGCCGACCCAGGCTTTCAGGATGAGTTCGCCGACTGCATCGCCTTTCCTTCATGAGTCTTCATCTGAATTCACCGCATCAATTATGGCGACGATAAGAGCGACACAATCAAGGCAACCGGCGGTATACTGGCGCAGAGCCGCACGGAGAAATTTTTGCTATGCGGGTGAATGAGACCACGATCGAGGGAAGCATGAAAGTCGCGCCGCCTGCGCGCAAAAGGGGGATGGCATGAACCGTCTTAATGTGTGGCTAACGAACGGCCTGCTGATTACCGATGGCGCCTGGGGAACTGAGTTACAGGCGCGCGGGCTGCCTCCCGGCACGATGCCAGACACCTGGAACCTGACCCATCCCGAGCGCGTGGAATCGGTAGCGCGCGCCTATGTGGAAGCGGGCAGCCAGGTCATCCTCACCAACACCTTTCGCGCCAACGCCATTGCGATGCAAGGCTGCATTGAGGCAGATCTGGATGCAATCAATCGCGCCGGTGTCGCACTCTCACGCCAGGCAGCAGGCGAGGCGCTGGTCTTTGCCTCCATCGGGCCTACGGGCAAGATGCTGCTGTCGGGCGAGATCGACAGTGAGCAGGTAACCGCGGCCTTTGCCGCGCAGGCTCGATCTCTCGCAACGGCGGGCGCGGATGCGCTGCTTGTGGAAACAATGAGCGACATCGAGGAGGCGCGCCTGGCAGTGGACGCGGCCCGGCGCACCGGTTTGCCGGTTATTGTTTCCTTCGCGTTTGACACCGGTAAGAACAAGGACCGCACCATGATGGGCGCGACGCCGGAGGCCGTGGCCGAGGCGATGGTGGAGGCGGGGGCAGACGCTGTCGGCGCAAACTGCGGCGTTGGCGTGGAGCAGGTTGTGCCCATTTGCCGGCGATTGCGCGCGGCCTGCGATCTGCCCATCTGGATCAAGCCGAACGCGGGCCTGCCCACCATGGAGGGGACAACCATCCGCTACGGAACATCAGCGGAGTTCTTCGCTTCTCATTATGCGGCCCTGCGCGAGGCAGGCGCCGCGTTTCTGGGCGGCTGCTGCGGTTCCAATCCGGAGTTTATTCGCGCACTGGCAAACGCCCAGCGCGCCGCATCGTGATTCGCCGCGGCTGCAACCTTGCTTCAAGCCGTTCCATGAGTTGTCCGATTAGGGTTTGATATTTCTTCGCGGCATTAATAACTAGAACAAAAAAAACCGCGCCGGAAGTTTTCTCTTGCTCCGGCGCGGGTGGAAGCTAAACTAACAAAATCAAAGAACTAGAAGACGAACTTTCCGCTAAACTGCATCGAACGTGCCCCAGCAGTCTGGGAGTACGGCGGTCCGAACGCGGTGAGCATACCGAATGTGCCATAGCTACCCGCGTTGACGCTCGTTGTCAGGGGTACGGTGGCGCTCGGGTTGTTCAGGTTCAGATACGGATGATTGAGTAGGTTGAACACTTCCACACCGACCTTGATTTCGCCCGAACGGTATACGCGGAAGCCCTTATACATGCTCGCGTTGGCGACTCCCGTGCCAGGCCCACGGAATTGGTTGCGGTGGGTGTTGGCGAAAACCGGCGAGGTGTTGGTCGTATTCGGGGTGCTACCAGTGAGGCCAAATGTCGGCTCCACCGGGTTGGCAAACGAGGACGGATCGAACCATGGAGTGCTGAAGGAAGAAATCGTGCCGCCAACTGCATCTGGATGTTGGTGCCCGTTCAAGGCTTTATACGGCTTAACCAATTGGGCATAGAGCGTGCTACCCGGCGCATTGAGCGTATTGCTGTTGGCCGTGACTGAGAACGGCAAGCCGCCAAAGTAGCTGTACTGGCCGGTTATCTGCCATCCGCCAAGGATCTGCGACAACACGCCCGTGTTGGCCCACTTCTGGCCGTAGCCGAAGGGCGGCTTGTAGATGCCCCAGATCTGCACGTTGTGCTTCTGGTCCTGATTGGCTTGCGCCCGGTTCATTTTGTAATAACCGGGATAGGCGAACGCCGGGCCTGACGATCCCGTCCCGGCGCCGTTGTCTGCGTAGTTGAAGGCGTGTGACCAGGTGTAGACCAGTCCCAGCGAAGCGTTCTTGCCCGTATTGCGGGTTACTTGCCCCTGCAAGCCGTTGTAATTCGCGCTGAAAAGTGGCCCATTCATGGTAATGCCGCCGGTGTTGTAGAGGCCGGCAGTGGTCCAGTTGCCAGTGGCAGCGGCGTTACTCCAGTTGATGACTTGGTTGATGGCGGTCCCGGGTTGTCCAGTGCCTGTACAGGCGCCTGTCAAACCCGTAAGGGTGGTGTTCCATTGCGCGTTGGCCATGCAAGGCGTACTTGCGCTGGGCAGCGGCGCCGCATTATACGGACTGACGTTGGTCTGCTGGCGGACGAACAGATCGCCGACATAGCCGACGTTAGCTACGAATCCGAGGCCCACTTCCCGCTGCACAAACAGGTTCCAGGTCTCGATGTAGCCACGACGGAAATTCGGCCACAAGGCGTTTGTGCCTTGACTTACAGGCAGCGCCACAAAGCCCGAGCTATAGTTGGGTACAGCTGGAACCGGGATGCCATACGTGAGGGGCATCGCGCTGCCTGTTGCAGGATCGATGGCGATGGTTCCAAATCCGCTGGTCTGGCCATAGTTCGCCTGAATGTCGAAGGGGTACTCGTCGCGCAACTCGCGCACGTTATCCGGATCGACGGTCATGCCGGCGCCGGTGCGAATTACGGTTTTGTTGTCGAGGCGATACGCGATACCGAGGCGGGGCGCGAAGAATCCGTACCCCGTATCAACACCGGCGCTCTTGGGGTTGCCCATCACACCGCCGACCTCGACGTTGGATGACTGAGGCCGGTTCACATACACCTCAGAGATGCCGGTGTGGTCGCGGTACGCCGACGGATAGCGCTCGAAGCGCACGCCATAGGTGACGGTCAGTTTGGGAGAGACGGACCACTGATCCTGCGCGTAAGCGCCAAGTTCCGTCCAGCGCAGCGCGTTGGGATCGTAAACTTGCTGCGCCTTTTGAATGGCCCAGGTACCATAGGTGCCCGAACCATTGTTGTTGGGCAGGCCCAGCAGGTAGTCGGCCAAGTCGCCGTACGCGTTACTGCCGCACGAAGAGCCGCCGCAGGTCATGCCGCCGGCGAACACGAAGCCGCCGTGCGCGTTCGAAGCGCCGCCGCCGGTGGTGGGCTGGAAGTGGTTCAGGTCAAAGTGGTAGTAGGTGAAGCCGGTCTTGAACTGGTGCTTGCCCTTGACGTAGCTCAGGTTCACGTCGCCGGTGAACTGGTTGTCGCGGAACTGGAACGGATTGGCAAAATTGGAGTTGCCGATGGTGCTGAAGGTGCCGTTAAAGACCATCGGCGGCTGGCCGAAATAATCCGGATTATTCGTGGGGCTGTTCGTTCCCGGAATGTGCAAAGTGGTCAGACCATAGTTGCCAGCTGCGAGATCGATAATCGACTCTGCTCCAGACCACTGGCGGGTGTAACCAAAATCGGCATCGACCACTAACTTCGAGGAGATCACGTGGCTTACGCCGATGCCGACATTCTGGATGTGGCCATGTCCCGCACCCGGCTGGCCGCCATCGAAGGTGCCGCCGCCCGCCGCGCCCAGTTCCTGCGGAGAGAGTACCTGGAACGGCTCGGTGCTGTATTTGCCGAAGATCTGCGTGCTGTCATTCGGAATGTAGGTGATCTTCGCGTCGTTGGAGGTGCGGGCGTAGACAGCGGCGGCGGAGCCCGTGTAGTTGCTGGCCATGTTGAGGTTCAGCATGGTCGTGGTCGGTGTGATCGTTGCCGCGATCGGGGCCAAAAGGGCAATCATCGTCGTAGCCTGAGGGTTCATTTGGCGCGCCGTGGGAATGGTGTTGACATTGGCTCCCGACTCGCCATACTCGGAGGTGAAGCTCGGGCGGCAAGGGTAGTTGAGATACCCCGCGGTATAGGTGAGTGTGGGACAGGCTGTAGTGGGGGTCCATGCACTGACCCAGGTGGCCGTAGGTTGTGGATCGTAGATGGTGGTAGGGCTGGTGACGCCGGAGCCGACGGCCACCTCGGAGAAGTTGCCGTTGATCATTTTGGTGTCCGGAACCGACAATGTTACACCGTTGCCGATTAACTGGTGCCGCGTGGTGCGCTCCCAGTTGTCGAAGAAGAACAGTTTCTTCTTGCCGGTTACGAGTCTGGGAAGATAGACCGGGCCGCCGATATTGAAGCCGTATTCGTGGAAGACGTTATGGAGAACCGCTCCGTTCGGATCGATGGTGCTCGTGTTCGCAAGTTTCGTCGCAAGGTACGACCGGGCATTCATTCCGGCACTCTGGTAATAGTGCCATGCGCTGCCATGGAAGTCGTGCCCGCCGGTCTTGGTGGTGATCTTGATCGATGCGCCGCCCGCCTGGCCCTGCTCGGCGTTGAAGTCGTTGGTGGTGACGCTGACGTTCTCGATCGAGTCCACCGGCGGCACGTAGGCGATGAGATAGGTCAACCACCCGTAGTAGTTCACCGCGCCGTCGATACGCGTGGTGTTGCCGTTCATACTCATGCCGTTCACATTGAGCGACATGGCTCGCGACGGATTGGAAGCGGTTGAGTTTTGCTCCTTTACCGACGCCGCGCCGGGGATGAGCGTATAAAGTGCCTGATAGCTGCGCCCCTGAGAGGAGGTCTCGGGCATTTGGCTGAGCTGTGACTGGCTGATTTCGTTGTTGACTTCCGCCGATTCGGTTTGCAGCAGCGGCGGCGCCTCATTCACCGTGATCTGGGTCGAAACCGACGCCGGATGCAGCGCAATGTCGACACGCACCTGGCGGTTAACTTCAACCACGATGTTCTTTACCGAGGACCCGGCAAAGTTTCCCTTGGCAGGAACGGTTACGGTATACGCTCCCGGCAGTACGTCGAGAATCCAGTAAGTGCCCGAACTGTTAGCGGTGGTGCTGCGAACTGCGCCCGTGCCTTGGTCGGTTAACGTTACAGCCACTCCGGGAATTACCGCGCCGGTCATATCCGAGACCGAGCCGGTGATTGACCCGTAGAGAATCTGTGCATTTGCGGTGCTGCTCACGAAACATATCGCGAGAAGCGCAACTACCAGCAGGGCTACGAATGTACTTGCTTTGAAGCGATGATTCATATCTGGCCTTCCTGACATGATTTCCTCCGGAAAACTGTGAATTGACTGCATTTTTGCCAATCTCCGCGAAGATTCTTGCGGGGGTTGACCCTTGAATCCGCCGTAACCTCTTGATTCCATTTGATCTGGAGATCGACTTTGGCCCGTAAACCGTTCGCACGCAAAATTAAGAACCGTTTCGAATACGGTTTATTTGGCGTCTCGAACTATAGAATCGATTCTGCAATGTTGTCAAGAATAAAATTGATTTATTTCATGCTGGTCTCTAGATTGGTCAATTTTGAACAGAGAAAAAACCTGCTCAACAGTAAGACGACCCGCTGGGTAGTATGATTGGGAAACATCCACCATGTTTTGTTGAGTTTACGACTTTCATCCAGGAGCTGGAAAAACTCTTTGGCAGCATCCGTCAAGTGGTAGAAAATGTTACCGCTGCTATGATTATTGGTATTTGAAAACTACCAAAGGCATCTGAACCTTCCCTTTCTTTTGACCGCGGCCTATCCCGATTCCTCGGCCACCGTTGAGATCAACGCTTGGATATTCTCTGTAGACGCATGTGGAGGCATTCCTCCACCGCAAGACACTATCAAGCGTGACCGGTCATCGAGAGCGTTCAGCATCTCCCTGACCGAGCGCTTCACGTCAGCCGGCGTTCCTTCGGCCAGCACATCGCGAGGAGGTATGTTTCCGATCAGTGCAATCCGGTTGTTCGTCCATGCCTTCATCTCTGCCAGTTTGTATTGCATGCCGAAATTGAGCAAATTGATTCCCGCTGTCTCCAGCAGAGGCGCGCTGGCCTTTGACGGCGCATCGTTGTGGAAGAACTTCACGCTCACATCCGCGTTAAAGGCGCGCTGCAAATAAGGCAAGCCAAACGTCTCGAAATCGCGGCGGCTCACAAATCCAACAATATCGTCGAGCAAAAAAATGCCGTCAATCGAAGGGAATGCTTCGCGCTGAACCGCGATCCAGTCCACCAAAAAGTCCGTGATCATAGCAAGCAGGCTATGCATCAGCTCCGGGTCCGTCTTCAGCGCCTCCATAAACTCCGGCGCGCCCATCAGAAACGAAGCGATATTAAGCGGGCCGCGGGCCACCGCGAAGCGGATTTTGTGGCCGGCCTTTTCAATCTCCGGCTGCAAATGTTTGAGTCGCTTGATCACAAAGGGCAGCAAGCCGTGTTTGCGCGGATCGGGCCTTTCCAGACGCTCGACCTCAGACGGAGAGTGCAGAACTTTTCTGGCAAAGGGAAATTCGTTCTCTCCCCAGATGGAGACAGATCCGAAGGCCGAGGGTTCTGTGCACATTCCGAATTCAGACCAGAAGCCCGGTAGAAATATCGCTTCCGGAAAGGTGCGTATGGCCTGGAGATTATCGTCCAGAAAAATGCGTTCGTCAGTGAAGTAATCCAGAATCGTGTGGCCAGCCCAATTCGGGAGCCAAGGACTATCGATGATGAAAGCTGTCGGGAGAGGACGGATCTCTTCTCCGCGAACGACAGCGACGAGCGTCTTCCATTGCTGATCGGTCATGGCTTTCTTTACCTCACGCAACTCTCGATTCTAAACTCACGATTTTAAGTTACTGTCAAACAAAATAGCAAATCGTTCGCCTCAGCAGGGCTTTTAAAGTTACCGCTTCTGTCGATTATCCTTGCCGTCAGAGTATCACAACTAAGCTATATGATTGATAATACACGCATTACTGCGCTCGCTTTGAGGCAAAGTTTTGTGGAGTGTAAATGCCGGCGTCTATTATTTAAGATCAAAATAAATTGCTGTCAGCACGTCAAGAGCTTATTGAATGCGGAGTTTTGGTTCGGGTTACTTTTGCACCTGAACGTTGATATCCAGAATGACGCTGCAGGACAACCGCCGCGGCTCCGCGCAGTCTGGCGAATTCTCCGTCGTTGGTGATTCCCAGTTGCGGCGCTCTCCCGGCCAGCATAGTGGCTTCCAACTCGGCTTGAACTATAGGGCCGAAGCGAGCCCATGATGTGGTTATGTCACCTGCAATCAGAATCACTTCCGGGGAGAGCGCGGCGGTAACCAGACGTAGGCCGCGGCCCAGGCAGGTGGCCTGGCGAGACAGGGCTGCTATCGCAGCAGGATCTTCTTCTTCGGCCAGATGGAGCAGTTCATGAATGCTGACGGATGCCTTTTCAGGGCGGATCTCCGCATAGTACCGAAGTGCTGCATTTGAAGACGCAAAGACCTCCCAGCATCCGTGCTGCCCGCATCCGCACTGGGGTCCGCTTGGGTCAATCGGACTGTGGCCAAACTCGCCTGCCAGGCCGCTGCGGCTGGTGACAATCTGGCCGTTAGCTAGAATGGCCCCGCCAACTCCCTCCGAAACCGTAATTAATACAGCATTGCGAATGCCGTCGAGCTTGCCCGACCAAAGCTCCGCAAGCAGTGCAGCATTTGCGGCGTTGGTCAGCTCAACCTGTAGCCGCATTTCCTTTTCGATATCGCTCTTGATGTCGTAGCTGCCCCACTTGAGGTTGGGAGCAAGAATAAGACGCTGTGACTCCGAATCAACACGGCCCGGCATACTGATGCCGATTCCCTCAAAGGAGCGATTGGAATGGCTGGCGCGCATGGCCTTCATGCAGGTGATGATTTTGCTGATTGTGCTCGCGGGGTCCGAGACAAGAGGCACAACTTCGCGCGCAAGAAATCGTCCGTTCAAATCGAGAAGCGCGACAATGGCCTGCTTCGGCCGTATATCGGCTGTCAGAATCACCAACCCATCGTTGAGCGCAAGCAGTGTAGGATGCCTGCCGCGAGGCCGCCGTTCAATAGCGCCTTCCTTTACCCATTTTTCGGCGATCAACTGCTCGACAATCGCGGAGACTGTGCTAGGTTGCAAGCCGGAGGCGCGCGCCAAATCCGCACGGGAAACCGGCTGCTGGGAACGGATGATCTCCAGAACCACATCGCGATTGATATCCCGCGCGCTTTCGCTGGTCGCCAACTGGACATAGGCCAAGTCGATACGCTTGATGCCCCGTGTTGTTGGTGCCGGACGTGAGTTTGAATTCATGCTTGCCAGTTGACTCAGTATGTCACAAAATGCACTTTTCAGAATAGCAGGTTGCCTATCCGCGTTCTCGCCAGACCCTATTGGCTCATTACGTACGGAAAACGCTGCGGACGCGACAACATGCTGTTCGCCTCATCATCGTTATGGAAGCGCTCTCTCACCGGGTCCCAGTGCAATCTGCGCCCCGTCTTCATCGCAATATGGTGCACCAGGCAAGTGGAGCAAGCGCGATGTCCAACCTCGGCGGGCGCTGTGGGAGCCTGCCGGCTGCGGATGCATTCCAGCCAGTTGCCATGCTGGTCATCGCTTTGATAGAGATGAACTTCCCCGGCCCCGATCACGCTCTCCAGAATCTTCGGGTCGCTCGCCATCAGCGGTTGCAGAGTTTGCGGCTTGCCGCTCGGATCGCTGGCGGTGACTTCAACATCGCGGGTCACAAAGATCCACCCCTCGCTTCCATAGAACTTGATGCCATTGGGAAAGTCTCCGCTGATGTCCATGGTGACGCCGTTGGCATAGAGACCATGTGTGAGGAAGTTGCCGTGCACATTCCATAATCCATGTTTCGGAAACTCCGCCGTGCCCCACACCTCTATCGGTCCGGTGTGTTCCGTATTCATGCCCCAGTGGGCGGTATCCACATGGTGCGCGCCCCAGCCGGTAATCATACCTGCCCCAAACTGCTCGCAACGCAACCATCCGGGACGTCCGTAGCCCTGCTGCGGATGCACACGCATCTCGGTGTAGTAGACCTCGGGCGTGGAACCCAGCCACGCGTCGTAATTGAGGTTGGGAGGTATCGGCATGGGCGGCGCCTCCGGCCCGCTGGGGTCGCCCGGCAAGCCGATCTCCACATGCTTGATCGTTCCGATGCGGCCATTGCGCACCAGCTCACATGCTCGGTGAAACTGTTTCCATGACCGTTGCTGCGATCCGATCTGCAGAATCTGCCCCGATGCCATTACCGCATTGCTCATAGCGCGTCCCTCGGCAATGGTCAGCGATGCCGGCTTCTGCAGGTACACGTCCTTACCGGCACGCACCGCATCCACCGCCAGAATCGCGTGCTGATGGTCGGGGGTGCTGATCACTACCGCATCGATGTCTTTGTTGGCCAGCAGTTCGCGGTAGTCATGGTAGCCGGTTACGCCGTCATATTCCTTGCCGGTCTTCCCGGCATAGTAGCCATTGACCAGTACCCTGCCCTCCTCCATCCGCTTGGAATCGAGATCGCATACCGCCATGATGCGCGCCTGGTCGTACTTCCAGATTCCCGGCAGATCGTGGCCGCGAGAGATGCGGCCCACGCCGATTGCTCCGATGTTGATGCGGTTGCTGGGAGACTTCTGTCCCATCACGCTGGCCGGCACAATCGCCGGAAAGCCGGCCGCTGCAACCGCGCCCGCAGACATTTTCAGAAACGTCCTGCGCGGGTACTCCGTACTCGTGTTGATGGTTGTCATGGCTATCTCCTGCTAGATCTTCAGTTCATCTCTTCCTGCACCGGTTTACACAGTGAAGTTGAGACGCCGCGCGTTCTTCTGCGCCTTCAGCACCAGCTCGGCAGCCAACAGCGCCTGCTGCTGATCTTGCGCCGTGTGGGTGCGGTTCACAATATCGGCGACAAACTGCGGTCCGAAGGGCAGCGCCACTTTGCTGCAATCCATGTATCGGATCTGCTTCTTATCCACGATAAACAGATGGTTGCCGCCCGGCCGGCCGGCGATATCGATATACTTGCGCAGCTCGATATAACCCTCGGTTCCCAGAATGAACAGCCGCCCATCGCCCCACGTGCCCAGGCCATCGGGAGTAAACCAATCCACGCGCACATAGCCCGCGCCTCCATTGCCCTGGAGCATCATGTCGCCGAAGTCCTGAAACTCGGGATGCTCGGGATGATTCACATTCGCGATCTGCGACGCCGTCACGGCAGCCGTCGTCGAGCCTGTGTAGTAGACAAATTGGTCCGCCTGATGAGATCCGATGTCGCACAGAATGCCGCCGAACTGCACCGGGTCCCAGAACCAATCGGGACGGCTGGGGGCGTTCACCTGGTGGGGCGCAATATTGATCGTCTGCACCACCTTGCCGATTGCTCCAGCCTTGACCAGATAGCCGGCCTGCACGGCGGCGCGCACTTCCAGCCGCTCGCTGTACATGATGGCAAACATTCTGCCTGTCGCGGCGGAGACTTTGCGCACTTCGGCCAGTTGCTCCAGTGTCGTAATGGCCGGCTTGTCGCTGAGATAGTCCTTGCCGTGCTTCATGACGCGAATGCCGAGCGGCGCGCGCAGATTGGGGATGGATGCGCTGGCCACAAGCTGGATCGATGGATCATCCAGAATCTCGTCCTCGCTCTTTGCCAGTCTCGCCTGGGGATAGATTTTCTGAAAGTTGGCAATCGCCTTGGGAAGCGTCGAATAAAAAGCGGCTAACTCTCCGCCGCCGCGAATCACGGCTGCCGTGATGCCCATGATGTGAGCATGATCGAGGCCGATCACGGCAAACTTGATGGAGTGCTTCGGCTTCATGTCCTCATCGGCTCCGGGTGCGACGACCTCATGCGCTATTTGCCCGCCTCCCGCGTGCAACCCAAAGGCCGCCTCCGGCAATGTCGATAACATACCCGCTGCTCCAACGGTCTTCAGAAAGTTTCGCCTGCCAATTGTCTCAAATTGCATAAACTCGTTTCCTTTCGATGTGTCGCCATGCCGGTTCAGTGTTGCTGCGCTTCCGGCGTAGCCGCGGATTTCCAGTTGATGACGTGATAGATGGCCTCGCCGGCGCCCACGTTTCTCAACCCGTGTAGCTGGTTTGAGGCATTGAAGATCACCGAACCTGGCCCGACCCGCTTCCACTCTCCGTTCGACAGGGTTTCCACCGTGCCCTGCATCACGATGATCAGTTCCTCATTCGGATGCCGGTGCGGCGGATGCGAGGTTTTGCCAGCTTCCAGCGTTGTTACATGCATCTCCAGTTCGTCCAGTGTGGCCGTGCGCGCTTTGAAGAACGAGCGCACCGAGCCAACCTCCGTCGGCTTGGCGGGAATCGAATTCCAATCGAAGACCGATGAGCCCATCACCGGCGCCTGGCCGGCAAGGGCGAAGGCCGCCGCTGTACATGCGACAGCAATCAACGCAACCAGCAAATCTCTTCGCGTAATCATCATTTCTCCTTGTCAGTCCGGCTTCGCTTTCATTCTGTTAGCGACTCCGCTGCTTTCGTTGTTTGGGGCTATTTCAAGGGACAACTCCCGTAACTTCCCCCTACTGTATCAGCAGTTCTTAAGTCCGTCGATATTCTTAAAATCAACCTGGTGAGTCGTGTTATCTGCCAGCGTGATCTCCGCACCCAGGACGGAACCAGAAGGAGTCACCTCCATGATCCGGATAACCTTCACCGGATCCAGTTCTTCCGGCGTCCATGGGGTGTCATCGGTCTTGTGCAGCATCGCCGTAATCATCAATTCCATCGTGGGGCTCTTGGCGGTGCGCTTGCGATGGACGAACAGCACAGTGCTCTCCTCTGTTTCCGCATTGAAGCCGCGGTGAACCTGACTCTGAATTGTGTCCCAGCCGTTGTATGCGATCAGCGCCACCGATCTGCCCGGAATCGAGGCCGTGATCCCCTGCTTCATCTTGTCCTCGAAAGTGTGCAACGCGGCCTTCTTCCCGCCGAAATGCGGCAGGCCGAAATGGCCGAGCGTGAGCTCATGCTCAAAGGCCAGCCGGCAGCGGTCGACGTGGATGACGCCTCCAGGAACCGTGATCTCCGCGAGGTCGATGATGTATCCAACTCCGTTGTTCGGCGGTTTCCGCATGATCAATTGACGGTAGAGCACGCCGTCGCGCACGCCGTTGAAGAGAATGCTTTGCGAGGTTACGTAGGCGGCGCTCTTCGATGCGGCGTTATCGACCGCGCGTCCCGTGAGGTAGAAATTGATGTCCACACCCCTCAGATCGCGAGGATCCAGGCTGCGGAAACTATACTCCTGTGATGTGCCGCCGTTCGGGTTGTGGTCTTCCCATGGGAAATGGGTGTTGAACACCAGCTTGGAGTAGTTGTGATCGTCGTCGTACACCTTGCCGGGGACGATCTCAGAAGTTCCGCTGCTGCCGTGGTTGACCAGAACGATTCCCGGCCGTTCGAGAACGGTCCGTTTCGAGCGCTTTCCTAAGCCTTCCCACATTCCGTCGTTCTCTTTCGCGGTCCAGAACGGAGAATCTTCCGGCAGCGCCAGGCTGATGAACGGCAGGAACATGATGAATGGGCTGGCCGAACAACTGTAGTTTTGAATCGCGAATTCCCGGTGGGGGTAGAAGCCGAGGCTGGGAATGTCGTTCTCGTAAACGTCTTCCCGCCCCGTGAATTGCAGAATCGATCCGGAACAGAGCCGCCTCGCCCAGCCGGGATCGATCGGCGGTTCCGAGTCGAGCAGGAACGACACCGGGAAGCCGCCCGAAATCCATAGGCGGTAGCAGATGCTTCTGGCCCACATGTTGATAAAGCCGTTCCGGCCGAAGAAGCTGGTATACGTTTTGAACAGTTCCTGAAAACTATTTTCGAGCAAGCCAGCGATTTCCGGAAAGTGCTCGCGGCCGAAAGCACGGCTCCAGATGGTGCCGTAAACAACGAAGAGGCTGATAGTGTAGTAGTTGTAGCTCTGCTCCAAATACCAGCCGTTGCCCGCGTGATACGATGCGATCCACTGCAGGTGGCTTTTCAGCAGATCGTCGTCGATGTCATATCCGTTTTTTTTGAGGAACGAGAGCGCGCAGATGTTGAAGAGCCGCCAATTGTTCTGCGTCGTGCGGTGATGGGCCCACTTGGAAATTGTGACGGCCATTTCATCGCGCTGCTTTTCGGTCAGGTACGGCCACAAAACATCGGGCATCAGCAACAGCGTCTTCGCCAAACCGCCGAACTCGCAGGTGAACTGATAGGTAGCTTCCGGCAGGTCCTCTGGCATGGGCAAGCTGTTCACATGCCCCGGCGTCATCGCATTGTAAAACTGATTGGCGTAGTAATCGCGCAGCTCGATGCCGCCGATACTGACCTCGGGATCCACGTGGATCAGCGGGGCCGCCAGATTGAAGGTCCTCTCCAGCGCTTCGAACTCGTTGGAGCGATGGCGCCATTCCGGCGCATTAGGCTGCGGATACGATTTGCCCGGCACCTTCGGAAACACGATTGGCGAGTCAAACGACTTCACGTGCCGGAATGCCCGTTCGAGCACATACTTGGCGCATTCGATGTAGTGCTTCCTGGTCATCCCGGTCAGCGGGCTCAGATTCAAATCGGGATTCCTTACTTCAAAAGCATTTTTCATCATAGTCTCGATCGGTTAGCATTCCCGGTCCACTCACAATAATTCGGCCCATGAATGAAATCCCCTAACCGGTGATGTCATTTTGCCGCTTTAGCCTGAATCCACAGGCAACAAGATTGAGAAATTAGTCTAACACCTAACGCAATTCTTCGAAAATATATAAATGAACACGACCCCAAGCTCGCTGGGCGACCGGTAAAGGCCGCCCAGGAGGAGCTTCATTCAATATCTTCGACGAGCAAACAATATAAATTACCTGGCAAGAGCAACGGCTATTCAGGCAGCTCCAGCGAACTAGTAACAGTGAAACTGGCTTCGGATTTGGCGTTGGTCTCCTGGGGTTGGGCGCCGCCCAGACTCAGAGTGTATTTGCCGGGCAGAATGAAGCGGAGCCCCTTCTCGTTTACGCTCGACAGCGTGCGTGGATCGAGGGTGATGGTGACCGCGCGGCTTACTCCCCCCGCGATGTGAATCCGCTGAAAGCCCACCAGAGAGTGAATGGGTCCATCGGGTTGCGGGGTCTTGAGGTAGGCTTCGACCACCTCGTCTCCTGAGACGGTGCCAGTGTTGGTTACGGAAACAGTCGCGGTAATGGGGTCGCCAGCCTTCAACGTCTCTGTGGATAGCTTCACCTGTCCGTACTTGAAGCTCGAATAGCTAAGCCCGTAGCCGAAGCCCCACAGCGGTTTGCCGGCGAAATAACGGTAGGTGCGGCCTTTGAGCCCATAGTCAGTGAAGGCGGGCAGGCCGTCGAGCGAGGCGTAGAAGGTCACCGGCAGACGGCCGGCGGGGTTGTTGAGGCCGGCGAGGGTGCGGGCGATGGCTTCGCCGCCGGCAACGCCGGGATACCAGGCTTCGAGAATGGCATCGGCGTGTTGGTTGGCCCAGTTGAGCGCAACGGCGCTGCCGCTTTGCAGAACCACGATGAGTGGCTTGCCCGTGGCGGCCACGGCTTCCAGAAGTTTTTGCTGGGGCGCGGGCAGGTCGAGGCTGGTGCGGTCGCCACCGTCGAAACCGTCGATCTTGATGCGCATCTCCTCGCCTTCAAGCTGCGGCGAGAGGCCCACAAAGGCGATCACCACATCGGACTCCTTGACGCGGGCCACGGCTTCATCAAGCTGTGCCTGCGCGGGGGCTTCCCACTTGAGGGTCAAGCCACCGCCGGACTGGTCGCCAACGTGGGAGTACTCCACGCGGAAATCATGTGGCTTGGTGTCGGTGAAGTCCACCGCGATGGAGGGAACCTTGGGGAAGTACTCCACCGGTGGAGCGGTGGGCGATGCCCCGACCGCTGCATGGAAGTTGCCCATCACGGACAGATCGTGGCCTTCGCGCAGGCTGCCTTCGCCAAGAACCTTGCCGTCAAGGACGAAACGGTAGCTTTCCACCGGCGAATAGGGGAAGCTGTCTCCCGGTTCGAGGGTGAAGACGTAGTGGCCGGGTGCGGGAGGTGTGAGTGTGCCGCTCCAGCGCACGGAGTAGTCATGCGTGGCCAGTTGAGGCACCGGTAGCGCATTCTCCCAGTCAGTTTGTACATTGGGTTGCGTGACCGTGGCAACCGGGCGGCCGGTCCAGTCGGGAGTCGCGAAGAACTCCGTTTTCAGGCCCTGATTGAGGCCAAAGACTGTCCTCGGTACTGGCACGCCGGCGCCGGCAGCAAGTGTTGAGCCCTGCGCATAAAGAATGGGTGAGCTCTTGAATTGTTTCATTAGCCCGTCCAGCGGCGTGACCGGATTAACCGGCGTACCGACGTAGTTGCCCAGGATGGACGGCAGTAAATCTGCGGTGGGGCCGATGACGGCGATGTGGCCGGGTGCGCTCTTCAACGGAAGAACGCCTTTGTTCTTCAGCAGGACGATGCTCTCTTCGGCCGCCTTCAGCGAACTTTGGCGATGCAAGGGCGAAGCATCCTCGGAGAAAGAAACTCGATCGCCCCAATCGGCGCCTTGCGGGTCAAAGAGGCCAAGCTGGAAGCGCGCGGTGTAAAGCCGCTCGGCTGCCTGGGTAATCAGTTCTTCGCCTACCAGACCCTGATGTACCGCGTCGGCCAGCGTGTTGAAGCCAGGGGTCCAGATGCTGCACGAGAGGTCGGTGCCTGCCTGCAACGCAAGCGCGGCGGAGTGCGTAATGTCCGCGGTCTTCTTGTGGCCCTGGTTCACGTCCACAATGGCGCCGCAGTCGGAGACAACGAAGCCCTTGAAGCCCCAGGCGTCGCGCAGGTGCTCCTTGAGCAGCATCTTGTTGGTGCACGCGGGAAACTCGTCGATGGAGTTGTAGGCGCACATCACCGACTGCACGTGGCCCTCTGTGACGGTGGCGCGGAAGGCGGGCAGGTAAGTCTCTTCCAGGTCGCGCGGCGAGGGGTCAATGTTGAAACCGTGACGCAGCGTCTCGGGCCCGCTATGCACGGCAAAGTGCTTGCTGGTGGCTACGGCGCGCAGGTGATTGAGGTCGTCGCCCTGCACGCCGGTAACAAACGCCACGCCCATCTTTCCGGTCAGGAACGGGTCTTCGCCGTAGGTTTCCTGGCCGCGGCCCCAGCGTGGATCGCGAAAGATGTTGATGTTGGGCGACCAGAAGGTCAGCCCATAAAAGATTCTGTGATTGCCCTCCCTCTGGGCCTGGTTATACTTGGCGCGAGCCTCGGTGGAGATGGTTTTTCCCATCTCGTTCACAATGCCGGTGTCCCACGTGGCGGCCATGCCGATGGCTTGGGGAAACACAGTCGAGTGGCCAGCGCGTGCCACGCCGTGCAAAGCCTCATTCCAGGTCTGATAGTCGGGAATGCCAAGGCGTGGAATCGCCGTGGCCCAGTCTTCAAGCTGGGAGACCTTTTCATCCAGGGTCATGCGGCCAACCAGATCATGGGCGCGCGCCACTGGAGAGAGTTTGGTGTTCAGCCAGGCGTCCTGTTGCGCGGACGCGCAGAGAGTGAAGAAGGCGAAAATGATAACTACAACAGAAAGCCAGCGGCGTGACAGCATAAGTTGATTTCCTCCCGGATTTTGCCCATCCTCCCGGCAATTTTTTTGGCCGGGCATTCGATTGGAACTCTACTAGGGTTGGGTTGGCTTTGACCAGCCTTGCATGGATGAGGCCGTAGGCGCAATTTCGATGTAATCAAGTGCGGCGGGGTCGTCTCCATCCGGAGTTCCTTCCACGCGCAGCAGGTCACCAGGCTTGAGTTCTATGCCGCGGACGGTGTGGCGGGTAGAGTTGTCGCCGTTGGGGCGGTGGGAGGGCAGCACGGCGTCGGCGGCCCAGGAGACAACCGGCTGGCCGTTGAGCAGCAGCGTAAACTTCGCCGTGCCGCCTTGTAGGTCAAAGTACTGTACGGCGATGCTGTAGTGTCCTGCGACGCCCGTGTAGGTCCATTCGGCCGTGCAGCTTTTCTCCGCACAGGAGACAGCTTTGCCCCCGGAGGCGTCTTCCCATGGAGTCACGTCGATGATCTTGTAGCCGGTGAGGCGCGCATCCTCGGCTTCCATGCGTCCGGGGTAGTGGCCGGCGCGGCCCTTTTCATCGGGGATTCCGCTCAATTTCAAAAAGTACTGCACAATCGCGTCACGCCACACAATGGCGTGGCCGGCCTGGTAGGCGAGACGGTCGCGAACCTGCTCGTAAAGCGGCTGGTCGATGCTGCCTTCGAGCGTGGCCCACTCGTCCGCCAGCCCTGCCGCCTGCGCCGCGCCCTCGTAGTGGCTGTCGTAGATGTACTGGATCACGGTCTGGCCGTCATGCAGACGGTGTGTGTAGGGCACGTGGTGAAAGAAGAGCAGCAGGTTGTCGGGGGTGGTGGCGAGATTCTCGTAGAGCTTTGCAACCTCTGGCGGATACTGCCCCGCGAAGCCTGTGCCGGTTTTCACACTGCGGTCCATGCCCACGCCCAGGGGTTCGGCGCGGTGCCATTGGCCCCAGCCGTTGTTCTCGCTGGACTCGATGTTGGGGCCGTAGTGGCTGCCGGTGATGCCGGTGAGGGTTTGCATCCCCAACGGCCCGGTGTAGTTCACATAGGCCGGCCAGGATTGCAGCAGCATCTTTGTCACCGTGCGAACCACGGCGTCGTCGTTGCTGATACTTTGGCGCACCCACTCGGCTGCAATCTCTTCGGAAGTAAGATTGGGATTCCACGCCAGCCGGCCAAAAGCATAGAGGTTGGCCATCGCCAGCGGCGAGCCAAGCCAGCCGTCGCGCCCTACTCCTGTGACGGCGACCATGCCGCCGAGGGGCCGATGAAAGCTCTTGCCCGCAAGAATTTCTTTCACCGGCGTGGATCTGCCGTCGGCGCGCAGGTCGAAATCGAGAACCCACTTCCACATGGGGGCGAGATAGACCATGTGGCGCTGCTGGCCGGTGTACTCTTGCGTGACTTGGATCTCCATCGCCTGGTTGGTCTGGCGAAGCCCCGCAAAGAGCGGCGAAATCGGCTCCTGGGCCTGAAAATCAATCGGCCCTTCCTTGGTTTGGACTACGACGTTGGGGGCGAAGGCGCCGTCGAGCGGGTGGAAGATGTCGTAGGCCGCGCGGGCGCGGTCGGCCTTCGGGTCGAGCCAGTCGAGGTGGTGGTTATAAACAAAGGCGCGGTAGAGAACTACGCCGCCGTGGGGCGCAAGCGCTGCGGCCAGGGTGTTGGCGGCGTCGGCGGGGCTGCGACCGTAGCTGGCGGGGCCGGGCTGACCCTCGGAGTCGGCCTTCACGGTAAAGCCCGCGAAGTCGGGGATGAGTGCATAGATTTCGTTGACCTTGGCCGCCCACCAGGCTTTAACCGCCGGATCGGCCGGGTCGTAAGTTGCAAGGCCGCCGATCTTCTGCGGGCTGGCGAGGGCCACGCTCATCGCCACGCGTACGCCCCAAGGACGCATCGCGTCAGCAATGCGGGCGATTTGCTTGAGGTGCTCTGAGTCAATGAGCTGCGGCGCGGCGTTGACGTTGTTCACGTTGCAGCCGTTGATGCCCACCGATGCCAGCAGCCGCGCATACTCGCTCACCGCAGTCAGATCCTCACGGACGTTGCCGCCTTCAAAGAAAATCGACCGGCCGGCGTAACCGCGCTCGATTGTGCCGTCGGGGTTGTCCCACTCATCGACCCAGCGGATGGGCAGGTCGGGACCTTCGGTGATCGTTGTCTTTTGTGTCCAGCCGGAAGTAACCAATTTTCGAACCAATGCAAAAGCGCCGTAAAGCACGCCCCGTTCACTGCCGCCGACGATTAACACCATTCGCTTTCCGCCCGAATCTAATTCGGTGATCCAAAATGCCTCCGGCAAAAGCGTAGAAGGAAGGTTCAATGCCGGGTAAGCCGTTCGCACCTGCTCGGCTGTTCCGACCACAATAGCTGCATCCGTGCTGTTTCCGCCAATCAATGGCGATGAACCGTAGAGATTGTCTATTCCTTTAATTAGCTCATTGACTGCAGTTTTTTCGAGCGGCTCATGACCAAGCGCTCTTACGTGCATGGGAACAGGTGGAAGGCCATGAAAATAGCCATGCCGCAACCACGCCTGATCTGCCGTTTGCGCTGGGGCGGCCATTCCGCCCGCCAGAACCAACAATGCCGCAATGCCCGCAAACAAATCGATCCTCTTTCCCAGCATTCCAGTCCCTCCGTCCCGCTCTTCGGCTACCACTCCGTTCTATCACCTTGGCATGGAGAGGGTCATTGGTTCGGATCGATCAGGTCCGCCCATCACTTTGATGAGCGCGAGCTTACATCGAAGCTGTCACGGACGGCAAAGTAGGCTTGCTTGGGGCGATACTCGCAATCGGTACCCCACCAAAAACAAGGCAATCTGGTATGCGAACGTGAATCTTCTTACGGACAATTCCCTCTTTCGTCCGTCATTTACCATGAACACGTTCATGCCTGGGCGCGATGGTGCTGGGAGACGGACTCAGCGACGGTGGCCAGGTAGCGATCGACGGACGCGGCGGCCTTGCGGCCTTCACTGATAGCCCAGACTACCAGCGATTGTCCGCGACGCATGTCGCCGGCGGCAAAGATATTCTCGATTGAGCTCCTGTAGTCGGCGCCTGTGGCTACGTTGCCGCGGGCGTCCAGAGCTACGCCAAGCTGCTCGATCATGCCCGAGCGCACTGGGCCAAGAAAACCCATTGCCAGCAGTACCAGGTCTACGTCGAGGATGAACTCAGAACCAGGGATAGGTTCGAACTTCGGTGGAGGACCGACGCGGACCGCGTGCAACTGTTGGACACGCCCCTCGCCGTCGCCGGTAAATTCTACGCTGCTGATGCTCCAGTCGCGAATGCCACCCTCTTCGTGCGAGGTTTCCGTGCGCAGTTGCATGGGCCACATCGGCCACGGGGTGGAAGCGGCGCGGTGCTCCGGCGGCTTGGGCATGATCTCAAACTGGTGAACGCTCAAGGCACGCTGACGCAGGCTGGTGCCCAGGCAGTCGGCGCCGGTGTCGCCGCCTCCGATGATGACCACGCGCTTACCTTCAGCGCTGATGGCGATGGAGGGATCGATGGTGTCGCCCTCGCAGCGGCGATTCTGCTGTGGCAGGAACTCCATGGCAAAGTGAATGCCCTTCAACTCGCGTCCGGGGATCTTCAAGTCGCGAGGATGCTCGGAGCCGCCGCAGAGCAGGATGGCGTCATAGTGCCCGGTAAGTGCTTCGACGGGCATGTTGACGCCCACATGGGCGTTGGTCACAAAGGTAACGCCCTCGGCGCGCATCTGCTGAATGCGGCGGTCGATGATGTGCTTTTCCAGCTTGAAGTTGGGAATGCCGTACCGGAGAAGGCCGCCGATGCGGTCGTTCTTTTCATACACGGTGACAGAGTGGCCGGCACGGCGCAACTGCTGTGCTGCGGCCAGGCCGGCGGGTCCGCTGCCCACCACGGCCACGCGCTTGCCGGTGTTCTGCTCGGGCGGTTCGGGATGAATCCAACCCTCGTCCCAGGCGCGCTCCACCACCCCGCGCTCGATGAGCTTGATGGAGACCGCCGGCTGGTCGATGCCAAGAACGCAGGCGGCCTCGCAGGGCGCGGGGCAGATGCGGCCGGTGAACTCGGGAAAGTTGTTGGTGGCGTGGAGGCGGCGGATGGCTGCCTCCCAGCGACCGCTGTAAACCAGATCGTTCCAGTCGGGGATCAGGTTGCTGACCGGACAACCGGTGTGGCAGAAGGGAACGCCGCAATCCATGCAGCGGGCGCCCTGTTCGCGCTGCTTCTCCTCGGGAAATGGCTGGTAGATTTCGAGCCAATCCTGAAGCCGCTCCTCAACTTTGCGGCGGACGGGTTGCTCGCGTTCGATCTCCAGAAATCCTGTCACCTTACCCATGGTGCACCTCGACTGCCGCCACCAGGGGCGACGAAGTTGCGGGAGGAGAATAAACTGCCTCGGAGCGTTCAATGCCGAGTACGCGCTTGTACTCGTGAGGAAAAACCTTGATAAAGCGCGGCTGTGACTCGTCCCAGCGCTCCAGAATCCATGCGGCGCGCGGGCTGCCGGTCAGGTCGCGGTGGCGCTCCAGCAGGCCGCGCACCTCCTCAACCTCCTGCTCCAAACTGAGCGGCTCCAGATCGACGCTGGCGTTGTTGCAGCGGCGCGTGGAGAAGTCTCCCTGTTCGTCGTAGACAAAGGCGCGCCCGCCGCTCATGCCGGCTGCAAAGTTGCGCCCTGTGAGTCCGAGCACGATTACCGTGCCGTTGGTCATGTATTCGCAGCCGTGGTCGCCAACGCCCTCCACAACCGCTGTGGCGCCGGAATTGCGAACGGCAAAGCGCTCGCCCGCAATCCCGTTTAAAAAAGCCTCGCCGCTTGTTGCGCCGTAGAGCACCACGTTGCCCACCAGGATGCTCTCTTCGGGCAAAAAGCTGGAGTCCTTCGGCGGATAAACGATGATGCGCCCGCCAGAGA
>Ga0302320_10001115_pt1 | contig 64397 bp, 43 predicted proteins | sample Bog_T0_3_FD_202130 | JGI IMG/M metagenome (GOLD analysis project Ga0302320, IMG submission 202130) | Peat permafrost microbial communities from Stordalen Mire near Abisko, Sweden - Bog_T0_3 | ecosystem: Environmental > Terrestrial > Soil > Wetlands > Peat | place: Sweden: Abisko, Stordalen Mire...
CAGGACCAAGTGAAAGCGGCGCGACGAGGTGGCCATAGACTCCCGCAAATCTTGCTCGGCCAAGGACAATTGTCTTTAGAATGAATGGACTCTGAAAGGTGGTGCAGTATGACAAAGCGTTCCGAAGCACATGAGGAGATACTTTTTTACTGTGCAGTGTTGAACATTTTCGATTTGCGGTCTCAGTGTGACGCCGCAAAATGTATGCGACGCCCCATCGGCTGAACGGTTCACCTCGAGCGTTCACAAAAAGCTCGGGCGAAGCGACCGGCCCACGAATGGCCAACCAGGCTCGGAGTGCCACAGCCGTAGTTTTCCAAAGCGGCAATGCGCGTTCTCGACGGCCCTTTCCAAGCACCCGGATACTCGCCGACTGGGGTGCAACATCATTAATGTGCAACCCCGTAAGTTCCGAAACTCGGAGCCCTGCGCACACCGCGAGATGCAACATGGCCCGATCCCGGATTCCTTCCCGCGTGGATGGATCGGGAGCGTCGAGCAGGGCCTGCATTTCTTCTTTGACCAGATAAGGCACCAGCCGAGTATCGGTTTTCTTAAACGGGATCGCCAGCACGCGACGAACCTGCTCGATTGCGGCGGGCTCACGGTGCTGGAGAAACCGGAAGAACGACCGGACGGCAGCCAGGCGGATATTTCGTGTCTCCGCTGAGTTGCCGCGTATGGTCTCCAGATGTTCCAAAAAGTTGCTGATCAACGTTGCGTTCACCTGCTCCAGCATCAGCGCAGACGGCGCCACTTTGAGTTTCTGAGAGGCAAACTCGAACAGAGACTGAAAGCTGTAGGCGTATGAATCGCACGTGTGTTGGCTAGCTCCACGGTGTCGGGCCAGATGCTCGCGAAGGAACGCCTCCATGTGCAGAGCGAGGGAAGTCATGGCCGCCCTCCCTGCACAAAGTTCTCGGCAACAACGGCGATGTCGCGCAGAAGATCTGGCGTCGTTTCCAGATACCAATAGGTAGCGTTGATGTTGACGTGACCCATGTAAGTAGCCAAAGCCAACATATGTTGCCCGATTCGCTGACGGCCGGTTGGAGATGATTCCAGTGCCCGAACTGCAAACGTATGGCGAAGCTGATGAATGCGTGGCCATCGACCACCAGCGGGCTTGAGCCCCGCTGATTTCACCAAGGCCCGAAAGACACGGTGAATCTTCCAGTAGGCGAGCGGTTGCCCTTCGTCAGAAATGAAGACATGGTCCCCACCTCGGTGCGCTCCTTGACGGCACACCAAGTAACAGCCTAGTCCCACCATTGCGGTATCGTGCAAAGGCACCAAACGGGTTTTATGAAATTTGGTATTGCGGATCAACAGGCCATCGGGGGTGATATCAGAGACCAACAGATGAATTGCTTCCGAGATTCGCAGTCCGGTTGCGGCCAAAAGGCTGATCAGTGCCGCATACGTCTTTGGCCACAACGAATCGGATGAGGGAAGTTTCGTAGCGGCGAGAATAAGGGCATCAATCTCGTCACGCGAATAAATGTATGGGACACGGCGCGTCTTCCGGTAGCCGAAGTGATTCTCCGGCGGCGATTCGTGCCGCGAGTCTTCGATGCGCAGGTACTGAGCAAAACGGCAGACTGTCTGGTATCGGGTGTGGCGTTGCGCGACCGATTCTGCTTGGCTGGCCCAATCGATAGCTGTTGCTGTGCGGATATGGGTCTGATCTTGGTTGGTCGCGAAGCTGGCAAAGCTACGCAGAAGATATTCTGTGTTGCTGAGAGTGAAGCCGGCGGCACGCCGCACGGCAAGATAAGATTCGACAGCTGCAATCATGCCCTCACCTCCGGCCATGGCTGAGCGATCTGCTTGAGTAGCGCGACATCCGCCTTAGCGTAGTAGGCGGTCATGTCGATGCTGCGGTGACGGAGGACGAGACCGGCTTGATCCAGAGGCACACCATTTCGCAACATCTCTGTGGCCGCGGTGTGGCGCAGCAGGTGCGCACCCTTTGCGGGAGTGTCGATGTTCGCACGTTTGAGAGCGTGTTTCACCACGGACGAGACACCGTCCCCGGAGGCAAAGGGACGACGCGGGGCAATGCTTCGAATAAATACGTGATCGGTATCCATGTTCGCCGGTCGGCATTCAAGATAGCGGAGTAAGGCATCGCCAACATCCTGCGGGAGGGGCAACCGAACTTGGTATCGCCCTTTGCCGCTTACCTGCAACGTGCCGCTGTACCAATCAATGTCGGTGAGCCGGAGACGTGCCACATCTCCCGAGCGCAATCCTAGTCGCGCCAACATAAGTAAGATCGCCTGGTCGCGAAGCCGTCCGTGGTCAGTGCCGTTGCACGCGGCAATCAACCGGTTTACCTCTTCTGCTGACAAACAACGTGGCAACCTCGCGAGCCGCCAGTGGGCCACGGCGGGTATCGCGAGGGCTATATCATCTCGGAAATCTCCACGGAAGTCGAGGAACCGCAGAAATGCGCGGAGGGAAGTGATCAGTGACTGCGTGGTCGATGTCCCACACTGGCTGGCTCGTTCCAGAAGGAAGGATCGAAGGGCCTGTGCTTTCCATTGGCCGACATCCTCTCCCAGCGTTCGGAGTAGTTCTGTCGCCCCGCGAGCGTATTGCCGTAGAGTCGGCTCCTTCACGCCGCGATGGGTTCGAAACCAGTCGCAGAAGGCGGTCACAAGAACCGGAACAGCACTCTCCTTCGGAACTGGTTCAGTCGAGCAAATTCCGCACTCAACGAGGAGTTGGTGGAATAGCTTCACTCCAAAATGCGAATGATAGCTGATCCTTGCTCGCTTGAAATGCGGGCATCGGCAACGCCTAAGATGACGATCAAAAGAATCGATCGTGGCGGAATCGATGTCCGACAGAACACCGCCTTTCTGTTGAACGAAGCAGCCGAGATGGACGGCAGCGCGGATGTATCGAACGGCGCTGGCCGGTGCGTATCTTTCGCGTTCGAGGGCATCTGCAAACGCATCGATGTGTGGTCCACTGATTCCAGCGCGCAAACGCCGCAGCGTCTTGGGCGCGGAGAAGTACTTTTCTAACATGGGCTCTCCTTGTTGAGCATTGGCCATTTGTTGGCCTGCATCAACGTAGCAAGGGCCCGGAGGTAATGGTGAGTGAATGACGCCTAATCCTTCGGAAAATAGGGCCGAACGGGGCTGTTGTTGGTTCCACGCCCCATTAGGAAAGACTCCCCATAATGCACGAGTTGTAGGAGATCCTGGTCGTATGTCCGCAGCCAGTACAACGATCGCGATGGCCAGCCGCAGGGTTGCGGTGTTCGGACTGAACTTCAACTTGGTGAAGAGCATCGCCTGATACTCGCGAATGTCTTCAGGGCCAAGCTGATCGGGCGGGCGTCGGAAGTACCGGCTGAAGTGGGCAACACCGTGAAGGTAAGTGCGGATGGTTGTCGAGGCGAAGTTGCGGCGCTGCAACTCCTCAAGCATGAGCTGACGTAGTTGGATCATAGAGAATCCTCCTCTGTGAACCAAACTACCCCGGCAGCCTCAAGCGCTGGTCAGCCGCACGCGAATGCGTCCGCCGCCACAGCTGCTTCGTTCAAGTCGCCTTAACCGGCCACACTCCGCCCGTTTTCATGGTGTGTAAAAAATGCGATTTTCGGTGCCGTCCCTGCCATATTCCTGCTGAAGCAATCATGTGCTCTCCAGCGGAATCCCGATCGTCCAATTAAAGGCCTCGGCGGTCGCGCTCAACCCCGCATACACACAATTCTCAGCACATGTCTTGCTCCTTGGTCGAACCGGAGAAGCAAGTGAAACCTGGACTTACTCGCCAGCAGGGGTGGCGGCGACGCGGTCGTCCGAAGCGCAATTCTCGACCGAGGCGTCCCCCCTACCTGCAGCCAGAGGGCGCATTGGGTTGGCGGGCGGCCTGAAGAGCAAAGACGCAATCATCAATCTACCAAGCCGAGCTGGAAGGAATGAATCGCTCTCGCATAAACAACCTACATCTGCCGAGGCTTCTCCGTTAATGCTCTTCGATGGGTATCTTTGCATTCTCCAAAACGTTGTTCAGCAAATGGGTGGTCTTCGACTCCCCAATACCGGTAGAGAGAAAACTCCAGGTGCCGGGGAAGGCGTTGCTGTTTCGCAATACAGCTCCCGCACTGTGCGTCAGGCGTACCACCGGCGATCCCGCAAGGGACGCTCGAGTCGATACCCCATCCAATTCCAGATTGGCGGAGGAGTCAATTTCGAAGGCCGGGCCGCGCGCAACATCGATCCGCACGTTGCGCACCTCTAGCCCGTCGGTCTTGTGCGCGATAAGACCCGCCTGCGCGGAAGCAAAAACATCTGTCAGGCGAAGCGCGGTAATCGGCATCTCTGGCAGGCCCTCGATCTCGACCGCGGTCTTGGCGCCGTCGATGGTGATGTGACTGAAGGCAATGTTGCGAAAGACAGGCGTGCGTTCACTGAAGGGCTCGTCTCTTGGGGGAGCTTCGCCCTCCATCCGATAGTAGCTCGTGACCACGATCCCTTCGCCGACATGCCTCATTGTCCAGTTATCGAAGCGCAGGTCCTCAATGACGCCGCCGCGGCCACGGCGACTCTTGATTCGGATGCCGTTCTCAGTGTCTACCGCGGTAATATTGCTGGCCACGATGTTGCGCACCCCGCCCGAAGTCTCGCTGCCAATGGTGACGGCTCCGTGTGCGTGATGAACGGTGCAGTTGGAGATCGTCACATTTTCCGTGGGTCGATTCACTCGCCGCCCGTCCGCATCCTTGCCCGACTTGATCACAATGCCGTCGTCGCCGGTATCGATATACGCGCCATCGATGCGCACGAAGCGGCTGGAATCGACTACGATGCCGTCGGTATGAACTCCAGGATGAGTTTCGATGTTCACATCGCGTACCGTGACATTCTCCGAATACAACAGATGAATCGTCCACATTGGCGATCCGATGAAGTGCAGTCCCTCTACAAGAACATTCTTGGCGTTCATGAATCGGATGAACGAGGGACGCATCTCAGCGGCAGCAGCGCGGTACTCTTCTTCGGAGATCGGTTTGCCTGTCTCGAGCACTTGCAACAGATGCTCCCACTGCGGCCCATTGGCGCTTCCCAAATCATCTGCAGAAGTTGGAGTCGACTTGCCTTGCGCCTTCATCACTTCCGCATAGTTGCTGCTTAGCTCCTCTTGTTTCGTGTGGGCGGGCACCATGCGCCCGTGCAGCTTCATCCAATCGGCGTTGCTGCTGGTGAGAATACCGCGTCCGATTACGGAAACATTTTCGATGTCATGCCCGCCGATGAGCGGAACAGGCGTCAGCGCTTCGATGCCCTGCTGGCGGCCTTTCGTGAAAGGAAGCAGCGCCGCCGGAAAATCGACCACGGCACCGGCGTCGATCTCCAGTGTGAGGTTGCTGAACAACTCGATGGGGCCAGAGACATAATTACCGGCTGGCACAAAGACGGTACCGCCTCCCTTTGACGTTGCCGCTTGAATCGCCTCCTTGAAGGCCTCTGTCGCAGACGAGGAGGCATCGCCCTTCGCTCCGTAATCGACGATATTGAAGACCGGCCGACCACTGGGCGCAGCCTTAGCGCCTTGCGAACTGTGCACGACAATCACAATTGCGCAGAAAGACAACAGAGGTTTATTGATCCGGAAATCCATGGCGAATCCATCCTCAGCTTCAAGAAACAAATATCGATTTGGGCAATACGGAGTATACGGCTTCAAAGATTAACTGTCACTAAAGACAACTTGCCTGGTCCGAGTGTAACTATTCTTCTTCTGAAGGTGTTCAGATGGGGTGAGCTAAAGGGACTCTTTGATCCAAGTACGAGAGGATTGCTGGCGGGCATAACGGATTCAGAATTCAGCTTGAATTAATATGCCTAGGAATATCATTTGGCAAAAGACGTGAACAAGGTTGATTATGTATCCCAGCTCAGGGATTCAATAGCGAGCAAAATTTGCAGGGGAGCCACGATTTCATGTCAGGCAGTCGCCGCAGTTTTCTTTTTTCAGCTTTAGCGGGTGGGGCAGTGGCGTCGATGCCGCTCATTTCGCGTGGGGACGCAAGGAAGTCGACGTCCTCCGCTCATCCAGACGAGATTCAAGCCAAGCTTGAATCACTGGATAAGGTCCTGAAACAACCCGTATTCAAGAGAGAATTGTTTCCTCAACCGGTAATCATCGATACGCTCGAGCTCTTGCGCTACAAGGAATCCTTCCTGTGTCGCGTGCGCTCGAAGGATGGAGCTGAAGGAATCTCTATCAGCAATTCCAATCAAATGGCGGTACTTTATCCGATCTTCGTCAAGAGGATGCAGCCCTTCTTTATTGGCAAGGATGCGCGCGACATCGAGTCACTGGTTGAAGAAGTCACCGTTTACCAAAGCAACTACAAGGTCCAGGGCCTGGCGATTTGGGTGCCGCTGGCGACCATCGAATTTGCCATTCTGGATATGTTCGGCAAAATGTCGGGCAAGTCCATCGGCCAGTTGATTGGCGAGATCCATAACACGCATATCTCGGTTTATCAGGCCAATGGGGAACGCGATATCTCCGCTGAAGAGACGATCGAGCACTTGAAACGCGACGTTGCCATCTCCAAAGCAAAGGCCATCAAGTTCAAGCTCGGCGGGCGGATGAGCCATCCGGAATACCCTGTTGGCCGAAGCGAAAAACTGATTCCGTTGGTGCGCAAGACCTTCGGCGACGAGATGGTAATCTCCGCGGACGCCAATGGTTCGTATACGCCCGCGGAGGCGATTCCGATTGGCAAGCTGATGCAGGAGTACAAGTACGCCTTCTACGAAGAACCTGTGCCGTTCGATTGGTACGAGGAGACCCGGCAGGTTGCGGAAGCGCTAAAGATTCCCATCGCCGGCGGTGAGCAGGAGCCCAGCACACACAACTTTCGCTGGCTGGTGGGAAACAATGCCCTGTCCATCGTCCAGCAGGACATGTTCTACTTCGGCGGCATGGTGCGATGCATGCGCGTGGCGCGCATGGCTCATGCCATGGGGAAACAGTGTATTCCGCATATTTCGAGCACGGGGCTTGGCTATCTCTACATGATGCATTTCGTCTCCGCAATTCCTAACTCGGGGCCGCATCATGAGTTCAAGGAATTCAACAACGAGCTACCCTATACCTGCGCCACATCGACGTTGCGCAGCGACGAGAATGGTGTATTGAAGATTCCGACAGGGCCTGGCGTGGGCATCGAGATCGATCCTGCTTACATCGCAAAACACGGAGTCGTAAAAGCATGAAGCTGATCCTGATGGGAGTGCTCGCGCTGGCTGCATCTGTTTCTGTCGCGCAACAAGCTGTAGCGACATCTGGTGTTACCTTATGGCAGAAGGGTATTCCGCGGCAGGGCATAGGGCAAAAAGACGATTACGGTAACCACATCGTCTCCATCTCGCATCGGGAGAAGAACGGCTTTGTCGAGGTCCACGAAACGAAGGCGGATGTGATGATCATCCAGAGCGGCACGGCCACTCTGGTGGTGGGGGGGAAGGTGCTCAATCTCCATCGCACCGAGCCGAACGAGCTCCAGGGAAGCGGGATTGAAGGCGGCCAGAAGTTCGAGGTGGGTCCAGGCGATGTGATTCACATCCCGATTGGTGTGCCACATCAGTATCTACTCAAGCCGGGCACTCAGATTACTTATCTATTGGTGAAGATCGTCTCTTTATAGACGCATCCTGTATGGGTTGCAGCAGCTTTTGGTCATGGGCCGGAGAGCGACTCGAAGAGTTTCAGGTTAAAGTTTTTCTGCGCGATCTTGGCACATGGAGGCAAAAGGTGGAGTATTCATGCTGCGGTTAAGTCTTGGAACTTTTCTGGCAATTCTGCTGGCATGCGTGCTACCGAGCATCGCGCAACAGACATCGCGGCCGGATCCCACGGACCTCGCGCATCCCTTCAATACTCCAGCATCGGTATCAGTTCCAGCCTCGGATGCCGAGTTCTTCCGATGGCGAAATCAGATCAGGACGGCGCTGTTCCTGCCAAAGAGAATGCCTTCGCCAGCTGTGCATGAATATGGCAGTTTTGTGCCAATGGCTGGCGTGGTAGCGCATCGCGTCACCTTTGCGGGTGCATATAGCATGAGAGTGCCCGCGATTGTTTACGCCCCCGATCATGAAGCCGGAAAGTTGCCGGCAATCGTTGTCGTTGCCGGACACGGAGGCGACAAGACCACTTGGTATGAGGTCTATGTCGGACTTCTGTATGCCAGTGCTGGAGCAGTAGTGATCACATACGATCCCATCGGCGAGGATGAGCGCAATAGCTTGCACCGCTCAGACGCCCGTGATCATGACACGACAATTACCGGCGCTGAATCGCCTGCCCGGATAGGCGGAGCGATGATCGGAGATGTCATCTCCGCGGTTGGCTATGCAGCGAGTTTGCCCCAGGTAGATTCGGATCGCATTGCAGTTCTCGGCTATTCAATGGGAAGTCTTCACGCGGCTCTCGCCGCCGCATTAGAGCCTCGTATCCATGCTCTTGTCCTCTCAGGCGGTGGCGACCTAGACGGCAACGGAGGCTCATGGGACAGTAGTCGCAAGGTCATGTGCCAAGGTGGACCGTATCAGGCGCTCAGTTTTCTTGCTGATAAGGCCGCGATCCTATACGCTCTGCACCAACGCTCCGGGCCTACCCTGGTATTGAACGGCGCAGAAGACAACCTCGTCGCGTTGCCGCATCACATGTCAGGCTTCTTCGTTGACCTCAATGCTCGCGTCGCCGCATTGGCAGGCATCGGCGCCGCTCCAATCGAATACAGTTTCTACGCCAGCGTCGGACATCGTCCCAGTTGGGTGAACCGCGACGCGGCTGCATGGCTCAACACAAAGCTCCATTTCCCACGCTGGCGGAGCCTCACTCTCGACTCGTTGGGAGAGACCCACATCGCGGATTGGGCAATTGCAACGGGCGCCACCATTAACCGGGGCTACGCATCGGAAAAGACCGAAGGAGGCATTCGCGCTCTCGGGCAGGGGTTTCCAGCGCCTTCTCGCGAGCAACTTCAGGTCGTTCCGGAGGCCGAGTGGAAGACACACGCCGAACAATATTGCTGGCAGGGACTTGCCAAACGAGTTTTGCGCGCACAAGGCATCGCGGCAGCGGTTCCGGACCCTTCCGTGAACTCGAATCAATCGTTGACAGAAGGCAAGGCACCGATCCCTTCTCGCTGACACGCAGAAGCTGCACACGTTTTGCTCTGTTCTTTTGGGTCCATGCTTCAGGCAAGGAGACTTACATGCACCACTACAGCAGTTCACGTCGCGGATTGCTTAAGCTTGGCGGCATAGGCCTTGCGGTTGGATCCGCTCCAGCACTTTATGCTGCCACCGAATATGGATCGCAAGCCGTGGACGCATCGCGTGTGCTTTCGCCATTGTTCTTCGACGTTCGCGTCCATGGAGCGACGGGCGATGGGAAAAGTTATGACACCAGCGCGATCAACAAGGCCATCGATGCCTGTGCCGACGCGGGAGGCGGCACTGTTTATGTGCCGGCTGGAACATACCTGTGCTATTCGATTCATCTTCGCAGCAATGTCGGGCTTTATCTTGCGCAGGGCTCAGTGATCGTGGCGGCGGAAACGCCTGTGGAGGGCGCGACCAGCGGTCCAACGTCCGGCTATGATATGCCCGAGCCGAATACCGCGTGGGACGCCTATCAGGACTATGGTCACAACCATTGGCACAATAGTCTGATCTGGGGCGAGGATCTGCATGACCTCTCGATCTGCGGACCGGGGATGATCTGGGGAAAGGGTCTCAGTGCCGGTCACGGAAATCACGTTCTCCCCAACGGCGTGGGGAACAAGGCAATCGCTTTGAAGAATTGTCGCAATGTGCAATTGCGTGAATTCTCGGTGAAAAAGGGCGGGCATTTCGCGCTGCTCTTGACGGCGGTCGATACGTTGAAGATCGATGGTCTCACCCTCGACACTGACCGTGATGGCATGGACATCGACTGTTGCCGAAACGTACATGTCTCGAATTGCACCGTCAATTCGCCCGAAGACGATGGCATTTGTTTGAAGAGTTCCTATAGCCTGGGCTATGCGCGGCCTTGCGACAACGTGACCATCACAAACTGCTTTGTGACTGCTCGCTATGAGATCGGAACTTTGATTGACGGAAGCTGCAAGCCTGTACGCATGGCGAACAAGAAGATGCCTAATGGACGTATGAAGGCAGGCACGGAGTCGAACGGAGGCTTTCGAAATATTGCCATCTCCAACTGCGTCTTCGATCATTCGCGGGGACTCGCTCTAGAGTCCGCGGATGGCGCTTTGCTGGAGGACATTGTCGTATCGAATATCACCATGCGCGAATGTCCTGACACGCCTCTATTTCTGCGGCTCTGCGCGCGAATGCGAGGTCCAGCCGAGGCGAAGATAGGAACCCTGCGCCGCGTGAGGATCAACAACATCAGCAGTTTCAATTCCACTGGCCTTTTTCCGGCCATCATCGCCGGAATTCCGGGCTCGCCCATTGAGGACATCAGCCTGAGCGATATCTACTTCCACAAAGTTGGTGGAGCAGATCAGGCTATGGCAGACGTCGAACCCGACGAGCAGATTCAAGGGTATCCCGATCCCACCCGCTTTCCCGCCATGTTGCCAGCGCATGGGCTTTTTCTGCGCCATGTGCGCAATCTTGAAATGTCGAATGTCGAATTCCGGTTAGACGCAGCGGACGCACGAGCAGCTATTTGGGCACACGACGTGAAAGGACTCGACCTATTTCGACTCCGCATGCCAACTGCTAAAGGCGCAGCCAATTTTCACCTGAGAGATGTTTCGGCTTTTCGGATCTTCGGCAGTGCTCGCATTTCCGACAAAACGATAGAGAGAGTTGATCAGGTCGTGTTTTAAGTTGCATCTCGCGCATTTTCCGAGATCGATCTGGCGGGAAAGAAGCTTCCGGATGATTCCACAGTGTATGAGGTTTTCGACGTCCAGTGTTTCTTTCTGCATTTTTCTCTCGTTCTCGATACTGATGTAAATCTCCGCCTCAGCCTTGAGTTCAGGCCTCACGGGATTCAACATCGCCGATTGCGGCGCAAGAATGGCTGCTTCAGTTCCCGCCACCGAGCCATTCAGATTGACGATTCAAGAAGCAAGAACTGCCAGTGGCGGCACCGTTTATGTTTCAGCGGACCGATACATCACCGGCCCTATTTGGCTCTTCAGCAAAATAACCCTGGAGATCCACGCGGGAGCAACTATTGTGTTTCCCTAAGCCCTGTTACAGTTTGTAAAAAGCAGATACCTCGGTGTGGAGGCGCTGGTCCCCATGCTCCTCATCGGTGGTCATGACCTGTGAATGTCACGATCACTAGGCGTGACACATTCACGACCGTCGACTACGAAGAGTGGTGCGAGGCTTGTCCGGAAGCCTATGAACAGTATTTGAAAGCGCGCAGGGAGACAGTCTCCACAACAGGCGAAGAGTCCGGCTGTGCCAATGGACCGCATTGGGACCACTTATTGCAGAAGGTGGAAGGTCCTCAGCCAGTGACGGAGGAAGAATACCGTTTTGCCGCCCCAGAACTACGGTCATCCTTGATTTGTTTCGTGAACGCGAAGAATGTTCTGGTAGAAGGCGTTCGTTTCGCTGATCCGAATAGCGCGCAACCCCCACAGCCGCAGGATGCAAATCGTGTTATGAAGTTGCCATAGTACCACCGAATATCTGACACCCTGTTCATAGTTTTGGCCTAAGCTGTGATGTTGCATCAATTTCAGAAGGCACATTTGTACCGATAAGTCTTTGGGCTGTATCTGGAGCACCCACGCGGGGATGCGTCGGTGACTTGGCTTCCGGGTGGGCGCTCCAGATACAGCGACTTGAAGGAAGCCGCCCCCGCCGTCAGGCACCTATGTATATTGAATGGGCCACAGCTGCTGATCCGATGGGCACATGCCGTTATCGATGCTTGCGTGTGCCCTGTAGGTGCATCGGGCTTGCCGAATCGGGTCGCCAAGAAGCGCCCAGTTGCAACTTCCAGCCTTGTAGGGGGTGGCTTGATCCGGCCGTGAGGCAGAGATTTGCTGTTCATCCCGAAGGATGCCGACGAAGCGCGTTTTGGTAAGCCTAGTCATGCAGCGCACCTGACAGTCTAGCGCGAACAGGCACTTCGCGCGGAGTTGCAGGCGATCGCCGACCAAGCCAATGATCGGGCTGCCTTTCTGCGATTGGCAGAGAATCTTACAGCGTTCCTTGCGCGCCTGCATGGCACTGCTGATACGCTAAGCGTCATGGAGTGGCAGAGAATCGTGCGGCTCGTAGTGAAAGACGTCATGATAGGAGACGACACCATCACTATCCGCCACAGTATTTCTGTCTCGCAGCAGGCTCCACCGCAAGCCGGCAATCTACCGCCTTGCAGGACTGAAGGTCGAGATTACCTTATCTATGTGCGCAGTGAGTGTGTGGGTCAACGGGTGATGATGAGCATTACGCGATTCATCGCTCGGCGGCTCAAGCTCAAGGTAAACGAGACGAAGAGCGCGGTGGCGCGACCGCAGGAGCGCAAGTTCCTCGGATTTAGTTTTACAAACGGCCCAGAGATCAGACGAGCGATAGCTCCGAAGGCTCTGATGCGTTTCAAAGACAAAATCCGTGAGATCACGCGACAGGCCAAGGGAATCAGCATCGAGACGACAGTGAAGCCACTTGCCACCTATATGGTGGGATGGCGCGGCTACTTCGGCTTCTGCGAAACCCCCGAGGTGCTGATCGGCCTTGTTCGTTGGGTGCGGCTCGGGTTGCGATGCGCACTCTGGCGACATTCGACAGTCCATGGAAAGCCATTTTGGCGTACGATGGCCGAGGGTAGTCGCTGAGCGGCGACATCAAGCGACGGCTGACACAATGATCGGTAAGCAAAACGAAATGCTCCAGCTCAATAGCCCGCCTGTACGAGAAGCAGATGCAGTTGCCGTATATGGTGAGGGGTTCCCAAGCGAGCCAGAGTCTATTGTAATTGGAGGAGGGCTGAATCGGATGAAGTTGTCCCCACCGAATGGTCATGAACTTGGGAACGCGATACGTTTTGCGATACCCAACTCCGTTCAGCCATGGCCATCGTCACTTGAGTCGTTCCGGCTTCCAGGAACTCTCCTACTGCATGGGATTGAAACGGGTGGCGACAATCCTGGCTCCTTGCGCGTTGGCATTGATACTGCGCGTTTCAACGAGCAGTTCGAAAGATCGAAGCGATCCGTCGGGAAGGGTGGCCTTCGCAAGAACCGACTGCATCGCCTTCGGGTCAAAGAGAACGTCGGCTGCGGCTTGGGTAGCGGCCATGTTCAATCCTTGCACAATGAGTACGTGTCCGGTTCCATCGAGGCTGGGTAGGTAGTCGATGACGCCAAATGTCTGGTTTGCCTCCGTGTCCCGTCCATTCTCATAGGTCTTTTGTTCCGAAGCTTTGGGAGTCACATTCAAGACGAATGATCGATCCACTTCGGGGGTGTACTGGAGCCTGAAGTTCAGACTCTTTTCGAAGAGCGAGACCCACGGGTTGGTGTGATTGGAACCAATCAGAATCGCATTGGAACCGCGAAGATCTTCCAGCGTAATGGTGCGCGCATAGCGAACCTGGGTGCGATTGGCAATGAACTCCGGCAGCTGGGTCAACTGCGAAACGATATTCAAGTCGGCGAAGCTGGTATAGCGCTGCCTGCGCAGATCGTTCAGATTCCCGATATCGAGACTCGCAGAGGGCTTGATTCCGGCCAGATAGGTTCCATTCGCATAGTCTTCCAAAGCGACCGAGTGCTTGGTCAGATTCTCCAGAATGCCCAGACCGCTATCAGCTGAGACGATGATCGTGTTGCGATTATTCTGGAAGACCTGGGTCCAGATCGCGTGAGCGGCGGAGTGCGGAATCTCAATCCTCTTTGAATGCGTAAGGTAGAGCCACCCGCACGACGAAAGCAAGACTCCCGCAATCAGACCCAGCGCCATCCACAACCAGCGGTTCGTCCCCTTGACCGCACCACCTTTCACGTCGTCTGCGCGAGAGCCGAAGATCAGCGCGTCGGGGGTCGGTTCATCAGCCTCAGAGGGCCGGTCCGGCCTTCGTTCCGCATCGGTGGCCACACGCTCGAAGACAGGCGCATAGCTGCCCCGCGGAATCGAGAGCTTGATAGGCTCGGACAACCCCTCGCGCTCAAAGTATTGCTCCAGACGCTTGCGCAGCAGGCGAGCGTAATTGCGGACAATGTTGTCTTCTCCTGGGTTATAGTTCGCAGGTCGATTGAAGACGTTCCGCCCGATCCGAAGCTCGGTGATCTCCTGCGCATTTCCCAAAAGGGATTGCTCGCAGACATACAGCAAAAACCCGCGCATCAGCTCCGACTTCGAGAAGGCTTTGCTGGAGGCTACCCGAGTTGCCAGAAGCCATTCCGCCGTATCCCGGAAGCTTGGTTTCTCTTCCGTAAACAGAGGATCGCGAATCGTGAATCTGGCATCCGGGGCAATCTCGGAATCGCTCATTGAGGACAAGGCGGGTGCATCTCCATCGTCTTCGAGCCTCTCTGGATACATAGTTGCCATGCCGGAACTCTATCTTCTCCGCATGAAAGTTGCATGAACGAAGAGCAGACAGTTTCCGCTATCTGCTTGAAAGATAGAAGGGGTAAAGAGGATTCGCACACAGGGTGCGGGCCGTCCTTACCCCTATTTAAACCCTTTTGTGCCGGTTTGATGCCGGGTAATGTTGCGGTATCCGCACATTATCGAAGTCCCCGGATCATATTTCCAGACTAGACAAACCCAAAACTCTCACCAGAAATGAGCACAAGAGACATGACCAAGATGCCCAAGAAACAAGCGCCCATCGGAACTTCCGGCTTGCCGGAAAGACTCCTAACGCTTGCCAGTGCTGCCTTCCTCCTCGTTCTCTGCCTTCTATGCTGCCGGCCCGCGCACGCGCAATTCGAGACTGCATCGGTTCTCGGTTTTGTGCACGACAACTCCGGTGCTGCCATCCAAAAAAGCACCGTGACGCTGATCAACTCCGCGACGGGCGTCTCGTCAACGGTCCTCACCGACGCCCAAGGCCAATACGAGTTCACCAGCGTACGCATCGGCCAATACAAAGTAAAGAGCGCGGCCCCTGGCTTCTCCGAGGCGGTCACCGAAGCCTTCACCGTGGAAGTGAACGCCCGCCTGCGCGTGGACGTGAACCTGAAGCTCGGCGCTGTCAGCGACTCGGTTACGGTAACCGGCGCGGCCAGCCTGCTTGAGTCGGAAGACAGCGAGCGCGGACAGCTCATCTCCGCGCGCGAAGTCAGCAATCTTCCCCTCAACGGACGTTCCTATGCCGATCTGGCGCTACTAGCTCCCGGCGTGCGCCGCAACAACCTGGAGAACCAGTCGGTTACCAGCCGCGACGCCTCCTATAACGTCAATGGTCAACGCAGCGAGTTCAACAACTTCCTGCTCGACGGTCTGGACAACAACGCTTACGGAACCTCGAACCAGGGCTTCTCGAACGAAGCGATTCCGCCGTCTCCCGATGCCATCAACGAATTCCGTGTCGAGACCGACAACTACAGCGCGGAGTTCGGACGCTCCTCCGGCGCGGTCATCAACGTCAGCATCAATAGCGGCACCAATCACACCCATGGCAGGCTTTGGGAATACAACCGCAACACCGACTTCAACGCCATTGGACCCTTTACGCCGCCCACCAATGCCCTGACTGGGAAAGCCCAGAAGCCGGTGTTGGTGAAAAATCAGTTTGGCGCTGCCATTGGCGGACCGATCTGGAAGGATAAGCTCTTCTACTTCGCCGACTACGAAGGCAACCGTCAGGTGCAGGGCGTCTACTCGGCCACGACCGTGCCCAACGCACAACAGCGCCAGGGCATCTTCCTCACCACCGCCGGCGTGCCGGTTCCGCTGCACAATCCCATCACCGGCGCAGTCTATGCGAACGGCATTGTCCCCACCTCGGACTGGAACGCTTTGGCCACCTTGGTCATCAAGGACCTTCCTACCCCCAACATCGCCAACAGCTTCTCTAACAACTACGTCTCCGTCCCCAAGGCCAACCTCACGGATGACAAGGGTGATCTGCGTGCCGATGGGTATTTGAATCCCCGCACTACGGCATTCATCCGTTACTCTGAGCATCAGGGCAATATTGTCGATGCCGCCAGCATACCCGGCGCGGCCGGCGGTGGCAGCAGCAACGGCAGCATCCATGCCTACAACCGTCAGATCGCTGCCGGCAACACCTACACATTCAACCAGAACTCCATCCTTGACGCGCGCGTCGGCTTCACCTGGACCAAGGGCGGCAAGACGCCTTACGGCTTCGGCCAGCCTAGCCTTCTGCAAGCGGCCGGCATCCCCGGCATACCCACCGATCCCGGCGTTGTGCGCAGCCTCAATGTGCAGAGCGTCAGCGGCGGCTTCACCGCGTTTGGATCGCAGGGCAGCAGCCCGCAGTTCCAGAACCCCTTCGTCATCAACCCAAAGATCAACTACTCCATTCTGCATGGACGCCACAGCATCAAGGTCGGCTACGAGTTCCAAGCCATCAACACCGAAGTCGACGACTTCAACCCGGTCTATGGTCAGGACACCTACGGCGGCGCTTTCAGCTCCGGACTGTCGCCCGCGACCGGCGGCAATGCCGGCAGCGACACCGGTGGAAAAGAAGCGGCGTACCTGGCCGACTTCCTGGTGGGAGCGCGCAGCGCCTACCAGCTGAATAACTTCGTCATTGTCAACTATCACCAGTTCATGAACTTCTTCTATCTTCAAGACGATTTGAAGATCACCCCAAAGCTGGCCATCAATCTCGGCTTGCGTTATGAACTTGCCACGCCACAGTTCGTCAGCGGCAATCACCTGGCCAACTTCGATCCCACCACCAACACCCTGGTGCAGGCCAGCTACGGATCGACCTACAAACGCGCTCTGGTCAATACACCGTTGACCGACTTTGCGCCTCGCGTTGGTTTTTCGTATCAGTTGAACGACAAGACTGTCATCCGCTCGGGATATGGACTCGCTTACGACCAGTTCAATCGCGAAGGCGGCGAAAACCTGCTGGCGTACAACGGCCCTTACATCGTCAACTCTTCCATCACGCAAAAGGCAACCAATCCCCTCTGTGCCGCGAACGTTTCCACATCGAGCTGCTTCCGCCCCACGCAGATGGGCTTCTCTGACAACTTTGTCAGCTCCGCCAACTTCAGCACCCTCCTGGCCCAGACGCGCTACATCCCCAAAGACATCAAGACCGGCTATGTGGAATCCTGGCACTTCGGCATTCAACGCCAGCTCGGTAAGAATACCGTTCTCGATGTCGCCTATATCGGCGAACATGGCGCGAAGCTCTGGGTACTTGCCGATCTGAATCAGGCTCCGGCCAACGTCGCCAGCGCAACCTGCAGCAGCACGGTCACCACAGGCTGCGTCTCCTTGCTCAACCGCCGCCCGATTCAGGGATTCACCGGCATCGAAGAATCCATCAACGCCGGCTTTCTTCGCTACAACGGCCTGCAGGCGAAGATCGAACACCGCTACTCCAACGGTCTTTACCTTCTCAACTCCTTCAGCTATTCCCGAGCGATCGACAACGCCTCGGGTCACCTGGACACGCCCAACAACGACAACTCGCGCGTCAACCTTGCCAACCTGAAGGGCGAAACCGGCGAATCGGCCTACGATCAGCCTCTCAACGACACCTTGACCGCAATCTGGGATCTGCCGTATGGCAAGGGACGCCAGTTCGGATCCGGCTCCAACCGCCTGATGCAGACCGTACTGGGTGGCTGGCAGCTTTCCGCCGTCAACACGGCCACCAGCGGGCAACCCGTCAACCTGATCTACTCCGAGCCCAGCCAATTCGATGTAAGCGATCTGCTCAACTATCGTCCCAATGTCACGGGCAATCCCATCAATCCTTCCAGCAGCCGCGTCAAGACGGCGACGGCATTGACCTTGTTCCTGAATCCAGCCACGGTCAGCGTACCCACCGACATCACGAAACCCTATGGCAACGCGGGCAGAAACTCTCTGCGCGACTTCGCTTTCCACCAATTCGACACCGGCCTGCACAAGGCCTTCCCTCTGTGGAGCGACGCATCCAACCTGGACTTCCGCGCCGAGGCCTTCAACGTCCTCAACCAGGTCAACTACGGCGCGCCCGACTCCAACCGTTCCGATGGCGGCTATGGATCCATCACCTCGGCCTTCCCGGCACGCCAACTGCAACTGGCTCTCAAGCTGATCTTCTAAGCTAGTAGTCAAGGCCCGACACTGGCCGCGCATTCAACCGCGCGGCCAGAGCAAGGCACAACGCAACTTGTATCCTGTTTCCAGACAATCAATAGATTATTGGCACGGCAATCAACACCAAGGAGGAATCATCATGCCCCTTTCCCGCAGACAATTCGGTTCTCTAGCCGCAGCAGCTTTGGGGTCGACCCTCACTCGTTCTTTATGGGCGCGTGAAGCCTCTCCCACCACCGATGAGCGCTTCTTCCACTTCGCCGTCATTGCCGATACGCACATCATCGACAACTACTATGTGAAGGGCGGCGAGAATGGCGTCGAGGATAATGAAAGCATTCTGGTCACCACGCCTCGCCTCACCTCCGCGCGCAACCTGATCAACAGCCTGAACCCGCGCATCGAACAGGTCTTCCTGGTCGGCGATTACTTCCATAACTATCCCTCGACCGATTACGACTTCTATTTCAAGAACAAGACCCGGCTCGACAACGCCAAGGAGATCACCGACGGATTCAAGATGCCGGTGCACATCGGCTTTGGCAATCACGATTACGATGTGCCCAACGTATCGCGCGAGATGAGTCATAAGCTCTTCGAGGCCAAGTTCGCAACCAAGCCCTACAATGCCGTCGAGCACAAGGGATACAAGTTCATCGTGTTGAATAACTTTCTAGGCTCGACCTGGGAGCCCGCGTCCAAAGACTACAACCGCGGAATCGGATCGTTGGGCGAAGCGCAGCTCAACTGGTTGGAGGCGCAGTTGCGCGAGCACAAGCCGACCTTCGTCTTTATCCACTATCCGCTCTCGTCCTGCGCTCCCAATGAATTTTCCGACTACGGCCTGCATCCGCTGCTGCGCAAATATAAAGACACGATTCAACTGGTTGTCTCAGGACACGTGCACAAGTGGATCGACTTCGCGCACACCTTCGGTCCGCAGCACTATACGATGGCCGCAACGCGCTACGACCCCAATGCCTATATGCTCCTAGAGGTTGACCGCGAAAAGAATACGTGGCGCTTCCTCAACGAGAGCCTGGTCGAATGGTCCACTCACTACAGCAAGCCTTATCAGCAGCTTTAGAGCATTTTTGCTTTCTCTGCAGACTTCCGTGCCCCTCCTTTCCGCTTTTTTCTGCGGAAAGGGTGAGAGGCCGATGAGGATCGGTCTGCACCATTTCCAAAGATGCTCTAAACCTTTGCAACCCGAAGTTCCGATGCTCGCGCGAAAGATCTCGCTTCCTGCATTTCCTCTGTGCCTTATGCTCACTGCATTGCCCGCCTGCGCCCAACAGGACGAGCAAGTGCGCATGAATGAGATTCAAGTTGTCGGCACGCATAACAGCTACCACGCCGGCGTCGCACCCAGCAAGTCGAAGCTATGGCAGCAAAAGAATCCGCACTTCTATCAGTCGCTGGACTATCGTCACGCCGCTCTCCGCGCCGCTCACCGGCGGCGCGCGACAGATTGAGCTCGGCATCTTCGCCGACAGCAAAGGCGGACTCTACGCCCATCCCGCCGGGCCGGGATTGGTTGCCCAGCCAGGGCTGCCCGCCGATCCCGACTTCGACCCCAAGCACCTGATGGACAAACCCGGCTTCAAGGTCATGCACGTGCAAGATGTGGACTATCGCAGCAATTGCCAGCCCTTTGCGGCTTGCCTTGCCGAGTTCGCGCCTGGTCCCTGGCCCACCAGCGCCATTTGCCTATCTTCATCGTCGTCGAGACCAAGCAATCTCCTCTCAAGGCGCCGTTTTCTTCCGTGCAGCCCGAGACCTTTACCTCCGCTGTTTTCGACGCGCTCGATAGCGAAATCAAAACCGTCGTTGCCCAGAATGAGATGATCACGCCAGACCAGGTTCGCGGAACTCATGCAACGCTGCAAGAGGCCGCACTCGCGCACCATTGGCCCACCTTGGCCGAGGCGCGCGGCAAGGTTGTCTTCCTCATGGATCAGCAAAACGTAGGTGCCGTCTATTTCGAAGGACATCCTTCGCTAGAGGGCCGCATCCCCTTTACCAACGCCACTCCGGGTACGCCGGATGCGGCATCGTCCAGCGGAGCACAGATCCTGAGCACAGACTACCCCGCATCCGAGGCCGCTACTTCAGTTCACGATGACAACCAGATGTAAATTTCCAGATTCCGGTCTGATTTGTGGCCATGCCTTCCTCAATGCGCCGGAAGCAAAGCCACTATCCGTCTTTCGGGACGCTGGAGGAGTTCTCTCAGTTGAGTCTGTGCGGACCAAGGTCAGTCGGTGTAATCTGCTCGATATGACAGCAAAAGCGAGTTGGTACGCGAGCCAACTCCGGCTCGAGTTGGGCCTGCGCAACAGGCGATGGGCGAAGGGCCGCGTATGCGTCGAGAGTTACGGTGTCTCCCCGGTCACTGTGTATGCGCCGGAAGGTCGGCGGCATGGGAACTTTTTCGACGCTGCCTATGAAGCAATTACGATGCGTCCGGAGTGCATGCGGCGCTTCGACAAGATTCATGCTCAGGGGCGTTCGCTGCCCAAAGCCGAGCGGCGCTGGCGGGAGTTGGACTCGTCCATGAGCTCCGATGCGCTGCTAATGAATGTGTTCTGTACGCCTGGAGTGGCGGAGTCGAGGACGGTTCGACGAGTGCTGGGAATCGACGGGGATGATGCGCCAGTCTTCGGGTGGAAGGCGCGGGTGCCGTTGGAAAACGGGCGAAGCGATCGTACCGAAGTGGATATGCGGCTCGGTTCGCTGCTCGTGGAGGCCAAGCTGACCGAGGGAGATTTCCAAACGAAGGTCGCGGATGTGGTGGAGGGATACCGCGACTTCGATGCCGTCTTCGAACGGGAGTTGCTGCCAAGGGTAGAGTTGGCGACGAAGAGGCGGAGAGAGCCGACGGAGTTTCCTGAGGATTATTCGCAGGAGTTTTCCACCGAATGCCCCCAGCCCGCCAGAGAGATAAGTCCTTCTTCAGCCATTGAGGTTGGATATTCCAGCTACCAACTGATTCGCAACGTGCTGGCTGCGTATGCGGAGGGGTGCAATTTTTGCGTACTGCATGATGATCGGCGGCCGGACTTGCGGGAAGCGTGGTTCAAAGTGATGGCTGCGGTGAGGTCGGCGAAGTTGCGCGTACGGTTGAGTGTGCTGACTTGGCAGGAGCTTGCAGAGCATTTACCGGAGGAGTTACAGAGGTTTCTGGATTGGAAGTATGGGATTGTACCGCCGGGCAGGAGAGCATCGCCGTTGGACGAGACTGAACAAATCGATATTGTTCAGTTTGCCTCACCTCGAAGCTGATCATCGACAAACCTGAACCAATGCGGCATAGTCTTAATCCATGATGAGTGTTTCTTTGAGTTTTCGTTGGCCTTTCCAGGCATCTCTAGCTTCTGGATGCGCATTTGCTTTGGCCCTTGCCTGCGCCGCACAAGCCCAACAGACAACGATCCCCGCGGTTTCCTCAGCCTCCGCATCAACGCCGGTCGTGCTCCATGCCGCCCGCCTTCTCCAGGTCGACACCGGCACTCTTCTTCAGCCCGGCGAAATCCTTGTCGAAGGTGACCGCATTCGTGAGGCAGGCAGATCCGTGGATCACCCGCGGGGCGCCAGAATCATCGACCTGGGCGACGCCACACTGCTGCCAGGATTGATCGATGCCCATGTTCATCTGTTCTTGCATCCCGGCGCAGAAGACTTGCAGACGGTAGAGGAGTCCATTCCCTGGCGCACCATCTTAGCTGAGCAAGCCGCCAAGGCCGACCTTCTGGCCGGGTTCACTGCCGAGCGCGACATGGGGACCGAAGGCGCAGGCTCGGCCGATAGCGCGGTGCGTGACGCTATCGACCAGGGACTCATCCCGGGGCCCCGCCTGCGGGTGAGCGGCAATGCTATCGACATCCTGGGCGGCCATGAAGACGCCATTCATTTCAATCCTGCCCAGCACATCCTGTCGAATGCCGATTATGCCAATTCCGTAGAGCAGCTCATCACGGTGATGCGCGCCCAGCACAAGGAGGGTTCCAGCTTTGTCAAGATCTACGAGACCGGGCCGGACCGTCTGATCGACGGCGAATTGCACACTCCCTACCAGTACTCGGAGGCGCAGTTGGCCGCTGCCGTCGAGGAAGCCCACCGCTTAGGTGCTGGCGTTGCGGTCCACGCCATGGGCGAACCCGGCACCCTCTACGCCGCCCAGGCGGGCGTTGCTTCCATCGACCACGCTACCCAGCTGAGCGATGAGACGATGCGCCTGATGCGCGAAAAGAAGATCCCAGCCGTACCCACCTTCGCCATCTTCGAGTACTTCGCCGAGCACGCTCCATCGCCCGCCGCAGCCGCGCGTGAGCGGGCTCTGCTCGACTACAAGATTCGCGAATTCAAGCGACAGATCGCTACCGGCATTCCCTTTGCGGTGGGTTCGGACGTAGGCCCCTTCCCGCACGGCACCCAGGCTCGGGAGTTGGAATTGATGGTTAGGTACGGCATGAAGCCTCTGGACGTTCTACAGGCTGACTTGATTCAGGGAGCGAAACTCCTCGGCTGGGGGGAAGAGATTGGCCAACTCAAGCCCGGATACCTGGCCGACATCATCGCTGTCCCCGGCAACCCGCTGGAGGATATTTCAACAGTAGAACGCGTCAGCTTCGTCATGAAGGGCGGCGTCGTTGTGCGGCAGTAGCGTGTTTCGGGATTGATGAATGAGAGAGGAATCGAAGCGATGAGAAGCGCATGGCGGCTTTGGCGGATGGCGGGGATGATGGGAGTTGCCGGTTCACTGTTGGCCCAGCAGCCGTCCACCCCGGCGATTGGGCACTGGGCGATCGAGGTGCATGGTGGAGCGGGAGTGATCCAACGCTCGGCAATGAGTCCGGTGGCGGAAGCCGCGTATCGAACCTCGCTGGCTCAAGCCACCGAGGCTGGCGCGAGGGTGCTCAACCAAGGCGGTTCTTCGCTGGATGCGGTGGAGGTGGCAATCAGGATTCTTGAGGACGACTCGCTCTTCAACGCTGGCCGGGGAGCGGTCTTTACCGCCGAAGGGAAGAACGAACTAGATGCGGCAATCATGGACGGCTCGAACCTGAAGGCCGGCGCGGTGGCCGGAGTGACGCGCACCCGCCACCCCATCAGCCTGACGCGTGCCGTTATGGAGAAGTCGCCTCACGTAATGCTGATTGGCTCGGGGGCCGACGCTTTCTCGGTTCAAGCCGGCCTGGAGCAAGTTGACCCCAGTTTCTTCTTTACCGAGAGTCGTTGGCAATCCCTGCTCAATCAACTCAAGAAGGAAGGCCGCCCGGTGCCCCCGAGGCCCGCAGGCGCGCCTCCTCCAGGACCAGTTGTGCCGGTTGCTCAGATTGAAGAATCACCGAATGCGCACAGGTACGGCACCGTGGGCGTCGTGGCACTCGACCGGTTGGGCAATGTCGCTGCGGGCACTTCCACCGGCGGCCTGCAGGGCAAGATGCCGGGCCGTGTGGGAGACTCGCCAATCATCGGCGCGGGAACCTACGCATCGAATCAGTCCTGCGCCGTCTCCGCAACCGGCACCGGAGAGTATTTCATCCGCCTCGGCGTGGCGCGCGAGGTCTGCAATCTGGTGGCGTTCAAGGGCCTCTCGCTGCAACAGGCTGCCGACCAGGTCATCCATAAGGAACTGGAAGCGCTGCACGGCGACGGCGGCGTCATCGCCCTTACCCCGGATGGACAATTAGCCTGGAGTTTCAATACACCCGGCATGTTCCGCGCCCGTCTACGGGAAGGTGGCAAGTTGGAGATTGGCATCTACAACGACGAACCGTAAATGCGCCGCTCTTTCCAGTTCGGCCCGCTGGCTTCGTCGCGATACTCAGCGCATCCCCGGCTCATTCTCCCTCGCCGATATCGAACAGTTTTCGACAATCGTTCTTCGATTTGCCATGAAGCCCCAATTCCTCCAAGCGACATCGGCGTTTTCGTTACTTATCCGGAGCGCGCCAATTAACTGTATTTCACTGAGCAAATTAGGCGTCAATTGAATAGCCGAAGTTACATCTTCGGCTTACCGCCCGCGCCAATTCGCCACATATCCCTCCTGTCTATCAGACGTCGAGTCTGTTGGATGCGGCGACCCGGCTGTACCAGTGGCCTGAATCCTTGATGGTGCGCATTTGGCTTCGAAAATCTGTATAGATCAACCCATACCGCTCCGTGTGACCTTCCGCCCACTGGAAATTATCCAGCAGACTCCACGCATGATACGCACGAACGCGTGCGCCATCGCTAATCGCACGAGCAAGTTCCGCTAGTACTTGGCGATACCACTCAATGCGTCGTGCGTCCGGTATGCGACCTTTTTCTTTGTCGTAGGGTGCGTCAAGATAACCGCAGCCGCTCTCCGTGATCTCGATGATCGGGTGGTTGTATTCCTTCGTGATCTGGGTGACCAGATCGTAGATACCACGAGGCCATACCTCCAACCCGGATTCAGTCAACGGGCCCTCGGTGGGCATTGCCGCGCGAATCTGCGTATAGGGATCGCGTGCCCCTCCTGAGTCGGATTCGATTTCCGTACCGCTGAAGCCGCCTCCGACGGAATGGGCGTTGCTTGCATCCGAAACAATGCGGCGTGTGTAGAAATGGAATCCCACCCAGTCCAGCGGCGCGTACAGAATCTTCTCGTCACCTGCCTTGAAGCCCATGGTCTCTAATGGCGGTTCGCCAACAAAGGCATTGGGATAGCGACCATTCATTGCAGCTTCCAGAAAGAAGACGTTGTTCATCGTGTGGTACCGTGCTGCGGCAGCGCGATCTGCGTCAGAGTTCGTCTTCGGATACGCGGGAGCCATCTCGTATGCGCTGCCCACAGTCGCTATCGAAGATGCGGCTTTCACTGCGCGGTGTGCTTCGCCCTGGGCCAGTCCAAGCGTGTGTGCTGCTTTGAGAAAGTCTGGATAGCTGGTGCGGCATGGCGGAAGCTGACCGGCAGCATAGCCCATAAAGGCGATGGCCCAGGGCATGTTGAACGGTGCCCAGACCTTGATTCGATCGCCGAGATGTTTGGCAAGAATACCGGCATAGTCCGAGAAGTACCCTGCGAGATCACGATTCGGCCAGCCTCCCTTATCTTCCAGTGCCTGCGGAAGGTCCCAGTGGTACATCGTGCACCACGGCCGAATCCCGGCCTCAAGCAATGCATCGGCCAACCGGCTGTAATGGTCAATTCCCTTCATATTCGGCGCGCCGACGCCGGTTGGCTGAATGCGCGGCCATGATACCGAAAAACGATAGCTCTTCAGATTAAGGCTCTTGGCCAGCGCAATGTCCTGCGGGTAGAGATGATACTGATCGCAGGCAACGTCACCCGTGACACCGCCGCGGACCTTGCCCGGCGTATGGGTAAACCTGTCCCATATCGACTCGCCCTTGCCGTCGTCGTTCCAGGCGCCTTCCACTTGGTACGATGCCGTAGCTGCACCCCAGAGAAAACCTTCTGGAAAGCGGGCTGCCTTGATCACTGATTCCGTGATTGCTCCGGGGACGGGACCAGCCTGCCGATCGCTAACAGGGGACGCCTTGGCATACATATTCGTTTGCATCAGTGTCACTCCAGCTGCCGCTGCTATAGAACTAGCTAGAAAATTCCGTCGATTCATTTCTTCTCCGAAAGCGCGAAAGGTGCTTTCCCGTTTGCCGCCGGGTAACGGCGGACACGAAATAGCCCACCTTCGGAATATTGTCCGTCAACGCTGCGTGTGTCCAATGAAACAAACAACATAGTTTGATAACATTTGGTTATGGCTCTGGAGATCGATGCTTTGCGTTCGTTCCTGGTCCTCTCGGAACAGCTTCACTTCCGGCGTGCTGCGGAGATTCTTCACGTTTCGCAACCAGCACTCAGCAAGCAAATCCGCCGATTGGAAGACCAGCTTGGCGGGCCATTGCTGATTCGGCGTTCCGGTGGAGTGCATCTGACTTCCGCGGGTCAGGTACTGCTGGGACACTCTCGACAAGTCATAGCCAGCTCCGAAACGGCTGAAAGAGTCACTCGTCTCGCCCTCAAGGGGGAGGCCGGGATATTGCGGGTTGGATTCGGCATCGCCGTTCTTGCCCGTGGATTGCCCAAACTCATGCTTCGCTTTCGTGAGCGGTTTCCCAATGTCGACCTGTCGGTCCGCAACATGTCCACATCAGATCAGATCCAGGCTCTGACCGATAGAGGGATAGACGTGGGGTTTGTGCGTCTGCCTATTCGGACACGAGAGATAGAGACGATCCCGATTGTGAAGGAACGGCTCATGATTGTTCTGAGCGAACACTCCGCATACGAAACGAAAAAGGGATTGGCCGCCTTAAGTGATGCGCCCTTCATCATCCCGTGCCGGGCCGACTCGGCCAGTTTCTATGAACACGTCTTTCGTGCCTGCCGGGCAGCAGGGTTCATGCCCACGATTGTCCAGGAGACGGATGTGTTTTTTACAGCGCTCAATTTGGTGCGGGCAGGCCTTGGTGTGAGCATTGCACCGAGTGCAGTCCAACTGATGCGCGTGCCCCAGATACAGTTCGTGGAAACCGGCGTTCCGGAAGGGGAGTGGGACATCGGGATTGCACGGAATTGCCAGTCACCTGGGTCCCCGCAGGTGGAGAATTTTATACAAATGGCCCGCATGTTCCTTTCGTCTGAAATCCAGTAAATGAAGAGGAATACACGACTGCGGGCAGCCAACCCCTATTTGGATTTATGCATGAGCACCAATGCGGCCATGCATGAACGATTGGTATCCGGAAGTCGCCCAGCATTCGCGAATCGACCAACGCTGTATTCTCGATTCGCGGTTAACAACCCGAAGCACGTTTCTAGTTCCTCACCCCCCCCACTGGTTTGCAGATTCCGGTTGTGCCGTCGGCCATCAACGTAGGTGCCGGAGTCTGGAGGGTGCGCAGATTTGTGCTGACTTCAAGAGGATCGCGCTGACCATGGGGCCGGTCGCTACGATCTCTGAGCACCTACGATTCCCCCGGCCCGGAGTGATCAAGCAGGATGCCGCCACGGAAGTGCATCCTGGTCACTGAAGCCAATTCAGGACCGCAGCAACGAATCGGATGAAGCGAGGTGCTGCCTTCCGAATTTCATCCGGCAAAACATTGACAATAAGACACTTACAATCAGACCCAAAACAGAAGACAGTTTTTCCGCAAATTTGTAGGATTCTTCCCGCTTATTGCGCAAAACACCGGACACTAACAAACCTCCCGGACTTTACTAAGACATTTAGAATCAGAGCGTGTTGGACAGTATCTCCGCAAACTTTGGACACTTTTTCCGCAAGCCTACACGTTGGAAGCATTCAGTGAAACATCTGGAGACATAAGATGAAATGAGTCCGCTATTCTTTGTGCGAGCGGACTCACTCGCATACGAGCCATGAGCTTCCGCTCAAACCAGGCTCCGTCGTGCGGATTTTTGCGTGGAGAACCGCTGTCTTCCATCCTCTATGAATCGAATTCCGTTTGAAGAAGTAGAGCGGCAACTGGCAAACGTTCTCACCAGGCTTGGCTTTTCAGCCTTGCGAGCGCAGACGTGTGCCCGCCTATTCGCCGAGACCACATGCGACGGGGTCTATACACACGGCATCAACCGCTTTCCTCGCTTTGTCGCCACCATTCGCAATGGCAGCGTGCTGGTGGATGCAGAGCCGAAGCGCACTGCGGGATTTGGCTCTCTGGAACGGTGGGATGGACGGCGAGGCCCAGGCAACCTCAATGCGCAGGCCATGATGGCTCGCGCCATAACGCTTGGCCGCGAGCATGGGGTGGGATGCGTGGCCCTCGGAAATACCAATCACTGGATGCGCGGCGGCACCTATGGATGGCAGGCCGCTGCCGAGGGATTCGTCGGCCTTTGCTGGACCAACACGATGCCCAATCTGCCCCCGTGGGGCGGCGTCGAGCCGGTGATTGGAAACAATCCCCTGGTAATTGCCGTGCCTCGAAAGGCAGGTCCAGTCGTGCTCGACATGGCCATGTCGCAGTTCTCCTATGGCGCACTGGAAAGCTACCGCAAGCGCGGCGAACTGTTGCCGGTCGATGGCGGCTTCGATGCCGAGGGCAATCTTACTCGCGATCCAGCAGCAATCGAGAACTCATGGCGTCCGCTGCCGGTCGGCTACTGGAAGGGCTCTGGCCTCTCTATCGTCCTCGACATGGTTGCCGCAATGTTGGCTCTCGGCCGAGCGACTCATCAGCTTTCGCTCGATCCTCACTTCGAGTCCGGAGTATCGCAGATGTTTCTTGCCATCAACCCGCAGGCATTGGGACCGGAATGTGAGAGGGCGGACATCGTCGATGGGATCGTTGCCTCACTGCACAACTCAAAGGCCGCGACAGAAGGAAAGCCTGTGCGCTATCCCGGCGAGCAGACGCTGCGAATCCGCGCCGAAAATCAAAAACTCGGACTTCCCATCGAGACATCCGTGTGGACCGAAATCCTTGCCATAACCTAGAAAAACTGGTTGCGCTGGCGCCTTCCTCGAAAAGATTCATGAGACGCACAAAGTCATGCGCTGCACGTGATGCGGAGTGTCGCAAGGATTGTGTCGCTGATGGGAAGCCACTCAAACGAATGAAGAGAAGGATCAGTAATGCGAGCTTGAGAGCGGGTTACTTTACCGCGGCGAAGACCAGTGCGGCTCTAGCCGGCTTGGCTGTCTTGTTCTTTTCCCGCTCAACCTTCGCTTTCGGTCGAAGGAAGAAGGCCCTGCCGTAAACCCACCGTTGTCCGCACAAACTCTTTCCGCAACCGTTATCATGAAGGCAGATGCTTCAGATTCGATCTATGAGAGGACCGCAGATGCCAGTTTCTGCAAATCGTGTTTGGCGACAATTGCCCAATGAGACCCGAGTCGCCGTATGCCAGATTTTTTGGGCTGAGTCAAAGGGCACAGAGAAGCAGTTCCTCATTGCTTCTATCGCAAAAGCAAAAAGCCTGCGTGAAGTCTTTGTCCGCAAAAGCCCGATCGAGCGGCTGGTCAACTGGACGGCGGCAACGCTGTCCCTTCCTGACCCGATCGTGGATGACCTGTTGAAGAAGTATCTTCTCCACGAGCATCGTGCCGTGATTGTCAAATTTCTTGACCTGCTCAATATTCCCCATTCCGAGGGAATGATCGAGGAAAACTTTGACTACACCGCCCTGACAAATGAACGCGTTCAAGAGGCGGCTCGTAGCTTGCTCGCAACCACAGATCGCGCAAGTTCCGAACTTTACCTGAAGTACCTCGTGCTTCAAGGTGGACCCTGGGCTGGGATCGACGAAGTCCTGTCAACCGGAGAGTAAACGCCGCTGGCAAGCGGCTCACTTCATCCTCGGGGGTTCTCAAAGGCAACCGGGCAGATGCTCGTTTCCAGAGCATGAATGATCCGGTTGCCTTTGGCGTTTTTCGCCTGCTTTGATCGACGCGCTTTTCGAAGATCATGCCACAACGGAGCGCGGGCTGGTCGGCTATTACACTCCCGCTCCCCCGATCTGAAATATCTGTACTTAAACACCGGAGGCCAGGAGCCCACCGCCTTTCGGGTTCGACTGACCGATCAAAAGGTAGAGAAAATCACCGGCCTGAAAGGCCTGCCGCTTGCCACTGGTCCAGGGGGAAACATCCAGTTCGTTGTCGCGCCCGATGGCTCGTCGGTATTCACCCGCGACACCGGCACGCAGGAGATCTACGCTCTCACAGTAAAGTGGCCCTGAGACACTGCCGAGAGCCGGCGGCAACATTCCGGAAGTGATGATGTAGGGACAAAGTTCAGCCAGACCCCTCCGCCAACTCGCCAGGGCGCGAAGCGCGCTAACCCGCCAGGTCTCTTACCGTTCGCATTTTTGCCCTTCTGAACGCCCCGCTCCGCCGAAACGTGAATTCACCCTCACGCCTCTGCATGCAGCAGACAAAGGGCGGCGCAAACGGCGATTCATTCATTAAGAGGACGTTCATGCGATTACCCAATGCGTCCCCTGGAGCATTTTTGCCTTTACTGTGGACTTAGGTGCCCCATCCATTCCGCGCTTTTCTGCGGAATGGGTGGGAAGCCAAAAAAATTCCGGTCTACACCATTTGCGAAAATGCTCTAACTCCGACCGGAGTTGGGGGACTCACTGGATTGCAAGGATGCTCTCTTCAATAGTCATCCTGTGCGATGAAGCGACGCAGGGGCGCTACTGGTTCTCAGCCGCCTTGGTTACATCCTTCACCGCATCGGCAAAGGACTTGGACCCTTTGGTACGGTGAATTCGCCCGTTCAGCACATCGTCCCATGTGATGTAGGGATAGAGATGATGAGCCTTGGCCTGTTCCTCGAATTCGGCCTTCAACTCGGCGAGTTTCTCCGGGTATTTTTTGGCCAGGTCAATCCTCTCTGTATAGTCCTCGTTCAGGTTGTAGAGCTCCCATGCGTTTTCATCAAAGGCCTGATTGCTCGCTGCGTTCCCTGTGATGAAGCTGCTCGGGTACGCCAGTTCCGCTTTCCATCCGTTGTCATAGATCGACCGCGAACCAAAGATGTAGTAATACTGCACCGTGTGGCGTGTGGCTGCCTTGGCATCGTCAATCGAGTAGGCCAGGGACGTCCCTTCAATCGGCTGCTGCTTGATGCCGCGAATCTCTTCCGGAGCTTTGATGCCGATCAAGTCGAGAGTCGTCGGAAGAAGATCAATGACATGGCTGTACTGGGTGCGAATTCCGCCCTTGTCCTGAATGCCCTTTGGCCAGTAAGCGATCAGCGGATTGTGCGTTCCACCTTCGCTGTTCGCATCCTGCTTCCAGAACTTGAACGGCGTGTTTGCGGCCTGTGCCCAGCCGAGCGGATAATTTCCCTCGGTGGCCGCAGAGGTTCCAATCTCCCCAATCTTGCTCAGGTTGTAGTCGATGTTCTGCTTCTCGGTTAAGGGCTTGCCGAACAAGGGGCGATCGATATCCCCATTCAACGTGCCTTCCTTGCTTGCGCCGTTGTCGCCGATGGAAATGAAGATCAGCGTGTTGTCGAGTTGTCCGATCTCCTTCAGGTGATTGACCAGGCGCCCGACCTCGAAGTCCGTGTAGGTCAGATAGCCCGCATATACTTCCATGAAGCGCGCATACAATTTTTGCTCTTCCGGCGTCAACTTGTCCCAGGCCTTGATGTCCGGGTTACGTTCGGGGAGTTTCGCATCGGCTGGAATGACGCCGAGTTTCTTCTGCCGCTCAAAGACTTCTTCGCGATAAGCGTCCCATCCCTTGTCGAATTTGCCCTTGTATTGATCGCTCCAGTAGCGGTCGACCTGATGCGGCGCATGAGTCGCGCCGGGCGCATAATAGAGGAAGAAAGGTTTGTCCTTCGCGATCTTCTCTTGACGATCGATGTAGAAAATCGCCTTATCGGTAATCTGGTCGCTCAGGTGGCGTCCATCAGTTCGAACGTGCGCCTGATCTTCTACCAGATCCGGTTTATATTGATCGGTCTGCGAGCCGAGGAATCCAAAGAAGTGGTCAAAGCCCTTGCCGGTTGGCCAGTGATCAAACGGACCAGCGTCGGTTGCCTCTTCGTCGGGAGTCACGCCATACTTGCCCACCGCAAAAGTATTGTAGCCGTTGTCGCGCAGAATCTCCGCGATCGTACCGGCTGTGGCAGGGAGGCGCCCATCCCAGCCGGGGAATCCGGCCGACAGGATCGTGTGCGAGAATCCTGGGACATGCACCGATGCGCTGTTACGGCCCGTCAGCAGTGCCGAGCGCGTGGGCGCGCAGATTGCGGTCGTGTGGAAGTTCGTATAGCGCAAACCATTGCTGGCCAGGCTGTCGAAGGTGGGCGTCTGTATGAGTCCCCCGAAGGTGCCGGCAGCGCCGTAACCCACATCGTCGATCAAGATCCACACAACGTTGGGGGCGCCGGTGGGCGCTTTGACAGGCTCCGGCCACCATTCCTTTGACTCCCCAAGGGTTCTGCCGACGACTCCCTGATACGGCTGCACCGTCTGAGCGTGCGTCGCGAGTCTCGTGCTCGTCGCAAGGATGAGCGTTGTTGTCAAAGCCTTCAATACACTTTTCTCTTTCATGGGTCTCCTGTTGGTTTAAGTCATTCAGTGATGAATGAGGTAAAGAGTTTTTCAACCGGCAGTGATGATTTATCGCCAACGGTCTGCAACCGCTCGATAAGATAGAGGTCGAGCGCTAAAGCGAAACCAGAGTTGCAGTATCTCGAAGGCACTACCCTAAAGTCGACGCGACCATCAGAGAGCGGCGACCTTGCACGAAACTCACCGGGCCACAGGAACTCTGGTTTCGCTCTAGCGCATCTCGACAACTTCCCGCAAGAAGCAATTACGCGGGAACTACGCTGCGCGTCTTCTCTGGCGATGTGTGTGCGGAGCTCGCGCTTCTTTTGGATCTGGCCCACTCCATCACCCGTGCCGGAGGCCGATTCTGCTTGAGTTCCTCTGCCATGAACTTCATGTAGGGATCGATGTGATGAAAGAAATGCTTATAGCCGGCGCATAGGTAATTCAATCCGTACTCGCCGGATGCCGTCTCCAAAAAGCGATGCTTGGGACATTCCCCATTGCAGGCGAAACGCACATCGCACTGCAGGCAATCCGCAGGAAGGCCCGCAGCCTTCGCATTGCCGAACCGCTTCTGTTGCGGCGAATTCCCGAGTGTTCCGAGAAACTGCTTCATCAGGTTGCCGAGCCGGTTGTCAGGATAGACAAAGTGATCGCAGGAATAGACGTCGCCGTTGTGCTCCACGACCAATGCCGAGCCGCAGGTGGGCGCAAAGACGCACAGCGATTGCGGCACTCCATACCACGACTCCAGCGCAACATCGAAGGCCTGCACATACACCTGCCCTACATCCCGGGTCACCCATTCATCAAAGATCTGCTGCAGGAACTTGCCGAATTGCAGCGGCTCGACTGACCACTCCGAAACCGATGACTCCTGCCGTGAAAATGGCTTCAGCAAGACAAGTCCATTGGGGTCGGGCTCCTTCGCAACCTGTTCCACAATGGGGATGAACTGCAGATACTTACTGCCGGTCTCCTTGAGAAATCGATAGACCTCATGCGGGCGATAGGAGTTCAAGCGATTGATCACGGTGAGAGTATTGAATTCGACACCATGCTTCTTGAGAATGCCGAGGCCACGCATTACGCGGGCAAATGTCGGCTTGCCGCCCTTATCAACCCGATAAGCATCGTGAATCTCTTCGGGCCCATCGACGGAAAGCCCAATCAGAAACTTGTTGCGCGCCAGAAACTCGCCCCAGGCATCGTCAAGAAGAGTTCCATTCGTCTGAAAAGCATTGTCGACAATCTTGCCCATTGCATACTTCTTCTGCAACTCGAGGACGCGCTCGAAAAACGGAATGCCGAGCAGCGTCGGCTCCCCTCCCTGCCACGCGAAGCTGACCTGCTGATCCGGCTGCGACTGGATGTATTGGCTGATGTAGGCCTCGAGCACATCATCCGCCATGCGGTAGTCGCGACCGCTACCCGCATAGAGCTTTTCCTTCTCCAGGTAGTAGCAGTAGGTGCAATTGAGATTGCAAATGGGGCCATGTGGTTTGGCCATGATATGAAACGGCTTCATCGGAATGCAGCTCTCTTTCTGAAACGCAACCCGGGCAATCCGCCCAATGAAAAAACCCACGAAGCGGAGGCTCGTGGGCCGGGGTTGCGAAGATTCAGGCGATGCGGAGGAACTACATCCGCATCCATGCCGCGATCCCACGAGGCTGCTCGTCTGTCGGTAGAACGACAGAACAACAACAAGCGCGGGATGTGAAGCGATGAAGCATGAGGTGCGAAATCCTTGGCAAATCAATTCCCACTGAGACCGGGGAACTCATTCGATGATGCACGGCGATTGAAATGATGTCAAGCGCGTCGTAATTCCTTTTCACAATTGAGCTCCCAAATTCGAAGGCAATACTTGACACGAAATTCACTTTGTGGCCAAATACCGTTAATGCAGGTGTTCAAGTCCATTCCGAAGTATCTCCTATCTGCACATGCGGCCCCCCTCCGCTCGTGTTGTTGACTCCCGCATCCCCACTCTCCCCATTCAAATTCGATGAAGCGCACACGACAAGGAAAGAGTTGTGTTTCTGCCCTGTCTGTTTCGGGTGAACGAAATACGGTTCCCAGTCAAGCGCGACGATCGAATTGAGACTCCAAGCGGACCAGTTGTTCTCATGAGTTGGATCGCATCGCCTTATCCATCTCAAGAAAAAGGAAACGCAGATGAACACAACCAGACAAACCATCCACGCCCAATCGGGCTGTTGTCGCACGACACAATCCTCTCAGAAGGATGCGCCCTGCGTCGTGGACAGGAGCATCGAACACATCTAGGGCAAGTGGCGTTCCAACGCTTTGCCATGGTCCACGACGACAAGTCGTGGACCATTTTCTTTGCGATCCATCGAGATCGCATTTTCGGAGGCACTCATGCCCATCGTTCCTCTCTCGCTTCGACTGTTTGTTAAGCGAAACATCTCCGTTCTCTTTCTCGCTCTGTCTTCCCTCGCTCTGGCGTCCGTTCTTACCGCGCAGATTGTTGAAACCGGCATCATCACCGGCGCTGTTCGCGATAACACCGGGGCGATCATTCAGAAGGCGCACGTGACACTGCGCAACGACGGCACCGGTCTCACCTCTAAAACGGCGACCGACTCGCAGGGGATATTTGTCTCGCCCCCTCTGAATCCGGGCAACTACAGCGTTGACATTCAGGCCCTTGGGTTCAAAGCGGAAATTGAGCACGTCCGCCTTGAAGTGGGCCAACGCGTATCCGCCGATGTCGCGCTGGTTGTGGGCACAACCGCGGAGACAGTTGAAGTCCAGGCTGCCGGCGAGTTGCTGGAGACGGAGAGTTCCAGCGTCGGCAATCTCCGCACCGAAGAAGCTGTCAGGGATCTGCCCCTGAACGGCCGCAATTTTAATGAGCTGTTTAGCCTGGGCGCGGGTGCTATCTCGACGACAGTCGAATCCACCGGCAGCATTGCCTATACGCAGCAGCGCGGCCCCTCGTACTTCGCCATCAACGGCTCTCGTCCTCAGGAAAACCGTACGCTTTTGGATGGCATTGGTGACCAGGAGAACCATAACAGCATGACGGCTCTCTTCCCGCCCATCGACGCCATTCAGGAGTTCTCGGAGGAGACCACCGACGCCGACGCGCGCTACGGCCGCGGCAACGGCGGCACAATCAACGTGGTCATCAAGTCCGGCACCGATCACTATCACGGTGACGTCTTCGAGTTCCTGCGCAACACCGCTCTCGACGCTCGAAATTATTTCAATATTCCAAAAGCAGGACCAGTAGGTCAGAAAGCCGCTCTTCGACAAAACGAGTTTGGCGTCACCTTCGGCGGACCGCTCTTTCCCAAGCAGACCAACCCCAAGACCTTCTTCTTTGCCGACTATGCCGGAAAGCGATTCGCCCAGGGCCAGACATTTTTGGGAAGTATTCCGGTGGTCAATATCACATCTGCTGGCTATGATTTCACCAACTATTTCAATGCCGCAGCGGCAGCAAATCCCGCAAAACCACTTGTGATCAAGAACCCGCTCAACGCGGCCATCACCTACACGTCAGCCAATCCCGTCATTCCTGTCGGCACTGTAGGCTTGGACCAGACCGGAGTCAACATTCTGAATTTCTATCAGAAATATGCGCAGCCAAATTATGGGGCGACGGGCGCGACAACCAACAACTTTATCTACCTACCGCTGCTGATCGTCAACGAAGACGACTTCGATGTGAAGATCGATCGCAGATTCACCGAGAAAGACAGCGCCTTCCTTCGCTATAGTCAAGGCCATGACATTCTCTCCCAGCCCGGCACCCTGCCGACTCCTCTGGTAGGCGATGTCATCTGCGGACCTGCGTCAGACCCCGCGCATCAGGCTGTAATCAGCGAGACGCACGTCTTTTCGCCGACCACCATCAACACGGCGCGCTACGGCTGGACGCGCTTCTTTGTGTACGCTAAAAACTGGGACAGCTCCACTGGCGCATTTGCCGGTTTGGCTACTCCCTCGCAACTCAACATTCCCGGCGTGATCAATCCGAACAATCCCCTTTCCGTAGGACTCCCGGTCTATACCTTCTCGGGCTACTCGGCCATCGGCGATGCGGGCAACAGCCCCACCAATATCGGAACCAACAATTATCAATGGGACGATGATGTCAACTTGGTACGCGGCAAGCACTCGCTCGACTTCGGCTTCGATCTGATCCGCCTCGAATACAACATGTTTCAGAGCGGCGCGGAACACGGCTCCGAGGCTTACGCCACACGTTACACCGGGCTGGCCTGGAGCGATCTGCTCTTCGGCGCTCCGACGGGCGGAAGCTTCGCCTTCCCCTCTGAGGTAGGCCTGCGAGAGAGCGATCTATCCTTCTACGCGCAAGACAATTACAAGGTCAGCAACAGGCTGACGTTGAACCTGGGTGTGCACTATGAGAACTTCCTCGGCTGGCCCTGGACTGAAGCTCACAACAAAGAATGGGACTTCGTCCCCTCCATCTCGACAACTGCGCTGGAACACGCGGGTACTAACGGCATTCCGAGCAGCGGCCTGAGCGGCAACAACCTGAACTTCGCACCGCGCGTTGGCCTGGCCTACAAAGTCACCAACAAGACCGTCTTTCACGCCGGCTTTGGCCTCTACTACGCCGCGCCTGACGTAGGCGTTTCCTCTACATTGGCGGCCAATGTCCCGGTGTACGATTATTGGGCGTTCAATAATCCGGCCACGTATGTAGCCGGCGCCACGAGCAGCGCAGTGTTCAACTATGCGAGCAACGGATTTGTTCACACGGTTGCCACCTCAGGGAGCGCGATCTTACCGGGCCAAGCCGCTTATACCGTGGATCCGAATGCCAAGACTCCATACACCGAGCAGTGGCATGCGTCTATCGAGCAGCAGATTCCCTACTCAACCGTCCTTAAGTTCACCTACGTGGGAACCAAAGGCACTCACCTGGATAATTTTCGGGACATCAATTCGAACCAGTTGGGAGCGAATGGAGCAACCACAGTTACAGTAGCTCGTCCCTACCCGACCTTTGGCCAGATCAGTGATCTTGAAACCCGTCAGGTCTCCAGCTACAACGCATTGCAAGTTACGGCTGAGCGCCGCGCACATGGGCTGGGCTTCCTCGCCTCCTACACCTACAGTCACGCTCTGGACGAAGGTTCGGCTGAATCGGCCACCGTTTCGAATCCCTATAATCTCCGTTACGACTACGGAAATGCGGACTACAACGTCCCCAATCGCTTTGTCGCCAGCGCGAATTATCATTTGCCCTTCAAGGGCAACGGGCTGCTGGGACCGCTTGAGCGTGGATGGCAGTTGAACGCCATTGGACAGTTCTACGATGGCCTGCCGTTTTCCGTGGGTTCAACCACCTCATTGGGCGATGGGCTGTCGCCCCGCGCGCAGCTTGTCCCTGGGACCGGCAACGGATCGCTGCCAAAAGGAAAGCGTACGCTTGGAGAGTGGTTCAACACCGCAGCCTTCACGGTTCCCACTCCGGGGACGTGGGGAAACTCGGGCCGCAATATTCTTGAAGGTCCGGGCACAAAGAGCGTGGATTTCTCGCTCTTCAAGGATACTCACCTGACCGAATCGAAGGTTCTGCAATTGCGCGCGGAATCCTTCAACCTCGCCAACACGCCGCAGTTTAATAATCCCGCCGCAACCGCTGGTACAACCACCATTGGAGCCATCTCCGCGGCTGGATCTGATCTAACTTTTCAACGGACCGCGCGCCAGATTCAGTTTGCTGCAAAGATCACCTTCTAACTAGCCAGACGGCGCTCAATACACCGAGCGCCTCCAAACAATCAACGAACCATTCGACCACGCCGCTTTAGAGCGAAGCCAAAGTCGATCTATCTCGAAGCCGATGTCCTCAAGTCGACGCGACCATCAGGAAGCGGCGACTTGGCACAGACCTTGCCGAGACACAGTAACCTTGGTTTCGCTCTAGCCCAACTTCCGCAGTTCGAACGAAAAGTGCTTTTCTTTCAGCGCCGGTGGGGTGAGGTTTCCACTACATCGGCGCGAATTCCGGTATAGCCGGCAGCGTCAGGCCGAGCCGTTGCAAGAGCACGAGTTGGTGCTGGTTGGGTTGGCCGATGCAGCGTTTGCGGAGCGTAACGCCATTGCGCGTCGGCAGCGCCACATCCACCAGGGCGATCTCCGACAACTCGCGGAAGACTTGTCGTGGTTCGTCTCCCAGCCCGGCCTGGCGACATTGCGCCTCCAGTGTCTTCCAGAGCACATAGGCCAGGAAGCAAACCAGGATGTGGGCCTGTACACGTTCCGGCTTCTGGTGCCAGACCGGGCGCAGTTGCAAATCCGATTTCTGAATGTGGAAGGCGTCCTCGGCTTCGGTCAGTTGGATGTAGGCGCGCCACAGTTCTTCCGGGGTCCAGTCCAGCACGTTGCTGCGCAGCAGATAGCAGCCCTCGCTCAGCCGCGCCCAATTGCGCCACTGTTCCGACCGGCTCCAGCGCAAGCGGGCCACACCGTTGCTGTCGGCTTCCACCTGGACCTGAAACAGCCCGGCGGCACGAGTGTTTTTGCCCAGCAAGCGGCCCACGCGCTGGGCAATCTTCAGTGAGCTCTGCTTGCTCTTTTTGCAGGCCGCCTCGATCTTGCACAGACCTTCTTCAATGCGCTTTTCGAAGCGGGCGTGCATGGCTTGCTCCTTCTGCTGCCGTTGCGCGCTGCGGCAGAGGATGAACACCTCGGCGCCGTCGGGAGCCGGGCACAGACGCACCTCCAGGCCCTCATGGACCGGACGCCAATCCTGCGCCAGCAACTCGCGTTCATACCGCTTCAGCATGCTCTTCGGCGTGCCCACGATATAGCGGCGCTGGCCTTGCTTGAGATACTCCACGTTCTCTTCGCTTACCATGCCGCGGTCCAGCACCCAGATCCGCTGCGCCCGGCCATGCAGCCGCTCGATGTGCCGGATCATTTCTTCCAGCGTGGTGGAATCGTGGCGGTTGCCGGCAAAGACCTCATAGCCGATCGGCATGCCGCTGCGGCTCACCACCAGGGCCAGGTTGACCTGTTTGCAATCCGGACGATGATCGCGCGAGTAGCCTCGCTGCGCCAGCGGGTTACCCTTCGCTTCTCCTTCGAAATACGTGCTGGTCACGTCGTAGAGCAGCAGATCGTAATCCAGATCGAACAGTTCGCCCAGCTTGTGCCGCGGGTGCTGTTCCAGCTCCGCCTTATGCGGCAGTAAGGCATCCAGAGCCCGATACAGCCGGTCCTCGTTGACCTTCTCCGCAGGCACGCCCAGCAAGTCCGGCAGTGCGCTGTGCTCATAGAATCGCTCTGCCAACTGCAGTTCGCTGGACGGATCGCACAACCGACCAAGCACCGGCACCATGGCCATCAACGGCCAGGGAATCTGTTCCCGGCCGCGGCTCAAGCTCTCTTCCAAAACCCGATCCAGTTCCAGTTGCCGCAACAGGGTCCGCCCCAGCCAAGGGCCGCCGAATCGCCGCGTCCGCTCTACGCGCACGCTCTTCAGGTCGACTTCTACCCACTCCTGCTCGTCGGTCGCGGCAAACAACTCGGCTTGCTCGCCGCCCACGCTCGTCGCACAGCGCTTGACTCCCATGCACCCTTGCTCATCCATGGCGCCCAGCCACGCCACCACGCGCTGACGTGGGCCACGCGCCGTGCGATAGCTTTCCACCAGAGCCCAATAGGCGTGCCGCTTGCCGTCCTTCTCCCGATAGCAACGCCGCAGATACATGCCCTCATGCTACAAATCTCAAACTCTGTCGCAAGAGCCTTGGTCGTCACTACATCCACTTTTTCGATCCCAACCCGCCCCCTCCCGGAGTCTCCCGACGAACAGCCGTTGAAAAGAAAAGAGCCGCCGGATGATCTCGGCGGCACGCTTCCTCTCTTCCGGAAATCAAATTAGTTACAACACTGCCCAAACTGCGGAAGTTGGGCTAGTCCTCTCTTTCAGTTGAGCAGATACGAGGTAGCTTTTTCGATCAAGAAGATGGCCGGTCTCCATGTGGAGGCTGGCCATTCTCCTCCTTGCGGACGGTTCGTTATGCGAGACCGGCGCCACGTCCCTGGTGGAGATCCCACAGCGCTGCGACGAAAACCTCAATCTCTTCGCAGTTGTTGTAGAAAGCCAGAGTGGCGCGCACAGTACTCTCTAGTCCGAAGCGGCGCAAGATCGGTTGCGCGCAGTGATGCCCGCCACGCACAGCGATGCCCTTGTGGCTATCCACCACCACGCGCGCTTCATGCCGATGAGCGGAACCGCCCACCGATGTTGCAGCTCTCATGTTCGAACTCATCGCGCAGATCGATGAGAAAAATTCTTCGCCTGCATCCAACCGCTTCTTCAGTTCTTCAACACGCGTCTCCAGAGCACCCAATTTCTTCTCCTCACCTGGAATCGGTTCGGCGAACGGCCTGCTGCATTCATCCAAAATGAAAGTCCCACCTTCCAGTTCTGAATCTGGCGGTGGATACCTTGGAAGCAGCCGCCTGTAAAGTGCACTAACTCAGCCATTCCCTCACACCAGGATGCAGGTGCGCACAACACATCGCGGCGCGACAACACATCCCTTCGGTCATCACACTGAAGCGGTTCATGTTGAGAATGAAGCATAAGCACTTTTGCGTGGCAACACTAAACGCCTATGAATGTGGGAGACACTCTGAGAAATTTCCTTGAAACGCCAGCGGCCTCCTGAGTGATGAAGGACGCCGCTTGACGATCTTCCTGAACTCGTCTCAGGCAAAGACCTGGCGCTGCACAATCCCTGCAACGTTGGTCAAACGGAAATCGCGCCCCGCATAACGGTAGGTGAGTTCCTCATGGTCGATCCCCATCAAAGCCAGCAGCGTCGCATGAAGATCGTTGATGCGCATGCGACCATCGACGGCCGTCATACCAATCTCGTCCGTCGCGCCGTAGCTGAAGCCTTTCTTAATGCCGGCCCCGGCCATGAACATCGCATATCCTGTGATGTTGTGATCGCGGCCATCGGCGCCCTGCGAAGTTGGCAGCCGCCCAAACTCGGAGCCGAAGAGGACCAACGTGTCTTCCAGCAATCCGCGTTGTTTCAAATCCGCGAGCAGCGCTGAAGTCGGCTGATCGATCATGCGCGATTGTTCGATCAATCCGTTGTGCAAGTTGGTGTGATGATCCCACCCTCCCTGGCGAATCTCAACGAAGCGCACGCCCGCTTCGCTGAGCCTGCGCGCCATCAGACACTGCCGGGCAAACGAGCCTTCGGGGCCGGGCTTCACGCCATAGGCATCGAGCACGTGCTGTGGCTCTTTGGATATGTCGAGGAGTTCCGGAACACTGTCTTGCATGCGGAAGCCAAGTTCATATGACTTGATGATGCCTTCGACGGCATCGGGTGCGCCGGGGCTCGACGCAAGTTCATGATTGAGTCCCTGAATGTAATCCAGTTGCTCGCGCTCAAGATCTTTTTCCGATGCTGCCTTCAAGTTGGGCAAGTAGCCCTGATCTGTGATCGCTGTGCCTTGATAATAGGCAGGCAAGAAGGCGCTTCCGTAGTTGGCCGCGCCGCCAAAGGCGATAGGTGGGTTGATGGTAATATAGCCGGGCAGATTCTGATTGTCCGTGCCAAGGCCATAGAGAAGCCACGATCCCCAACTGGGACGAGTCAACGCGGCATTGGCGCTGCCGGTGTGCAGCTGCACGACAGCCTGCGGGTGAGCGGGCGTATCTGTGTAGAGACCGCGCAAAAAGCAAAGATCGTCGGCATGAGTGGCAATGTTGGGCAGCAACTCGGAGAAGTGAGCACCGGACTCTCCATATTGCTTGAACTTGAAGCGCGAGGCTGTAATGGTGCCGCCGCCTGGCCCAGGCTTGCCATTTCTCTTCTCAAGCTCCGGCTTGTACTCGAAAGTGTCGACACTCGACATCGCGCCTTCTTGAAAGAGGAAGATCACGCGTTTTGCCTTCGCTGGAAGAGGTGGCTGTTTGGGAGCGAGAGGGTTATTCTTGGCCTCTTGTGCGCCCGCCTTCTGAGCGAGCGAGCCGAGCAACCCCGACAGAGCAAGGTGGCCGAAGCCGGCACCAGCGATACGCAGGATATTGCGGCGTGAGGTGACGAATGGATTCTGTACTGGCATATTCAACTTCTCCATGATCTCTTCAGTGGTTACAGCGAAACCAGAGTTGGTGTATCTCGAAGGCACTGCTTCAAAGTCGGCGCGACCAGCAGGGAGCGGCGACCCTGCAGGAAATTTATCGGGCCACAGAATCTCTGGTTTCGCTCTAGTTATCGCGCGAACTGAAACTCGGCGGAGCCAAAGAGCGACTGCACGAATGCAGCCCAGGCCGCCTGCTGCGGATTCTCTGCAGAGCCAATCGTCGGAGCAGTCTCCGATGTCTGCTTGCTTGTGTCGTCGGGATCATCCTGGCCTAAATTGTCTGAGCGCATGATCCCGGCAGTGATGCTGGCAGGTACTGCATTGGTTGCGACGACATGCGGCTTGATAGCGGCTGAAGACTGCGGGTGCGTCTTGCTCCATGCTGCGGAGTAGCGGGTCATGAACGCCTTGGCCCGAGCCACATCCTGTTCGCTGGGATCGCGCGAGAGCACACGTTCGTACGCCGTACGAATTCTTTCCGCGTCACTCCTGCGGCTGGCCGCAAGCAGACCGCCCCCGAAGTAGAGAGACTGTTCGTGAATGAATGGCGAGTTCAACATGAACAGCGCTTGCGTCGGCACGTTCGTTTCTTCGCGTTGACCCGTGACCAGGGTCTGCGAAACCGGATCGAAGGCCGCTAGCGGGCGAGGCACCTCTCCGCGCAGTTGCGGAAGATAGATGCTGCGATAGCGGCTGCGGTCGGCAGCATCGAGAATCGACTTCACCGCCGGTCCATCGTCGCGCACTTCGATCATCCGCAGAGCCATGGAAGGCGATCCGTTTGGGTGACTCAAATCGAGCTGACCCGAGGCCGCGAGGATGCTGTCACGAATCTCTTCGCTCTCCAGGCGTCGCGGAGCATGTCGCCAGATAAATCGATCGGATGGATCGATCTCTTTATACCCCTCTGGAATCTCGGCCCCCAGACGATAGGCACGGCTCAGCACAATCTCGCGCACCAGTTTTTTGGTAGACCATCCATTGCGCATGAAGTCCTGCGCCAGATAGTCGAGCAGTTGCTGGTTCGAGGGTTGATCACCCATCGAGCCGAAGTTGTCCACCGTGTTGACAATGCCGACGCCGAAAAGATGTTGCCAGACGCGATTGACATAAACACGCGCGGTGAGCGGGTTCTCCGGGTCAGTGATCCATTGCGCCAACTCCAGACGCCCACTGTGGTCGGCCGGAATCTTCGGTGCATTCCGGACGTTGATCAACGAAAGATAGCCACGAGGAACCACCGGACCATGCCGTTCTTCGACACCGCGAATGCGTACCGCGGTGTCGGTGATGATGCCTTCGCGTGCGCTGTGAACACCATAGCCGAGTTCGCCCAGGTCGTTGATGAGTTGCAGATCCTCCTTCAGTTGAGTGAAGTTGCGGACGATCTCAGTGCGCTCTTTCTTCTGCTCCTTTGTATACGGGGGGCGATTCGGATTGGCCCTCTGATCGTCGGCATCCTTCTTGACCATTTCGTCGAACGCTTTCTTGGCAACGGCCACTTGTGCCTTCAGTTTTTCAACTTGATCCGCGGGGGCCTTGGGAGCCTTGTCCGCCGTGCTCAAATAGCCGAGCAGTTTGGGGTCGTAATATTGCAGACTCGCTCCACCCATTCTGCTGGTGAGGCCGGCGGCATCGTCGGTGCTCGAAAAGATGCTGGCCAATGCGTAATAGTCCGTCGTCAGAATTGGATCGAACTTGTGATCGTGGCAACGCGCGCAAGAGACGGTGAGCGCCATCGTAGAACGGGTGACTGTATCGATTTGATCATCGACATTGTCCATCTTGAAGCGGGCCTTGAATCGCTGGTTCACGTCTTTTGGTCCCAACGCAACAAATCCCGTCGCGATGAGAAGACGATCGCGCTCTGCGCTGTTTGCCGCGGGCAGAAGATCGCCTGCAAGCTGTTCCTGGATAAAACGGTCATACGGAATATCGCGATTGAACGCGTCGATCACATAATCGCGATATCGCCATGCGTTGGGATACGGAAGGTTGCGCGATGGTCCCGATGACTCGGCATAACGAGCCACATCGAGCCAGTGACGTCCCCAACGCTCGCCGAACTGTTGCGATGCAAGCAGACGATCGACGAGCCGATTGTATGCCGCAGCAGAGTGATTCAGCCGAAATGCCTTCACATCCTCCGGAGTTGGTGGCAGTCCGGTGAGGTCGTAGCTGAGGCGGCGAATCAACGTGATCGGATCCGCATCTTTCACCGGCGCCAGCTTCTTCTCTTCCAGCTTTGCCAGCACAAGGCGATCTATATTGCCGGAAGACCACGCAGCATTCTTTACGTTGGGAACTGCTGGGTCGGTCAACGGCTGCCACGACCAATGATGCAGCCTCAACTTCGCATAATTTGCTGCGATGCGGGCCGGAGTCTGGGGCAGCTTCTCCGTCTCGTCAGGCCACGCAGCGCCGTCCTTGATCCATTTCTCAAGGATTGCGATTTCATCCGCGGGAAGAGCTTCCGTGCTCTCCTGGGGCATGCTCTTCTTGACCTCGTCGCTCTTGACGCGGTCAATCAACAGGCTCTTCTCTGGATGACCAGGGACAATCACCGGGCCGTCGTTTCCGCCGGTAAAGATGGCAATGCCGACATCGACACGCAGTCCGCCTGCCTCCTTGAATGCGTCGGAGTGGCAGTTATAGCAGCGATTTACCAGAATGGGCCGAACGTTCTTTTCAAAGTACGCAAGCTGCTCGGGCGTCGCTGGACGTGGGTAAGGAATCGGCTTGGCGATGCGAAGCGATACGGGCTTGAGTGAAGCCAACTGGGCTGCGCCAGAGTTTACGTCTTTGCTCGCGGGCCAGGGAGCACCCTGCGCGATCCAGCTTTTCAAGTCCGCGATTTCGGCCGTCGAAAGTGGCTCGGCCTCACCCTTGGGCATGCGCTTTTTGGGGTCCTCTTCTTGCAGACGATGCAACAAAAGGCTGTCTTCTACATGCTCAAGGTTGATGGCAGGGCCCGACTTGCCACCGCTCAGAATGGACTCGCGATCATCGAGCAGCAGTTGGCCGGCGGCGCGGGTATCGACGGAGTGGCAGTCGTAGCAGTGCTGCATCAGAATCGGCTGAATGCGTTGATTGAAAAAGGCAGTTGGATCGACAGTAGGCGCCTGCTTCGCGCCTGCTGGCTCCTGCCCTGAAGGCGCGGCGACGACCGGGGAAAAGAAATTGGGCAGGCCCCAACCGGCAAGCAACAGAATGCTCACTATGAGCGCCGGCAATGCCGGTTTAGCTCTTCTGAAATCGAAACTCATCGGTGACCCTTTGAAAACGGAAAGACGCGCACGTGCAGCGACGGGGAATGAACTCTGAATATCCAGACCAAAGCGGGATCGCGCAGCATCAGCCGCGTGTAATCAGAGATGAAATGGAGTGAAGGGAATTTTTAGAGAGTTAACAACAACAACAGAGAAGACGCGCGGCCCGCCGAGGAGACGAGGCGCTGTGCAGACCGCGAAGGAACTTCGTGGCCGATGCAGCATCGCGAGCTGTGATATAGATCGCCATTTCGCTTCTTACTGTCCAGAAATAGCATCGGTTGAGCTCTGAGTCAAGTCAAAAGCACAGCAATGCCTGGGGAATTGCATGGTGATTCAACTTCATCAGCGCAAGGGCATGCTCCTTACTGTGTTGGATGAAAGCAAAGTTGGGCTGGAGAGTGTGCCTGCTATCGCGGTTCCAGAAAAGCCGCACTCAAAACAGAATGATCCAGCGGCAGGCATCAAAAATGAGCCGTCATCCTGAGCGAAGCGTTCTTCAGCGGAGTCGAAAGCCTGCACTGAGAGAAGCCGAAGTGGACCTGCATTTCCAACCCTTCGCGGGTACTGGGTACATCAATTCTGGAACGGCTATAGCAGTTGCCAGCAGTTGTCTGCAGAAGCCAAAAAGTATTAAAAATGCTCAAGAGAGATTCAGGTGAATCTGCTCACAAAGACGACAGACGTTACGAGGAATCGAAAAGCTAGATTGGCTGTTCGTCTTCAGATGCGCCGCCCGCAACCCAATCCGACTGCCAAAACTAATCGCGCAACGATCCCAGGCGCGCCTGCAGTCGCGGTGAGCCTGAAGAGTGAAACGGCCTCCGGGAATGTTCCCCGGAAGCCACAAGCATTGCGTCGTGCCTGCATCAAATCGATCTCCGCGCGGATCTCAGACCAACTTACACACCAATACTCGGTGAACACCTGCCGCTCAGACGCTTCTCAACAAGTTCCTGGCAAGAAAGCCGCTGATCAGATACTCGCGTTCGTATTATACGAGCTGCGGACTCAGGACGCTACAGCGAAGCCAGAGTTGGTGTATCCCGAAGGCCACGCATCAGAGTCGACGCGACCATCAGGGAGCGGCGACCCACCAGGAAACTCGCCCGGGCCACAGGGACTCTGGCGTCGCTCTAGTTTGTTCGCACATTGTCCATGTAGAAAGTTCCCCCTCCGCTGAAGTAGACCCAAATTCCCTGGATTACGCTGGTGTCGGGAGGTACCGATCCGCCGCAGTTGGCTGCTGTGTACAGACTTGCCAGGTTAACCGTGACCGTGCTCGAAGTGCCGGGATTGATGTATCCGAAAGGGGTTTGGCACCACTGGTAGTTGCTGCCGACCTGCAGAGCAATGGATTGCGATGTTCCGACGGTCGTAGTTGTGATATCGAACAGCACATTGGAGACGCCTGCAGTGGACACCGGGAGCGGCGGGGTCGAGTAGGCGGGCCCAAACCAGCCGCCGCCGGTTGAATCGATTTGCAGACTGTGCGTGCAACTGGTAGCGTAAAGCGTGCTCTGCGCCGTGCTTCCCGCAGTGGAGTTGAAACTCGCCGCGGCCCAGGTGTCGGTGCCGTCTTCAAAGTTGTAGAGTTCGCCTGCAATCCCCCCTACCGTCACAACAATGTTCGCTGCGTTCGAAACCCGTCCACGATCATCCCTGATGGTGTACGGAGTGCTGACATTGCCGGAAACGCACACCGAAGCGGGGGCGAAGGAGACGTTGCCACCGCCTGTCGCCGTGTAGGTACCGTTGGCGTTGGTAAAGATTGTTTGTGGCGCGGGCGCCGAGGGGTTGAGGTTGACGGAGTTGAGCTCCAGCCGCGCGTGATGGTAGGTGATGTCGGCGCTGGCCACGTCCATCGTGACAGGAGTGTTGTTGGCCGTACTCGCGACATAGTTGTCGGCAATGGGCGAAGGGTCGTACGGTTTATGCTGCATCTGCAGCGAGAAGTTGGTAAACGCGCTGCACACCGGGCTGGGACAGTAGACCGTATAACCGTCGTAATCCGGATAAAGGCTGCCGTTGTCCTGCAAGCCGGAGAGAATCCAGTAGAGAGCGCCCGCTCCGTCGTCCTGTAATACAACGTCTTCCCATTCGTGATAGACCGGGTTGCGAGTGTCCTTGCTGAGCAAGCCAAACTCACCCCCAACAGCTCGGTCGCCTAGCCGGTGCGAGGCCTCAATGTGACTCTGGATCCATTCGGTGCCCCATTGCGGCGTCTTGCCCCAGGAATCGGGGTAGAGGTGGTAAGAGAGGATATCCATATCCGGAATCTTGGCTAGCGCGATCGAGTCGACGCCCTGGCTGCAGTTGATCGTGAAGTCAGAAGACGCGGGGTCGGTGCAATAGAAGCCTTCATCGCCGGCCGATAGCAGATGCTTCTTGTCGATGCTCTTGATGTAGGCGCTCACATCGGCAGCCCAACTGGTGATGGTTTGCGTGGTGCAACTGCTCGACGCCGGATAGACGCCGGAACCAGTGCAGCGCTCTTCATTGGCCAACTCCCAGGCCATGATGGTGGCGTCGTCTTTGTACTTGATTCCCGTATAGACGTTGGTGTGGTTCAGGAGATGATTGATCCAGTCCTTGTACCATTGGCGGATGGTGGGATCGGTATAGAACTGGTCGTGGTACTGGCCGTTGTCCCATCGAACATATTGATCGATGCCGCCGAACTGCTCCCAGTTGTTGACAAAGGGAATGATCAGCTTGAGATTTTGCTGGCCCGCCTCGTAGACCACGTAGTCCAGATTTTCCAAACCGGTAGCACCGTCATTGAAAGCAGGTTCAGTTCCGTTCCAATAGTGGAAGTAGATTCCGTTGTGCGGACCATCGACGGAGTTGGAGCCGTCCGCATTCCCAATGTCGAGAAAACCCCACACGCGGAAGGTGTTGAAATCGGCCGTGGCCGCCGTGGAGAATAGATTGTCGACCATGAAATTCGACACATACTCGGGGTAATAGTTATTGGCGCCGACCATTCGAAAAACCTGGCCTCGGTGATAGATCAGATGTCCGGAACGAGCCGCGAAGTGGTGGCCCCGCGCGTCGACCACGTCCGGGGCTGATTGATTTGCGGGAGGGGTTTGTGAAGTGACAGTGACCGCGAGGCTCAGCGTGAGACTGAGAAGTCCTGCGACGCGAATTGACATGGGGATCCCCTTTCTGCTTGAAGTCAAGGGTCGCCAGGCGAGAGGCTGGGACCCTCTCTTGAAAAACGCGATAACGATACCACGCAAGGTCCAGAGTTGTGAATAGAATTAAGCCCTGATTGTCAATCGTCGCATCGCTGATCCAGCGCTATCATCAAAGAACCTCGAAATTCATCCCCGCTTTCTGGACACGTTTGGTTTCGCGGTCGCAGGCCTTCAATTACACTCTTCATCTTTCGCAGAGCGGTTTGCGCCGGAAATCGGTCGTATCGATTTCCGGCGGATTGGGTGAAGACAGGCTCCGAGCAGACATGTCTGGAGCCTGCCGACTTGGTTAGAGAATTTTTGCTTTTACTGTAGACTTCGGTGCCCATCCATTCCGCGTTTTTCTACGGAACGGGTGGGAAGCCAATGAAATTCCGGTCTACACTATTTGCGAAAATGCCCTAGAAGTTAAACTTCGCCGCTACCTGCAGGCGACGCGAACCGCCGCTACCGGTATAGTAACTGCTGATTTGGCCAAATTGGCCGGAAGTCAGTCCGGTGTTCGGGTTACCCAAGGACGGGTGGTTGAGTGCGTTGAACATTTCCAGGCGAACCTGCACTTTATACCCCTCGGCAATTTGAGTGTTCTTCGCCAATTGAAAGTCCAGATTCGTGTAACTCGGGTTGTTCACGTCGGAAAGCGCGCGAGGTGCGTTGCCGATAGCAAACGATACCGGCATGCTGAAGACGTTGGGGTTGAACCACTGCTTGTAAGTGGGAGACTGCAGTTTCGCGGTCCGCCCATCCCAAGCCACGCGCTGGCTGAAGGGAGACTGGTCGGTCTCCGTCGTGGTTCCGTTGTCCACCGAACTAAGAACGATCGGAGTTCCAGTGCTCCAAGTCGGGATGCCGCTGATCTGCCATCCGTTGACGAGCATATCGGAGCCCCTGCCACCTTTGTTGAGGAAGGGCTTTCCGTGGCCGATGGGTAGCTCATACTGGAAGCTTCCAACGAGATCGTAATGCACGTTTTGGCCGCCGATGCCCCACTCCGCCCGCGGATTGTATTGGTCGGCGTAGGTTTGGCTGGCAGCACCCAGATAGTTGACCGGAGATGCCGCATTGTCCTCTTCCCGCCCGTCGGTAAACGAGAGAGTGAAGGTTAGCCCGTGACTCATGTTCTTGTCGGCGCGGAAAGTGAACGCATTATACATGGATGCCGAGCCGGGTTTGCGGAAGCTGGAAACGCTGGAGTACTGCGGCCAGTGCTTCAGCAACGCGGCCCGCTCGACGGTTGCATTACTGGTTAATCCGGACGAGGCTACGCTGTATTGCGTCCCCGGCCCAATGACCCCCGCGAAGGGATTCGTCACCTGATCCAGCAGGTGGCAACTGCCCGTTGGCGCGCCTGGAGTACAGCCGTATTCCGCCAAGGTGGTAGTAGGCAACTGGTCATAGGGCTTGCCTGGATCGCCATCGATCAGGAAAACACCTTTGTTAGCGAGGTACCCCAGTTCGACCTTGATGCCCAGCGGAGCCGAGAACTGGAGGTTCCCGTTCCACTGAATCGAATAAGGCGTGCGGTAGGAATCGAAGTAAGAGCCCTGCAACTGATTGCCGACATCGATACCCTGGACGCACGCCGCGGATGCCAGACAAGCTGCCTGGTGACCCTGCGGAGTTGAGTATCCGGGAAATGGAGTCCTGGCCGACGCGGGAAGATTCGGGTCAGGGCTATAGAGAGATGCGATGGGAAGGCCATCCTGGTTATTGAAGGACGAGTTGAAGTTTGTCTGGGTTGCGAATCCCTCGTTGCCGGGTGAACCGGAAGTTCCGGCTGCCTGCAGCGCAGATGCCTGGAAGACGATGCCGAAACCGGCGCGAATCACCACTTTCGGGGTTGCGCTATAGGCCAGGCCGAAGCGCGGGCCATAATCGTTCTTCGGGGTGGGCCCTTGACGCTTGCCGTACTTGGCGCCTGGCGTGCCCACGATGGTCATTGCTCCCAGCAAATTGCTGCATGCCGGACAGGTTTCGCCGGCCGTCAGATTGCCGGCCACGCTGCCCAGAGGAGATGCGGCGTTGGGATCCCAGAACGACAGTTGGTTTTTGTTCTCTTCGTGTGGAACATCGAAGTCGTAACGAAGGCCGATGTTGAGGGTCAGTTTCGGCGAAACCTTCCAGTCATCCTGACCATAGAATCCCCAGTACTGGCTGGTGGAGATCGACTTTTCATCTTCTGTTATATCCCCGCCCGAGGGAAGTCCAAGCAACAGCGAGGCAACCGAAAATCCTGTGCTGTCGTGGGTTTGCGGATTCTGACGCGTCCAGCTATCGTCGGCGGTAAACGTGCCCGACGGGTAGGTCCACTGATAGAAGTTCAAGCGCAGATCGCGGAACTCGCCGCCCACCTTGAAGGTGTGGCCGTGTGCGATCTTGATCAAGCTGGCGTTGATGCTTTGCGCCAGAGGATCTTCCTGGAACTCTTCGTAGCCCAAGGGCCCCAGATCCGAGAAGCCTCCGTTGCCGCCGAAGCCGAAGTGTGGGAACATCTTGCCTTCAAGGCCAGACTGCGTGGAATAGGTCGAGTCGAACCCGAGCTTGGCCGGATCGAACGAGCCGCCGACGGGCAAGCGATTGTAGTTGGACTTGGAGTATCCGTAGCGGAATTCGCCGAGCAGCGTGGGGGTGAAGGTGAACGTGTTGTTAAACGAACCTTGGATTGCCACTGTGTGATAGGCGCCGCCGTAGTTGCCCGGCGAAGCGGCGTCGTTGTAGTCGTTGAGCGTCGTGCCGACTTCGTGCGACATCGAGTAGCGCAGGAACGAGTGCCATTCCTTCGTCACGTCCGAGTCCACTTTCGCGTCGAAGTTCCAGCGAGAGTCTGGGACGCTGCCCGATCCTTGATAGTTGTTGTAGGTGCCCGCTCCCGGAATATTCGACTTCGGGAAATAGGCCAGCGCAGCCGCCGCAACCGGCGAAATGCGATTGGCCGGAAGCACGTTGTAATTGCCTTGTGCGTCTTTGAATGGCTGGCGCACGTAATTGCCCGCTGCGTTCTTGGCAACCGTATCGGGGTCGAAAAGCACCGGCGTTGTAGAGCCCAAAAGGCTGGTGAAGTCACCGCCGATCCACGCCTTGTCTGGGACCGAGTAGGTGCTGACCGTCGCAGCCGCAGACTTGCTCTCCTGATAATCGAAGAAGAAGAAGTCCTTGTTGCGGATGATCGGACCGCCAATTGTCCCGCCCGTCTGGTACTCGTGCGAATCCGGTTTGGTTCCGACATTCTTTACGCCGGGAGTGCCGAACTGCGCGGCGTTCAAAGCATTGTTCTGGATGAACTCGAAGAAACTGCCATGAAACTTGTTGGTGCCGCTCTTCGTGATCAGGGCCATCGAGCCACCCGAGAAGCGACCGTTCTCCGCAGACAGAACGCTGGTTTGAACGTTCATTTCCTGAATCGAGTCCTCAACCGGCTGATAGGCGGACGAGTTATTGCCCACGTTGTTTTCCGGCAAGATGTTGGTCATGCCGTCGATCGTCTGTTCATTGTTGCCGTTGCGGCTGCCGCCAATGTGTGGGGTCGAGGCGTTGCCCACGTTGTTCACGCCGGGGACCAACAGTGCAAAATCGAAAACGTTGCGGCTCTGATCAGGCAGTTGAAGAATCGATTCGCTCTGGACGGTCTGGCTCATGGTTGAACTGTCCGCGTCCAGGTTCTCAGTCGTGGTGCTGACAGTGATGGTAGCCGAGATGGTTCCCACTTCCAGCTTGAAGTCCACCGGGCGCGTGCTGGCCACTTCGACCTGGACGTTTGTTTGCTTTTCCGTCCGGAAGCCCGTCGCTTCGGCCGTTACCGTGTAAATGCCAGGTTCAACAAATGGGATGACATAACGGCCTCCGGAATCGGATGTCGTCTTGTGTGTCGAATTCGTCGACGTCTGGACGATCGTGATGGAAGCGCCCTGAACAACGGCGCCTGTCTTGTCGGTCACCAGTCCTTGGACTGTGCCTGTGGGGGTTTGCGCCAAGGCGAATCCCCCCACAAACACCAATGCGATCAGCCAAATTAAGTTGCGTATTTCCTTCATATTGCCCCCTCAATTGTCGCAATCCGCGGCCCAGCCGCAAGGCCCGGCCTTCGATGGGCGGACCGGGTCGCTGGACACGCCCGATGATATCGATATCAGTCTGTAGCATTTCTGATAGCGCTATCATCGACCAAACAGCTATACCTGTCCTCATTTGCCATTGTCAAGATTTATTTTGGCCTCCTTGTTTTCTTTATAGATGCGCCTATGTTACAAATGAGAACGCTATCATGATTGAGGTTTGCATGACCGCTGCCACGGAGAGCTCTGTTCTGGTTTACGAGGTCGAGTGCAGCCATGAGCGCCGCACGCAAGGCCTATTCATCCCCGCAGCCTCGCGCCAGTCGAAAGGACTGAGCCTGGAACTGGATCTTTCCGCACGGCCGGGCAACGTGCCTGGCAGGCGCCGGGATTAATTGTTCAATGGGTTCAATGGTTCCAATGAATTTCCCCCACCATCGAAGGTCGTGCCGCTTCAAGCCAATGCTTCGTAGCATTGCGATTCTCTGCCTTTGCGTTGCGGCCGGTAATCTGGACGGCAGGGCGCAGATGCGTCCCGCTTGTCATGGTCCCGAAGCGTTGGATCTGGAGGTGCGAAACCATCCGACGGCCAGGAATTGGGCAGCCCTGGGTGGATGGTTTGGCGAGCAGCAACGGTTCTCCTGCGCCGTTCCTGCCTTTCAGTCAGCACTGCGGCTGGAACCCGGTTCGGCCAATCTCCATTACTACCTGGGCCTGACGCTCCACTCCGCGGACCAGACTGATGCCGCGCTGCCTGAGCTGCAGCGGTCAATCGAACTCGATCCGAATCAGTTGCAGCCGCGTTTGCTGCTGGGCGTGGTGCTCAACCACCTGGGCCGTCTAGGCGAGGCCGAAGAGGCCTGGGAGGCCGCTCTGCGCTTGGACCCCGGCACGATCGTGGCTCTGGATTGGCTTGCAAAAGCACGCATCTCCGACGGCGAGTTCATCGCGGCAATCGATCTGTTGCGAACCGCTCCGCCCGATGAAGAGTTGACCCTGGATCTGGCCCTGGCGTATTCCCAGGCAGGCGAGTTCGACAAGGCCGGGCAGACGCTACGCGCCGCGCTCAAATCCAGCCCCGGAGAGACCCGCCTGAGCACCGCTCTGGCCACCGTTTACGTCCAGTCCCACCGCTATCAGGACGCGACCAACCTGGTACGGACCGTCCTTGAGGCACATCCGAAAGACTCCGCCACCGAACTGCTCTATCTGCGACTGCTGGTCATGCAAGACAACGACGAAACGGCCCGCCCGATTGCGCGGCGCCTTCTGGCTGCGCATCCCGACAATTTCGACGCGCTTTATCTTTCCGGCATTCTGGAAAGCGATGCGCAGGAGTATGCCGCCGCAGTCGACCACCTGAAAGCCGCGGTCGCGCTTAACCCGAACCACTACGACGCCCGTTACAACCTGGGCGTGGCGCTCGCTCATCTGCAGCAGAATGAGGCCGCCCGCGAGCAGTTGGAAAAGGCCGCAGCGCTCGATCCAACCCAGGCAGAAGCTCATTTCCATCTGGCTCAAGTGTTGCGGGCCCTTGGACAAACCGCCGATTCCCAACAGCAGCTCAAGCTGTTTCAGAAGGGCCAGCAAGCCACCGTCAAATTGGCCCTCGGCCAGACCAAGGCCGGACAGGCGGCACAGGCTCTGTCCAGCGGCGACTCAGAGCGGGCCGTCGCGCTCTACCGCGAGGCCATTGAGGCGCAACCCGAGAATGCCGCGTTCGAGTACGACCTGGCCATGGCGCTGGATCGAAAGGGCGATCCGATTGCGGAGCGCCAGGCCCTGGAGAAAGCGATCGCGCTCAAGCCCGGCTTTGCCGCCGCGGAGAATCAGCTCGGCATTGTGACGGCCCAGGCAGGCGAAACCGCTGCCGCTGAGCAGCACTTCCGCAATGCTCTTGCCTCGTCTCCGCGCTTCGCCGATGCCCAAAACAACTTGGGCACGCTGCTGGGCCAGGAAGGCCGCGACAACGAAGCCGAGGTGCGCTTTCGTTCCGCCGTCTCAGCCAACCCCCGTTTTCTCCGCGCCTGGATCAACCTGGCTGCCACATTGGCCAGCCAGTCGCACTTCGCAGAGGCGCGTTCCGCGGTCGAGAGTGCGCTTAGAATCGATCCGAAGGATAGCGACGCGCTCCGGCTCCGACAGATGCTGCCGAGCGCGCCGGAGAGCGACTCCTCGCACAGAAGGCCGGCGGTGGTGGGTGGCCAGCCGGTCCGGCAAGGTCCACACTAGCCAATCGATGCCCGAACAATCCCAAACCGCATGGAGTCGCCGCCGTCTGCTGCAGGCAGCATCGCTGGCCGCCGTGCCCGCACTGGTGCCGGCCTTGCTGCGCGCAGCAGACGCTGCCACGGCGGCGCAACTTCCCTTCTCCCGCTTCACCGATGTCGCCACGCAAGCCGGCCTTACGCAGCCGATTGTTTATGGGACCACCGGACAGGTGACCTACATCGTCGAGTCCATGGGCGGCGGTTGCGCTTTTTTCGACTACGACAACGACGGCTGGATGGATTTGTTTATCGTCGGCGGCCGAACGCTGGAAGGGACGCCGCCCGGCTCCGGCAACCGGCTCTATCACAACAACCGCGACGGCACATTCTCCGACGTTACAGCGAAGGCCGGACTCGCCGACCCCGGATGGGCTGTCGGAGTCTGCGTCGGCGACTACAACAACGACGGCTTCGAAGATCTGTTCCTCACCTACTACGGGCACAATCGCCTCTATCGCAACAACGGCAACGGCACGTTCACCGATGTAACCGCCGCGGCCGGACTGCTGCACACCGGCGACCGTTTCGGTGCGGGCTGCACGTTTCTCGACTACAACCGCGATGGCCACCTGGACCTGTTTGTCGCCAACTACGTTGACTTCGACTTGGCAACCGCACCCAAGCCCAGCATCCAGGTTGCCACCTGTTCCTACCAGGGAGTGGCCGTCTATTGCGGGCCGCGTGGGCTGCCGCTGCCCGCCCACGCCCTCTACCGCAACAACGGAGACGGCACGTTTACCGATGTTTCGAAGGCTTCTGGCATCGATTCCGTCCGGACCTCCTACGGACTCACCGCCGTGGCTCTGGATATCGACGAAGACGGCTGGCCGGACATCCTGGTAGCCTGCGACTCCACGCCCAGCCTGCTCTTCATGAATAACCACGACGGCACCTTTCGCGAAGAGGCGTTGTTGCGCGGCGTGGCCGTGAGCGGCGATGGACAGGCGATGGCAGGCATGGGAATTGCTGCCGGCGACTACGATCTCGATGGGCACATCGACATCTTCAAGACCCACTACCAGCAGCAGTCCAGCGGTCTCTACCATGCGACTGGCAAGGGCGAATTCGACGATGTGTCCGCATCGGCCGGGGTCTCCGCGGAGCGCCGCTTCGTCAGTTGGGGAGATGCGATTGTGGATCTGAATAACGACGGCTGGCCTGACATCTTCTATGTCACCGGCAACGTCTATCCGGAGCTGGAACGCTCTTTCGCCAAATTCCCCGCTCGCAGCCAGCCCATCGTTTTTCGCAATCTCGGCAACGGCAAATTCGCTCAACTGGGCGAGGAGGCCGGCCCTGCTTTGGCAGCGCGCCACTGCAGCCGCGGCTGCGCATTCGGCGACTTCGATAACGACGGCGACATGGACATGCTGGTGATGAACCAGAACGAGCCGCCTTCGCTGATTCGCAATGACGCGCCAGCGGCCCATCGATGGCTGAAGATACAACTCGAAGCACAAAGAGCAACCGTAGCGCCATCGGCGCGCGGGTGCTTGTCCGCTACAACGGCAAGGTGCAGGCACAGGAGCGGATGAGCCAAACCAGCTACTGCTCATCCAACGATCCGCGGTTGCATTTCGGCCTCGGATCCGCAGCCACTGCGGACGTCGAGGTCCACTGGCCCTCCGGCCTGGTTGAAACGCTGAAATCTGTGCCATCCAACCAACTCCTCACCTTGCGCGAAGGTGCAGGGCAGGTGAAGGGACGGCCCTTCCGTTAGCAAGCGACGTCTCTGACCGCTTGAAGTTGTATCAACGGTGCGTGCCCCAGCTCTCGATTTTGAGACCTGGGAAGGCACGAGCCGATGGAACGGAATTATGCGGTCAGAGACCTGCGTGCTATCGATTCGACCAGTTGTAACTCGCGAGCAGTTTGCCATCCGTGCCGACCAGAAGCAGCGCCCCACGTCCGCTCGCGAGCACGCCGGAAAACTTCCTTCCGCTCTTTAGATCTTCAAACGAGACATCGCTCTGGCTGGACTCCGATGTCAGAACGTACAGGGTTGCCTTCGGAAAGCGCGTCGGGCAAATGAGAATTCCAGGATCCTTCAATGCCGTCGTGTAGACCGGCGAGACATTCGCCGCCTTCAGTGCGTAGCTGTAAACATCGGCAACCGCCTGGAGATTGCCGTTCAACTCCAGGGGCAACGCGGAGAATAGGATCTTGCCTTTCCCTACCGTTTTCTCCTGCCAGTCCTCACCATTGGGAAGAATAGCCCGGCTGAGAACCGTAGTCTTCAGGCCTGAGAACTCAAGCGCTTCCTGCCCGCCTGGGAAACGAAATTGAGTGTCGCGCACCGTGAGAGGTCCGCTCTGATAAGGCAGCCCGATTGCGCCTTGTCTGTCGGTCTCGTGAAAATGCGGATCATCGCCGAATGGTCCGGTAACCAGCAGAACCGCTCCCGCTTGCACTCTCTTCTCGATCTCCTCCCATGCCGCATCAGTGAGGCCAAAGGGCGATGGAAGCAGGATGAGCTTTGGTGACCCAAGCAATTGGCTCTGGTATTCGCCGACCGCGTAGGCTTCGCTCCGGGCATAGTGATAGAGAGCCCTCACGGCATTCTGTTGTGCTTCCTGTCCAAGCGCATTCGACACGGATAACTGGTAGGACTGCGGGAGAACGATGGCGACTTCCGGCTCGATCAAACTCTCGGCGAAAGGAGCCGCGGCCTTGGCGAACGCGCCCAGATCGCGCATCATGTTTTCCCATGCCTTTGCGGAGCCGTCGCTGCGCTGCATCCCGAAGTCCGGTTCGCGAGCCCAATCCCACTGCATCGCTCCGCTGGCGCCCGCGGCAAATCCCAGCGCCCACTTTCGCTCCGTCAGCCCCAGGCCGGCGAACTCGTCGTAGCGCCAGGTTCCATCGGGAGCCCACGCCGGCTGATATCCGGTTTCTCCCGTGATGTCGGGAACTCCAGGACGCTTCGCCGCAACAGAGTCCCACAGCAATGCGTCGTCGTTCCAATAAGTGTGGTTGGTGGTGAACGACACACCCGCGCCGCCATAAAACTGATTGAGTACGCGATCCGTAACACCGCCTTCGTCCTGCCCCACATCGATCAACTGCGTGCTGCCCGACGATCGAATCACTGCGACCATCGAAGTGACCCAGTTGCTGAACATATCTTGCGCAAACAGGTTGTAATCCAAGGTACGAACCTGATTCGGGTTTCCGTACCGCTCGTAGCGAAGGTCGCCTATGGAAGGCAGCGGAACAGCGTCAAAGCTGACCAGAGTTTCCGCGGGGACGCGCCATGCGTCTCCCAACGCGGAAAGCTTGCCATACTTTTGAATGAGCCACTTATGCCACGCGCCTATCTCCGTCGGGTCGTCATTCGGATAGTTTCCCTTGAAGATATGCAATGGATTCGAAAAGCTGGGCTCGTTGATCAAGTCCCAAGAGAGCCAGGGAACATTTCCAAACCGCTCCATCACAGACCGGACATAGGCCTGCTCCGACCGGACCGAATTCGGATCGATATAAGGGTTGGGCGGGATACCGCCTGCATCCGGAACCCGCGAAAACATGCCGGACTGTGGAGAGCACGCAAAGAATGTGAAATTGATGGCGATGTTATGCCGGTGGGCGCAAATCAGAAAGGCTTCCAGGTTGCGCAGAAACCGCTCATTTGCGCCACCTGTATTGGTCTCGATAAACTTCGTTCGCGGCATCCACACGCCGGTGCGCACAAAGGTGACGCCATGGGCGGCCATCTCCGCAAAGTCCTTGTCCCACACAAACGCATTGCGCGGACCCGAAAAATCCCATCCATTCTCTTCGGTCGTGAAATAGTTCGTTCCGACGGGGAAGAACGGCTTGCTATCCAATGTTAGAAAGTCGCCGCGAACGCCGAGCGTCGGTCCCGACGCGAGCGCGCCGCGCTCCGTCACCCAGAAGCCGTTTTGATAAGACTCGCGGTCACGCCCACCCTCGCTATAAATCGCCGAGATTTTGTAGAACCCCGCTGAGAGCGGTGTATGAAACGGCGCCTCCACGTCCGCGATTCCGCTGCCGGGAGTCGGCACTGTGGCCGTAGCTACAACTCCTTTTTCAGAGCTGAGTTCCAGCTTTACTTCGCCATCGTGGCCGCTATGCGCTTTGCCGGTAGTCTCCTGCCGGGGTATGCGAAGATGGACCGTGACCACCGGAGGCTCTTCGGGACGGATTGCGGAGAAAAGTGTCTCTACGGAAAAATCGGTCGCGGCCTGACGGGCATACTCCGCTGTCTGACGGATAAGGCTTACGCCGTCTTCGCTCTGCCAGTAACCCGGTTCAGGGTCGAAGTCCAGCGCCACCACACGGCTGCCCAACATGCGGCTGTCCGGTCCTCCGCCGGTGTGGTCGGCCACGATCACAGGAGCTGCGACCAGCAATCCAGTCGCGTCGGCCATGTAGCCGAGCCCGTTCAAGCGGCCCTCCACCGTGAAGAATCGCTGCGCTCGTATCGCGATGCTGGGCAGCCACGAGTATCCTTGCCTCCATTGAAACTTTGCCCCCCGTTCGACGGGCACTTCGTAAGTATGACGAAACCCCAGCACGCGCGAGTAAGTGTCTTGAGGACTAACCGCTTGGTATTTCCCATTCACCAGACTTATCGGCGTCCGCAGCGGCTGGCCACCAATCACAAGCAGATTGCCGCCCGCATTCAGATAGCGCTCGATACCCTTCCACGCCTCGACCGGAAGCGCTGAACCATAAGGCAGCACCAGCAAATCGGCATTCGAAAGCGTTTCCGGAGCAGAGATACTCTCCACATCTGCGAAGAGCGGGTCGAGCCCGGTGAGCGCTTTGTCGAGAGTCGCTCGATCAATCGGCTGGCTCGCAACGGTCGGAAATCCGGCCTGCCAGAAGACCACGGTCTTTGCAGCAAGGGGTAAAGGCAAGATTGAAGCAGCGAACAGAATCCAAACACATCTACGCATTTGCTTTCCTCGTTGATTTCTTTATCCGATCCGATTCAAACCCGGGACCTGGCAACGCGCAAACCACAAGCGTCTTCTACCCGTCCTGGAACGCTTCGCGAAACGTCACGACATAGATTGGTCTCAGGGCGCGAACGCGGATTCATCGAGCGTCGCCGACAATGATACCGCTATCATATAGGCGCATGCAAAATCGGAGACCGAGTAAATATTCTCCGGCAAAGCCGAGGCTTTACGAAGGTTGGCCCCTCAAAGGAGCCTGGTCAACCCTCTCGCCAAGAGAAGCACACTGCCAGCGCCACTATCTTGCCAAGAGAAGCGGCCGGCGCCGCCTTCTTGCCGAGGGAAGCTCATTGCCGGCGTCGGCTTCTTGCCGAGGGGAGCTCATTGCCGGCGTCGGCTTCTTACCGAGGGAAGCTGATTGCCAGCGCCAGCTTTGGCACCCGCGCCGTAGGCGCAGTGTTTGCTAGCCCCGCGTTTCAACGCGGGGTCAGCGTAACCAACGGTTTGTCCGGAGTCCTGTAGGGACGGTGCCCATACTCCGCGTCTCTCGAAGAATTCTGCGGGAAGAAGGTAAAAACTCAAACCGGGAACGACTTCGGTAAACGTCAAACTTCTACTGCCACCCACGCAGAGTCGTTATCGCAATACCAAAGTGAATGTATCCCGAAACCGATGCTTTGAGGTTGACGCGAACCCCAGCGAGCGGTGACCCTGCACTGGACTCAACAGCACACAGCAACTTTGGTTTTGCTCAAGTCTACGGCCGTCACATCAGGAGTTGCAGCTCTGAATGAACTCAAGGGCACACACGAACCTGCTATACTTCAGCCCTGTATCCCGCCAGCATTTTTCCAAGCCTCAGATCCTTGCCGAGCTTGTAAACGCACGTGGGGTGTACGTCGAATTCGGCCGAGAGGATGTTAGGGCTCCGGACGTTTACTTTGATCCCCTCCCGAATGCGGAGCGCGTGATCAAAGTAACGGGAGACGGCAACCTCAAGCGGCGGTTAAGAGAACTGAGAGGCCCTTCGCTTGGGGAGCAAACGCCACACTCCACTCTCTCTAGCTGCGGTTCAATCGGCTCATGATTAGACGCGCGCAGTAAATATTCTAATGCCTTCCAGGAAATCCACATGGGCCTTAGCAAGAGTCGAACCCGGAGCGCTACGATCGCGGATGTCGCACGAGAAGCAGGCGTGGCGCCAATGACAGTCTCCCGAGCGATCAACGGACATCCGCATGTCAAACCAGAGACGCTGATCAAGGTGCGGGGAGCGATCTCCAAGCTATCCTATTCGCCAAATCAAGCTGCGCGCATGCTCATGGGCCAGCGGTCGAATTCAATCGCCCTGGTGATACCGGAACTGAGAAATCCATTTTTTGCCGTTGTCGCCAACGGCGTGCAGACGGCCGCGCGAAGCAACGGGTCTCTCGTCTGGATGGTTGCATCCAACAACGATGTGCGGATTGAACGCCAGGAAATCGAAAAGCTTCTTAGCTACAATGTCGACGGAATCCTGCTGATTCCGTCGAATCCCGCACATCGCTACTTGAAGGACCTCCTGAGAAGTGATGTGCCCGTGGTTGCGATTGATTTGCCGATCGAAAGCGGGTCTGCGGACTCCGTAGTAATCGAGAATCGCCAGAGTGCGCAGGAGGCTGTTGAGCATCTGATTGGTCATGGATGCGAGCAAATCCTCTGCGTGGGCGGATGGCCTGCCCTTTTCACTATCCGAGAGCGGATCGCCGGCTATGAATCTGCAATGAGGGCGGCGGGATTGCAATCCAGGGTTCTGACCGATCCCTATGATCTTCCTGCGACAAGGCGAGCCATAGAACAGCTGTTACGCCGGAAAAGCCCGCGCGCGGCGATCTTTTCGCTCAATCAACTTACCACCGAGATTGTCTTGACGCTCCTCGAGGACATGCAAGTCTCGGTTCCGGAACAGGTTGGCTTCATTGGATTCGATGACTTTTCTCTTGCTTCGATTTTCAAGCCGAGATTGACGGTTGTGCGCCAGCCGACCGAAGAGCTTGGAGCCTGCGCCGCACGCATTCTCTTTGAGACACTTGCGTCAAAGCAGCCTCTTCCAAAAAGAAGGACGGTACTGCCGACTGAACTGGTGCTTCGGGAATCTTGCGGATGCGTCCGCAGCTCCTCGCTGCTCCGCTCAGACGGAGGCACCGCTCAGTAGGCCAGATCGGCGAGGGCAAGAGCGGCAAGGCAAAGCTGACTGCGGCTCAGGTGAAGGTAATCTGTGACCGTGCCGCCGCCGGCGACAACAAGCCGAGCTTGCAAGGGAGTTCAAAGTTAGCCGTCAGACTGTCTGAAGGTGGCGTAGTATTGGGCCATGGAGCACCGGGTGATTTAGGATCGGGCTGCAAGGGTGAGTAGGAGCCTCTCGGTAACGGGAGGCTTCGTACGTTTGGCCTGTCCGACGGCTGGGAAGTGGTACCGGCGGGGCGTCGGCACAGGATATGCGTTCAGTACAGGCGAACAAGAGGAGAACGTATTGAGCGTTCTGAAAGGGTCCCGTTGATAAGGTGGATGCAAAAAATGCCTTCCCGTATCTAATCTTAGCGGGGATTTGGCCGACACGCTTATAATGGGCTTCCGTGGATTCCCATTTAATTCCAGTGGTGTTAACCGTTGCGTTTATCTTGACGCTGGTGGCATATGGCCGCTGGCGTGCAAGGGTAAATCGTGGGCTGGCAATGTTCGGAGATTGGGTTTGGGGATTTGTAACCGACGAAAAAACATGCCGCGTTGCCGAGACCTTTTGCAATGAGGTTGCTGTTTTGTGGTTTGTATTTCCCTTGTTGGATAACCTTTACGACCCGAACAAGCGCCTAAGCGATCCGACGCTCCATGGGACATTTTTAATCGCCGGGATGTTCTTCTTATTCGCAGTAGTGATTTCTCATATCGCCAAGGGCGGGAAGGAGCACTAGTCATGCATGATTTAATTACTTGGACAATAGGCGGCGGACTAGTGGTGTTTGCAATCGGCCTGATATCGGCATTTGCATCTCGAAGGCAGAGTCGGTTTAGGCGCACTAATTCGTTACAGAAGGATAAAGTTTCGATCACGCCCCAGGAACAGTCACCGCAACCAAACGCGATGAGTATGGCTGAACGTGGCTTGGGGAACTTGAATGTGCAGGAGGACAATCTTGCGGCGACCGGTAGTCTTACTCGCTAGAGTGCTGGGATTTGTCGATGCTCGATACCTCGTTTCGGGGAAGCATATTTATTTCCCAGAGCTGGTAAGCGAAATTGCCAATCAATTTAGTTTCCAAAAATCTCCGAAGACTCTCGAAGACTTCGATCTCAGCAAAGGTGTGGAGTTTCTTGAAGGCAGAACTGGTCGCCGGAATATACAAAAGCTGGTGATCTGGGATCAAACTTTGGTTTTGGAAACTTCATCAAGCACTAAGGATTCCAAGGAGATTCTGGAAGAGCTTCTTCTCTGGGCGGTCGGAAGGTTCGGCATAAACTACGAGCCGGGTCTAATCAAGAGATTCGCCTATATCAGTGATGTATCGTTCTATAGCGACACCACGCTTTTGAACGTCAGTCCTGCTGTGTCGTTCCTTGCGAATAGCTGCACAGCTGCTCTATCTGATATATGGGAAGAGCCGGTCGATTATCGCCCGATTTCGGTGAAGGTTGGGCACGATCCCGTAGCAAGGAAGTATGGCATCGCGCCATTTTCAATTGAACGGAACGGAACTGCGAAGTTCTCTGAGAATAAATACTTTTCAGAAGCACCACTTCCGACCGATGTACACCTGCAAATTCTCGAACAGTTCGAGAAATATATTATTCATTCGGGAGAGATCCCAAAATGAGCGCATCTACGAATCTAAACGACTGAGAAACACAAAACAGAAGGCCCACAATCATGATCCCTGAGCGCGGATTCAGGAGCCCTTGGTGCCAAGGCAAGCTGCTGATACTTGTGCCGGGGTATAGCAACCGCAAACAAGGAGAAGGAGCCAAGGCTCAAAAGGTTTGGTAATATGACAGGAGCTTGGTAATATGAAATGGCTTGAAGCGCCCGAATTGGGCATTTTTAGATTGACCGCTTGAAAGGTGGGCATCCCCAAGAAGTTCTTTATTTCTATCTATTTATCTTTTTTGGCTCTATAGCATTATTTGTGGGTGAAGAGGGCGGTGGAAGATGCCGCTCCGAGGAAAAGTCCAAGAGCAGGACTTTCCCACCTCG